>OFMO01000639.1_pt1 | contig 27587 bp, 20 predicted proteins | sample 1541821 | NCBI WGS metagenome assembly OFMO01 (sample SAMN04209253, study PRJEB22552) | human gut metagenome | biome: gut; material: feces | host: Homo sapiens | place: USA: Oklahoma | reverse complement strand
ATACTCGCTTACACACGCTCGTATCCAACCCTTGCTCCGAGGCCACAAATATAGGGGATAGGCTCTCTTTTCTGGCTGACTGTGGATGCTGGTACAAAATTATTATTTACTCATCAAAATCTGTTTGGAAGACACCCTCTGGTGCTCTCATTGTCAAAACTCCGAGATTAAATCCCTCATCCTGAATCGTAATGTGGTACTCAAAAGTCACGTCATCTTCAAATTTGGATAACACTAGATAGGTTCCATTTTCTTTATCTTCAATCTGATCACAGATATCATTATATACGTCTCTTCCAGAAATCTCTCTTGGGTAGCCGGATGCTTTTATTTTTTCTTCGAGTGCTTTATAAAATTTATTCATGGTTTCCTCGCTTTCGTGGTTATGTTGTTTTAATATGATAATTTAAAATAGATGGTTTGAAAAGGGTTTTGTGCCATGCTATAATAATAGTAGTATAGAATATTTGTTTTGCTAAGACAATACCATTTTGATGTAAAAGTTTTAATAAAATAGTGTCATGCAAAAATAATAGAAATTCGAAGGACAGAATTGAGGGAATATTTTATTTATCATAGTCTTCTTACAATTCAGCATAAAATTTTATTTCAGCGGCTGTCTGGTTTTAATAACAAATAGCAAATTAATGATTTTTGTTGGAAAGAGAAGGGGATTCCCCATTCTTGCCAACTGTGGATTTAGGATAGTCAGAAAAAAGAAACACTACCATATCCCAGATGCGATTACAGAGCAGATGGGATATGGTAGTGTTTCTTTTTTCGTCTATACCAAATCTACAAATCAATCACTGGCAGATAAAGATATGCTTCTTCTCCCTGATAGCATTCAAAACACATCCCCTGATGTGATATTTTATACTCTTTTTGCGTACAGAGCCATTCGGTAAAGACGTAACGCCAGCCATCCCGTACAGCATCCGCTACTTTTTTAGGAGTTTCCTGTGATTTAATTGTAAAAATTGCGTATCGTCCGGCAGGAATCTCCACCTTATGGAAACCATCCGGAATTTCTGTAGAGTCAGTTAAAAAGCCAAAGAAATAGTGTAATTCACCGCTGATATGGTCGGGATGGGTCCATAGTCCAACTTCGCCATAATCATGGATTCCTTCTGGATAGGCAGGGTATTCTTTAAAATTAATGTGATTCCAGTAAGCACCGGATTTGCTGTAATCACTGTCATATTCGCCGGGAATCTCGTACCCAAGTGCTGTCTGTGACTGCAATGTTTTAATTTCAACGTGTAGCATAATAAGAACCTCACTTTCTTTATTTTGTTTTAAATATTCTCGTGCGCTAATACCATATTCTTTGCGAAATGCTTTAGAAAAACCGGAACTGGTTTCAAAGCCATTATCAAATCCGGCCTGTGTGATACTCATTCCAGATAAAATGTCCTTTTTTGCTTTTTCCAAACGGAGAAGGCGTATGTATTTTCCTGGTGACATATCACAGCAGATTTTAAAAATGTGGCAGAAATGATAAAGAGAGTAACCATAGCGGGAAGCCAGAGATTCTGCTGTTAATGTGTCTTGAAGGTGATTTTTTATGTATGTGGTACAATCTTTTATTACTTCTAAAGAATTATTTTTATTCACGATCTCTCCTTTCCGCAGTTTCTATGAGTGCAGTCGGTGCGACTGCTCGACTTGAATATAAATATCATACACCAATACACAGGTTATGTTTTATAAATATTGTATCAGAGAAAAGAAAAAAGACTTTTCCAGAGTTGCGAAGTTTATCTGAAGAATAGAGATTGTCCGTAGTGGGAGTTGTAAATTGACAGAATGTTAGTGGTGATTTACAATATAACTAAAAAATATGTGGATATTAAAAAATAATATTCAAGTCGAGCAACCGCGAGACTTGGCGCGTGATTCTGGTCAGCATAAGCTGACATATTCTTTACAGAATCACTGCGCATCCTCGCGGAGCGTTTATCTCAGTCGGAGATTGGACTCCCACTGAGACAAATTTGCTGTCACTCACCACCTGAAGGAGGTGGGAGTCTTCTCGACTGAGATAAAATAACAGAGAAAATGAAAGAAAAAGAAATAGAAATAATAGAAGGATAGAGAAAATGAACACAGTGAATGAGACAAAAACATTTTCCTCACTTCCAGAGGAAGAATCAGCTTTATGGGAACGTATGAGAGACACTCTTTTGTGCCTTCAGACAGATAACAGCATTTCGATAAAAGATCTGGCAAGCAGACTGGCATACTCTACGCAGGAATTCCTTTATCTGGCTGACATTTTCTTTGACAATTCTCTTGATGCAATCAGGGAACAGGTGCAGGGATTGAATATTGAAGAGGATTATACAAATCAAGTCCTTCCATTTGAACGGATTTCTGATAGTTCTATGATAGAATATAAAGTTGTGAGAAGAATGGCACAGACAGTAGAGGCAGATATGCTGCCTTTAGAAGGTGATGTTTTTCAAAACGGAATGGAATATATCGAGAAGGATGTAAAGGAAAAGTGGAAGGAGAGGGAGCGTGCCGGAGAGTATATGCAGTTTTGGTGGCATGATGATTCATACCACTTCTTTTATATGATCGGGCAGGAAGTTCCAAAAGATGCCGGAAGGAAAAGTGAAAAGAAGAGAATTGACTTTGGGGCATCGGATTATGCAGTTTTTACGTTAAAGGAGCAATATTGGGATAAACAGGCACCGGATATGATAAAAATGTTGATAAAGTATGCATTATGTGACTGGATAAAGCAAAGTGAAATGCACTATGACAATCGGAAAATGTATTTTATTTCTTTTGAAAACGGACTGTACTCCGTATATCTTCCTCTTGAAAAAAGAATGCATTCGGATTATGTAATGAAAAATAAAAAAGAGGAGAAAAAGATTTATGGAGTTGACGAGTGGATTAGTTATATTGATGAGCATATTACGGAGAATTTAACAGCAAAAGGTCTTGCAAAGCTGTTTCATTATTCCGAGAAACATTTAAAAAATATTTTCCAGCTTTATTATGAAACGAGAATTACCGATTACATAAAACAGAGAAAGCTGTACTTTGCTGCAGAAGAATTAAAAGAAGGAAAGAATCCGGAAAAAGTATGTGCCAAATATCAATTTGCAAGTTATAGCGTTTTTTCTAATGCATTTCGCAAAGAATACGGCGTTGTTCCGGCAAAGTATTACCGGATGGAATTTCAGAATATTGCATGGATCAATTACATTGATGAGCATATTACAGAAGATATCACACCGGAGATGATGGCGGAACATTTTAACTATTCCAGAGACTATTTTCGCAAAGCCTTTCAGGATGATTTTGGAATGGGACTTAGTGCGTATATCAGTCAGAGGAAAATACAAAAAGCCGCCAGAGAATTACGTCAGGGTGTCAAGGTGGCCAGTTTAGCAAAAAAATATGGTTTTAAGTCGAGAAACGGATTTGATAAAGCCTTCCGCAAAGCCTTTTGTACCAGTCCTTCCAAATATGCTAAAGCAAACACAGAAGTTGTTGACTTAAATCAGTTTTACTCAGAATATAAAGATAAAATGAAAGTATCCTTTATGGACGTTGATGATATCAAAATGGTTGGTTGGACGATCATCCCAAATCGTGGACGGGAAGTAGATATACCGGCGCAGGTAGCATTCTGGCTCGATGAGGATTCACCGTACTTCAAGAAAATGAACTCTGTAGCCGGAAGTGCGAATGGAAATGATAAGATTGCCATGTGGTATCATGACCCGGAATGTATCAATATTCAATATGTCCTTGGACCGGTTGTAAACAACTTCACGAATGTGCCGGACGATGCTGTGAAAATAGAGATAGCCGCCGGACGATTTGCCGTATTTGAAACAGACCGCGAAAGCGATGTGGATAATCTCGCAGATACCATCCGTATGTTTTCCCGGTGTGTTTTTTATGGCTGGATAAAAGAACACCGCGATATGGTCTCTTTACAGAACTTTACTTTTGAAAGATACATCAATAAAAAAGTATATATATATGTTCCGATAAGCGTAAAATAATGAAGATAAAACAAAAGTTGTGTTATCTATAATAAGCAATAAAAGAAAATGTCCCGTCAGATCATTCGGTCTGACGGGATTTTTTCTGCATAAAATGTCAAGCCTTTTTTAAAAAAATCTAAAAAAGGTTCCAAAATGACGAAAAGACATCCGTCTGGTTGGAATACTTTTCAGAAAAGCTATGTTATAATAAATGTACAAAAAAATACATTCTATTTTAAGAAAGTTGGTACAAAACACACAGGCTTACCCCTACTGTGAAAGCGGATGCCCTCACAAATACCACTGGATCTTCCGGGAAGGTGTGAAAAAGCAGAAGAAGCTTAAGTCAGGATATTTAAAATAGAATTCTAATGAACAGGACTTTGGGTGGGAGTGCTGAGTACATTCATTCGATATGTTTAGAGAAATCTTTACAGAAGTTGAAAAGCAAGTCTCAGTTTATTTGTTTTTATCTAATGATTTCTATCCGAAAGTTCCACACATAAAATCCTGACACAGCGTTTGAAAATTGTAAATATCTGTAATTTTCAAACAGGTAATATCAAAGGAGGTAAAACAACAATATACAGTTATTTCATATGCAGATAATAATGTGAGAGTAGTTGAGACCACAATAAAAAAGGTTCAGTAGAGAAAGCATATAAGCAGATAAATCGTATAGAAGTTGTTTTAAATCAATATATTGCTAAAGGAGCTATCCGTTGGCAATGGGAGTCGCGACCCATTAGTAACATGTAGACAAAACCAAAGAATGCTATCTAAATAGCGGAGTTTCTAAAGGAGGAAAACTTATGAAGACTTTAAAAAGAATGCTCGCAGTGATGCTCGCAGTAGTTATGATGATGGGACTTGGTGTAACATCAATGGCAGCAACACCATCTAAAGGGAAAATAACAGTTCCAGTTACTGTAGAGGTAGTAGGTTTACCATCAAGTTATACAGGTAATGTCAAAGAAGGAGTGTTGTATAGCGGAAATGTAACGTTGAATGCAAATACACAACCAACTGCAATGAATTTTATTGATGCAACAGGTTTAACAATTGGAAAGTCTACTAATGGAGATTATATTACATCTATTAATGGGCTGGGTAGCATTGATGTAGAATATACATCTAATTCTTATAAGGGATATTCTTGGATGATTGACATGAAAGCAGGTAATTCTGTAACAACACAGGGAACAAAACCTTCATGGGCTGCTGCAGCGCCAGAGGCAAATGCCTGGTTTGAATCTCCATTAGCAGCAACAAATGTAGCTATGTCAGGAAGTCAGTATTTTCCATATGATTATAGTAATCAGTCAGCAGGCGGTTTTACTACTAGTGTAGAAGGCATTTACGTAAAATATGTTTTGACAGAAACTACATGGTAGAAAGTAGACTAAGTTAGGAATAATGGGAGGAGTCAACGATTAGTTGACTTCTCTTGTTATATACGAGGAGGGAAAACATGGGAAAATCAAAAGTTTATTTAAACAGTAAAATTATACTTTTTATATTTGCCATATTGATTGCACTTGCTTGTTCAAAAAAACTTTCTGCAGCAGAAACTGCAACATTCGCAATTAGTAATGTAACTATCGGTCAAAAAAATGCGACAGTTACTAAGAATACAAAAGATGATTCTGTTTATACTGCACAAGTTGACGAAAGAAGTATCGGTGATGGATATATAATAAGTGGAAAGGCGGATGCCGATGCACAGATTTCTGCAACGGATTTTGAAGGAAAAGAATTTTCAGTAAAAAGAAATGGAACAGATTTTAATATTGAAAAAGAAGAAACGAAATCTTATAATATTAATGGAACATCTGTTTGCTATATAACAGTAAAGAAAGGAACTGTAAGCGAAAAATATAAAGTTCTTATTAGTGGTTTAAGTAATTGGGATAATATTAAAGAAACATATATTGCAGATACTACAAATGATGAAATAAACTATTTTGATAATGATACAGTAATACAGGGAAGTTCTTCAGCAGATACTTCTTATCGAGAAGTTACTGTGAAAGATCAGGTAAAACAATGTTCTGTTTTTCGGTGGACAAATCATAAGAAAACAGAATCATATTCAGCAAATGCAATGGAATGGCTTAGCAATGGAGAAAACTATGTGCGAATTAATGGAGAGAATTTCCAACGTTTTGAAAGTTCAGCTTCTTACTCTGATACCTTTCAAAGTCCTGTATTAAGTCTGAAAAAAGGTTTGAATATAATTGAAATGTATACAGCAGAATGGAATGTGTCTGCTCTTGATACTGCCTCTGAAACTATGCCAGAAGGACTGAAAAAGACGAATCTAAAAGGCTATTCTTGTGCGGTATACCTTGTATATTCCAATGGAACAGAAGCGGAAGTTAAAAAAGGTTCTGATACGGATATTAAGTATGTAGAGGCAACCCAGTTAGGTTCTGCAACTGTAAAATCTACTTCTTATGGAGTGAAGAATGATAATGGACAGTGGGCGATTGCGATACCTAAAAAGTTACCTTTGGATAAGATTATCTTAGGAATTGCTCCTGTAGATCCACAAGCAAAGATTGAATACATGGATACGCAGGCAATAAAAGGTGATCAGGTTGGTATGTATGCGGCAATAGCTGTTGGAGATAGTTTAGATAAAATTACGGTTAAAGTAACAGCTGCGAATGGAACAATCAAAAAATATACTATTTCTATTGTAAGAGCAAGTGCCGATTGTGACTTGAAACAGATTGAATTAAAAAATGCAACATTAAAAGATTATAATACAAAAAAAGAAACAGGATTTTCATCAGAAAAGACGGTATATCTTTTACAGCCAACTGATGTAGAAAATGCAGAGCTTATAATAAAAGAAGTATCATCTGAGGCAATGGCAAATATCAACAAGAAAGAAATACAGTCAGTAATTATTAATGTAGATGATTTTTTGGCAGAAGTAAAGATTACTGCACAAGATGGAATTAATTCAAAGAAATATTATTTTATTTATCAGGATAAAGATGGAAGCGTTCCAATGTTTAAAAATTCTTCTGAAAATGAAGAAGAAGTAAAGAAGGCAAAAGAACTTTTACAGCCATATTTAACACAGAAAGAGTCTGAACTTAAAAATATGTGGAAGAACTCCTGTTGGTCTGTATTTATGAATATGGCGGCAGATGTGAATGTAGATGGAGGATATGTTTATTCTCCTGAAAAAGAAAATTATACTCAGGCAACTGTTTATGCAAGACAGATTCTTCAGGTAGTAATGCTTGGATATAATCCATATGATTTTGGCGATTCTCATATGAATCTTGTAGAAGGTTTACTTTCTTTTAAAAATAAAGAAGGACTTTTTGGTGGTTATGCAAATAATGAATGGGCATTAATGGCATTGAAAGTTTGTGGAGAAGAGATTCCAGACACATTAGTAAATTATGTAAAGAATGTAGATTTATATAATTCTTATAGCGTAGATATGCGAGGATGGGCACTGGCTGAATTAAAAGGATTGATTCCAGATGAAGAATATATTGCGGGAATCATTGCTTTGAAGGATGCACAAACAGAAGACGGAACTTGGGGAAATATCAATACAACAGGGTGCGTTATTACAGGATTTATTGGTGCTGGTGTTAACACAGATTATTTGAAATATAATGGTAAAGACATATTAGATATTTGTAAGGAACAAAATTATGAAGATATCATAGCTAATGCTGTAAAAACAAATGATGGAGAAACTTTAAAAGATATTGTTATAGGATTAGGTGATGTTATATCTGGTTCTAATGTATGGCAAAGATATGATTTAGATGAAAGCAAATGGAAATCATTGGTTGAAAAGGCAGAAAAAATTAAGGATGATGCAACTATTGCTGAACTATTGACTGATGCTAAAAATATTGTAGCAGAAAAGAAGTATGAAGGTAATGGAAAAGTTTATCATACTCTTTATGCAAAAGTAGCTTCAAAAGACACATCGTTAAGAAAACAAGTTAGATTTGAAGAACCACAACAGATAATTGAACCAATAGAAGGAAAACATTATTACATAAGTCCGAGTGATTATATGGACAATCCAGAAGAAGCTCATGGATGGCATAGTGATATGGCAATTTTGGCAGGTCATAAAAATCTTACACCAGAGAACAAATTTGGAGCAGTGTGTTTAGTTGATTCTCCAGATGTTGATTATAGTAAATATACTTATAGAATTATGGGTGGAACGAATGCAAAAGCAGCTCAGTTGGAAAATATGTATAAGGATAAAGTATATGCTCTTCTTTTGATAGAAAACAATACTGTAATACAGGGAGATGATGTAGACAAAAAAACTGCAAATGCACTTATTGAATATGGACCAGTAAAAGTAGACAATGATTGGCCAGAATTGTTTTTGGGAAAAGATTCAAATAATCTTTCAGACGAAGAAAATATTTCACTAGATATAGATACTAAAGAAATATTTGTTAAAGCAACGGATGGTACAAGTGGCATATGCAAAATTCAATATTCATTAGAAAATGGAGAATGGACAACAGTTTATGATGCAGCAAAAGGTGACAATATTGATGTAGATAATAAATGCGGATTGAGTGAAAAAAATATTAAAATACCAGTAGATGAAAAAGCTTCCGTAATGCATGTGAAAGTTATTGATGTGGCTGGAAATGAAACAATTAGTACTGTAAAAATCGTTAAAAAGTCACAATTTGGTATTGAACCTAAAACAATAATTGGAAACGATACTGATTTTACATTAAATCTTAAATTGAATGGAAATACTATTGCATCTGTTATGAATGGAGAAGATAATTTAAAAGATACAAGCTATGAAGTTGACTCAGAAAAAGAAACTTTAACTTTAAAGAAAGAATATCTTGAAAAACTGGAAGCAGGAGAACATAGGTTTACAATCAAATTCAGTAATGATGGACAATTACTTGACAGTGATTTAAAAATGACATTATCTATTGATAGTTCAGATAATCAACTTAAAAAATTGAGTGACAAGGTTAATGTGTTGGATGATATTACTTTGGATAAAGAATCTGATGTAGAAGAGGCAAAAGAATTCTATGATAATATGTCTAATGCATTACAGAATCAGGTTTCTGATGAATTACAGAAAAAATTATCTGATGCATCAGAGAAGATTTCTGCTTTAAAGGAAGATAAAGCAAAAGCACAGAAAGTAGAAGATAAAGTCAGAGCTATCGGAAAAGTAGATCTTTCTAAAGAAACAGTTATCAAAGAGGCCAGAAATGCATATGAAGCACTGACAGATTCTCAGAAAGCTTTTGTATCTCAGGAAGTATTACAGGAATTGCAGAATGCAGAATCTTTGTTACAAAAATTAAAAGAGACCAATGTTAATCCAAGACCATCTGATGAAACAAATGTACAAAAATTGAATTTTAAAGTTAAGAAACAAACAACTACATCAATTACTTTAAAATGGAATAAAATTTCTGTTGCAGATGGATATCAACTCCGTAGATATGATAAGAGCAAGAAGAAATATGTTGTAGTAACGGATTTGAAAAAGAATCAGAATACGTATACTTTTAAGAAATTAAAAGGAAAGAAAGGTAAATCACTGGCGGATGGAACCGTTTATAAATTAAATCTGTGTTCTTTTAATATGGAAAATGGAAAGAGAATTTATAAACAATCAGAAGTTATTACTGCTGTAACTAGTCCGATGAAGACTTCTTTAAAAGTAGATGGAGTATCTCGCAATAAGATTAAAATATCTTGGAAAAAAATAAGACGAACAACAGGATATAAGATTTACATAAAAGAAGGTAAAAAATCAAAATACAGACTTGCAAAGCAGGTAAATAAATCCAATAAAACAAAAATAGTTATTTCTGGTCTGAAAAAAGGAAAAACTTATTTTGTTAAGGTATATTCTTATAAAAAAGCAGCTAATTTAAATGTTTTGAGTAAAAAATCAAATGTTAAAAAAGTAAGAATAAAATAATAATACAGGACAGGAAGAGAGATTCTCTTCCTGTTTTGTGAAGAGGGAGGTGTGCCATGAAAAAGAAAAATACAGTGTTTTTAAAAATGATTTTATTAATGATGATAACAATATGTTGGTGGAAATCAGTAGTTATATCGAATGCCTCTGAAAAAATAGGAACGGTTACAGTATCTATAGAAAAATTCACAATAGGTCAAGGATATTTGATTGAACCAACGCAGGTTGTTCTGCATGAAAAAGATACTTGTGCAAACTTGGTAAAAGATATTTTGAAGAAAAATAATTATGAAATTGAGGTATCAACTACTTCAAATGTTTGGTATTTGTCAGGAATTAAAAATGCAGATAATGGAACAACAAAAATACCAGATGTGATTAAAAATATGGATACGCAAGTAAATGGAAAGGATATTATTTATCCACCAGATGATACAGCCAAGAATGTAGCATATCCAGATTTGAGTGAGTTTTCTTATCATAGGAATGCAGGATGGATGTATTCTGTAAATGGAGAGTTTCCTAATGTAGGAATGGCAGCATGGACACCAAAGGATGGTGATGTGATCCGAGTTCAGTTTACTGTGTATGGATTAGGGGCAGATTTAGGTAGTCAGTATAGTGAAAACAGTATAAAAGCTTTAAATATTGCGAATAAAGAAAAACTGACAAAAAAAATAGCAGAATATAATGCACAAAAAGAAAAATGGGATAGTATATATAGTGCTCCTGATAGATATAACTATGCAATGGAAGTACTTGAAAAGTTGGATTCAAAGCAATGGAAAGTAGATGATGCTTTGGAGCAATTGGAACAGATTATGAATAAGAATAATCTTACCATAGCTCAAATTGAAGAAATAAATAAGGTAAAACAGAAAATTAACGCTATCGGTATAGTAGATTTATCTAAAGAATCTCAGATAGCAGAAGCAAGAAAGTCTTATAATGCATTAACCAGTGAACAAAAGGAACTTATTTCTGCAGATACATTAAAAGTATTAACTGATGCTGAGAAGAAAATTGTCAGTCTGAAAGCTGAAAAGAAAACCCAGGATGAGGCAAAGAAAAAGGCAGAAGCCGCGAAAAAGAAAGCAGCCGAAGAAGCCGCAAAAAAGAAAGTTCAGCAGGAAGCTCTGAAAAAGAAATACACCCCATCTAAAACATCTATAAAATCCATTAAGAAGCTGAAAAAGAATCAGGCGAAGCTTACGTGGAAGAAAGTAAAAAATGCAACTGGATATGAAGTATACCAGTCCATGAAGAAAAACAGCGGCTATAAGAAAGTGAAGACAATTACCAAAAATAAGAAAGTGACTTATAAAGCCGGAAAGCTAAAGAAAAAGAAAACTTATTACTTCAAGATCCGTACTTATCGTAAAGCAGGAGGGACAACTTATTACGGTAATTACTCAAATGTAAAGAAAATGAAGGTGAAATAATTGTAGGACAATTTCACCCACTTAATTTCCTAAAATGAAGCAAATACACCCGTCTGGTTGGCATATTTTTTTAAAAGTCTATGTTATAATATGTACATGGCTTGCTTCTCAGGCTCACTTAGGGGACTCTCCTTATTTTCATTCTGAATTGCCAGCCATTTGATTTTAGAATGAAAACAAATATCTGGGCTGGAGAATGTAACAGTTTTATAAAAGTATTTGGCCTGTGCACATAATGCATGGGCCTTTCTTTTCTACGGAAAACTCTCAATTTCTCTTGGATATTTTGTAAAATGAGTGAAGGAGAGGGTAGAATGAACAAGATGTATCAAAGGTTAAAAAGAAAATGTATATCGCTTGTACTTTTTGCTCTGCTTGTGGCATTTATAGTTCCATACTATGCATATGCGGCAGATAATGGGGCAGAACCGGCCGCGGCAGCTTCTGCTGCAGAGAGTACAGGCGATTTTTCTATGTCAGAAAGTGAGACATCAGAAAGGGAGGAGACTGAGTCTTCGGAAGAGGAGGAGCAGCAGACCAGGGAAGATGCAGATGCATCAGCAAGTACAGAGGCAGATGTACAGGAAAGTACACAAGAACAGACATTAACAAAAAAAGAGAGAAAGATTGTCCGTAAGAATTTGCAGCTTGGAAGAAGTTATGGTTTTTATGCTTGGGGTGCAGAGGAAGATGCGGCACAGGGACAGTCTGATGAATCAGGAGTGGCAGTGCAGACGGAAGCAGAGGCGGAAGTCTTAAGCCCGGATATTGATACGGTTTTATCTAAGGTAAGAAGCTATATTTTAAGTAAAGATACGAAGCCGGATTACAGTAGCATATGGAATGTTATTGGTTTAAAAAGGAGTGGGCTGTATGTGCCGGAATCTTATATAAATCTTTTTTACAGTAATGTGATCGCATACTGTGAGAGTAAGGACTGGCAGATTACAAGAACAAAGTATTCGGATTATTCAAAGCTTATTCTTGCATTAACAGCGATTGGTGTTGATGCAAGAGATGTGATGGGACATAACCTGTTAGCGTATCTGTCAGATTATGAGAATGTAAGCAGACAGGGGAATAACGGCACGATTTGGGCTTTGATCGCGTTAAAGAGTAATCCGGCATATGAGATTCCAGAAGACCCTTCTGCAGTGCAGCAAAACTCAGAGGAGTTACTTGTTAAGAAGGTTGTAGGGATGCAGTGTCAGGATGGCGGATGGACATTGACGGGACCAACCGGAGATTCTGATATGACGGGAATGGCGATGCAGGCGCTGGCTTCTTATTATAATAAAGATGGATATGAGGATGTTACAGCGGCAATTGACAAGGGACTTGCATGGATAGAAAAGAATCAGCTTTCCAGTGGTGGTTTTGGCACGATGAAAACAGAAACTTCGGAAAGTGTGGCACAGATTATCACAGCTCTTTGCGGCGTGGGAATAGATTGTGGAGAAGATGCCCGTTTTATTAAGAATGGGAAATGGCCGATGACAGGATTATTCCAGTATTATATGCCAGAAGGGGGATTTATGCATGTAGCTGCTGATGCCGGGAATAATGGTGGCGGTGCCGGTGGCATTATCGATGGAATGGCAACGGAACAGGGATTGTATGCAACAGTTGCTTACCGTAGATTTTTGGATGGAGAGACATTTCTTTATGATATGAGTGATGTGGCTATTTCGGCAGGAACGAAGCCGGTAGTCAGCCCGACCATTGATACGGGGAGTAATAGTGGAGGAAATTCTTCTTCAACGACAGCAAAAAAGACAGAAACAAAACCGGCAGCTTCTAAAGTAAAGGTAATAAAAGTGGGATTAAATTATAGTACGATTTATCTTACAAAAGGAAAGAGCAAGACGTTAAAAGCGACGGTTTCTCCGTCAAATGCCACGAATAAGTCAGTGAAATGGTCTTCTTCTAATAAAAAGATTGCAACGGTAAATGCAAAGGGAAAGGTGACAGGAAAGAAAGCAGGGACTGTGACAATTACTGTAAAGGCAACGGATGGAAGCGGAAAGAAGGCAGTCTGCAAGGTTGTTGTAACAGCTCCGGAAACAACAGATAAAAAGACTACAATAGCATCAACGGCGGCAACAAGCCAGACAAGGCAGATCACGACACCGGCAGCTTCAAGTACAGGAAGTTCCCGTACTTCTGTTCCTGCCACATCGGGAACGACGAAGAAGCTTTCTTCAGGAAGCGGTGAAACTACTACCGCAAAGAAAAAGAATACTGCAGCGGAGGCAACAACGGGTGGCTGGAGTTTTAGTGGAGATAATTATGTGCCGGAAACGAATAGTGCAGAAAGCGAGACGGATACAGCGCAGGAAGATACAGGGGTGTCTGATGAGGGAGATCGTTCTAAAGCAGATGGAATCCGTTCGGTGGCATTACCTGTAGCCGGAGGTGCTGCAGGACTTGTGGCAGTGGAAGCGTTGGGATTTGTTTTATATAAAAAGCGTCGTGGTATTGCAGGATTATTAAAGAAAGTGATGAAAGGTGGAAAAGCAGAGTAGAGACTTTTGTAGAGTACAGAAAAAGAAAAAGGAAGGTGTTACTATGAAAAGAAAAAGAGGACTGGTACATGTTATTCTGGCATTACTTATGAGTATGCTGCTGATTGTTTCAACGGGCTGTGGAAAGTCCGGGAGTGGAGACAGTTCTTCTGATAAAAAGACGGATAAGACAGAGACACTTGCAGATGTGAATACCATTCCGGAAGATGGGGTTATTACAAAGGAGCAGTTTAAGACGGTTGCCGGAGAAAATAAAAAGGTACAGTTTAAGGGAACAACAGATGATGGAATTACATATATCTGGACGTATGATTGTTCAAAGATTCAGAATCCGGCAGATCAGAATTTAAAGATTGATTTTTCAGAGAAAGATCTTGATGATTTAAAGAAGCAGGCAAACAATGCAAATGATGCATTGAAGATGACGATGTATGGGAAAGGGCTGATCTGTGTACCGGATCTTGAGATACAGCTTCCGGAAGCGTGGCAGTCCAATTCTGCATATCTTGTAAAAGAGCAGTCTGGAAAGCTTGCAAGGATGAGCGATGTTGTGGTAACAGCACAGGTGAAGGAAGAGAATGCAAAGAAACAGGATAAAAAGACGCAGGATACAAAGACAGAAGAGGAAGATTCTTCGGACAAAACCGCAGAAAGTACAACACAGGCAAAGAAAGATACGAAGCCAAAAGAAGGAACGACATCTTTAAAAATGAGTGTTACTTCACTGGATGGAGATTGTTATATTATTGGAGGAATTACGGAGCAGCAGAATAAAGGTGCGGCATCAGCGAATAAGGCGGAAAACGGAACAACGAATAGTGAAGCAGAAGGAAGTGATGAATCGGGGAATTCAGGAGAGAATTCTTATAACGAAGAAGGAGGTTCAGGAAGTGGAGATGTTTCTGATGGAGGAGCTTCTTCTTCTGGTTCTTCCGGCAAGCAGGATGTTGCAAACGATGAAGAAGTTTCAGGTTCTTCCCATACGTGTACGATTTCAATCAGCTGCGCGACGATTCTTAATAACATGAGTGATTTAAAAAGTGGCAAGGAAGAATTTGTTCCTTCTGATGGATGGATTCTGGCAGCTTCCGAGGTAGAATTTACGGAAGGAGAGTCTGTACATGACGTATTACAGCGTGTATGTAAGGATGCAGGAATCCAGATGGAGTCTTCTTTTACACCGGCTTATAATTCAGCTTATGTGGAAGGAATTAATAATCTGTATGAATTCGACTGCGGACAGCTTTCCGGATGGATGTATAACGTAAATGGCTGGTTTCCTAACTACGGATGCAGTAAGTATACGGTACAGGACGGCGATGTGATCAACTGGGTTTATACATGTAATCTTGGTAAGGATGTTGGAGATAATTCGATGTATTAAGGATGTATGAAATAGAGATTTGATATAATAAAGATTTAATATAATAGAAATTTGATGTAATGGAGATTTGATTTAGATGAAAGATACATTTTCGACATATCATCCTGTTTTAAATATGCTGTATTTTTGCGGGACGATCGGGGTGACGATGTTTGTTGTTCATCCTGTGATTCTGGCAATTTCATTTATATGCGCTGTTGCGTATTCCGTTGTTTTAAAAGGATGGAAAAAGACAGTAAAGTTTAATCTGCTCTTCTCATTACCGATGATGATCATTGTTGCCCTGATTAATCCGATGTTTAATCATTATGGAGTAACGATTATAGGATATCTTCATAATGGAAATCCGTTTACATTAGAAAGTTGTGTGTACGGTCTTGTGATGGCAGTGATGCTGGTATGTACTCTTGTATGGTTTTCCTGCTACACAGTTGTTATGACATCAGATAAGTTTATTTATCTTTTTGGAAGGATCATCCCGGCACTTTCTTTAGTACTTTCCATGTGCCTTCGCTTTGTACCGAAGTTTATCAAAGAAGCATCTGTTATTTCTGATGGGCAAAAGTGTGTCGGGCGAAGTGTAGAGAATGGGAGCCTTATTAAGAGAGCAAAGCATGGGATTACGATTTTTTCGATTCTGGTTACCTGGTCTTTGGAGAATGCGATTGAAACATCGGATTCAATGAAGTGCCGGGGATATGGAGAGAAGGGCAGAACCGCCTTTTCCTTATATCATTTCGATAAAAGGGATTTTTTGTGCCTTATTTTTATGATCATTACATTCGGAGCAGCGATGTGGGGCTTTTCAAAGGGGTATGCATTTTGTTCTTATAATCCTCGGATCGTTGTAAAGGGAGTACCCTTTACAGCAGGTAGCCTGCTTGTCTTTGCCGCTTTTTTATTGTTTAGTATCATGCCAGCAGCGATGGAGATTTTAGACCGAAGGATGTGGAAGGCGAGAAGAGGACAGGTAGAAAGTGCAGCACCGGCTGGGTACCGTTTGTGGGAAGTTGAATAGCCGTATATACAGGAGATAAAAAGCAAGTTTGGAGGTGCAGGGTGACAGCGAATGGTTTGTCAGAAAAGAAAAATAGTATATTAGAAATCAATGATTTGTGTTTTGCTTATCCAGAAGAAAAAAAGAGGGCGCTAAATCATGTTTCTTTGCATGTGGAGGACGGGGAATTCCTTGTTCTTTGCGGAAAGAGTGGATGCGGAAAGAGTACACTTCTGACACATTTAAAGACTCCCCTAACGCCGCATGGAAAGCGAAAAGGAGAGATTCTTTTTCAGGGAGTACCAATCGGGGAGATGAGTAACCGGGAGCAGAGTCAGAGGATTGGCTATGTATTACAGAATCCGGATAATCAGATTGTGACAGATAAAGTATGGCATGAGCTGGCATTTGGTTTGGAAAGCCTTGGATACAGTAACGCAGATATCCGTATCCGGGTAGCGGAAATGGCAAGTTATTTTGGGATTCAGGACTGGTTTTATAAAAATGTATCGGAACTTTCCGGAGGACAGAAACAGCTTTTGAATCTGGCATCTATCATGGCCATGCATCCGGATATGCTGATTCTTGATGAGCCGACCTCTCAGCTTGATCCGATTGCAGCTTCTGATTTTTTGGAAACAGTAAAGAAAATCAATCGTGATCTTGGAACGACAATTATTCTTACGGAACATCGTTTAGAGGAAGTATTTCCTTCTGCTGACAGGGTAGTGGTCATGGATGAAGGGCAGATTTTATGTGTTGGCACACCGCCGGAAATCGGAGAGGAATTAAAGAAGCGCAATCATGAGATGTTTTTAGCTATGCCGGTACCGATGCAGGTTTATGCCAAAGTAGAGTCAGAGCAGCCCTGCCCGATTACTGTTCGTGACGGGCGAAAGTGGCTGGACATAGTTTGTAAGAAAAAAGGCATTTCACCAGCAAATGCATCTTCTTCATATAGAAAAGAGAGTGATTCCCAAAAAGGAAAATCTTCTTTTTCTAAGATTACAGAAAAGTTTAAAGAGAAAAAAGAAGATATCATCTTAGCGTGTGATGATCTGTGGTTCCGCTATGATAAAGAACTGCCGGATGTCGTAAAGGGACTAAGCTTTTCCTTAAAGAGAGGAGAATTCTTTGCGTTGCTTGGAGGAAATGGAACCGGGAAGTCAACAACACTTTCACTTTTGAGCCGTTTGAGAAAGCCATATCGTGGAAAAGTACTTTTAGAAGGTAAGGATATCCGTCGTTACAGCGATAAAGAACTGTTCCGCAATTTTCTTGGAGTACTGCCGCAAAACCCGCAGTCCCTTTTTGTAAAGAAAAGTGTGGAATTAGAATTGTTTGAAATGGTAGGCGGTGTAAAAGAGAAAAAGGATGAAGAATATCAGCTTGCCATGGATAAAAAGGATGCGGTGGAAGGAATCATTAAAGTAACACATTTGGAAGAATTACTGCATCGTCATCCGTATGACTTAAGCGGGGGAGAGCAGCAGAGGCTTGCCCTGGCTAAGATTTTGTTATTGCGGCCAAAGCTTTTGTTGATGGATGAACCGACCAAAGGACTTGACAGCTATTTTAAAAAAGAATTTGCTGGAATACTGGCATTACTCAAAGAGCAGGGCGTAACTGTTTTTATGATTTCTCATGATATTGAGTTTTGCGCTTCTTATGCAGACCGATGTGGTTTATTTTTTGATGGAAATATTGTGGCATGTGGAACTCCGGGAGAATTCTTTGCCGGAAATAATTTTTATACAACAGCGGCAAACCGAATGGCTAGAAGGTATTTTCCCATGGCGGTTACCGGGGAGGACGTTGTGGAATGTCTTAAAAAAGGAGTGTGAACAATGGCAGACTGGAAATCAAGTCAGGAGTTCCTGAAAGAATTTTACGCTTCTCCGATTGTGAATGAAGATACGATTTCTGCAAAGATAAAGCGTATCTTTTTACCAAAAAGCAGGAAAGTTTCTGCTTTAAAAGAATTAGCAGGAGATTTGTCAGGAGAAGGCAGGGCGGGAGATGTCATTTTAGATAATGATATGTTTGAGATGGATACCGAAATCTGGAAAAAACAGGAAAAACGCAAGCTTTCTGTTCGTACCAGAGTAAGCCTCTTTCTCTTGCTTGTAGCGATTCCCCTCACAATTGCTGTTGGATTTTATGTTATGGATGTTGCCGCCGTTGGCACAGTATTTGAAAAGATTTTTGGTCCAAGAAAGTATTATTTTATTAGCCTGGTAATCATTATATACTCGTTATTACCGTTTTTTATGGTATTTGAGGGACGAAAACCTCAGGTGAGAGAGCTAGTTGTTCTTGCAACAATGGTCGCACTGGCAACCGCCGGCCGGGCAGCATTTTTTATGATACCGAGCTTTAAGCCGATTATAGCAATCGTGATCATCAGTGCAATCGCATTTGGCGGCGAGGCAGGATTCTTAGTTGGTGCCATGACGATGGTAGTCAGCAATTTCTTATTTGGGCAGGGACCATGGACCCCATGGCAGATGTTTGCGATGGGTTTTATCGGATTTTTGTCAGGAATCCTTTACCGAATAGGACTGCTTCCGACCAAACGGCTCAGCCTTTGTATATATGGATTCCTTGTGACGGTGTTCATTTATGGAGGAATCATGAATCCAGCGGCTCTCTTTATGAGTGTGTATGATTTTACATGGGAAGGACTGCTTGCAATCTATATTTCAGGTATTCCGGTAGATCTTGTTCATGCCAGTTCTACATTTATTTTTCTGTGGATTGGAGCAAAGCCATTGTTGGAAAAGCTGCAGCGGATAAAAATAAAATATGATCTGATGAGATGAATAGCCGGGGCGTTTTTGAACTTCAGAAAGATTGCCAGAATGATGGGGCATTTTTGAAATAAGTATGGATGATAAGTATAGATAAAATGTATTCTTAGAAAGATTCTGAGAGTATACGAGATTGAAGGGGGAAACTATGCAGAAAATACCAGAATGTCGTTCCATGAATTTTTCAATTTATGAAGGGATGCTAAATCGTTATAAAGATAGTGAAGATATTAGAAAGTCTTATGAGTCACGAGGATTAAATGGACTGGAAGTGATTCGGGCAGGCGAGCCAGATGAAGGAAAGATTCTGCCGGATATGGTGAATGGGGTACATCTGTATTTTCATATTTTCTGGATGGACTGGTGGAAGGGGAATTATGAACGCCTAGATCAGGAATTTGATTCAAGAGAGCAGTGGCTGGAATATTTTGGAGGAATGAGCAGGGAATCTTATCTGAACAGTTTGCGGGACGATCTTGCCTATGCAGAACAAGTTGGAGCAAAGTATGTAGTTTTCCATGTTTCAGAAGTGACACTCCGGGAGAGCTATATTTATAAATACCGCTATACAGATAAAGAAGTGATTGATGCAAGCTTAGAGGTCATCAATACCCTCCTTGATGAAAAAGAATATCCATTCGACTTTCTTGTAGAGAATCTCTGGTGGAGCGGGCTTACCTTGAAAAATGTCCGCCTTACCCGCCGGCTTATAGAAGGAATGCATACACAAAAAAAGGGAATCATGCTCGATACCGGGCATTATATGAATACAACAACACAGCTAAAGACTCCGGAAGATGCCGTAGCATATCTAAATAAAATGATAGACAAATACGAAAAAGCACAGATGCTCCACTGGTTTAAAGGAATGCACCTGCAGCTGTCACTTGGAGGGGATTATGTAAGAAAGCAGCGAAAAGAATGGAGAGAACATCCGATAGACTTTGATAAGATTCCATTTTATGAACTATTTCGCCTTGCATATGACCATGCCTGTCATATTGATCTGCATCAGCCTTTTATAGGAGAAGGTGTCCGGGAATTTGTAGAGCGCGTAGCACCAAAGTATGTCACACTGGAATATCAGCAAAACAGCCGGGAAGAATATGAACAATTCGTAGAAGTCCAAAGCAAAATTTTGAAATGGATTACGATTCATTAGGGGAAAACAGACGAAAAAAGAAACCATGCCATATCCCATCTGCTCTGTAGTCGCTGTGTTTAAGATGCTCATTCGCATCTTAAACCCGCTCCGAAGCCGCATCTGGGATATGGCATGGTTTCTTTTTTCGTCTATACGAAATCTACAAAATTAGTAGTTATAATAATTCGGAATATCCATGTCCGTTTACAAGTGCATCGATTTTTTGTCCATTTTTGCAATATGGGCAGTCGTGTTTGCTATATGTATGATAGGAAGGAATATCATTTGGAGTAAACAGCGAATTAACAGGAAGATTACCATATTCAGAAAGCGTACTAAATATTGCTGAAATTCCCTGCAGTTTGCCACCATAGTACTCGATACATTCCCAGCTTCGGTTGATTGTGATTCCAGTTGTGACAGATGCCATTAAAATAATGATATTTCTATCTTTAATCATTGGCTGGATGTTTTTGCGGAAGAACATCTGACCATCTGAATCTATTTCTGGAGTAACAATATAGATAGATTTATGCTGGTTGTAAGAGAAGAATCCGCTCTCTGTAAGCTTTTCTGCTAAAAATGCACCGATTACTTCTGTTCCGTCAAGACATACGATGGTATCGACGACGGTATTATGTTTATAAAGTGGAACTAACGCTCTTGCAGCTTCTTCTGCATTAGACTGACGTACTTTTAATGTTGTCATATCTAAAAAGTAGTTGACATGAGAATGCTTTGTTGCGAAATGTCCCGGATAGGCAGAAAGATGTAGATTACAGGCTTTTGAACGAAATTGAATTTTGCGGTTTTCCATAAGATGTCCTCCTCCTTTATTGTGAAAGAATTGTTTATTTTGTTTATTATACCTTTTTTGTGTGAAAAAATAAAGGAGTATTTGTGCAAAATTACAGGCTTTTCTTGACAGTTTATAATTTCTTTCTGATTTTTTGAAAATACTTCGTGGTATGCATATACAGTTGTATAAAATGAAAGGGAGTGCTATTAGTTTGTGAAAAAAGTTTGACAAAAATAGTTCAAAATTGATTTTGGATACTATATCTTTGATTTAAAAAAGACAGGAGGAGAATATAAGCGAGAGAAGAAGAATGATGGAAATATGAGTGAAATTATGAAGAAAAACGGAAGATATTTGATAGAATGAGAATATTTTGTATAAAATGACGAAAAAATAGAAAAACTAACTAGTAATTGAATGTCAAAATACGTTAAAAATATAACGAAATAAAAATGGGCACATAAAACAAAAATAGAATTTTAAAGATAAAATAGAGAAAAACAGGAAAAATACACAAGCATTCCTGAAAAAAACAGGAGATTCAGAAAGAAAATTGAAAGAATTGTTAAAAAATTTGCAAATAGGCAGAATGTTCATTTTGTTTAGTGGAATGGGCAAAATAAAATAAATGTTAAATAACTAACAGAAAATGGTTGCTAACATGATAATAATTTGTTATTATTACATAGAATGAAAGAGCAACAAGGTATACAATATAGCATTTTTATGGAGGAAAGAATATGGGTAATTCAAAAATGAATGCCAGAGAGCGCATTGATTATCTGTTTGATGACCACAGTTTTGTGGAAGTTGGTGGATATGTTTCCGCTCGTAATACCGATTATAATCTCGGTGCAAAGAAAGTAGAAGGTGATGGTGTTATCACTGGATACGGAGTTATTAATGACCGCATGGTTTATGTTTACAGTCAGGATGCTTCCGCACTTGGAGGTTCCGTAGGTGAGATGCATGCGAAGAAAATTGCTTCCCTTTATGATCTGGCGATGAAAACAGGCGCGCCAGTCATTGGAATGCTGGATTGTGCAGGACTTAGATTACAGGAAGCGACAGATGCCCTTCACGCATTTGGAACGATTTTTAATAAGCAGGCACAGGCATCTGGAATGATTCCACAGATTTCTGCAGTATTTGGAATGTGTGGAGGAGGAAGTGCCGTAATGTCCGCTATGTCTGATTTTACATTGATGGAGAAGGAGAACGGCAGTCTCTTTATCAACAGTCCGAATGCATTAGCGGGGAATGAAGAATCCCGTCAGAATACGGCAGGAGCACAGTTCCAGTCTGAGCAGGCTGGTAACGTAGATTTTGTATGTGAGACAGAAGAAGGACTTCTTGACCAGCTTCGTATTCTCGTTGATGTACTTCCTTCTGATTATGAAGCAGAAGATGTTTACTTTGATAACGATGATGATTTAAATAGGGTTATTCCTGAGTTAAATGATGCCGCATATGATGCCGCTTACATTTTAAAATCTATTTCTGACAACAATATGTACATAGAGACAAAGGCAGCCTATGCCAAAGAGATGGTAACTGCATTTATCCGTCTGAATGGAGAGACAGTAGGTGCGGTTGCAAACCAGCCAGTAGATGGTGAGTCCGTTTTAACAAGAAATGGTCTTGAAAAAGCAGAAAGATTTATTAAGTTCTGTGATGCATTTTCGATTCCTCTTCTTACTGTAACGAACGTGACAGGACTTCGTGCCAACGCACATGAAGAGAGAAAGCAGGCGCTCGCATTAGCGAAGTTTACGACAACACTTGCACAGGTTAGTGTACCTCGTATTAATCTCATTGCAGGCGAGGCTTATGGAACTGCAGCGGAAGTAATGAATTCTAAAGCTATCGGAGCTGACTTTGTTCTGGCATGGCCACAGGCATCTGTAGGAATGATGGATGCAGAACAGGCAGTTCGTATCATGTATGCAGAGGAAATCAATACAGATAAGAATAAGACAGCACTTATCGCAGAGAAAACTGCGGAATATGCAGAAGGACAGAGCAGTGCATTAGCAGCTGCAAAGAGGGGATATATAGATGACATCATCGAGCCGGACGCAACAAGAAAGCGTCTTATCGCTGCTTATGAAATGCTTTACGGAAAGAAAGTAACTCCAGTGACAAAGAAGCATACGGCAGTATAGTGAGGTGAGAGTATGAACGTATTTGAACAAGCCTTATTAAATACTTTGATGGGTATGGGAACTGTATTTGCAGTACTGATTTTCATTTCTTTACTGATTTCTCTTTTTGTATATATCCCATCTATTGAGAGAGCGTTAAAGAATCGTTCTTCTAAGAAAGAGAAAAAGGCTGCGCAGGAAGAAAGACCGGCTCCAAAGCGTCCGATTCTTGAAGAAGTTGTGGAAGAAGAGGAACTTGTGGATGATGGTGAACTTGTCGCAGTAATCACAGCGGCAATCATGGCAGCGAATGGAGGAGCAGCAGTCAGTGCAGATAAGTTGGTCGTTCGTTCAATCAAGAGAGTGAAGAGAAGATAGCAAAAATGTATTCTTGGAATCTTTTTATAAAGTTTTGAAAAGTTAGCTATAGAAAGATTTTAGAAGTACATAAAATCATTCAGGAGGATTTACAATGAAAAATTATAGAATTACAGTTAATGGTGTTGCTTATGATGTAGCAGTAGAAGAATTAGGTGCAGGAGAAGCAAGTGCAGCGCCGGTAAGTACACCAGCAGCCGTTCCGGCTCCAGCTAAGAAAGCTGCCCCAAAGACTTCCGGAAGTGCCGGTGCCGTAAAGATTACAGCACCAATGCCAGGTAAGATCGTAGCAGTAAAGGGACAGGCAGGTGCTTCTGTAAAGAAAGGCGACGCTGTTCTTGTATTAGAGGCTATGAAGATGGAGAATGAAATCTGTGCAGCACAGGATGGTGTTATCGCAAGTGTGGAAGTAGCAGTTGGAGATATGGTAGAAGGCGGAGATGTACTGGCTACAATGAACTAGAGCATATTTGCAAAATAAAACGGAGGAAGATTTATGAGTTATGTTGTAGAGACAATGACGAATCTCGCAGCACAGACCGGATTTGCATTCTTAAAGCCAGGTAACTTCATTATGATACTGGTTGCTTTAGTCTTCTTATATCTGGCCATCGCCAAAGGATATGAGCCACTTTTGTTAGTGCCGATTTCTTTTGGTATGCTGCTGGTTAACTTATATCCGTCCATTATGGAAGAAGGCGGATTATTACATTATTTTTACTTATTAGATGAATGGAGTATTCTCCCTTCACTGATTTTCTTAGGCGTTGGAGCACTAACAGACTTCGGTCCGCTGATTGCCAATCCAGCAAGTTTCTTGCTAGGAGCTGCGGCGCAGTTTGGTATTTACAGCGCGTATTTTCTTGCAATGCTTATGGGATTTAACGGAAAGGCAGCAGCAGCAATTTCCATTATTGGTGGAGCCGATGGTCCTACTTCTATTTTCCTTGCCGGAAAGCTTGGGCAGACAGACTTAATGGGACCAATTGCGGTAGCGGCATATTCTTATATGTCACTTGTACCAATTATTCAGCCACCGATCATGAAGCTCCTTACTACAGAAAAGGAACGTCAGATTAAGATGGAACAGTTAAGAACCGTTACAAAAACAGAGAAAATTATGTTTCCGATTGTCGTAACAGTTGTTGTATGTTTGATTCTTCCTACAACAGCGCCATTAGTTGGTATGCTGATGCTCGGTAACCTTTTTAGAGAGTCCGGCGTAGTAAAACAGCTTTCAGAGACAGCGTCTAACGCTCTTATGTACATCGTAGTTATTATTCTTGGTACATCCGTTGGTGCGACAACAAGTGCAGAGGCATTCTTAAATGTCAGCACAATCAAGATTGTAGTATTAGGTCTTGTAGCTTTTGCTGTTGGTACTGCAGCAGGTGTCCTGTTTGGTAAACTTATGTGTAAGGTTACAGGTGGTAAGGTAAATCCATTAATTGGTTCTGCCGGGGTATCTGCCGTTCCTATGGCAGCCCGTGTATCCCAGAAAGTTGGTGCGGAAGCAGATCCATCAAACTTCTTACTGATGCATGCGATGGGACCAAATGTTGCCGGAGTTATCGGTACAGCGGTAGCCGCCGGAACATTTATGGCAATTTTTGGAGTATAATTTAGAATTATTTGATTATTTAAAATTCATTATTTATAGGGCTATAATCTGTAAAAAATGTTACAGGGGATATTTATAAATAGTTTACAAGTTGAATTTTAGATAATAACAGTTGTAAGCGCAAATAGTTACGTGATTTGAAATAAAAGGAGATATTATGGCCGAAATTAAGAAAAAACCGGTTAAAATAGTAGAAACCGTTCTCCGTGACGCACATCAGTCTCTGATTGCTACAAGAATGACAACAGAGGAGATGCTGCCAATCGTAGATAAGATGGATCAGGTTGGTTATCATGCAGTAGAATGCTGGGGAGGTGCAACATTTGATGCCTGCCTGCGTTTCTTAAAGGAAGACCCATGGGAGAGACTTCGTAAATTAAGAGATGGCTTTAAGAATACAAAGTTACAGATGTTATTCCGTGGACAGAACATCTTAGGATATAAGCCATATCCAGACGATGTTGTAGAATATTTCGTACAGAAATCTATTGCAAACGGAATTGATGTTATTCGTATTTTTGACTGTTTAAATGACCTTAGAAACTTACAGACTGCTGTAGATGCAACAAAGAAAGAGGGAGGACACGCGCAGATCGCCCTCTCCTATACAATCGGTGATGCATATACATTAGACTACTGGAAAAAGACTGCTAAGAATATTGAAGAGATGGGAGCAGATTCTATCTGTATCAAAGATATGGCAGGACTTTTAGTGCCGAATGAAGCAACGCGTCTTGTAACTGCATTAAAGCAGGCAACAGACATTCCTATCGAACTTCATACACACTATACAAGTGGTGTCGGTGGAATGACTTACTTAAAAGCAGTAGAAGCAGGAGTCGATATCATTGATACAGCCATATCTCCATTTGCAATGGGAACAAGCCAGCCGGCAACAGAAGTTATGGCTGAAACATTCCGCGGTACAGAATTTGATACAGGATTTGACCAGAAGCTTTTAGGCGAGATTGCAGACTATTTCCGCCCAATACGTGAGAAATATCTGGCAAATGGTTTAATGAGTCCAAAGGTACTTGGCGTAAATATCAAGACGTTAATGTATCAGGTACCGGGAGGAATGCTTTCCAACCTCGTATCTCAGTTAGAGCAGCAGGGCGCATCTGATAAGTTCTATGAGGTATTAGAGGAAGTGCCAAAGGTACGTAAAGATTTCGGTGAACCACCATTAGTTACACCGTCCAGTCAGATTGTCGGAACACAGGCTGTATTAAATGTACTTACCGGAGAGCGTTATAAAATGATTACAAACGAGTCAAAAGCCCTTCTTCGTGGAGAATACGGTCAAACCGTAAAACCAATGAATAAAGAAGTACAGAAAAAGGCAATCGGCGATGAAAAGCCAATTACCTGTCGTCCAGCCGACCTTCTTGAACCGGAATTATCTAAGATCGAGGCAGAGATGAGCCAGTGGAAAGAACAGGACGAAGATGTGCTTACATACGCATTGTTCCCACAGGTAGCAACCGAATTCTTTAAATACAGAGCGGCACAGGAGAATAAGATTGATCCTGCAAAAGCCGATGTAAAGAATGGAGCATATCCGGTGTAGGATTGGATTGATTTAGATTAAAAACAGACGAACCCCCGCAACTTTATAGATAGCACATGTGAAGATTTCGCTGCGTAGAAAATGCTCAGCCGCATTTTTACTTGCTCCGACATCACATTTGCTATCTATAAAGTTGTGGGGGTTCTGTTTTTTAACCTAAACTTGCCGGAAATGGATAGGTGAAGCTATCGTATTAGCTGCCTTGTTAAGTATATTATAATCTATGATTGCAGTATTACCAAATGAAAGAATTATAGCCATTAACGAGATTGAATTTTGTTTAAAAGAGCATCCTGCAAAATCTGTGAAAAGTTTAAATTCAATCGCAATGCTTCGTTATTCAACCATTCAGGGATTGTTAAAGTTTTTTTGATAGATTTATTATGATACTTTCGATTATATTCCAAATAATCATATGGGATGATTACGACAACTCCATCATCAACATGTGTGATGTTAGACGGTTCTGGAAGTTCTTTATGGTTGTTAATGTCATCAGTTAAGATAAGTCCTAAAGCATCTATAGCCATATCATAGGCTTCTTGCATATTTTCTCCCTGAGTTAGACATTCGGGAAAGTCAGGAAAAGTCACCCAATAACCGCCTTCTTCTGCAATATGAAATACAGCAGGATAAAATAATTTTTTCATAATGGATACCTCCAATGTATGTGAGTTATTATAGATGAAATAAGGCTATTTTAAGCCCGCTTGTTTTAGGATGGCATCTTCTAGAGCGTGTTTGAAAAATGCTTTCTGCAAGATGTGCGTTACAATTTGCGGGAGA
>OFMO01000638.1_pt1 | contig 27615 bp, 22 predicted proteins | sample 1541821 | NCBI WGS metagenome assembly OFMO01 (sample SAMN04209253, study PRJEB22552) | human gut metagenome | biome: gut; material: feces | host: Homo sapiens | place: USA: Oklahoma | reverse complement strand
AAAATTGTCATGTGACAGGTTTGGCTATGGATATGAGCGCACCGAGCAACGGTTATGCTGCTGCATACTGGGTCGGCGGGCTTGTAGGTGCACTGGATGGAGCGCAGCTCATCAACGAGTGCAGTGTATCCGGCAGCATTACGGAAAAAGCCGGTAAGGGGTCTATCGGCGGACTGATTGGTGAATTGGGAAAAGCAGCGAAAATCACATACAGCAGATCCGATGTGACGGTAAATGTGAAGGCAGATTCCCGTGGCGGTGCGAATGTCGGCGGATTTATCGGCAAAGGAAACGGCAAAACAGATGCAGAAACGATTATTCGAAATTGTTACGCCACGGGCAATGTTACCGGCGGCGCATATACAGGCGGCTTTGCTGGCGGCCTTTGGGGACTGAATATCAAAAACTGCTATGCAAGTGGCAATGTATCACAGGCTGCGGCTGCTATGGCCTCTTTTGTAGGTACCGATGCCTCTGACTCAAATTACTATGGCTCCATTACAAATTGCTTTACAACCGGCATCGTAACAGGCTCATCACCCTTTCGGTATGCCTTTGCAGAGCAGTCGTCTGCGACCAAGAGAAGCGAAATAACCAATTGCTATTTTGCAGTGGAAAACCTCGGTATTAAAAACCAGAACGAATCTGCAACTGAAAAGCCGCAGGATGAAATGAAAAACGAAGCTTTTGCAGCCGCGCTGAATGGCAGCGACGACAGCAACGGATGGTCTTTTGTGAACGGACAGATTCTTTGCGGTGCAGAGCCGGCAGATTACAGTGCTGTGGAAGCAGCGATGGCAGCCATTCCCACTGATTTGACTGCGTATACCGACGAATCTGTTGCCGCATTAAATACGGCGGTAGACGGAGTTGTCAGGGGCAAAGCTTTTGTGAGTCAGGCTAATGTCAACGCAATGGCACAGGCTATCGAAGATGCGATTGCTGCCCTGCAATACAAGGATGCAGATTACACAAAGGTAGATGCAGCCATTGCCAAAGCAAATGCTTTGAAGAAGGATGACTACAAGGATTTCTCCGGTGTGGAAGCTGCTGTCAAGGCTGTTGTCCGTGGTAAAAATATTACGGAGCAATCTGAAGTAGACAAGATGGCAAAGGCTATCGAAAATGCGATTTCTGCTCTTGAGAAAAAGCCTGCTAGCGCCAAACCGGGAACATCCGATAAGAATCCGAAGACTGGTTATACAAGCAACCTTGCATTATGGATTGCCTTACTGTTTATCAGCGGTGGTGCAGCCGTCGGTACAATGGTTGTAAGCAGAAAGAAAAAGTATAACAAATAATTGAATAGTATTTCCTTGCTCCATCTTTCGAGCAAGACAAAAGCGTCGTAGCAATACGGCGCTTTTTTGCATACAAAGGAGTTGATAAATTTGAGAGATATAAAAACCAAGCAGAAAATGCAAGCCATTAAAACAAAGGATACAAAAGGAAATATTCGGCATTTTATTAAACAGCAAACAATTCATAATAAAAATGTTGATAGAAAAGAGGAAGCTTCTGTTAAATCCAATCCACAGGTACAGGCTACAAATAATGTGAGTGTTGCTGCCAAACAAACTGTGGTTGAATCAAAACATCGTGCTACTAAGTTTATTAAGCAAAAGCGAAATGAATATAAAATCAAATCAACAAGTAAGAAATCTATTATTGAATCAAGCCATGATATTCAGCCACAACGGATTTCTTATATATCAAAGGCTAAGAAACATGTCGTAAATAAAGTAAATGTTTCAAAGATAAAACAAACTACAGAACAAATTATTTCTAAGCCTATTGTTCAAAATGCAACACAGGCTATAAAGAAATCATTTCATATTGTTAAGAAGAGTGTATCTACATTAAATACACTCTTTTCTTTTGGAACAGGACTAATTTTATTAATTGTAATTACTTTGTTTATTGGAACATTTAGTGTACTAGCACAAGATGGTGGATCTAACAGTGAAATTGTTTCCTTAAGTGAAGAAGTGATTGCCTATGAAGATACCATTCGTAAATATGCAATAGAATACGATATAGAAGATTATGTATCTTTACTTCAAGCGATTATGATGCAGGAATCTGGTGGCAAAGGAAGTGATCCAATGCAAGCTAGTGAATCGGGATATAATACAAAATATCCTAGAGTTCCTAATGGCATTACAGAACCAGAGTATTCCATAGATGTTGGTACACATACCTTTTCGGATTGTGTTAAAAAGGCAAATGTAAAAGATCCATCAGATACAGAACACATCTATCTAGCTTTGCAAGGATACAACTATGGCTCTGGCTACATTGATTGGGCAATTTCTAATTTTGGTGGTTATTCCAAATACAATGCACAACAATTTTCAGATATGAAGAAACAACAATTAAATGTATCTGGATATGGAGATCCATACTATGTAGATCATGTTATGCGCTATGTTGGTATTACCTTTAGAGGTGGAACTAATCCAAACTTCAATAATATGGAAGCATGGATTACGAAAAATCCATATGCCAAAGCAGGCTTATATGGTCAATGTACATGGTTTGCCTGGGGAAGATTTTATGAGCTATATGGTTATGATCCAGGCTTTTCTGGAAATGGATGGGATTGTGTAGATGAACTACTAAAAGCACATCCTGATAAATTCGAAAGATCTTCAATGCCAAAAGCAGGAGCTGTATTTTCTGGCATTGGTAAAAACCATGTTGGTATTGTTTTAAAAGTAGATGGTAATAACATTACAATTCAAGATGGTAATTATGATGGCATTACCAATACGTTTGAAGATGCGAAAAAAGATTGGCAAACCAACACCTATACTCTTGATTACTATAGATCAAGAATGGGAGGTATTGTATTCGCCAATCCAAAGTAAAAGTGGAGAAACCATCATCTCCCCTTATTTGCATTTTGATGTTGCTCAACAACTTTCTTTGCCTCTTCTTCCGTACGATACAATTTACTTTCACGAACACGTGTTCCAGAAGTACCACAATTACCATTTGAAAATCGAATTGTACAAAATCCACCAGAATTTCGAATAACTGTAGCTTTCTTAATAAAGATAGAAGAGCTAACAAAGTAAACAACGTCGCCTTCATTAAATTGTTTCAAATTATCATCTCCAATAGAATATAATCTCTTTGCTTATTTTACTCAATCAGATTAATAATGTCACTATGCAAGACATATTCTTTTGCCAAATGATTTTTCAGCATAAAGATACAACTTGGGAACAGTGTAAGTTTAGTGATGTAATAGATATTGGTAGTGGAATGGACTATAAACATCTTGGAGAAGGCAATATCCCCGTGTATGGAACTGGGGGATACATGCTTAGTGTAAATAAAGCTCTTTCATATGATAAGGATGCGATTGGAATTGGAAGAAAAGGTACAATTGATAAACCATATATTTTAAGAGCTCCGTTTTGGACCGTAGATACGCTATTTTACTGTATTCCAAAAGAGCATAACAATTTAGATTTTATAAATTGTATTTTTCAAAATGTTGATTGGAAGAAAAAAGATGAGTCTACAGGAGTCCCAAGCCTTTCAAAAGTAATAATAAATAATGTTGAAACAGCTATACCAACGTTTGATGAGCAGCAGAAAATTGGCGCCTATTTTAGTGAACTCAACAACCTCATCACCCTTCATCAGCGTGAGTTCTAAATAAAAATTATCAACTTAAATTTGCTAGAGAACGCATAACTATATCTACATCTTGATTTTCTAATTCTTGGATAATATGTAAATACGTTTTTTGAGTAGTAGTCATACTTGCATGACCTAATCTTCTTGCAACACTAGCTATTGAAACACCAGCATATAATAAAAGTGAAGCATGTGTATGCCTTAATCCATGAATAGATATTGTTGGAATATCAGCTTTTTTACAAAGTCTAAATAAAACTCCATTAACGGTTGAATTATATATTTTGTCGTTGCTTTTAACAAAAATAGGTTCATCGCTAGGTAAATCTTTTACTAATTGTGAAAATTGCATAACGGTTTTCCAATCCAATTGAACTTTTCTAACAGATGATTTATTTTTTGTTGGGAGAAATCCTCCTTGTCCTTTATAATCCCATGTTTTATTTATCAATACTACTTGCTTTGAAAAATCAAAATCTTCCGGAGTCAATGCTAAAGCTTCCGAAAATCTCATGCCGGTTTTTGCAACCAAAAGAATAAACCAATCCCAATTAACTGAATCTTTTAAATTCAAGGAGGTCAACAAATTATGAAGTTCAAATTGATTTAAATATTTCGGCTTTTTTTCACTAGGCGTTTTTCCTTTGATAATCGCCTTTCGAGTCGGATCTTTAGGAATTAGTCCTTCATCAACAGCATCTAAAATAGATCCTTTTATCTGATGATGAAAGTCCATTGTAGTCTGTCTTTCATGACATTTAGCATAATCATTAATTAATTTTTGATATGAAATTCTATCTAAATCGCATAATTTTAAATTAGGCACCAATTTTTCTAACCAAGAAATTGCCATTTTATATTTTGACAATGTAATTGGACGTATAGCGCCTTCTTTATAAATACTTACCCATTCTTTATAGTATTCAACAAACAATTGATTATTATCCATAGTCTTTTTCCTTTCCACTCACGCTGATGAAGGGTGATGATGTGGTCGATGGACTGAAAAAAGTTGCCAATCATAGCCTGTTCTTCAATAGATGGCATTATAACATCGATATTTTTAACATCATCCTTATATAATGCTCCCATAGTGCTGGACGCATTTAGTCTGGTAAGTTTTTTATTACCTTCTTCAGAAACAAAATAATCATATAGAAAATGTGGTATTACTTTGTTATTTAATTTGAGCAAATACATATTAGGTGCAACTGTTGCATACTTTGTTCTTGGCTCAAAAATATAGACTTTACCTATGTTTCCTCGTTTTGCCATCAGTAATTCGCCACCATGAAGTTCAGTCTTTTTCAAAAATTCGTATGATGACTCATCTACATATTTTAACTCTGATAATGGTTTTGGATTTTCTAAATCCGTTATCCTTACATACCAAGCATAACCATCGCCGTCTGTTGTATTAATATTTTTTGCCATATCTGCAAAACTACCATTTGCATCATAATCTGTTAATAATTCAAGTAAATCCAAAACCTTACGCTGTTCCCAAGGGTCAGTAAATCCTTTGAATCGAATTTCTGGAATGTTACTTCCATTTTTTGGAAACATTTTTTCTAGCATAGATTTCTTAACATTTAACAATTTATTATACTTACGCTGATGAAGGGTGATAAGGTTATCGAGATTGGAAAAATATTCGCCAATTTTCTTTTGCTCTTCCAGATTTGGAACTCTTATAGGAAATTCTCGTATATCATTTAAACTCAAATGAGGAACGGCTGAATCCGTTTTGTTTAAAATAATATATTTTAAAAAATCTCTTTGAATTGTTTGATACATAAAATCCGAATTAGACTTTTCAGGGATAGCTCTAGCTCTTGTAACTCGTTGTACAAGTAAAGCTGGCAATTGAGTTTCCTTGATTTTTGCATAACTTTTTCCAATTAACGCTCCGTCCATTTGAATCAATATATCTTCGTTCTCTAACAAATATTTCTCTAAACCTTCTGAAGATTTCCACTTCATACATAAGCTATTAGATAAGTCTAAGTATCCTCTTTTGACATTCATTCCTCTTATTAAATTTATTCCATTATCAGAGAACTTTTCGCTTTCAAATGGATATCCTGTCAATAAATCCATGCCGTCGCCAAACTTACGCTGTTCCCAAGCAAAAAGAGAGAGTTGCAAAATGTAACTCTCCCTCAATGAATTATTCAATATCAAATCCACCTTGTAATATAAATTCTTTTAAATATTTATTTATTCTAATATTAACTTTTGGCGGAGGTAATTTTATTCCTTCTTTATTTTCGAAAAATAACTTTGCTTTTGTTTTATCAACTGTTTCAACTATCTTATCAAATCTTCCAAATTCATTTAAATTTGATTCATTTAACTTTAAAGAAACGGCTTCTCTAAGCAATGTTTCGTTTAATCCTAAAGCCATAGATAACTTGTGTATTTGATCATTTTTTGCATTAGATATATATTCTGTAATGCAATCTCTAAATGATTTTTCATTTACATTTAATTTAAAATCACCTGAATCAATATCATGTAGAATTAAGTTTGCGTATTTTTGTTCTTCCACTGATAATGTAGCAAAAGTTTTATGCAACTCATCTTTAATTTTAGCTACTTCTTCTTTAGAAACATCTGGTTGAGCAAGCGCCTTTAAGTATTTATTGAATTTAGAATTCATATAATCAGAATCAATTAATCCTGTATCAATTTCTGTAATATAAGTCTCTACATCAAACGGAATTGAATCTGATTCTCCAGAACCTCCACCTTGTAATTCTTTATATCTCTGTACTAGAATCAAATATGTTTTTTCATCAATTTCTCTTGTGATAACTTCTCTTTCACCATTTTCTAAATCAAATTCATATTTTTCTTTATCCCATGTCATTCTTTGAATTTTTGCAGCTTCAAGATATTTATTAAAAAGATTAAATAATTGTGCAAATTTGCTCTTGTCTTCTTTTTGCTTTGGTAATTTTTCAAAATTCTGTACACCTGCAGATTCAAATAAATTACTTATTTGATCAAACATAGAATTCATATTTTTTAAATTAATATTCAATTTTTCAGCAAATAATCCGTACGGTTTATCTCCTGAATATAATTGAATGGCTTTTTTTATATTTTCTTCCATTGTATGAGGACGTCTATAATAACGAATTACACCAAATGGTTTATCAGGGCCAAATAGTCGATTTGTTCTTGAGAAAGCTTGAATTATGTTTTCATATTCAATCATTTTGTCAATATACAAAGTATTAATCCATTTAGAATCAAATCCAGTAAGCATTTGATTTACTACAATTAAAATATCTATCTGTTTTTTAGGTTCCAATTCAATTCTTTCATATGGCTTCTTATGCGCAAGACGTGATGCAATATCTTTCTTCATTTTAGGGAATGAAGCAATATTAAATTCTTGTCCATAAAGATTATTATAATCTTTAATAATTTCAAGAACTCCTTCTTCTTTAACTTTGTATCCCTCTTTATTATCGATATGTTCATCAACAAGGCACGTTACTTTTAATTTTGATGTTTTTGATTTAAATAATTTATAATAATTTATTGCTTCAGGAATGCTACTTGTAGCAAATATTGCATGAAATTTACTATTTTGACTAATAATATCCCACCCATTTATGATATCTTCTACAACCGCATTCGTATGCTCTTCTGTTTGATATTGAGCATTGGGAATATAATCTTCAATACCCAGTATTTTATTTCCAAAATCATCAATTTTAGTTATCATTGAAATTTTAGATTTATCCATATACTTTAAATATATTTTTTTCTTTTCAGGCTCTGATAAAGCTTCATTTCTATTATTTGCCTTAGCTTTCACCAAAGCTACTGCTTCACGCAATTTGCTATCTTTATATGTCATCACTTTATATGGATCAAATCCAAGAACATTTCCATCTCGAATTCCATCAGCAATACTATATCTATGTAATTCTTCACCAAATATATCAGAGGTTGTGTTCATTTTCTTTTGATTTTCATCTTGAATTGGCGTGCCTGTGAATCCAAAAAATAATGCATTGGGGAAAGTATCTTTAATTGTTATTAACATATCGCCAAAAGTAGATCTGTGACATTCATCAATGATAAATACAATTCTTTTTGAAGTCATTTTATCTAAATCAGATTGCTTTAATCCATCATTTTCTTTTCCTATATTACTCATTTTTTGAATAGATGTAACTATTAAAGTATTGGCTGGATCCTCACTTTTGATTTTTGAAACTAAAACATGTGTATCTTCAGTATCTTGTATATCATCAGCATTATCAGCAAAAGCACGATATTCTTTTAAAGATTGCGTTCCCAACTCAATTCTATCCATTAAGAAAATAACTTTATCTGCATCTTTTGATGATGCGATGAGTTGAGCAGACTTAAAGCTAGTCAAAGTTTTACCGGAACCGGTTGTATGCCAAATATAGCCACCCAATTGATTCTTGTCTTGCCATTTGTTTTTTGCAACCTTATCAGAGATTTTACTAGCTGCGTAATATTGATAACTGCGCATGACTTTTAATATACCATCAGAATCATCAGCTACTGTATAAAACCCAATCATTTCATGGGCCATTGGAATACTTAATAAAGAAGCACCGACTTTATCCCATTGATCAATTCTTTCATTATTAAAATCAGCCCAATGAAAATAATAACAAGGATTAAATTTTCCATCTGGTCCGGGATTAGCATAATAAGTTGTTTCATCAGGATTCATAGCTACAAAGATTTGTACTAATGAATATATACCAGTAAAAACACCTTCATGAGCATATTTTTCTATTTGAATTTGAGCCTGTTTAACCGAAATACCACTCTTTTTCAATTCGATATGAATAACAGGCATCCCATTAATTAATAAAGTCAAATCTCCACGACGATCGTTTGCCAACAAATTCTTTGCTTTATATACTGGTTGCTGGGCAATTTGGTATCTTGAAGAACCTGCCGCAATTTCGTTTCGATCATAAATTTTCAAACTAATTTCTTTTCCAAAATGCATTTTATCATCTGGATTATCACGCTTAATAGAAACGGTTTTTCCATTTATAAATCCATTTAATTTTAATGGTGTTCTTAATGTTTTAATTTGATCTATTATTTGATCCATTTCCGATCTAGTTAATGGATAATCATTTAGTCGATCTATATCTCTATTATTTTCATATAAAATATCCGCCCAATTCTGAATTAAATCATCTTCTGTTGGGTGCTTTAAAACTTTATTTTCCCAACCATATTTACATAATATTTTAATTAAAGCTTCTTCAAAATCTGATTCTTTATTAAATATCATTTTTATGCACTCCTTATAAAATCTATAAATAAACCTAATTTAAATCAAAAATACAAACGCTGATGAAGGGTGATGAGGTGGTCGAGTTCCAATAGGAAGTCACCAATTTTATTTTGTTCTTCTGCGTTAGGAGCCAGAAAACTATATGCATTTAATTCATCTCTATTGATTTTCGGCATACCTGAACGCTTTGAAACAGATACGGAATATTTAAAGAAATCCGCTGTCTGTAACAAAGAGAATAAGAACTTTTGCGATATTCCATTCTTTCCATTAAAAACATATGCATCTGCACTCGTAAGCCCATCAACACTGGCATAGAAATACTTTCCAAGCTGAGGATTTATCTTTCCATACACTACATCACCTGGTCTGAATCGAAACTTTCCACTGATAAGTTGCTCCTCTTTCACCGACTTAACATTATCAAGAATTCTTCCTGTAAACGATTCAATATTTCCAGGAGCTATATGAGGCATATCATCAAATTCTCCAGAAGTAGGGTCAACCATTTCGGTGGAAATATCAACTGTATCTATCCACTTACGCTGTTCCCAAGTTATTTGCTTAAAAAATCTTATTATTTAATACAGATTTCCACAAATACTAATTATTCATCAATAAAAATTTAATCTGAACTAATCAAAAATTGATTTTTTAAAATTTTTAGAACCCATCACATCAAAATTTACATTTTTCTTACAAAAACATTTTTTCCAACATAGACTTTTTTATATTTTCAGTTTATCTAACTCACGCTGATGAAGGGTGATAAGGTTGTCAATACCTCGCAGGAACTGTCCAATTCTTTGCTGTTCCTCTTTTGACGGGGCGAACAAGTCGTACTCACCGTACTCTTGTGCATTTACACCCGGCTGTCCAGATCGCTGCGAGGTAATACGAATATACTTCTCATAGCTCGGCGAAAGGGTGCTTTGAAAAACAAATTCTGCATCATTGTCCTGATTGACTTTTGCCCGAATAAGGAAACCTGCAAAGTACACAATGCCGTCGTTTTCCCTGTAAATGTAGGTTTTTCCGACACTTGCACCAGTTCGTGCAAAGACAATATCTCCGCTTGAGAGTAGATATTTCGACATACCATCAAGGCAAATATCAGGGGACGAAAGATCAGAAAGCAAGAACTCTCTGCTGGCATCATCAATATCCGTGATTCGGATGTATTTGTTTTTTCCGTCAAACTCCTTAGCGGCTGCGTTAAGTCCATACTCAAAAGTACCGCACATTTCAGATAACTTACGCTGTTCCCAAGGGTCAGTAAATCCTTTGAATCGAATACTAGGAGTTTTATTATTTTCCATATTATTTTCCTCCTAATAATGTTTTGAATTCATCTAAACCAAGCATGTCAAAATCATTTCCTTCTAAATCATCTAGCATCGAAATTAAAGATTTTTCTGTTTTTGAAATTTCTTCTTCTAAATCTGAATAAGTAGTTTCATATTTCTTGGATAGTAAATCAATTTTAGTTTCAAAGTCATTTAGTAATTTAATAGGCAAACTATTAATACTTTGCATTAGTGGTTCAATCCATTTTGAATTTAATGAATCATCAATTTGTTCATAAGTTAGATTTTCAATTGTGGATTTTGTATTTAATTCCAATTCTGCTATTTCCGATTTTAATGCTTTATTCAATTCTTTTTTCTTAGTAACTAAAGAGTTATAATTTCTTAATTTTTTTCTTGTTTCTAACTCTACATCGGCATCTTTGATAAATTGTTTTATTAGTTTATCAACAATTTTATTACCTTCATCATCATAAAATTCCATTTCTTTTTCTTCATCTGTAAGGTTTTCAATAATATCATTAATTTCAGAATCGATTTCGGATACTTGAGTTTCTTTATCTATCAACTCTCTCTTTTCTTTCAACAAATACTTACTTTGGATAAGATCAAATGGTAATAGATGTCCAAACCAACCTTCTTGAACTTCTACTTCTTTCTCTTTTTTCTTTTTGATGACTAAATTTGGATCAACAACTTTAGCAGCATCTATTCCTTCGGTTTGAATGATTTCAATGTCTCCAGAAATTGTATTCCATTCATCATTTAAATATTGATAAGCTTCATATTGATTGATTAAAGAGATATTTTTTAGTCTCTTAAAAATTTCATTACTGATTATTTCTTCAGTTTTGGCAATATTTAAGTTTTCAGCATCATCAATTAGTAAAGTTTTTAAATAACCTTCAAAACCAGCAAAAGCATTTTTGTATTCATTCACAAAATGTTTAACATCTTGATTATTTTTGATGATATTTCTAACGTTATCTGATTTCAATGTGCTATATGGCTCATTATTAGATTGGAATAATTCATCTTTTAATGATGGAAAAGCGTTCCAATAATCTTCATAGTCTTTAATTTCAGAATTAGGAATTCCACCAAACATAGATGCATAAATATCATAAGATTCTGTTTTTTCTGATGAATCAACATATCTAGGAATATTTAAGTTATAATCATTGGCACGAATTTCATCACGGCTTACAACTTTGCAATATTTATCAATATCTTTTCTGTTCTTAATCGCATCTGTAATTTTACGAATATCACATGCTCTTAACTTGTTATTTTTTCCTTCTTTAACAAAGCCCTTAGAAGCATCAATAATTAACGTATCCGTGTTATTTCTCTTTTGTTTTAAAACCATGATAATCGTTGGAATACCTGTTCCAAAGAAAATATTAGATGGTAAGCCAATAATAGTATCAATCTTATTTTTTTCGATTAAGTTTTTACGAATAGTTCCTTCTTCGCCACCACGGAATAAAACACCGTGAGGTAAAACAATTGTCATAATACCATCTGGTTTAATATGATATAGATCATGTAATAAGAATGCATAATCTGCTTTTCCTTTTGGTGCCGTACCATAATCAGCGTATCTTGGATCATTTCCTTTATCCGTTGGATCCCATTTTTGGGAATAAGGCGGGTTAGATGTAACAGCATCCACATATAATGGTTCATATGTTCCAATTGGATCAGAATCTTCAAAATCAGGCCAGTCCTCTTCCAATGTATCACCATTACGGACCTTAATATTATCAGGTAAAATTCCACGCATAACTAAATTCATACGTGTTAAGTTATACGTATTTTTCTTTAATTCTTGAGCATAATATTTAATATTATCTTTACTATCCATATGTTTTGAAACACTCTTACCAATATTGATTAATAAAGAGCCTGAACCTGAACATGGATCATAGATTTTAATTTCAGATCTATCTTTTAAATGTTCAGCGATAATTTCTGACATAAGTAAAGAAACTTCATGTGGAGTATAGAATTCTCCAGCTTTTTTCCCTGCATTTGCTGCAAAATTAGATATTAAATATTCATAGATAAATCCTAAAACATCATAATCTTGTTTATCATCCATAGGAATATCTTTGATTAAATACAATAAATCTCGAACAGCTTTGCTTTGTTCTTTAGCAGTAGAACCTAAGTTACTTAGTCCAGTTTCTAATGTTTGGAATATTCCATCAAACACACGTTTATAATTCGTACCAATTAAACGACTGAATGCAGATAGAGCATCACGTACATTTGCAATATCAAAATCATGTCCTTCATTAATCCATGTTGAAAATAAGTTTTCATAAGAAATAAAATATCCTAAACCACTTTGCACAAATTCAACAATTTCTGCATCTTCTTCATTAACTGACTTTATATCTTCTTCAGCAAAGTCATTCTTTAATAAAAAGTCTTCTTCTCTATCTGACAAAAATTTATAAAAGATAAAGCCTAGAATATAATCTTTATATTCACTAGCTTCAATCTTAGATCTCATTTTATTAGCTGATTCCCATATTTTTTTGGCTAATTGTTGTTTATTCATATAGCATATCTCCTGGGTATTTCTTTGAAAGTATTATTATTTGAAATTAATCAATTCAAATTAGTGACTTTCCAAATTGCTCAATTGTATCGTCAGATCCTCTATCTGATACATTTTTTCCCATTGCATTTTCAATTAGATTCAATAATTTTTTTGCTCTGTCAATAAAGTAGTTATCAAAATCATCCTGCTTTAAATATTCAAAATTAATCATATGTGATTCAATTCTATCTTTTAATTCATTTTCCGTTAATCCATCAACTTTATTTAATATAGTTTGTATATATTTACTTGGAGAATCTCCTCCAATTGATCTATTTGTTGGCGGTAAAATAGGAGTTTTATTTACAATAGAATTATATTTTTGACGCTTAATTCCAACTTTTTGACAATATGCTTCTGGAAAAATATGATGGATATCAGGTGAAAGAATGACACTGTTTACCAAATTCATTTTCGAATTATCCATGAAATCTCTGCAATCTGCTTTGTATAATAGAGCCATAATTCCTTTATAAGCTGCACTTAAACGTGTTTGTAATGTCAACAAACGTGTTGCTGAAAAGAAGGAACTATTAACTGTTCTCATTTGACTAGGACGTTTGTACACTTCATCTATGATATCTTCGATATCATTTGCATACCTAGTTTCATTTGCACCTCCATACATTTCTCCAAGAATACCACACCAATACCATCGCTCTAAAATCTTTTTGGTATTGGGTTCATTACACGTTTTCTTTCCTAAATATGCGCAAGTTGCAGAAAGTGGAATTAATTGGGTTGTATAAGGTAAATCTCTTTGTCTAAATACATATTCATTTTGAAGTAAAAATTCTCTTGCTATTTTATATCCATCAAGCACTGCATCTCTATTTTCTAAATAAGATTCATAAGGTAAATTTAAAACATCTTTTTTCTTACAAGAAATTGTTCCGCTTTTTCCATTAACTTTGTTTTTGTAAGAAGTATATAAAGTAACTGATGTCAAAAAATTGATTTCATCAATTCCATCTAATAAATCAGTTCTTAACGTTTCATTTTCAGCCCTAATTATTTTTTTACATTTTTCCCAATCTTTTCTTAAATCGAACTCATTCGTAGCATAAGTTGCTGTAACCAATTCAAATACGGTTAATGGAACTCCACCTGTATTTACATTCTCAAAAACTTTACATACAGCTTCTCGTGGAGTGGATTTATCCAGTGTAATTACTGGCAATTTATACTGTAGAATGGTTTCAACAACTTCTTTTTGAAATCTATTTAACAAATCATTAGCATCCTTATCATTTTGATGGTACATCATGTATCCAAAATTCCATTGCATTAATTGTGTATTATCATAGATGATATTTATTGGAAACATCTTTAATTGATATTCTAATTCTCTTGTTGATAAGTCCATAATAATATCACGATCAAAATTAGCCTTAATCTTTCTATCTTCTGGAACGCTCACAACAGCATCTAGTCGATCCTCATTATCATCTAAACATTTATTCATATCCAAATAATAAAACCTTTTTATAGACTTACCTTTATCTGTTTTTGTAGCAACAACCTGATTGCTATATGTTGACTGATAAATTGATGTTAATCTTTGTTGTCCATCTAATACTAAATATTCTGGAGTAGCATTTTTATTTTCAACTCCAGTAATAGTACGATATTTGAATTTAATATCAGGATTTCCATATTGTAATTGCATAATAGCACCCATAGGATATCCTTGAGATAAACTTGCAATAATCCCACGAATTCGATTGTCATCCCAAGTCCAGTCTCTCTGAAATTCAGGCAATTGTATTTTCCCCTCTTGAACATCATATAGCAATTGTCTCAAATCTGTATCATTCGATTTTGGTAAAATTATCATTATTTGTTCCTCACTATCTCTACAATATCATCAAATGTGCAATTTAATGTTTTACACATTTTAATTAAAGAATCCATTGAAACTGTTTGATTCTTTGAAAGTTTTGCTAACGTTCCAGGAGTAAGTCCTGCAATTTTTGCAAATTCAGTTTTCTTCATACCTTTATCAATTAATAATTTAAACAGACGATTATAACTAATTTCCATATGATTAGACCTCTTTCTTTATTTTCAATTATAAAGGAATTATGTATAAATAGAAACATAAATATCACCATTTAGTGATATTTTTTTATTTTTCATTTATTTCATCTTAGTAATTGATGAACTAACTTTCACATGTTCTAATAATGTTAATGGTAAAGAATCGAAGTCCTCCTAACTCTTTTCAATTTTGAAAAGAGAATAGATTTGAAGATACAACGAATTGGTACAGATCTCTGTTTCAGACAGTTGATCTGTTTTTTTTATCCCTTTCAAGGCTAAAAAAAGCCTTTTTTGTGGACTTTCAAGTGAAGGGGAAATTGTTTCTCCTTCACAAAAGGAGGAATAATAAATGTATAACTATGGTTACGAAAAGAAAAAGTATTTAGAGGCAAAAGAAAAAGAAGAAAACTTACTACGATTATTAGGATTTCCTGAATGGAAGATACGATATCTTCGTGAACTAGATGATTTTGATTTCAATAAAAATCGCAGTTTTCACCGCAACGAATCGCCAACTGAGGTGAAATTCTTTCTAAATGAACCTTCTGAAGATTATATAAGTGAATATACATGGGAAGATGTACTGAATGGAGTTAATGATGCCGTTGTTTATAAGCATTTAAAAACGTGTGATCCTGTCATGCAGAAAATCATTGTAATGCTGAAAAACAAGTATTGTGTATGGGAAATTGCTGAAGATTTACATATGACAAATAACGCAGTTTATAAAAGAATCGAAAAATTCTCAAAAAAATGTAAAAAGAGAGGCTAATAATTCACGATTTCAAGGACTATCTAGTGAAGGGAGATATGTAATCTTCCTAGTAGATCTTTGAAAATTGCATAACAACTATTAGATACAACACTTATATATTCGAGCTATTTCACTACTGCGCGATGATGTTTTTAACGAGCGATGATACTTTAGATTGATAAACAATTTTGCTGATTGTGCCATGACAATATATAAGATAATGATACTTCTAGCGACAGGCTCAAGCGTAATATGGGTTGGTGCGATGCCAATGAAAGATAATTAGCAACTATCTTGTCTAATAGGATTCCTTTGTTTTCGGGTAATCAGGTGATAAATAGAAAACACGATAAATATTTTATTTTTAAACATCAACCGGGACTTGCTCCCGGTTTTACATAAGGAGTGAATCAAAATGAAAGTCAAAAGAGGAGAAGTTTATTTAGCAGATTTAAGTGATGCATCTGGATCAGAACAAGGTAAAGTACGACCTGTTGTAATTATTCAAAATAATCGGGGTAATAAATATAGTCCAACAACTATTGTGGCTTGTTTATCTTCCAAGATTTATATAAAACATCATTTACCAACACATCATCTTTTATCGGAGGGTATTGGATTGAAATATAAATCCATGGTCATGTGTGAACAGATTCGTGTCATTGATAAAAGTAGATTGTTAAAGAAAATAGCTACTATTGGTAGATTAGATATGATAGCGATTGATCGAAAAATAAAAATCAGTTTGGATCTACGTTTACATAACCAAAGAAAGTAACATTGGTTATGTTCCCTTTCCTTTTGGAAGCAGTCCTTTCCCAGCTGCTTCCTTTTAATTTGTAGGTGAGAATTTCTGTTTTAAAAACTTTATAGTAAGGAGGAACAAAGCGATGAAACAACCTGTTATATGCGAAAAGAAGACGTATACCGTTGCTGAAATCATGGAAATACTTGGTATTGGAAGAACAGCAGCCTATGACTTAACAAGAAAAGGCTTGTTTAAAGTGATTCGTGTTGGTAAATTACTTCGTATTAACAAGGAATCCTTTGATCAATGGTTTGACAGTCAACAATAAAGGAGGAATGAGGGATGGCTGTAATTTTAAAATTGGGAAAGAAATATCAAATTACTTACGAAGTAGTCACACCTACAAAGGAAATAAAGTCAATCAAAGAAATATTCGATAATTATGAAGATGCAGCTAAACGAAAAGAATTATTGGATGGTGAAGTTTGTATGTTTTCACCAGAAAGTTTGTTTGTAGATGTAATGAAAGATTGGCTAAATGATCCATACTTTGTTGAACATATTCATAAGCATAGAGAAGCAACTAAAAATTTTGAAACGTATTTACTAATTCATCTTGGAACAACCCATGTTTCAGAAATCAATGTAGATTACGCGCAAAGTTTAATTGAAAAAATAGGTGCAACTCAAAGTGTGAGATTCAAAAAAGGGTTATCTACCAAAACAATACGGTCATGTAAATTACTATTATCGGAAACATGTGATCATGCGATTCAATTAGGTATTATGGATTCCAATCCTTTTATTAGTATTCATATCACAAATCCATCTACACACAAAAAAGAAAAGAAATCAGTGGATTGGACATATGAAACCATGCTTCAGATTTTTGAAGGATGTAAAGAAGAAAAACTATATGTCATCATGCAAATTATATTTGCGACAGGCTTAAATGTTTTTGATGTAGTAGGACTTTCCTGGTCAGATTTTTATAAAGGTAAAGGTGGTGCTTATATTCGTTCAAACAAAAGTCTACGAAGATTGGCAAGATCTTCTGTTGATTTGATTCCAAAACAACAAATCATTCAAGAATATTCAAATGAGCCATCAACTCGAACAGTGAATGTACATTATTATAAAGAGAAACAAGAACTTATTCACATTCCAGATGCTTTATATGAATTATTATCTCAATGGAAAAAGCGCTGCAATTCAATTTATCATTTTGATACAAATCCTGAATCACTTATGTTTACTACACATGGCATTGCCCCCTATGATGATCGACTTATGTTAAAACATATGCGCCTAACAACGGATAAATTAAAACTACCTCGACATACTTTAATGGGTTTAAAAGCTTTTTCCAACAAAGTTTACGTAGATGGAAGAAGTTATCGTGATGTTTATTATTATGAGCATAGTAATATTTCTTTTGATTACAGTGGATTAACCGCAAAAGAAAAAGCTGTAAAGATAAACAAAGAATTCACAAAATCTATGAAAAAAGAATTGCCTGATAAAGACAAAAAAGATGCTGTGGATTTAGTAAAACAACTTAGTGAAGATAAAAATATTCGTAAGAAATTGTTGATGAAACTATTAGAAATTGAGAGTGGTGAATAGTATGGCATCCATACAAAAACGAAAGGATAAATACAATGTAGTTTATTATTATACGGATAAATATGGAAAGCAAAAACAAAAATGGGAGTCCTTTAGAACATTACGGGAAGCTAGAAAACGTAAGGCAGAAGTTGAATTACAACAAGCCAATCGAACTTTTATTGCACCAAGTACTACGACTTTAAATGAATTCTGGCCAACATACGTGGATCTATATGGATGCAATAAATGGTCAATATCTACTATGGAAAAGAATACGGCCTTATTTACAACATATATTTCGCCATATTTAGGGCATTACAAACTGGATGAAATTCGTCCGATAACCATTGAGCAATATTATGCAAATCTAAAAGAAAGTGAAAATACAAAGAAGACAGGAAAAGTATCCACTCGTGTTGTTGCTGAAGTCCATAGAATCTTACGATGTACATTTAATGTTGCGGTAAAATGGGAATATATTTCCAATAATCCATTTTTAAAAGTGGATACGCCCAAGCATGATTATGAAAAGCGAGAAATATGGACAGCCAATCAGATTGCCAAAGCACTTGAAGTTTGTGAAGATCCAAAACTATCCATTGCCATTCAACTCGCATTTGCCTGTTCTTTAAGAATGGGCGAAGTGCTAGGTTTGACTTGGGACAATGTGCATATTAGCGAAGACGATTTTGCGTGTGGAGATACACACATTTATATAAAACAACAATTAGAACGTGCCCGTACGGATGCCATTGAAAAATTGAACAATAAAGATGTACTATTCATCTTTCCTCAATTTGAAAAGAAAAAAAATGCAACAAGACTGATATTAAAAACTCCTAAAACGGATAGTAGTGTACGAAAAATATGGTTACCAAATACATTAGCTTGTTTCTTGAAACAATGGAAAGAAGATCAAAGTAAATATAAGGAAGCCTATGGAGATGCTTATCATGATTATAATCTTGTAATATGTCAGCCAAATGGGATTCCGTGTGATGGAAGTATTATTCGTAAAGGCCTATCCAAATTAGAAAAAGAATCTGGACTTCCCCACGTTGTCTTTCATTCTTTGCGCCATACTAGTACAACCTATAAATTGAAATTAAACAATGGCGATATAAAAGCAACCCAAGGAGATACTGGGCATTCTCAAGCAGATATGGTCATGGATCTATATAGTCACATCTTAGATGAAGACCGAAGAGTAAACGCACAAAAATTTGAGGACAGTTTTTACAAACAACATATAGAAAACTATGTTGATGTTCCACAGGCAAATAAGAAAGTCGACATAGATAAAGTACTTGAAAAAATCAAGCAAGATCCTGATTTATTACAGCTTCTAATAGCCACTTTGAGCGGTGATTAAATGATGTTTATTAGCACGTGACGTATCGTTTGATACGTCCTGTGCCACAGGGTCCTATTAAATGGCTATTAGAAACTCATTAGATGACCCCAAAAATGGCACTAAAAAGTTCGGATTCAATAAGAGCATCCGAACCTTGCTATTTATTTGATTTTGTGTAGAAAAAGAAGTTGAATTTTCATATCAAAGATATACATTTCCAATCTAAAAATGGTAAACAAAAAAGCGGAAAATCCGCTTAAATAAAGGCAAAATGGTGCGAATATGGCGATTCGAACGCCAGGCCTACGCTTTAGGAGAGCGTCGCTCTATCCAGCTGAGCTATATCCGCATTTATCAATATTTTACTACAAAAGGACGCCTCTTGCTTAGGAAAATGACCTCCTGCTTAGGAGGCGAATGCTCTATCCTGCTGAGCTACTGAGACAACTGCACTTTTGATTATAACATATATAACACTATTGTTTTCATTTCTTGTATAATGATACATGTTTAAAGGAGATTTCCATGGTAAAAAAAGTATCTTTGCTGGTATTGTTTGCACTGGCATTTATTGTATGCATGATTGGCCAATTCCCTTGGTATACAAAATTATTCGCTGGATTAACAATGGCAGTTAGTTTCTTAATTGTCTTAACAACAAATTTTAAAGATCTAAAGTAAAAAAAATCACTTCTCAGTGATTTTTTTGTTACTTTCTATTGTACTCTTCCGCAATGATATCTGCACATCTTTCAACAGATAAGGAAGAACTCTTCAAACACAAATCATAGTTCAATGGATTACCAAATTTCTGATCCGTATAGATTTCATAATATGCTGCTCTTTTCTTATCTTTGTCTTTCAATCTCTTCTCAGGATTGATATTTGATTCACCATATTGTTCAACAATTCTTTTTGCACGAAAATCCATATCTGCATAAATAAATGTTTTCAACAAAGATACATCAGCATCTTTCAGTACATAGTCTGCACATCTTCCAACAATTACACAGTTTCCTTTTTCTGCAAGTTCTTTAATGATACGACACTGTTCACTCCAGATCGTTAATTGATTGCTTTGACCATAGTATCCAACATTTCCCAAAGAAGCGAAGAATCCTGAACTTTCCATATATTCTCCATTTTCTTTGATGTATTCTTCCGCAAAGCCGCTCTTTTTGGCAATTTCTGAAATGATCTGGCTGTCATAACATGGAATTCCCAGCTTTTCAGCTACCAGTTTACCAACTGTTCTTCCGCCACTTCCAAACTGACGGGAAATCGTAATTATCTTATTTGTCATATTAAATATGCTCCATTTCTAACTCAATCATAGCACGCATTTTTGACATTTGCACATAATTGTTCAATAAAAATTCACGTAAAAATTAGCACTCTATAAGCAGCTGTGCTAATATATAATAACAATGAAATGAGGTGATCGATTTGAACCAAAATAACAATAAAAACAACTCAAATAAGCCAAAAAAACCAATCATCTATTACTATGCAGTTGTTATGCTGGTATTAGCCATGTTAAATCTCGTCATGGTTCCATTCATGAAGACAGCGCAGATAGAAGATGCGAATTATTCCACATTCGTAAAAGAAACAAACAAAGGAAACGTAAAAGAAGTACAGGAACAAAGCAACCAGATTCTATACATGTTAAAAGACAGCAAAACAGTCTACCGCACAGGTAAATTTAATGATCCTGATCTGATGACACGTCTAGAAGATCACAACGTTGACTTTACGGCAGAAATTGTTGAAGAAACTTCCCCATTCCTGCAGTTTTTAATGGGATGGATCATTCCAATCTTCTTCGCAACGCTTCTATTACGCGCATTAATGTCAAGAAGAAGCAAAGGTGGCGGCATGCCTATGGGTGGCAACATGTTTGGCATGGGCAAAAGTAACGCACGTGTCTATGACAAGAATAAACAAAGGATCCGTTTCAGTGATGTCGCTGGTGAAGATGAAGCCAAAGAATCGTTACAGGAAATTGTTACATATCTAAAAAATCCAGGCATGTACAAAGATATTGGTGCAACAATGCCAAAAGGCATCTTGCTTGTCGGTCCTCCTGGAACTGGTAAAACAATGCTCGCAAAAGCTGTTGCCGGAGAAAGTAATGTTCCATTCTTCTCCATCTCAGGTAGTGAATTCGTTGAATTATTTGTAGGTATGGGTGCTTCTAAAGTCAGAGACTTATTCAAACAGGCAAAAGAGAAAGCACCATGTATCGTATTCATCGATGAAATTGATGCCATCGGCGGAAAGAGAAATGCAAGTGGCATGGGTGGAAATGATGAAAGAGAGCAGACACTCAACCAGTTATTGACTGAAATGGATGGATTTGAAGGAAACAGCGGTGTTATTATCTTAGCCGCTACAAATAGACCAGAAAATCTAGACCCAGCCCTGTTAAGACCTGGAAGATTTGATAGAAGAGTTCCTGTAGAACTTCCAGATTTGCAAGGCAGAGAAGACATCTTGAAAGTACATGCAAAGAAAGTGAAAACAGATGGCAATATCGACTTCAACATGATTGCAAGAATGGCATCTGGTGCATCTGGTGCTGAACTAGCCAACATTGTCAATGAAGCTGCATTAAAAGCAGTCAGAGAAAAAAGAAACTGTGTTACACAACAGGATCTAGAAGACAGTATCGAAGTTGTATTTGCTGGATATCAGAAAAAGAATGCAATTCTATCTGATGAAGAAAAGAAAACTGTCTCTTATCATGAAGTTGGTCATGCACTTGTCGCAGCTTTGCAGACACATTCAGCACCTGTACAGAAGATTACAATTATTCCAAGAACTTCTGGCGCATTAGGTTATACAATGCAGGTAGAAGAAGGCAACCATTACCTCTATACAAAAGAAGAGCTTGAAAATCGTATCGCAACATTTACTGGCGGCAGAGCTGCAGAAGAAGTTGTATTCGGACGTATTACAACAGGTGCATCTAATGATATCGAGCAGGCAACAAAGATTGCTCGTGCAATGATTTCTCAATATGGTATGTCAGACGATTTTGACATGGTAGCAATGGAATCTATCAATAATAAGTATTTAGGTGGAGATGCAAGTCTAGCTTGTTCAGATACAACTGCTTCTCAAATTGATCAGCAAGTTGTTGCATTGATCAAGAAACAACATGATAAGGCAAAGAAACTATTGGAAGATCATAGAGAAGATCTCGATCGTATCGCAAATTATCTATATGAAAAAGAAACAATTACAGGTGAAGAATTCATGGATATTTTAGATCATCCTGAAAAGTATTCTAATGAAACTGAAGTTGTTGATGCTGAATTTGTTGAAAAGGAAGATTAATTTCTTCCTTTTTTCTTCTTGAAAAACTTTTCACAAATATGTAAATATTTTAGTAAAAACTTTTCTGAAAATAATTGACTTAGTTTTTTCATTGTTTTACTATAATCCTCGTAGAAACTGAAACGCAGTGAACAGAACATACTTCACTTCATCAAGCTTCTTAGAGAACTGCCGGCTGGTGTAAGGCAGATAAGCAAGAGAAATGAAGTCTCATCTGGGAGTAGCGCACTGAACAACTTAACGCTTTGATCAGAACACGCTATATCTGATAGAACTTTACAAGAGAATTGCCATACGGTGAAAGGCAATAAGAAAGTCAGATTATAGTATCCTCTGTGAGCAGCGCTCTGAATCAAGTAAGATGCGCCGGACCCCTCCGATATCAGGGTACTCGTTGTTGGACGAGAAAAAAGTGGTTGGTATTTGACTAACAAGCAAAGTGGTACCGCGGAAGATTACGTAGCTTTCGTCTTTGCATCCTTCTTAGATGCATCAGGCGGAAGCTTTTTTGTTACTTATGATTCAGTTTCATATAAGATGCCAAAATGGCAAAAGGGGAAATGAAATGAACAGTTTATTTATCTTATTGTTCGCAGCCGTAGCATTAATGGCTGGTTACTTACTCTACGGACGCTGGCTTGCTAAAACGTGGGGCGTCGATCCAAAAGCAGACACACCTGCCGTCAGACATAACGATGGAAAGGATTACGCACCAGCAAGCAGACTGACAGTATTTGCTCACCAGTTTTCATCCATTGCAGGTGCCGGTCCTGTACAAGGTCCAATTCTAGCTGCAGTGTTTGGCTGGGTACCAGCACTTCTTTGGCTATTAATTGGCGGTATCTTCTTTGGTGCAGTACAAGACTTCTCAGCTTTGTATGCTTCTGTGAAAAACGATGGCAAATCCATTGGCTTGATCATTGAAAAATACATTGGTAAAAAAGGACGTAAATTCTTTACATTATTCTGCTGGCTATTTTCATTGCTTGTTATTGCCGCATTTACTTCCATGACATCTTCCACATTTAATGGTTTTGTTACAGGAAGTGATGGTGCAGTGACACAAAATTTCAATGGCGCAGCTGCAGCTACAATTTCATTCTTATTTGTAGGCTGTGCAATTGTATTTGGTTTGATCCAGAAGAAATTTCCAAATTTAAAAGAATGGCATAAAATTGTTATCTCATTAGCATTCATTGTATTTATGTTTGCTGCTGGTATGAAAATGCCAGTTTACTTAACAGCTTCTCAATGGAACTACGTCATCATGGCTTACCTTTTTATTGCTGCAGTGGCTCCTATGTGGTTACTCATGCAGCCTAGAGACTATATGACAACATTCATGTTCCTTGGAATGATTATTGGTGGTGTCGTTGGCGTATTTACAGGACATCCAGAAATGAAATTAAATGCATTCAATGGTTTCGTATTAACAAGTGATGCAGGTGCAAAAACATATATGTTCCCTACACTTTTCGTAACTGTTGCGTGTGGTGCAATCTCAGGATTCCATTCACTTGTATCCTCAGGAACATCTTCCAAAACAGTTTCAAATGAAAATGATATGCTGCCCGTTGGTTATGGTGCAATGATTCTTGAAACATTGTTAGGTGTCATCTCACTGATCGTTGTTGGTGCAGTTGCTGTAAATGGTGCAGTCCCTAGTGGATTAACACCATTCCAGATCTTCTCTCAAGGCGTAGCAGGATTTTTGGAAAATGTTGGTATTCCAGCAAGTGTTGCTAACGTATTTATGACAATGTGCATCTCCGCATTAGCATTCTCTACACTGGATTCCGTAGGCAGAATTGGAAGACTCTCCTTCCAGGAATTATTTACTTCAGATGACGAAGATTCTTCTGCAATGCCAGCATGGAAGAAAGTTGTTACAAACCAGTACTTTGCTACAGCAATTACATTATTTTTAGGATATATATTATGCTTAGGCGGCTATTCAAACGTATGGGCATTATTTGGAAGTGCCAACCAGTTACTTGGTGCTCTTGTATTGATCTCTATTGCTGTATTCATGAAAGCAACAAACAGAAAATCATGGATGTTCTATTTTCCTATGATCTTCATGTTCTGCGTAACATTTACAGCGATCGTATTGAATGTCATCACAAATGTAAAAGCATACATGGCAGGTACAGCAGTATTCCTCGTCAATGGTTTACAGCTTATCGTTGCAGTATTCTTAGTTGTACTGGCAGTTATTGTCGCAGTGCATTGTGTTAAGATCTTAGTATCTATTGGAAAAACTCCAGAAACAGTAAAAGTTGAAAAGGACGGAAAGCAGGCAGCTTAATATGACAAAAAAAGATTTAGATTGGGGAAACATTGGTTTCAAATACAGACAAACAGATAAAAGATTTGTCGCAAACTTTAAAGATGGTAAATGGGATGAAGGATCTTTGGTTGATGATCCAACTGTTACATTGAATGAATCTGCAGGCATGCTTCAATATTGCCAGCAGGTATTTGAAGGCATGAAAGCATACACATGGGAAGATGGAAGTGTTGTATGTTTCCGTCTTGATATGAATGCTGAAAGAATGTATAATTCTGCTCAGCGCATTGAAATGCCATCTGTACCAAAAGAATTATTCTTAAAGGCAATTGATGAAGTCGTTAAAGCAAATATTGACTGGGTACCTCCATATGGCAGTGGTGCATCACTCTATATTCGTCCATACGAGTTCGCTACAGGCATTGTTATTGGTGTTGCTCCAGCAGACGAATATCAATTCCGTGTATTCACAACACCTGTAGGTCCATACTACAAAGGCGGTGCAACACCAATTGCCATTCAAGTATCCGACTTTGATCGTGCTGCACCTAGAGGAACAGGAGCTGTTAAAGCTGGCTTGAACTATGCGATGAGTTTGCATTCCTCTGTGATTGCACACTCTAACGGATACGCTGAAAATCTATACCTGGATCCTGCAACAAGAACATACGTTGAAGAAACTGGCGGAAGCAATGTTATCTTTGTAGATAAAGATGGAAATCTTGTCGTACCAAAGAGTGATTCCATTCTTCCATCTATTACTAGACGCTCTATTGTTTACATTGCAGAGCATTACTTAAATCTGAAAGTTGATGAAAGACCTGTACGCTATGATGAAATCAAGAATTTCAAAGAATGTGCTCTCTGTGGTACAGCTGCAGTGATTTCTCCTGTAGGAAGAATCGTTAATCACGATGAAGTGATTGAATTCCCATCTGGCATGGAAAAAGCTGGTGAAGTTGTGTCTAAATTATATGATACAATCACAGGCATTCAATCTGGAAAGATTGAAGCTCCAGAAGGCTGGATCAGAAAAATCTGTTAAATTACAAAACACGTGTTCAAATTCTGGACACGTGTTTATTTTGTTTTTATAAAGTTTTTATTTTTTCTTCACTTAATCCTGTCATTTCTACAACCAAATCCAGTGACATTCCTTTTGAGAGCATTTTTTTAGCAATCTCAATTTTTGATTGCTGCATACCTTGCGCTTTTCCTTCCTGTAAGCCTTGCGCTTTTCCTTCCTGTAAGCCTTGTGCTTTTCCTTCTTCCAAGCCTTGTGCTTTTCCAGCTTCAATTCCTTCTTTTAAACTTTTTGCTTTTTCTTCATCAACCAATGCATCTAAATATTCATCTAAATTCATGTAATCTAACCTTGCACTTTCGTCTTTCTTGACAGTGGCAACAGCTTTTTCAATTGTTTTTGTAAATGCATCCTTCGCAATTCTTTTTTTCAAAAACATCAAAAAGAAATACAATTGCGAATCCTCTGTATCACTGTCTGGATTTAAGAAAATTGTAAAACGTTTATCTTCAAGAATCAATTCTGAACATTCCAAACACATAGAAGCAAATGTATATCTTGGAAGTCTCATTCCAAAATAATCTTCCAGACAAATAAAGATCACAATACTTTTCTTCATATTCTGATAATCACCAGCTTTTACGTACTTTGCATCCATTTGCGAATGGTACATTCTTGAACGTAGTGGAAAATTCAATAACTTTCTCACTTACATTTCGACATCGATATAAGAATCTTCCCCTTTTAACAAAACATCAAAGCGTGTGATTTTTCCACCATATCTTGCCTGAACATGCTTTTCAACTCCCGCAATTCGAATATCTTTCACTTTTTTTCCCAAAGCCAGTTCTACAATTCCTTTGGCTATATTAGCAAAATGGTGAATTCAAGAAATAGAATAAATGAAAAGATCATCTTTCTTCATGTCAGCAATACGGAAGAAATCTGTGATCTGATGCATTCTTTTCTTGATTGATAATAGAATTTCCTGTGTATCACAGCCTGTATACTCTCTTGCCAGTGTGAAAAGAGCTGCATATCTATTGATATACTTGCTCGCTACACCATTGTAGCCTTTATACCATTTCTCTATGAGTCTGTGAAATGCATTCACATTGTTCAAATGATCAAGGGATGTATATGTTGTATGATCCTTCATTACTCTTATTTCGCAGTGTTTTGTTGAAAGTAATCTGTTGTAAGCAACTTTTCCGTCAATCCATGCCATACTGTTTTCTCCAATGCTACTTGACAGTTTCATTAGATCTCCACTTGTCGGTGCTGCTGTATTCGTTGCTTTTAAAACAGCAGTGCCATTTCTCTGCACTGCTGTAGGTAAACAGATCTGTTCATTTGACAGTCCTCTTTTAGAAGCTGAACCACCACGTTTTCTTGGTTTCAAATTATCTATTTTTTCACCTTTATGTGAATTTAGTACATACTTTTCATCCAGTTCTATTTCTCCAGAGACAACTGTATCTGCAATCATTTTTTCAAGCATATGAAGCAGCTTCATTCGCATACGCCAGACTGTATATGTGCTTATATTCATATTCGCTGCTGATTTTTCTA
>OFMO01000634.1_pt1 | contig 27708 bp, 24 predicted proteins | sample 1541821 | NCBI WGS metagenome assembly OFMO01 (sample SAMN04209253, study PRJEB22552) | human gut metagenome | biome: gut; material: feces | host: Homo sapiens | place: USA: Oklahoma | reverse complement strand
GCAATGCTGCCGCCAGACCGACGATGATGAGCAAGGCGGGCTGACCTTTGATATTGAAAAAGGACGGTTGAGCTTTCGGCTGACCGCCCCGTATAGCGAGGAACGGCGGCAGTTTGCAAAAGAACGAGCAAACAATCAGTTTTTAAATGGGTCAAATTGGTCCCATAAAAGTTATTGAAATATCTGTGGGTTTTCTTGTCAACTCGTGTATAATTAAATAGAAAACAAATCCGAGAGGAGGCGATGCTGTGCAAGAACAGGATATTATCGAATTGCTGCTTCAAAGAAATGAAAAAGGCATGGACGCCTTATTGTTGCACTATGGGCCACTGATGAGATACATTATTGCGCCTATTTTGCAAAATCCACAGGATCAAGAGGACTGCCTTTCAGAAGTAGCAATGCGTGTCTGGGAAAAAATAGAACAGTTCAACCAAGAACGAGGAAGTTGGAAGACGTGGTTGACGGCGATTACCAGAAATGCTGCGCTGAACTATACGAGGGATACTCACCGCCATAATAGCGTTGAAGAAATTCCAGACGATACACCATCACCGGAGCCAAGTCCTGAAGAACTGATTATACAAAAAGAACGGCAATCTGCGGTTAATTACGCTTTGCGCCAGTTATCGCCCAAGGACAGGATGCTGTTTTACAGAAAATATTATTACTTACAATCAACAGCCCAAATTGCTTCCGAGCTGGGGATGACCGAAAGATCGGTCGAGGGAAAACTGTATCGCTTGAAAAAGCAGCTTCGCAAGATGTTAGGAGGTGAAGTGCATGAGTAATCATGAATGGGAATCCATGAACGAAAGAGATTTTGAGACAATGCTTGAAAAAAGCGTTTTAGATTTTCCCCCTGATGATGTTGTTGAAGATGTAACACCATGGAGAAAAGCAATGAGCCGTGTACTCATTGGCATGGCACTTTGCGCTATCACGCTGAACTTTTGGTGCCTAAATTATATTCTTCCTGCCGTTGGAATGGTGTTGTCACTATTAGGGTTTCGTTCTCTATGGCGTGAAAATAAATGGTTTAGAAATTGCTTTATTATAACAGTAATCCGAGCGGCATACTTTTTCCCGATGCTGATTCTAAATACGACCATTATCCAAAGCACAATTTTTACTCCCCAAGTCACATCGGTGCTAACCGTTGCAAACCTTTTGCTTCTGCTTGTCGAGTTCTTTTGTCTCTGGCGTGGACTCAGAGCTGTGCAGAGAAAAGTAAATCTTCCTCCGCGAGCGGGAGGTGCCGTTGCACTGATTATCTGGTATGCACTCATGTGCGTTCTGGCTGTTATTCAGTATAATGGACTGGTAATTGCTGGGGCAATGGTTATTGGATACATCTTCATTATCCGTAATATCTATATGCTCTCAAAAGAACTTGATGAAGCCGGGTATTCAATTCAAACCGTATCTATTAAGGTAACAGACAGATGTATCGTGCTCGTTCTCCTTTCAGTGCTTATCATCGGCTGTGCTTTTGGCTATATTTTCGGTGGCAGTTATCCGATGGCCTGGAGTACAGTGGATTCGTCAGAACATACTGAAGTAGAGGTAATCAAGAGCCATCTCACGGAACTTGGCTTCCCAGAATATGTTTTGAACGATCTCACGCCAGAAGACATTGCAGCTTGTGATGGTGCTTTACAGGTTGTCGTTGACATCACGGACGAACCAGTGAATGACGGCAGAACGGTAACTACAGAGTATAGTAATGGAGAGAAACGCCATATTGAGCAAAAGACTGTCTATGATGTAAAAGAGTTACGCATTACCGGCGTTGGAGTGCAAATACCTGGCGAACGAGAAAGATGGATGATTTTCCATCATTTCCTTTGGACTACCGATCCTGGATTTTACGGCACAGAGTCGATTCAACTTTGGCCCGTATATCGAGATATTTCAGATGGATGGGCTTCTAACGGTGAAGTAACTGGACGTGTGCTGTATGACAAGGGTGGGGAAACCTTCGCTGCCCCTTATTATTCTCTTGACAATCAAACTTTTACATCCAACAGCATTTTCTGGGGAGAGCAAACAAGTACCGATGTTTTTGCCGCTTTTTCTATGCCAAGGCAAGGTGAAAATTATCGTGGCTATGTTGCTTATCCCATTGCAGAGATGCAGGATGGCTATATCATCAGCAGTTGGGTCAATTACACTCATCAACGAAGCTGGCTCCAATATCCTGCAATGACAGCAATGGAAAAACGAATGACAAATAGCTGGAATGATGCCGGAGCGTTTATGACAGTCCAAGATGCGCTTCAATTCTACCCAACAAATGAAGGCGTTGAAATGATTAAGTGAGAACAAATAAATGGAGCGGTTGACATAAAATAATCCCTTTGGAACAAAGGGCGCACTTCTATACTCTCCTGATGGGAGTATGTGCGCTCTGCGAGGCAGACAGCCCGGACAGACAAATGTCCGGGCTGTTTTGCGTCACTCCGTTCCGTACAAGGGGCTGCACCCCTTGCGACGCTTGCGCGTCTATCCCAGCGCACTTTGCAGTGGAAACAGTTTGCTGGCGCAGTCTATTTTCACCGCAAAGCCTGAAAATTCCATATCATCACGCAGACCGTCTACCGAAAATGTAGGCGGTCTTTTTCTATCCATCTATCAGTCAGGAGGTTGAAATCATGCACGAAAAAGAAATTGAGAAGCTGCAAGCGGAGAAAGAAAAGGTCGAGCGGCAGCTTGCGCAGGAACAGCACAAAATCCAGCGTCTTGAAAACCGCGCCGCCTACTATGAAAAGGGAGAACGGCGCAAGCGGGCGCACCGGCTTATCACTCGCGGCGCAGCCATCGAGAGTGTCGCACCGCAGACGAAAGAGTTGGACGAAACCGCGTTTTACACTTTTGCAGAACGGGTTTTCGCCCTGCCAGACGCGCAAAGGCTTCTCATGGAAGCTGTCAGCCGCCATGCAGGAGGTGATTGAATATCGCACTCTTTCATTTTCATGTGACGCAGATCAAGCGCAGCGCGGGGCAATCTGCCGTGGCTGCTGCCGCCTATCGTGCCGGGGAAAAGCTGCACAGCGAATACTACGGCGAGATCAGCGACTACACCCGAAAAGGCGGCGTGATCTGCTCTGAAATTCTGCTCCCGTCACACGCCCCGCCAGAATACGCAGACCGCGAAACGCTCTGGAACGCCGTGGAAAAAGCCGAGCGCGGCAAGAAAGCGCAGCTTGCCTACAGCTTTGACATTGCCTTGCAGAATGAGTTTTCCATGCAGGAGAACATCGACCTTGCAAGGCAATTTCTGTTGGACAATTTTGTGAGCCGGGGCATGGTGACAGACTTTGCCGTGCATCAATCCGACAAGGAGGACGGCAGCATTTCCAACCCGCACTTTCACGTCATGTGTCCCATCCGTCCCATTGAGCTGGACGGCAGGTGGGGAAACAAACAGCGGCGGGAATATGTGCTGGACGAACACGGTGAGCGCGTTCTGGACGAGGCAGGCAATTATGTGTTCAACGCCATTTCTACGACGGACTGGGGCAAACCCGAAACGCTAGAAGCCTGGCGGCATGCATGGGCTGAGATGTGCAATGCCAAGTTTGCCGAAAAGGGCTTTGACTGTCGCATCGACCATCGCAGCTTTGCCCGTCAGGGCGTGGAGCAGATCCCCACGCAGCACGAAGGTCCCACCGTCCGGGCAATGGAGGCAAAGGGCATCCGTACCGACAAGTGCGATCTCAACCGCTTCATTCGGAAAACCAACGCGCTGCTGCGTGAGGCAAAGGAAAAGATCGCCGCGCTGATCGGCTGGCTGAAGGACGTAAAAGCCGAGCTTGCCAAGCCCCAGCCGCCCATGCTGAATGATCTGCTGGCGCTGCATTGCAGCATCCGCAACAAGAGCGCGTACAGCAATAAGGCGAAGAACGCCAATTTGCAGCGTTACGCCGAGGCGTTCAGCTTTTTACAATCCAAAAATCTCTACACCGTGGATGATCTGGAAAACACGCTTCATTCCATGCAGGACAAGATCGACGCGCTGAAAAAGTCTGCTTCCGCAAAGCAAGCTCGTATCAAAGAAGTGGACGCGCTGCTGCGCATGGTGGACTATTACAAATCCGGCAAGCCCGCTGCGGACAAGCTGAAATCCATCCGCTTTGAGAAATCCCGGCAGAAGTACAAATCTGAACACGACGATGAGTTGCGGACATTCTACATGGCAGAGCGCAAGCTGAAACCGTATTTTAAGGACGGCAAGCTGCCCATCACCGCATGGCGCAGAGAACGTGAGCAGTTGGAGCAGGACTGCAAGGACATTCAGACGGAACTTTCGCCGCTCCATGCCGACGCAAAAAAGCTCTGGGCGATCCATTACAACATCTACGAGGTGCAGCATGAGCAGGAACGCCAGAACACCGTGATGCGGCAGAAAAAGCAGGAAATGGAACGCTAAGGAGGGCATTGCCTATTGAATATTTTTGAAACCGTCAAGCAGTCTGTGACCACCCGGCAGGCTGCGGAGCGATACGGCATCCGGGTGAAGCGAAACGGAATGTGCCGCTGCCCATTCCACGATGACAGTACGCCCAGCATGAAGCTGGATCGCCGGTATTACTGCTTTGGCTGCGGGGCTACCGGGGATGTAATCGACTTCGTTTCCCAGCTTCGCGGGATCGGCAGCAAGGAGGCAGCAATTCTGCTGGCACAGGATTTTGCCATTCCGTATGAGGATAGCGCGGGCAAGACAAATAGACCACGACAACAGAATACCGACGAGCAAAATTATCAGCACATGGAACGCTATTGCTCCCGTGTGCTGTTGGACTATTACCAGCTGTTATGCCGCTGGAAAGAGGATTATGCCCCGCAAACGCCAGAGAACGGCTATCACCCGCGCTTTGTGGAGGCATTGCAGAAGCTCTCGCTGGTTGAATATCTGCTGGACGAGCTGCTGTGCGGGGATATACAGGCGCGGGCATCCGTTGTGATCGAATATGGAGAGGAAGTGAGGAAAATTGAGCAGCGAATGGCAGAGCTTGCCGCCGCAGATGAAGCAGCAGCTCAAAATGCAGGCAGGCAGCATGGCACAGCCGATGAGCGTTGAAGAAGTCAAAGCCATGTTAGACACCACGGAAAAAGGCGGTGTCCGCAACAGTATCAAGAATTGCCTGACGGTGTTTCAGCACGATCCGCTGCTCTCCGGCGCGATTGCCTACAATCTGCTGACCGACCGCACCGACGTTGTCAAGCCCATCGGCTACGACCGAAGCCCCAGCGCCTCCATGACCGACACGGATATGAAGTACATCCGGCTGTATCTGGAAGAGAATTACGCCCTGACAAGTGAGAAGAAAATCATAGATGCCGCCGATCTTGCCGCCCATCAGAACAGCTATCACCCGATCAGGGACTTTCTGAACAGCCTTACATGGGACGGCACGGAGCGCATCCGCTATTGTTTGCACCATTTTCTCGGCGCGGAAGCAGACGAGTACACTTTTCAGGCGCTGCGGCTGTTCCTGCTGGGTGCGATTCATCGGGCATTTCACCCCGGCTGCAAATTTGAGGTTATGCTCTGTCTGGTGGGCGGTCAGGGCGCGGGAAAGTCCACCTTCTTCCGGCTGCTGGCAGGCAAGGACGAGTGGTTTTCTGATGATCTGCGGAAGCTGGACGATGAAAATGTATACCGCAAGCTGCAAGGTCACTGGATCATTGAAATGTCCGAGATGATCGCCACCGCCAACGCCAAGAGCATTGAGGAAATCAAGTCGTTTCTGAGCCGCCAGAAGGAGGTCTACAAAATCCCGTATGAAACCCACCCGGCAGACCGATTGCGGCAATGTGTATTCGGCGGCACGTCCAACGCAATGGACTTTCTGCCCCTCGACCGCTCCGGCAACCGGCGTTTTCTGCCGGTGCAGGTCTGCCCGGAACAGGCAGAGGTTCACATTTTGGAGGATGAAGCCGCATCTAGATCCTACTTGCAGCAGGTGTGGGCGGAGGCGATGACCATCTACCGGGCAGGCGGCTGGAAGCTGACATTCAGCCCGGAAATGGTACGTTATCTCAAGGAACATCAGAAGGACTTCATGCCGGAGGACACGAAAGCGGGCATGATTCAGGCGTTTCTGGACAGCTACACGGGCGATACCGTCTGTTCCAAGCAGCTTTACAAGGAGGCGCTGAACCATGCTTTTGACGAGCCGAAGCAATGGGAGATCCGCGAGATCAACGAGATTATGAACCAGTGTGTGACCGGCTGGACGTATTTCTCCAATCCCCGCAGCTTTGCAGGGTACGGCAGGCAAAAGGGCTGGAAGCGTGAAAAGGCTGCAACGGGCAGCGGCAACCAAGCCGCAGAAATCCCGGACGGATTTTTGGAAATCACAGAGCAGATCGAGATGCCGTTCTGAAAAGCACTGCTGGTTGCAAAGTCTGTTGTTATCCCGTTGCCGGGCTGGTTGCCGGGAGAATCTCTGTCCTGTCAGGCTTTTTCTACCTTTGACAACCAAAACAACAAAAAAATAGAGGAAAAACGTAAATCAACCGTCAGATTGGGTATGTTTCGAGGTTTTTGGAATTCCGTTGCCGGACTTCGTTGCCGCCTCACCCTGCCTGGCTATTTTGTATGGAGGATAAACTGCCTATGAAGGAAATCCCGATTTGGGAAAAGAGTAATCTGAGCTTGGAGGAGGCTGCGGCTTACTCCGGCATTGGTATCAACAAACTGCGCGAGATCACCAACGAGGACCGGTGCAAATTCGTCCTCTGGGTGGGCAACAAGCGCCTGATCAAACGCCGCCTGTTCGATCAGTTCATCGAACAGGCGTATTCTATTTGAAATTTGTGGTGTAAATCGGAGCCTTGATATGATACAATAAGTGTGTCATATCAAGGCTCTTTCCATCACGGAAAGGAGTTTGACAATGTCCGAAAAGAGAAAAGACAACAAGGGACGCATCCTGCGGACAGGAGAGAGCCAGAGAAAAGACCTGATTTATCAATATCGGTACACAGACATTCGTGGCAAACGGCAGACAGTGTATTCCTCCGACCTGAAAGAACTGCGGGAAAAAGAAAAGGAAATCCAGAAGCAGCTCGACGATGGCATTGATTATGCGGCTGGCAAAATCAACGTCATTCAACTGCTGGAACGCTACATCAGCATCAAGCAAGGCGTACGTTACAATACCAAAGTCGGCTATAACTTCGTGCTGAATCTGGTGAAGAAGGAAGATTTCGGCTATCGTTCCATCCGGGACATCAAGGTTTCGGACGCGCAGAAATGGATCATGAAGCTGCATGAGGATGGCAAGGGATACAGTACCCTTACCAGCGTACGGGGCGTTGTCAAACCGGCTTTCCAGATGGCGTACAACGAGGATGTGATCCGTCGGAATCCCTTTGACTTCAAGCTAATCGATGTGGTTTCCAATGACTCACAGAAGCGCATTGCCATGACGGAGGAACAGCAGAAGCTTTGGATGGATTTCGTCCGAACGGACAAGACCTACTGCAAGTATTATGACGAGTTTGTGGTGCTGCTGGGAACCGGAATGCGCGTCAGCGAGTTCTGCGGGCTGACCAAGGCTGACTTGGACTTTGCCGGGCGGAAAATCCGGGTAGATCACCAGCTCGTCCGGGAGCGCGGCGGCAAGTATTATGTGGAGAAAACCAAAACCGAGTGCGGCTGCCGCTACATTCCCATGACAGACGAGGTTTACCGGAGTCTGCAAAACATTCTCTCCCTTCGCAAGCGCGTGAAAACGGAGACGATCATCGACGGGTACAGCGGTTTTCTTCTGCTGGACAAGAACGACAGTCCGAAGGTTGCCCTGCACATCGAGAATGAAATGCGCTGGGCAATGAAGAAGTATCAAAAACTGTACCCGGACAGGCCGCTGCCGCACATCACGCCTCATGCGTTCCGGCACACCTTCTGCACGAACATGGCGAATGCTGGTATGGACATCAAGACCTTGCAGTATGTCATGGGGCATTCCGATGTGGGCGTCACGCTGAATGTTTACACGCACGCGAGCTATGACCGCGCCGCCGAGCAGATGGCAAAGATCATTGATTTTAGAGGGTTTGCCGCACCGGAACCGCAGAGAAAATCAGGTTGAAGCAATCACAGCCACTACACCAATTACTACACCATTTGCCCGGAAATCTGCGTAGAGTTACGGAAATCTGCGTAGGTTTCCGGCATGACAGCAAAAATGAGAAAAGCGCCAAAAGCCATGAAACATCAAGGCTTGGAGGTTTTTGAAGGGATATATAAGCAATGACAAAAATCTTATTCGTTTGCCACGGCAACATCTGCCGCAGCCCCATGGCGGAGTATCTGCTCAAGGAAATGGTGCGTCAGCAGGGGCTCGCGGCACAGTTTCAGATCGCCTCGGCGGCGACGAGCCGCGAGGAGATCGGCAACGACGTCTACCCGCCCGCGCGCGCCGAGCTGCGCGCCCACGGCATCCCGGTCGGTCACCGCGCCGCCGTGCAGGTCACGCCGCGCGACTACGATGCCTATGACTGGCTGCTGACGATGGACGAGAACAACGCGCGCAACCTCCGCCGCATCCTCCCGCACGACCCGGACGGGAAGATCCGCCCGCTGCTGTCGTTCGCGGGGCTGCAGCGCGGCATCGCCGACCCGTGGTATACGGACGATTTCGGCACGGCGTATGACGATCTCGTGCTCGGCTGCACGGCGTTTCTGGACGCGCTGCGCCGCCGCGGCGATATTTAAAAGAATGACCGCCCCGGCCGGGGCGGTCATTCCTGTTTATGGCGCAATATCCGGGAGCGAAAGGCCGAGTCTTTCGGCCAGCTCGGCCAGATAACGGATGTGGCCGTCATCCGCACTGCGGATGGTGAAGTATCCGGTTTTGTCAGCCGTGATGTTCTGCCCGTGGCAGATTACCCGCTCCTCTTTTTGCAAATAGACCTGCTTGCCATGGGCTTTTTCGCGTTGGTATGCGTGCACAGCGTTCAGATAGTATTGTGCAAACAGTGCTTGTGCTTTTTCCAGGTCGCCCAGATGGTCGCAGATCATTGCTTCGTCGAGCAGGATCAGCTGCCGGCCCATCACATCGAAGTGCGGATAGTCACGCCGGTGCGCGAGAATCGCCTCCCGGGAGGACAGCACGTCGTAGACGGGCAGTACTTTTGTCAGCACATCGGGCAGAATCTGATTCAGGAGCTGTGACGGCTGCTTTCGCAGGTCAAAGCACAGCTCCTGCCTGCCGTCAATGCTCCCGAGACGGGAGCGCAGGGTGCAGTTGTATTCGCGGTAATACCGTTTTGGTGGCGATGGGGAAAAGGTGCGCTCGTCGCACTCCGGTATGCGGATGCCGAGATTGACCCACATTTGCTGTGCGGGGCCCGTAGACGGCAAACCGCACTGGAAGTGGATGATCTGCGACAGGTCGCCGGAGACAAAGCGATGCAGTGTCCGCCCGTATTTCCGGAAGTCGAGCGGCTTGAGCTGCGCATAGACGGCGGTCTCAATCTCGTCGGTGCATATGGCTGCTTTGGATTTTTCGTTCATGTTCGTTCTCCCTCCGAGGGAATCGCACTTTCATCAAAAACCGCCCGGAAGGCTGTGCCCTCCGGGCGGCTTTGTTGCATATTGCGGCATTCACACCGACCAATGCCGGCGGTCAAACAGTGCGATCGTCACAGCGACGGCGGCGGCGAAAAACACCAGCGCCGGCCACGGCAGCCCCAGCACCCGCGGCAGCGGGGCGAGACACGTGATGGCTGCGCAGAACAGCAGCGAGCAGTCCAGCAACGCAAAGATGAGCCGGTTCAGCAGCTTCGACTGCGCGGCGCGCGCCGCGTCCGACCACGACTTTTTCACGTTGACGGTCAGCTGCCCGGCGTTGGCCTTGCTCAAAAAAGCCGACAGCTGCGTCGGCAGCACCGTGAGCTTTTCGCCCGAGCGGGCGAGCTGCTGCGCAAGCGTTTTGACCTTCTTTTCAATGTGCTCGCGGCTCAGCGCGGTGTTCTTGACGTACTCCGCCACGATCTCGATGACGTTTGCATCCGGCGACACGCTCGTGAGCATGCCCTGAATGACGAGCAGGCTGCGCCCGAGCATCGTCAGCGAGGCGGGCACGGACACGCCGTACTCGTTCAGGATCTGCACGAACTCGTCCACAAGCACGCCCATGTCCATATCGGCCATCGGCATGGACTCGTACTTGTGCAGGAAGATGCCGATGCGCTCCGTGAGCGCCTGCTGGTCGGGTGCGCGGTCATACCGGCCGAGCGCGAGCAGCGTCTGCGTCAGGGCGGGCACGTCCTGGTCATAGATCGTGCGGATGATGCCCATGTACAGCTCCGCCTCGCGCGGGCTGATGCGGCCCATCATGCCGAGGTCGAGCCAGATGATCTTCCCGCCCTGCACGCGGATATTGCCGGGGTGGGGGTCTGCGTGGAAGAAGCGGTAGACCGTGATCTGGCGGATATAGTTGTGCACGAGCTTGACGGCGATCTCATTGAGATCATACCCGTCGGCGCGCAGACCGTCGGCATCGTCGATCTGGTGGCCGGCGATGTACTCCATGACGAGCACGTTTTTCGTGCACCACTTCGGGAACGTGGCCGGGCAGTCGGCGTAGGCCACGCCGTCGTTGAGGCGCTTGAACTCGGCGATGTTGTTCGCCTCGATCGTAAAGTCAAGCTCCTCCTGCACGGTGTGCCAGATCTCGTCGAGCACGGCGTGAAAATCCAGCGCGCTCGCGAGCGGCGTGTATTTGAGCAGCGCGGCGGCGCGCTTGAGCAGACGCACGTCGCGGCTCATGATCTCGTACAGGTCCGGGCGCTGTACCTTCACGACCACGCGCTGGCCGTCCGTGAGCGTCGCGGCGTGCACCTGCGCGATGGAGGCCGAGCCGAGCGGCCGGATGCCGATGTCCGAAAAGACCTCCTGCCACGGGCGGGCGTAGGCCTGCGTGAGAATGTTCTCCACCTCGGTCAGCGGCATGGGCGTCACGTCCGTGCGCAGCGTCTCGAGCGCGGCACAGTATTCTTTGGGCAGAATGTCCGAACGCATGGACAGAATTTGTCCGAATTTGACAAACGTCGGCCCGAGGTCCACGAAAATATCGCGCACCTTCTCCGGCGTCAGCCCCTGGACGAGGTGATGCTTTTGCAGTATGGCGACGATCTCGGCGAAGCGCTTGGCCTCGTCGAGCTGCGCGGCGGGGCCGGCCATCAGCCCTCTTCCTTCATGGCTAGCAGCTTCTGCAGCAGCGCCTCGCGTTCGTCGGCGCTCATGGCGTCCACGTCCACGGCGGGCTTTTCGTCCGCGTCCTTGGCGGCGGCCTGCTTGCAGGTGCGCTTGAGCTCCTCGTTGAGCACGCGCCCCTTCTCCACGGTCACTTCGCCGCGCGCGACGCACTCGTCGAGCAGCTTGCCGAGTTTTTCGCAGCCGAGGTCGGCCGCGCCCACGGAGGCGACGATCAGCTTGCGCAGATAGCTTTCAATAGAATCCATAATCCATACACTCCTTATCTTATCTTGTGCACTTTGCGGTATCGTATGCCCGGTCTCGGGCAGGGATCACGAGTCGGCGTCGGCCGCGGCGGCCGCGTCGAGCAGCGCCATGACCCGGCGGTAAAACAGGCGCGTGCGCACGACGCCGTTGTTCATCACGCCGCCGATCGCGGCCAGGTGGTCGAGATTCTCGACCGGCAGTACCTGCCACACGCCGCGCGCCGGTGTCTGCCCGGGCACAAAGTCCGTGTGCGGCGCGCCGCTGGGGTACCGGGCGGAGATCGTGTTGACCAGCCCGTCGTTCGGCAGCCAGCCGCGCGGCATGCCCGCGCCATCGCGCCCCATTGCGGTCGAAAACGGCCAGAGCAGCGGCGTCATGGCCGTGTCGGGCTTCTGGTCGTGCGTGAGCAGGCGCGGCAGTGTCCGGCAGCAGGGGATGGAGAAATACCACGTGTCCGGCAGCGTCTGGATGCGCGCATTGAGCGCGCGCGCACCCGCGGGGCGCAGGTCGTCAAAGGCGTTGTCGCCCGCCGGCAGCGGGTTTTGCGCCAGCATGCGCAGCGCCGCCGTCGTGAGCGGCTCGTCCGGGTCGCGCCGGATACCGAACTGGTCGAGCCGGAAGTCATACACGCCCTTGAACGCCGAGATGCCGAGTGCGCGCGCCGCACCCAGAAACAGCGTTGAGAGCGCGTTGGCCGCGTCCGGCTGCACGTCGAGAAACGTGGACCCGTCGTGCGGCGCGGCGATGGCAACCAGCGCGTGTACCCAACCCGCCTTGCCGCCGGTGAACAGCGGCGAGGGCGTCTCGCCCGCGGCCTCGGCCGCCTGCACTTCCTCCGGGCAGCCGTGCGCGAGCAGCTGCATGAGCAGCCGCGCCGTCGCGCCGCCGAAGCTGTGGCCCACGAGGTCGATGGGCCTGTCCGCGCCCCAATCGGGCACGAGCGGGGCCGGATACGCCGTACCGAAGCGCGCGTGGCCGAAGCGCCGCGCGTGCGCGATGCCGTAGTCGGCGGTGCCGCCGGTGAGCTCGGCGTAGAGCTCACACGCACGGTCCCACGCGCTCGAGATGATGCCCACCGAGGCGGCGCGGCAGTCATACCCGCAGGCGTTGAGATAACCTAGCACGTCGCCCGCCGCGAGCCCCCAGTAGGGCACGGCGCGGTAGAGCGCGTCGCGCGCGCCCCAGCCCAGCAGACCGTGCACGAACACGGCCGGGTACGGTGTGCGGCCGCCGGACGCTGCGTCCGGCAGCAGGCACGCGCCCACTTCCAGCGTCTGCTGCAGCAGCTGCTGCGGTGTCTTCATGGCGCGCCTCCTCCTGAATGAAAATACTGTTATTAATATAGCACACCCTGCCGGGAGCGTCAATGCCGCGGCACGGCGGCGTAAAATGACGGAAATGCACAGGCACGCCCCAAAAGAATTGTGCACAAATGCCAAAAGTAAAAAAATTCTGAAAACGGGGTTGACTTCATCGGCTAAAAGCGCTAAAGTATGAACATCTTCACTACAGGAGGCCGCAAACATGCGTCTGGTCCGATTTGCAAGCGCATATTCCTACTATTACTTTATCGAGGGTAATAGTCGTTTGTGCTGCGATCATACCAGAACCATCTGAGACTTCCCGATCCGGTTTTGACAAGGCTGCACAGACGACTGTGTGGCTTTTTTTCTTTGCCGGAACTTACATTTAGGAGGAGAAAACACATGAACATCAAAAAACTCACTGCTCTGCTCTGCGCTGTGGTCATGGTACTGTCGCTGGCCGCCTGCGGCGGCAGCGGCGACAAGGCCGAGAATAAGCACTACACCGTCGGCATCTGCCAGCTCGTGCAGCACGACGCGCTCGACGCGGCCACCAAGGGCTTCCGCGACGCGATCACCGACGCGCTCGGCGCCGAGAACGTCACCTTCGACGAGCAGAATGCCGCCGGCGACAGCGCCACCTGCGCCACTATCTGCAACGGCTTCGTGTCCAGCGGCGTGGATCTGATCCTTGCCAACGCGACCGGCGCGCTGCAGGCTGCGGCCGCCGCCACGAAGGACATCCCGATCCTCGGCACGGCCGTCACGGAGTACGGCGTTGCGCTCGGCATCGACAACTTCTCCGGCACGGTCGGCGGCAATATCTCCGGCACGTCCGACCTCGCGCCGCTCGATCAGCAGGCGGCCATGATCACGGAGCTGTTCCCGGACGCCAAGAACGTCGGCATCATCTACTGCTCCGGCGAGCCGAACTCCGTCTACCAGGCGGACGTCGTCAAGGTTGCGCTTGAAAAGGCCGGCTGCACCGTCACCATCTACACCTTCGCCGATACGAACGACGTCGTCTCCGTCACCGGCACGGCGAGCGACGCCAACGACGTCCTCTACGTCCCGACCGACAACACCGCCGCCTCCTGCGCCGAGGCCATCAAGGGCGCTACCACGAAGCCCATCGTCGCCGGCGAGGAGGGCATCTGCAAGGGCTGCGGCGTTGCGACGCTGTCCATCGACTACTACGAGCTCGGCCGCACCACCGGCGAGATGGCCGTGAAGATCCTCAAGGGCGAGGCCGACATCTCCACCATGGCCATCGAGTACTACCCGAACCCGGTCAAGAAGTACAATCCCGAGATGGCCAGCCTCTACAACCTCACCATCCCGAGCGACTACGCGGCCATCGGCTGATCATTCGAACAAATTCCCGGCTCCCTGCCGCAGTTTCTGCGGCAGGGATACTCTACACGATGAGGTAATTTTATGAATTCACTGGTTCTTGCGTCCCTGAGCCTGCCGAATCTGGTTTCGCGTCTGCCCGGCGGCGTCGCCCAGGGCATCATCTGGGGCATCATGGCCCTGGGCGTGTACATCACGTTCCGCCTGCTCGACGTCGCCGATCTGACGGTCGACGGGTCGTTCACCACCGGCGGCGCCGTGACGGTCATGCTCATCATCGCCGGTTGGCCGGCGTGGGCGGCGCTGCTGGCCGCCGTGGTCGCGGGCCTGCTCGCGGGTCTCGTGACCGGCCTGCTGCACACGAAGCTCGGCATTCCGGCCATCCTCGCCGGCATCCTGACGCAGTTCGCGCTCTACTCGATCAACCTGCGCATCATGAGCATGAAGGCCAACACCCCGGTCAACCCGGATAAGTACAGCCTGTTTCTGACGCTGCGCAGCGTGCCCGGCGCGATCTGGAAGGGCCTGCTGCTCGCGGCCGTGCTCATCGCGCTCCTCTACTGGTACTTCGGCACCGAGCAGGGCAGCGCCATCCGCGCCACGGGCGCCAACCCGTCGATGAGCCGCGCGCAGGGCATCAACATCAATGCCATGAAGGTGCTCGGCCTGTCGCTCTCGAACGGCATGGTCGCGCTCTCCGGCGGCCTGATGGCGCAGTACCAGGGCTTTGCCGACATCAACATGGGCCGCGGCGCCATCGTCATCGGCCTCGCCGCCGTCATCATCGGCGAGGTGTTGTGCGACGCGTTCTTCCGCAAGGGCTGCAACTTCTCCGTGCGCCTGAGCTTTGTCATCCTCGGCGGCATCGTGTATTACCTCGTCATGGTGCTCATCCTCTGGCTCAAGCTCGACCCGAACGACCTCAAGCTCTTTACCGCCGTGATCGTGGCGGCGTTCCTGGCCGTGCCGTATCTCAAGGGGCAGGCCAAGAGCTCATTCCACCGCCTGAAGAAGGGAGACAAGTGATATGCTGACATTAGACCATATCTCCAAGACCTTCAACCCCGGCACCATCAATGAGAAGCGGGCGCTCGACGGGCTGTCCCTGCACCTGAATCCGGGCGATTTCGTGACCGTCATCGGTGGTAACGGCGCCGGAAAATCCACCATGCTCAACGCCGTCGCGGGCGTCTGGCCGGTGGACTCCGGGCGCATCATCCTCGACGGCGTGGACGTGACCGCCATGCCGGAGCACCGCCGTGCGCAGTACATCGGCCGCGTGTTCCAGGACCCCATGATGGGCACGGCCGCAAACATGCAGATCGAGGAAAACCTCGCCCTCGCCGCGCGCCGTGGCAAGAAGCGCACGCTGCGTTGGGGCGTCACGAAGGCGGAACGCGAGGCGTATCATGAGAAGCTCAAGAGCTTTGGCCTCGGCCTTGAGGACCGCATGACGGCGAAGGTCGGCCTGCTCTCCGGCGGCCAACGCCAGGCACTGACGCTGCTCATGGCCGCCCTGCAGAAGCCGAAGCTGCTCCTGCTCGATGAGCACACTGCGGCGCTTGACCCCGCGACGGCGGCTAAGGTGCTCGAGCTGTCGGACCGCATCGTGCACGAAAACCAGCTCACCGCCATGATGATCACCCACAACATGAAAGACGCCATCGTGCACGGCAACCGCCTGATCATGATGAACGAGGGCCGCATCATCCTCGATATTGCAGGCGAGGAGAAAAAGAAGCTCACGAAACAGGACCTGCTCGAAAAGTTTGCCGAGGTGGCGGGCACGCAGGTCGAGTCCGACGAAGTGCTCCTGAGCTGACACGCAGACATCCCGACCGATCGGATATTGAGAAAAGAAAAATCTCCGGCGCTGAAATGCACAGCGCCGGAGACTTTGCTTTTCCCGGCACTTTTTGCCGTGCATTTTTGCCCGTGCAGCAGCACCCACGAAAACCACCAAATAACGGGCAGAAAGTTTGTGCAGTTTTTTTGTCGGAAAATGCACACAAATGCCGAAATTTATGCTACCCTTTTCATGCGAAATTTTTTGCTTTTGCAGGTTTGTCGAGGGGTCAGGAGGATAGGGTCCGTGGTTTTCAGCAGCCTGTCGTTTTTGTTTTGCTTCTTTCCGGCGTTTCTGTTGGTATATTATCTGACACCGTCGCGCCCGGCCGGCGCGCGCAATGCCGTGCTGCTGGTTGGGAGCTGTGTGTTTTATATCATCGGGCTGGACGGTCAGTGGGCGTACTTTGCGCTGCTGGCCGCATCTGTGCTGGTCAACTACGGGCTGGGGCTTGCCATCACGCGCGACAAGCCGCGCGCAAAGCTGTGGCTCATCGTGGGCCTGTGCTATAATTTCCTGTGGCTGTTCCTATTTAAATATCTCAATTTCCTGCTCACCGGCGTCAACGGTGTGCTCGGCTGGGTGTCCGGCGGCAAGGCGGCCGTGCCGCTGCTGGGCTGGGCGCTGCCGGTCGGCATCAGCTTTTATACGTTTTCCGCCGGCGGCTATCTCATCGACGTTTACCGCGGTACCGTCGCGCCGGAGCGCTCGCTGCTCACGTTCGGCACATACCTGACCATGTTCCCGAAGCTCGTTTCCGGCCCGATCGCGAGCTATGCGCAGCTGCAGTCGGAGTTCGGCGCACGCGATGTGTCGCTGCGGCAGGCGGTCGACGGGCTGAAGCTGTTCGTGTTCGGCATGGCGCTCAAGATCCTGCTCGCCAACCAGCTCGGCGGCCTCTGGAGCGATGTGACCACGATCGGCTTTGAGAGTCTCTCGACGCCGCTGGCGTGGATGGCTGCGTTCGCGTATTCATTCCAGCTCTATTTTGACTTCTGGGGCTACTCGCTCATGGCCATCGGCATCGGCCGGATGCTCGGCTTCCACCTGCCGGAGAACTTCCGCTGCCCGTACCTCGCGCTGAGCATGACGGAGTTCTGGCGCCGGTGGCACATTACGCTGGGCACGTGGTTCCGCGAGTATCTGTATTTCCCGCTCGGCGGCAGCCGCTGCAGCCGCAGGCGCATGATTTTTAACCTGCTGGTCGTCTGGGTCGCGACCGGGCTCTGGCACGGCGCGCACCTGAACTTCCTGCTCTGGGGCTTCGGCCTGTTTGGAATCCTCACGGTCGAAAAGCTCTGGCTCAAGAAATATCTCGACCGCTGGCCGGTGCTCGGGCACCTGTACATGCTCGTGCTCATTCCGCTGTCGTGGGCGGTGTTCTCCGTGTCGGACCTCGGGCAGCTCGGCGCGTATTTCGGCCGGCTGCTGCCGCTGTTTTCGCACGCGGCGGCCTACCCGCTCGATTTTCTCAAGTATGGTAAGACCTATGGGGTGTTCCTCGTGCTGGGCCTCGTGTGCTCGACGTCGCTGCCGGCGTATGTGTACCGTCGGCTCAAGGGCACGTGGGCCGGGGCGGTCATTCTGGCCGTGCTGTTCTGGCTGTGCCTGTTCTGCCTGAGCAAGGGCATGAACGACCCCTTTATGTACTTCCGATTCTAAGGAGCGCTGACGTATGAAACGCATCAAACCGCAACATTTCCTCATCCTGCTGCTGGTGGCCGCCATCGCGGCGGCGCCGTTTCTCATCCGCGGCCTGATCGACCGCAGCAGTGTCGGCAAGCAGCCGGCCGCGGCCGTCACGGCGGCGCCGGAGGAGACCGCCGAGCCGACGCCCACGCCGGAGCCGACGCCGCTGCAGTTCACGACCGTGGATGCCTCGTATTTTGACGACGCGCTCTTCATCGGCGACTCGCGCACCGTCGGCATCGCCGAATACGGCAGCCTGAAAAACGCGACGTATTTTGCCGACGTCGGCCTGAATGTCTACGTTGCGCAGACGAAGGCCATCGCCGTGAAAAATGTCGGCACCGTCACGCTGCCGCAGCTGCTGAGTCAGAAGACGTTCGGCAAGGTCTACATCATGCTCGGCATCAACGAGCTTGGCAACGACCTCGACGACATCACGGCCAAGTTCTCCTCGCTCATCGACACCGTGCGCGCCGCGCAGCCGGACGCCATCATCTTCGTCGAGGCGAACCTGCACGTTGGCCCCTCGCGCTCGAGCACGGACGCAACGTTCAATAACCCCCGCATTGACAAGCTCAATGAAAAGCTCGCCGCCCTCGCCGACGGCAAGACGATCTTCTACATCGACATCAACGAGCTCTTCGACGACGAAAACGGCAATCTGCGTGCCGATGCCAGCGGCGACAGCACCCATGTCTACGCCAAGTATGACCTTGACTGGTGCGACTGGCTGTGCACGAAGGCGATCGTTCGCTGAAAAAATAGGACAAAGGCCAGCCGGAAACCGCTTCCGGCTGGCCTTTGTCGTGATAGATCTGGATACATCACTTATGTTCTCCGTTTTTTCTCCCTCGACGCGGTAGCGCGCATCAGCGCTTGAGGATGTACCACACAAACGCGCCGCAGGTAATGATCATACCGCCGCCAACTGCTGCAAAGATCATGTGACTGCCTCCTTTCCCCCGATGTCCCGGCCGGGGTCCGGACGGGATCTGTGAAGATACTTTATTATAAGGAATCTATGCGCTAAGTTTCCGGAAAACAGCGGCCCAAACGCTGCGCAGCTGTTAAGAAGGCGGAAAAGAATGCACCTGAGGCTGCAAAGACCGTCGCGTTTGGACAGACAATGTGCTATGCTGACAGTGGAGCCGAGACGGCTGTTCGGAAAGAGGGGTGCTTATGCAGAAAGCATGGAAGCGCATGCCGCAGTGGTTGCGCGATACGATCATGTTCATTTTCATCATGGGCTGCGCCGTCGGCGTGTGCGAGCTGCTGTCTGCCTGCTATGATGACAACAACCCGTTTGCCACCTCCGTGTTCATTCTGGCGGTGGTGCTCGTCTCGCGCTTTACAACCGGGTACTGGCCCGGCATTCTGGCGTCAGCCGTCGGTGTGGTGAGCGTGAACTATCTGTTTACCTACCCGTTTCACGAATTCAACATGTCGATCGATGGCTACCCGCTGACATTTGCGGTCATGCTGGTCGTGAGCATTCTTGTGAGCACGCTCACGACGCAGATCAAGCGGCAGGAGCAGCTGCGCTACGAGGCGGAACGGGACCGCATGCGCGCCAATCTCCTGCGCAGCGTGTCGCACGATATCCGCACGCCGCTGACGGCCATCATGGGCCTGAGCGCGACCGTGGAGGAAAACGAGGCGCTCACGGACGAGGGGCACGGCATGGTCGAGGAGATCCACCAGAACGCGCAGTGGCTGCTGCACCTGTCGGAGAACATCCTGTCCGTTACGCGCTTTTGCGATGAAGGCGTCGTGATCGAGAAATCGGACGAGGTCGTCGAGGAGATCGTCGGCAGTGCGATCCGGCGCTTTCGCAAAAATTGCAAGACCGATATCCCCATCACGGTCTCGAAGCCGGAGGAGATCCTGCTCGTGCCGATGGACGCCACGCTCATCGAGCAGGTGCTGCTCAACCTGCTGGAGAACGTCGCCAAGCACAGCCCGTCGGCGACGGAGATCTTCATTGAGATCCGCAAAGATGCCCGCCGTGTCTGGCTGACCGTGGCCGATAACGGCGACGGCATCCCGCCGCAGCTGCTCGGTGTGCTCTTTGACGGCTATCTGCCGCTCGGCGCTGTGGAGGCGTCCGACCGCAGCCGCCATATGGGCATCGGACTGAGCGTCTGCCGCGCGATCGTGCGCGCGCACGGCGGCGAGATTTATGCAAGAAACAAGATCGACGGCGGCGCGGAGTTCCGCTTCTGGCTGCCGGCGGAGGAGGAATCGAACACATGATCCGTGATAAAATCATCATCGTCGAGGATGATCCTGGCATCAGCAAGTACCTGCAGGCGGCGCTGCGCTCGCACGGATATGATATCCTGCTGGCGCCTGACGGTAAGACCGCGCTGGAGATGATCGCCTCGCACTGCCCGGATGTGCTGCTGCTGGATCTCGGCCTGCCGGATATGGACGGCAGCGAGATCATCCGCTCCGTGCGCACCTGGAGCCGGATGCCGATCATCATCATCTCGGCCCGCAGCGCGGAGATCGACAAGGCGGCCGCGCTCGATATGGGCGCAGACGATTACCTGACCAAGCCTTTCGGCACGGTGGAGCTGCTCGCGCGCATCCGTACGGCGCTGCGCCACACGCGCACCGACGGCACGAGCGACGGCCTGGCCATGACGGGCGAGTACCGTGTCGGCGACCTGTGCATCGACTACAACAAGCACCGCGTCTTTCTCGCCGGCGAGGACACGCACCTGACGCCGAACGAGTACAAGATCGTGGCGCTGCTCGGCCGGCACGCCGGGCAGGTGCTCACCTACAAGTCCATGATGAAAGAGCTCTGGGGCCCCGGCGTCGGCGGGGACAACAAGCTCCTGCGTGTGCACATGGCGAACATCCGCCGCAAGATCGAGCCGAACCCGGTCGAGCCGCAGTACATTTTCACCGAGGTCGGCGTCGGCTACCGCATGGCCGACAGCCACTGAGTCCCTATCCAGAACAAAAAGCTCCCGGAGCACTGCTCCGGGAGCTTTTTTGCAGTTTGCTGCGGCTCAGTCCGCCGTGATCGTCACGGTGCGGGAGATGGACTTTGCCATGTCGTTGCCGCCGAAGATATAGGCGGTCTGGCGGTAGGTGCCGGCCTCGGTGGGCGCCTTGCTGCTGACATAGAGCTTGTGCGCGGCCGTGAAGCCGATGTAGCGGTAGTGCACGCCGTCCTGATTGTCGGCGGCGCTGTCACCGCGCATGAGCGTGGCATTGAGGGTATCGGCCTTGAGCGCGCTGGCGGCATAGGTCGTCTCGCTGTTGTTCCAGCTCAGGCTCGCGCCGGAGGTGTGCATCTTCACGACGAGCACGCCGGTGCCGACGCCTGGGTTGTAATTCGGGTTCGATGCGATGGCCGTCACGAGGTACATGCCCGCGCGGTTCGGCGAGCCGAAGGCCACGCGCGTGCTGTCAAACACGCTGGGCAGGCTGTTGAGAGTGTCGACCAGCTTCGTGAACGCAGTGATATCCACGCCGATGAGCTTCAGAAAATCGGCCGCGCCATCCAGCAGTTTTTGATTGTCCTTCAGGAATGCACGCAGTTCGCCGACGGTTGTGCCGTCCTGCAGCGCTTCGGTGAGTGTTTTGCCAAGAATGGGCTTGACGATCGGGTCAAGCACTTTCAGCGCTGTCTCGGATACCATACTCTCCGGGAGCTGCACGTAGACGATGCCGGACAGGCCGCTCGTCACGCCGCTGTAGACCTTGAAGATGGCGAAGGTGTCCTCCGGGTTCGTGGTCACATACTGCTGCGTGGTCAGTTTCGTGCCGGCGGAAATGGCGGCTGCCTGCACCTTGACGCGCACATTGGCTTTGTCGACCGTGAGCGTGCCCTCGGCTGCGTCACAGCCGTGGTAGTCCGCCGTGGTCGGGAAGCTCGCGCGCACCTGCTGGTTTTCACCGGCGCCGATGCTCGGCGCGGTGTAGATGGTGACGCTGCCGCCCTCGATCGGGAACCAGAGTTCCGGGGAGAGTTTGTTCGTGCTTGTGTTCGACAGGTAGCCTTTGGTCTTATATTCGATGACCATGCTCTTGGCTGCGGCTTCCTTGCTCACGGTGGTCTGCGACCAGTCGACGAGCTTGTCGAGGATCTGCGTGCGCATGGCGGCAGCGTCCTTCGTGTAGGTGACGGACACGCCCTCCTTGAGCACGATCTTCGCCTGCGTGCGCGCGTCTTTCAGCGTCACGGTGACGAAGGTGTCCGTGCCATTGGCGGTGAGCTTCATTTCATAGGTGCCCGCACTGACGGCAGAGACCTTCGTAATACCGGCCCAGCCGCCCTCGAGGTCGACCCAATAGGTATCGATGAGACCTTTGTGCTGCTGCGTCACGGTCACGGACGCGGCGTCCGCATCGGGCAGCACGGCGGCGGCGATGGCGGCGCGCAGCGCATCGAAGTCGATGGCGCCGTTCGCCGTGTAGGGGATATTGACCTGATAGGTCTCGCCAGAAGTCTCCGGTGTGTCGGCCGGTTCCTCCGGCGTGTCAGCCGGGGTGGTGTCCGGGGTCTGCGCCGGCGTATCGGCCGGGGTATCAGTGTCCGCATCCGCGGGCTGCGCCAGCTTCGTGAACGTGTAGACCTCCGTCGTGCCCTTCAGGCGCACGGCGTAGTCCTGCGCGGGGGACTGGCTGTCCAGCGCGGGATAGCTCACGCCGAGCACATCCAGCGCGGGGAAGCCCGCCTTGCCCGCCGTGAGCGCGGGGATGATGCCGGCGGTGGTGCCGGTCACGGGCACCCATTTGGTCGCGCCGCCGGACAGCGTGCTGGTCGCTTTGTACTCCCATTCCTGCGTGCCGACATCGCTGTAGTTGCTCAGCAGCGTCTGGCTGAGCAGCTCATTGACGTCCGCGTCGTCGGGGATGTAGGCCGCACCGTCGTGCACGTCCGGCACGACGTCCGCGGCAAAGGCCGGGATCTGGAACGCGGCGAGCTGGCCGAACAGCAGTACGGCCAATAGGACCGCAAGGATCCGTGTTATGTTTTTGTGGGTTGTCATTGCAAAAAACCTCCTGTCTGTGGTCTTTGAGGACAGCCTGTATTATAGGACGTATTTCGACAAATTTCAACATTTCTGATAAAAATGTGACATATTATCTTACCTGTATAAAAAATCCTCGCCCGCAAGTGCGCGGACGAGGAAAATGCTTGACATTTCAGGATTATTTGCCCAGCTCGGAGAGCATTTTACTGCGGATGCCCTCGGTGAGGTCGGTCGTTTTTGTGGCCTTGACCGTCTCGGCGGGGATGACCTCGCGGATGCGCACATATACGTGCGAGCGCCGCCAGGGGACGTTGTGCGCGATGCGCTCCGTGCCCTCGATCGTTGCGACGACGATGGGGACGCCTGCCTTCTGTGCGATCTTGAGCGAGCCGGCGTGCCAGGGCAGCAGCTCGCCGCTTTTGCTGCGCGTGCCCTCGGGATAGATGGCAAACGAGCACTCGTGTGCGCGGATGAGGTCTGCCGCGGCATTGATCGTGGTCAGGGCGTTGCGCGCGTTCTCACGGTCGATCGGCAGAAAGCAGCACCGGCGCACGAACGGGCCGATGACGAACTTGCGCATGTTCGACGGCTTGGACACGAACGCCAGCCGCCAGCGCCGCAGCACCCACCACTGCACCATGGGGTCAAAGTTCGAGCGGTGGTTGCTCACGAACAGATATTCCGTGTCCGTCGGCACCTTCTCGAGCCCCTCCACGTGGATCTTCACGCGGCAGAGCGCGAGGATCCATCCGTCGAGCGCCATGGTCAGTGCGTGATAAAACGGGCTGATGTGCGCATACATTTTATTCGGGCCGGCAAACCACGTGCAGACAAACATCAGCAGCACGTACACGAGGTTCGCTGCCACGAAGCAGCCGATTAAAACCGGCAGCAGCCACCAGCAGCTCAGCGCCGGGGACAAAAAATAAATCCACGCTGTGCTGAGCACGGCGGGAATCCACAGCAGGTAATAAAGCACGAACGGACACCTTCAAGCATATTAAATATTAAAATATTGCCAATAGTCATTGACGATAAACTTCCAAATCTATTATAATTACATTGGAATACCGTGTCAATGAACGAGATGTAAACTTGCACGGATTCCGAAAACATTCTGATTGGAGATAGGATGGGATAAGATGATCGTATTAAAATGGGTGTTCCCGGTGTTCCTGGCGGTGCTCGCCATCGTGCACCTCATCAGCTGCTGGCGCGGCGATGACGACCTGCGCAAGCCGACCAAGGTCGCGCTGATGCCGGTCGTTGCGCTGGCCTACCTCGCCTTTTCCTGCACGCCGTCGCTTTGGGTGGTCGCCGGCCTGCTGTTTGGCTGCCTGGGCGATCTGTTTCTGCTCTGGCCGCTCAAGAAAAAGTTCTTTGTCCTCGGCACGTCCTCGTTCTTCCTGGGTCACGTGTGCTACCTGATTTTTATCTATACGCACTATGTCATTCGCGTCGGCTGGGTTTGGATCGTCGTGATCAGCGCGGTCTACGCCGCCGGTGCCGCGTTTGTGTACGCCAACAGCCGCAGAAACATTCCGCGCGCGCTGCGTCCGCTGTCGCTGGCATATATGCTCATGCTCTGCGTGCTGAGCGTGAGCCTCATCCTGCCACTGCTGACGGCGTTCTGGTGGGGCAAGCTCGTGGCGTTTTTCGGCGCGACGTTCTTCCTCGCGTCCGACGGTGCGCTGTGCGATATGCTCTTTGTCAAGAAGGCCGAGCCCACGAAGCAGAACTTCGTCATCATGCTCACGTACATCCTCGCGCAGACGCTGCTGGCCGTCGGTTTCGCAGCCTGCCCATAATCACCTGAAAAGCTAGATACTTCAAGGGTAACGGGGCACTCCGATACGGAGTGTCCCGTTTTTTGTACAGTGATGGGAAAATCTTAAAAATTTTGTTATTTTCTCTTTACACCGGGCGAAAAATGCAATACAATGCGTGCATCTACAGGAGGTCTCGGGGGGAAAAAGAGAACATGACGAAAGAGAAGGAAACGGAAAACCGGTCGGAACGAGAACAGTTTCTGGACCGGATGCTCAAGGAGATCCTCAGCGGACAGCGCAAGCCGGGCGACCGGCTGCCGACGGAGAGTGAACTGGCCGAGCAGTACGGTCTGCGCAAGACGAACGTGCATCTCGGTCTGCAGGAGCTGGAGCGGCTGGGTTTTTTGCGGGTCGTGCCCCGGCACGCGACCTATGTCGCGCCCTACTGGGAGCGGGCGAATCTGGAGACGCTGGCCGCCATCATGACGCACGGCGGCAAGCCGCAGCCGGAACTGGTGGATGCGTTTCTGGAGCTGCGCGAAATGGTCGCGCTCGGCTGGTTCCGCTGGACGGGCCGCAACCCCAAAACGGAGCAGATGCGGCACCTGTACGGGCTGCTCGAGCGGATGGAGGCCATCGCCTACGCACCGGACGGCGAGAAGGACAAGCCGGAATTTCTGGACCTGGTCAATCAGTTTCTGGTGTGCATGTTTGCCGAGTCGGACAACATGATCTTCCGCGTCCTGCTGCGCTCGTCGCGCGAGCTTGCGCACGTGACGTATTACATCGTGGCGTACACGCTGGACATGCGCGAGCTGTGCAGGACGTACCGCACGGTGCTCGACGGGCTGACAAGCGGGCACGCATCGGAGGCGATCGACTACTGGTGCGGCTGGAGCGACAAGGTCACGGTGCAGTACCGCGAGGCCCTGCTGCGGCTCGAAAGTGAATAAGCAATGCCATACCCCGGCGGGACGAAGAACCCCGCCGGGGTATGGCGCTATTTGTGAACTTTTCGCGCCGCGGTTGCGCTCCCCGTGCGCTTGTGTTAAAATCAGGGAAAGAAAACCGGAAGGAGCGAGCCCATGAAGCTGACATTTATCCGCGCCGACCACGAGGTGACCGGCAGCTGCACTCTACTTGAGATCGGCGGGCACTACGGCCTGATCGACTGCGGCATGGAGCAGGGACGCGACCTGTTTGAGAACATCGCCATCCCCGTCCCGGCGGCGCAGATCGAGTTCGTGCTCGTCACGCACGCGCACATGGATCACACCGGCCACCTGCCGCTGCTGTATAAGCAGGGCTTTCGCGGCACGGTCTACGCCACGGAGGCGACATGCGACCTGTGCGGCATCATGCTGCGCGATGCGGCGCACATCCAGATGTCCGAGGCCGAGTGGAAGGGACGCAAGGCCGCCCGCGCCGGCCAGCCGGCGCCCGAGCCGCTGTATACGCTCGAGGACGTGGAGGGCGTGCTGCGTCTGCTGCGCCCGTGCGGCTACGGCAAGCGCATTCAGGTCGGGGAGAACATCATCATCCGCTTCACGGATGTCGGCCATCTGCTCGGCAGCGCGTGCATCGAGGCATGGCTCACCGAGGGCGGCTCGGAAAAGAAGATCGTCTTTTCCGGCGACATCGGCAACACCGACCAGCCCATCATCCGCGACCCGCAGACCGTCTCGGGCGCGGACTACGTGCTCATCGAGTCGACCTACGGCGACCGCAGCCACGGCCCGCGCGTGGATTATCTGACCGCGCTCGTGGACTGCATCCAGCGCACGCTCGACCGCGGCGGCAACGTGGTCATCCCGTCGTTCGCCGTCGGCCGCACGCAGGAGTTGCTGTATTTCATCCGCCAGATCAAGGACGCCGGCATGGTACACGGCCACCCGCACTTCCCCGTGTATGTGGACAGCCCGCTCGCCAACGAGGCCACGCGCGTTTTCCTGCAGACGGACACAAGCTTTCTCGACGACGAGGCCTGCGCACTCATCCGCAGCGGTGTCAACCCGCTGTATTTTGACGACCTGCACACCGCCGTCACGAAAGAGGACTCCATGGCGCTCAACACCGACAAGACGCCCAAGGTCATCCTCTCCTCGAGCGGCATGTGTGACGCCGGCCGCATCCGTCACCATCTGAAATATAACCTCTGGCGGCCGGAGTGCACGGTGCTGTTCGTGGGCTATCAGGCGGTCGGCACGCTCGGCCGCAAGCTGCACGACGGCGCCGAGAGCGTGAAGATCTTCGGCGACGAGATCGCCGTGCACGCGGAGATCACCGTCCTGCCCGGCGTGAGCGGCCATGCGGATAAGCAGGGGCTGCTCAATTGGATCAACGCCATGGAGCAAAAGCCTGCGCACGTGTTCGTCAACCACGGTGACGACGATGCCTGCACGGCGTTCGCCGCCTGCCTGCGCAGCGAGTACGGCTATGACGCGGACGCGCCCTACAGCGGCAGCGAGTTTGACCTCGCCGCGGGGGCCTATACGTATGTAGCCCCGCCGCGGCCCATCCATCATGACGAGGCGCGCCAGGCCGCCGCTGCCGGCAAGCGCCGCGAGAGTCCGGCTTACGCGCGGCTGCAGCGCGCGCTCGGTGAGCTCACGGCCCTTGTGCGCCGCTGCGCCGGCTGCCCGAACAAGGGGCTGAACGCCTTTTCCGAGGAGCTCGAGCGGCTCACCGCCCGCTGGCGCGATCGCCTCGCCCCGTGAGCATGCAATCCATATAGACCAGACATGTAGCGACCGCCCTGCCGGGCACCTGGCAGGGCGGTCTTGCGCTTAAATTTTCCCGCGCGCCCGGCCGACCAGATACATCCCGACTGTGCCGATGCCAAGCAGGACGATGTTTACGACCGGCACGACGTCTGTCTGCAGCGCGTCGGTCTCGAACGCGTTCTGCGCCAGAAACAGCGCGCCCGCTCCGGCCGTTGCTGCACACAGGAGCACAAGCGCGGGCGGGTTTTTCTGCGCGAACAGCCGCCCGTCGTGCGTTCCCGCCGCGCGTAGACAGTTGACTGCCAGCGTCAGCAGCATCGACACGAGCACAAAGTCCGGCAGCACCCACAGCCCGATCACGAGCGCACCGAAGCGTTCGACCGCGTGAAACAGGCTCACGTTGCGCAGCATAGTGAAAAACGGGTGGTTGAGCTTGGCCGTCAGCTCCGCGCCGAGAATGTCGATCGTGAACGCGCTCAGCAGCGTCACGAGCATGCAGATGCGCACGCACCACCACACGGCCGCGCGTCCCCGCCCGGGCGCGG
>OFMO01000627.1_pt1 | contig 27949 bp, 20 predicted proteins | sample 1541821 | NCBI WGS metagenome assembly OFMO01 (sample SAMN04209253, study PRJEB22552) | human gut metagenome | biome: gut; material: feces | host: Homo sapiens | place: USA: Oklahoma | reverse complement strand
GGAACATAGGGCGAATGCCCTTAACCGAAAGGACGTCAGTTCTTTCGGTTGTTGCTGATGCGTAATCTGCGTTTCCAAATGCTACGAATATTGCATGCTTACTTATTTGTCACAAACAGCATACTCAGTAATGCAATTCCGACTACCTCAACCACTGCTCCGATTCCATTGATCATGCTCATTCTCTTCTTTGGAAATATTTTTCCAAAAAATGCAAAGAGCACTGCTCCCACCCCACTACCAAGTGTATTTCCGATTAAATCTGTAATATCACTTACGCCAATAGAGAATATCCACTGTACTGTCTCAAATGTCAGGCTCACAAAAAATGATGCTCCGATCCCCAGCCACCATTTTCTTTTACCAAGAAATGCAGTGAAGTAAACTCCTGCCGGAACAAATATCAGTATATTGTATATAACCTCTTTCATATGTGTTATATACGCAACACTTGTTTCGTAATGAAATGGGATTAGATTTAGTTGTCTTAAATGTGGGATTTCTTCTATAGTAAATGCAAACTTAAACAGCACAAGCCATGTCAGTAAGAAGAGATATGCTCCAAATACAATATATGATATCATTTTACTTCTATTATTTTCCCATCGTTTTTCTATTTTCATTTTTTCTCCAATACCTTCCTTGAACTATCCTCTTTTATAAAAGAATAATAGCAGGCTTTTCTTAATCAAAGCCTGCTATTATCCTTAAGTATTCTTGAACTTCTTGTAATCCAGAAGAATGTTGCTACAAAGATAATACCTTTTACAATAGATGTTGATGAAACTGCACACCAGATTCCATTAAGTCCGAGTGCTGTTCTGCAAAGGAGAATTGCCAATGGAATTCTCGCTCCTGTAAATATAATTGAAATCACACTGCACAGATGTGTCTTTCCAAGTCCGGACAATGCCCCAACCGTCATAAGCTCTACGCACATAAATGCTTCACTGAGTCCTACGATTATAAGGTAATCCACTGCGATTTCAATTGCTGTTGCTTCATGGAAAAAAATTCTTGCGATTGGTTTTGGAACAAATACAAATATTGCTGTAATTATCAATCCCCAAATACCAACTGTCCATAAAGATGCTCTGTATCCTTTCTTGACACGATCCATCTTGTTGGCTCCATAGTTCTGTCCAACAAATGCATTCAGCGCCGCAGCGAATCCATCCGCCGTATTCCATGAGAGCGATTCAATCTGACCACCGACTCTCTGTACTGCAACTGCCTCAGCACCAAAGACGGATACCATACGTGCAAGTACCATTGAGATTACACAATAAGCCATTCCCTGAAGTGCTGTCGGAATTCCGATCTTGCAGATTCCACTTACATATTCCATCGGAATTCTTGCAAACAGACGAATTCCTTTTAATACATTATCCTTCTTCTGCACAAAGATTCCGATAATCATCACACTCATTACAATTCCCTGCGCTGTTACAGTCGCAATTGCTGCACCTGCCACACCCAATTCAGGAAGTGGTCCCGGTCCAAGGATCAGTACCGGATCCAGGATCATATTAATTACCAGGCCGATCAGGTTCGCAATAAATGGAGTCTTTGAATCTCCCTGTGCAGTATAAATACCTGTCAACGTAAATGTCAGAAATGAAAATACGATCAAACCACAGGCAATTCTTGTATAAGAAAATGCAGCCGCAATTGCTTCTGCATCATCTAACTGAAAGAAACCGATCAGTTGATGTAAAAACAGCAATACAATTGCCGCATATACCAATCCCATCAATGTAGCTAACTGTACTGCGGTCTGCGCATATTTATTCGCCTCGTCTCTATTTCCTTTTCCGATACATTGCGCTACTTGAACTTGTCCGCCCATTCGAGCCATGGATGCCAGTCCTTGTGACAGCCAGGTGTACATTCCTCCGACACCAACTCCGGCAACTGCCTTCGAACCAAGCAGACCGATCCATGCCATATCCGTAAGATTATACAATGTCCCTAAAAATGACGATGCCATAATCGGTATCGCCAGCTTCGTCAAGGTCTTTAAAATAGGACCCTTTGTTAAATTTCCTTCCATCTCTTCCCCACATACCATATTTTTCAATAAAATAGTCTTCTCTAAATTACTACGCATTCTCATGAAGCGTTTGCCGCTATAAACAAGCCTACTATATAATGGTATTTTTTGCAATCCTTTCTTGTGATGGCGAGATGCGTTGCTGGTCGCACATCGTGTGAACAGTAACAAAACGGAGAAATCCTGGTCGGGGATTTCTCCGTTTTTCCTATATTATAGAAATGATACGATTTACTCGATTGCTTCTGTCTCGATTACGAATTTCACGCTTCCTTCCATTCCGCTGTCTTTTCCACTGAATGTTGTATAAGTACAATCATCCGATGTAAGTACATCGAAACGGTCAAGTACATCACCGAGTTCGTCTTCTACTGTGCTCTTTAATTTGCTTGTTCCTTCACGGTCGAACTTCTCCATACCGTCTGCAAGTTCTCTTGCTCCTGACTGAAGAGTTGCTGCACCTTCACGAAGGGCTGCGCTGTTCAGTGAAAGTTTTGCTGCTCCGGATGACATCTGGCTTCCCAGTGTATTTAGTCCGCTTGCCAGCTGGTTTGTTCCGCTCTGAAGTGTCTGAACTCCTACTACCAGTGTTGAACTGTTAGCTTTCAGTTTGTTGGCTCCTGCTAAAAGTGCGTCATTATTTGCACTCAACTGTGAGAATCCACTGTTCAGTTCAAGAATCCCCGTAACTGCTGCCGGGAACTGTGCCTGTACAGATTTGTTTAACTCACCAAGGTTAGATGAAAATGTTCCGATTGCTATATTTAATCCCTGCATTCCTGCATCCAGCTGATCTACAGATTCTGATAACTGTCCGATTGCTTCCGCCGGAAGTTTATCCTTCATACTTGTGATTGTCTGAAGTTTCTCCTGCATTGCCGGAAGCTGAGCTGTCAGTGTCTGTGCTGTCTGCTGAAATGTTTTCATTGACACACCGATTGCTCCCATCTCCTGCTGGATCGCTGTTGTATCAATTGTTGGAATTGTCACACTAACTTCGCTTGCCTTCTCGAGTCCGCTCAATCCGTCTGCCGCACTCTTTGCTGCATTTAATTTATCAATTGCTGCCTGAAGATCCGCTTTTGCAGTCTCGTCTGTTGTCCGATCTTTCTTCGCCTGTAATTCACTGACTGCAGAATCAATTGTTGCTTTGCTGTTTGCTGCTGCATTTTTTGCTGTATCAACCTTATCATTATAATCTCTGATCTTTGCATTCAGATCATCTACTGCACTCTGACAAGTTGTGTCCAAAGTAGCAAGCTGCTGGTTAATCATTCCAAGCTGCTGACTCAGACTTGTGAGGTTAGCTGCAATATTCTGAACCGGTGTTGCAATTCCATCATTCAGCGCTGTTCCAAGCTGCTCTGTCTGATTGATCATTTCAGTTCCTGTCGCCAACATATTTCCTACCTGACCCAAAAGTGCCTGAACCTCTTTGCTTCCAAGTGCTGCTTTCAGCTGTGCTGTTCCCGCTGCCAGCTGGCCGGCTGCTACCTGAATATCTTCTGTCTCTGCTCCTTCTCCGTCAATCGCTGCATTCAGCTGACTGATCGCTCCCTGTACTGTTTTCAGTCCGCTGCTGAGCTGGCTCAGTTTCGAGGCATCTGCTGCCAACTGCTGTTCACCGCCAATATAAGCTGTCACTCCGTCAGCCAGTGCATTTGTTCCGTCTGTATAATCCTGCACGCCTTTGACTACTTTATTGACACCATTCACATACTCTGTCACGCTTCCGTTCAGTTCTCCATTGCTTCCAAGGTACTTCTGAATTGCATCATTCAAAGTATCCGCACCTTCTGTATAGCTGTTGACACCGTCTGCAAGTGTTCCGGCTCCGTCTGCAAGTGTGTCAGATCCACTTACTAACTGAAGTGCTGCATCTTCCAGTTCATCTAAAGAACTCTTCAGCGAATCAACATCTACGATATTATCAAAATCAATGTCATCAAGAAGATCGGTAAGTGCCACTGTAAATGTGGAAGACATTGTGAAATCTGTCACATCAGCTTCCACGCAGAGACTTTCCGGGATTGTCAGATCTTCTGTTTTGCTTTCGTCCAGATTCAAACTTTCTTTCATGCCAGGCATTCCGAATCCGACTACGATATTCTTGCTTCCATCAGAAATAACTTTTCCGTTATCAATCGTAACATTGCTAAATGTTTCATTCGGAAGGATCATTCCCGTCATCATGACAAATGGTGTGTAAACTTCTTCTTGTTTTCCATCCACGCTGACTGTTTTCTTCTCTTTATTTGTATAATCCACCTGAATCTTCAGATGTCCGCTTTTTCCTTTCAGATCTGCCGGTTTGATTTCTTTTCCGTCCAGATAGTAAGTAAGCTTTACAGAAACCGGAAGATCCTGATCTGTTGTTCCCTGATAATAAATATCTTCACCGTCTGTATTCCATGTCAATGTATCTCCGGATGCTTTGAATGTTTCATCACCTTTTACATTCTTAATATCTTTCAGAGTACTTGCATCTGTCAGACTTCCTGATACACTGCCTGAATTCTTCAACCAGTTAGATACTGTTATTTCATCAATTGTTCCTGTTGCGTCTGCATTTACATAAACTGTCTCTTCCTTATAAACTGCATCTGCGTCAGAACTTGTTCCTGCAGCAAAGACCGGCACAGCGCCCATCATTACTGACATTCCAACGGCAAGAGAAGTTGTGAGTCCACGTTTGATTTTTCTGTTTTTGTTCATGATTCTTACATCCTTTCTACTTTTTTCCACCGAGGAATCCGATGGACGTCTTACATATTACTTTGTCAAATATCATAAACATCGCCGGCAATATCAGGATTACAACAACCATACTGATAATCGCGCCTCGCGCAAGCAAAGTGCAAATAGAACCGATCATTTCAACCTGTGAGTAGCAGGCTACTCCAAATGTTGCCGCGAAGAAACTTAATCCACTGCTGATAATTGACGGCATACTGGTTTTATGAGCAATACTGATTGCTTCCATCTTATCTCGTCCACGCTGACGCTCTTTCTGATAGCGGGTCGTCATTAGAATTGCATAATCTACAGTTGCTCCCAACTGAATTGCTCCGATTACTATACTTGCAACAAATGGAAGGCTTGTTCCCTGATAAAACGGGATTGCCATATTAACCATAATTGCAAATTCAATAACTGCCACCAATATGATTGGCAGTGATATTGATTTGAAGATAATCATAATAATGATAAATATCGCTGCAATTGAAAGTGCATTTACATTTACCAGATCCACATTGGTTACATCCTCCAAGTCTTTCATCAAAGGAGCTTCTCCAATTACCATCGCATTTTTATCATAAGATTTTACAATCTTATCGATTGATGCAATCTGTGTATTGACTTCCTCTGTTGCTGATTCATATTCCGAGCATACGAATGCAAGCTCGTAATCATCGCTTTGCAGCATTTCTTTGATATCATTTGGTATCATAGAGTCCGGCACTGCCGGTCCAATCAGCGAATCCATACTGATCGTCCACTTGACACCCTTCACAGAATCAATCTCATCGAACATTTTCGACTTCTGTTTTGCATCCATACTTCTATCTAACATAACCATATGAATATTACTCATATCGAAGTCTTTCTTAAGTTCTGCATTCGCCACATTACTGTCCAGTGTGGACGGGAGTGAATCTGCGATGTTGTAGTAAATCTTTGTGTGATTATTTCCATAAATAGCCGGGAATAAAAGTACCAGGAAAACAACGATCCATACTTTATAGTGCTTTGTAATAAAAGCTGATGGCTTATCCATGTTGCTGAACAACAGTTTATGTTTTGTCTTCTCAATTGGTTTATCAAATACAAGAACCAGAGAAGGTAAAACTGTTACGCAACAGATCACACCGATCAATACGCCTTTTGCCATAACGATACCAAGATCTCGGCCAAGTGCAAATGTCATAACGCACAATGCTACGAATCCGGCTACTGTCGTAACAGAGCTTCCTGCCACAGACTTAAATGTATTGGAAATCGCATGTCCCATGGCACGTTCTTTCTCTCCCGGAAAACGCTTCTTGTTTTCCTCGTAGCTGTTCAAGAGGAAAATGGAATAATCCATTGTCACACCCAGCTGCAATACCGCAGTCAATGCCTTTGTGATATACGAAGTCTCTCCAAGAAAAATGTTGCTTCCAAGATTGTAAAGAATCGCAAGCCCAATACTGATCAGAAATAAAATCGGTACTACGAAAGATCCGCTTGTCAGTTCAAGTACGACCAGACTTAAAAGTGCTGCAATCACCACATAAACCGGAAGTTCTTTAAGTGCCAGATTCTTAATATCTGTAACAACTCCTGTCATACCGCTGATAAAGCACTGATCATTCGCCAGCTTCCTCATCTGTCCGACAGCATCCATAGCTTCATCAGAAGATGTTGTATTATCAAACAATACAAGCATCATCGTGGCATCGCCTTTGAAAAACGCCTCCTTTAAATCCTTTGGGATCATCTCCACCGGAAGACTGATATCAGCTACATCGTCATACCAGAGTACATCTTTTACATGCGGTACTTCACTGAACTGATCTTCAAGCTTCTGAACATCCTTCATGTCCATGTTCTCTACCACGACCATGGAGAACGCGCCCATTCCATACTCATCCACCAGAATATCCTGACCCTTTACTGTCTCCAGATGCTCCGGCAGATAACTGAGCAAATCATAGTTTACACGTGTCTTTGCCATCCCGATGACCGACGGGATAATTAGAAGAAATCCGATGATCAACATCAGAACTCTGTGTTTGGCAATCCATTTGCCAACTTTAACCATTTGTATCATCTCCTATACTGTCTCACTACTCAAGTCTCTTATAGTATAGCTCGAAATGACCATTAGTCAATATTTTTTTGTTAAAAAATGAAAAATAGTCATTTTTATTGACTTTTGGGAATTTTGTGCCATACTAGTAAAAAGACAATAGGAATTTTTCACAGAATGTATTTTTATGAAAACCTCTTATTGGCAAAGTTTGTATTATATATTACACTCACTAAAGACACACAAAGGAGGTCATTGAGATTATGGGAAAAGTAGATGATAATAAAAAGCTGAAAATGAATACACTGCTCCAGACTGCATTTGACCTGTTCACCGGAAAAGGCTTTGCCAAAACAACTGTATCCGACATCGTGAATCAGGCCGGTCTGGCAAAGGGGACATTCTATCTTTATTTCAAAGACAAGTATGATTTAAGAGATAAATTGATCGCATACAAAGCCTGTCAGCTTTTTGATGATGCACACAAGCAGCTTGAAGGCACTGAGATTAATTCTTTAGAAGAAGAGATTCTTTTTTTAACAGACTATATTATTGACCGTTTCCAGAAACAGCAGTCCTTGTTAAAATTTTTGTCAAAGAATCTCTCCTGGGGAGTTTTCCAGGATGCTGTCGGAACAGGTTCTGTAGTGTCCAGGCAATTTTATGATCACTACAGAAATTCACTTGTAAAATATAACGTAAACTGTGAGAATCCGGATCTCTTACTTTTTACACTAATTGAATTGATCAGTTCAACAAGTTACAACTGTATCCTTCATGAGAAACCTGTTTCTATGGAAGAGTACAAACCTTATCTTCATAAATCACTCAAGAAGGTCTATGAAGTGTTTGTAAGCGTTCAGGGTTAAGTTTATTTTATTTAATTTATTTTTCTTTTAATGTTTGAACATAATTTTGACACATTTTCTGTCTATACTAAAACTCAGATAGTTGATAAACAACTATCTCCCCCCTCATAAAGTAATGGCATCCCGGTGTGCCGGGATGTCGACTTTACTCTCATTCCTTTAGATAATAAAAAGAAGACCCGATTGCCGATCTGTTGAAACAGTGAGGTGCTCGGGTCTTACTTTTTGTGTTTTCATATGATGTCGTACAGGATTCCTTTATATATAACACCACCTATATTCTGGCAGCATCTAAGTTATCACTGCAACGCGAAAGCCCGCTAACCTTTCGGCTAACGGGCTTCGTTGTGTTTATAGTTATCTAAAGGAATGAGAGTAAAGTGTTGACACTTTCCTGTGTCACAACTTTATGAGGGGGGAAGATAATTGATTTTCTCTTATCAACTATCTTGATATTAGTATATCCGGAAAATGTGTCAAAAGTATGAGTGCTTTCTTAAAGAATACGAAAAAATATAAACAGATTATGAAAAAATATAAACTAATAATTTATTTTTCTACGTTCTTCCATCCACTCGAGAAGATCTTCATATACCTGCTCCCGATCTGTCTCGTTAAGCAGTTCATGACGATCACCGGCATACAGTCTTAGACTGATGTCCTGGATTCCGGCCGCTTTGTATTTCTCATAAACCTTCCTTACGCCTTTTCCGAATCCTCCAACCGGATCTTCGGCACCGGCTGCGAAAAGGATTGGAAGCTGCTTCGGAATCATATAGATACTTTCTTTTTTCTCCATTATAAGCATCCCGGTAAACATGCTATAATACGCGTTCACTGTAAAGACAAAGGAGCACAGTGGATCTGAAATATATTTTTCCAGATGTTCTTCATCACTGGTTACCCAGTCCGCGCGTGTCTTTGGATTCTTGAATTTCCTATTATAGGCACCGACTGCCATTCTATCCACCAGTTTACTTTTATAATGCCAGCCACGGAACATCGCCAGTGTCCTACACAATCTTCTTCCAAACTGAAGTGTCGCTCTCTGCTGATCTGCTACAACTCCGATAAACATTGCTCCCGCCAGCCCATTTCCATACATCTGTACATACTGGCGCAAAAGACTTGAGCCCATGCTATGTCCTAACATAAAGTAAGGTACATCCGGATATTTCTTCATCGTCCGCTGACGAAGTGTATGCATATCTCCGATCACGCATGCATTTCCATATTTTTCGTTAAAAAATCCATACTCCGACTTGCTCTGCACAGATTTTCCATGTCCTAAATGATCGTTTCCAACGACATAATATCCATGACTACACATGAATTCTGCAAATTCATCGTATCTCTTAATATATTCCACCATTCCATGGCTTAACTGCAGGACAGCTTTCACTTCTCCTTCCGGTTTCCACTCAATCGTGTGGATCTCCGTATTGCCATCCTTTGAAGGGAAATAAAACTCATCTCTCATCGTTCATTCACTACCTGTCATCTAATTTGATATAATCACGATATGGTGCAAGCGGCTTATAAGCCGGACGTATGATCTTATCTACATTCTTCAACTCTTCCAGTCTGTGTGCACTCCATCCAACGATACGTGCTGCCGCAAAAATTGGAGTATATAATGCCGGTGGAAGATCAAGCATGCTATAAACAAGTCCACTGTAGAAATCTACGTTCGCATTAACACCTTTATACATCTTACGTCTCTCGCTAATGATCTCCGGTGCCATCTTCTCTACTTTCTCATACAGTACATATTCTGCCTCGTGGCCCTTTTCATATGCAAGCTGCTTTACAAACTTCTTGAAGATCTCCGCTCTTGGGTCGGATACAGAATAAATCGCATGTCCCATTCCATAGATCAGACCTCTCTTATCAAACGCTCTCTTCTCCAGCAGTGCCTCAAGGTAAGCTCTGATCTGATCATCATCCTGCCAGTCTGTCAGCTGCGTCTTCATATCTTCAAACATCTGTGTTACTTTTACGTTCGCACCACCATGTTTTGGTCCTTTCAAGGACGCCATAGCTGCTGCAATTGTAGAATAAGTATCTGTTCCTGAAGATGTAACAACATGCGTTGTAAATGTTGAGTTGTTACCACCGCCGTGATCCATATGAAGAACAAGAGCCATATCAAGGATCTTCGCCTCAAGTTCTGTATACTGACGATCTTCTCTGAGCATCATCAGAATATTCTCTGCCATAGACAGTTCTTTCTTCGGTGCATAAATATACAGGTCTTCACCCATTCTATAATTGTAAGCAAGATAGCTGTAAACCATAAGCATTGGGAACTGGCTGATCAGATTCAGACTCTGGCGCAGTACATTCGGAATGCTTGTATCATCCGCTTTGTCGTCGTAAGAATAAAGCTGAAGAATACTTCTTGTAATACTGTTCATCATATCACGGCTCGGAGCCTTCATGATCACGTCACGTACAAAATTCGGTGGAAGCATCCGGCGGTCAGCTATCATATCCTTAAAATTCTCAAGTTCCTTCTGATTAGGAAGCTCTCCAAAAAGAAGCAGATATGCAATCTCCTCAAATCCAAAATGTTTCGCCTCAAGGAACCCGCTTACAAGATCTTTAATATTGTAACCTCTGTAATAAAGATTACCTGCACACGGTACAGATACACCGTCTACAATCTTTGTTGCACACACATCGGATATATTTGTCAATCCGGCAAGTACACCTTTACCGTTCAGATCTCGAAGTCCTCTTTTTACCTCGTATTTGGTATAGAGTTCTTTGTCAATTGCATTGTTCGTTTCACATTTCAGAGCAAGTTCTTCAATCTCCGGAGTGATGTCAAAAAATATGCTGTTAATATCTTTGGCCATGGGCTCTTCCTCCTTCTCTTGTTTCTTCTCATGTCTTTTTATCTTTTAATTATACTAGATATCCGTCCATGAAACAATTAACTGAATATTAAATCTTTATGAATCAAAAAGTGAAGAAGAATAAAGTTGCTGTCCACTACATTTTTGTAAACAGCAACTTTGTAAATTCCTTTAATATTATTTTATCTGCAATCATAAAGAAAATCTGCCAGTTTTGCAAATTCTTCCAGCGTAAGGGCTTCCCCTCGAATAGATGCTCCTCTTCCGAGTGCTTCAATCGCTGCCTCGATTTCTTCCTTCGTGTAGTCAAGTTCTGCCGAATTCTTCAGTCCATTTGCCAAAGTCTTTCTTCTCTGGTTAAAGGAGGCACGGATAATACGGAACATAAGCTTTTCATCCTTTACCTTCACCGGTGGTTCTTCATAACGTTCCAGACGGATTACCGCAGATCCAACCTTCGGACGAGGCATAAAGCAGTTCGGTGGTACATTTGCCACAATATATGGTTTCGCATAATATTGCACAGCCAGAGACAGTGCACCATAGTCCTTCGTTCCCGGTCCCACCTGCATACGGTCTGCAACTTCTTTCTGGACCATAACTGTAATACTCTTGATCGGAACATGATTCTCAAAAAGTCCCATAATGATCGGCGTTGTAATGTAATATGGCAGGTTGGCCACAACCTTGATCGGTTTTCCTCCATTTTCCTCTTCTGCAAGCTTTGCAATATCTACTTTCAGAACGTCATTGTTAATAACACGGGCATTGTCATAATCTGAAAGCGTATCTTCCAGAATCGGAATCAGTGCCTTGTCAATCTCAACTGCAACAACTTTTCTCGCTACACATGCCAGATACTGTGTCATCGTTCCGATTCCCGGTCCGATTTCCAATACAAAATCATCTTTTGTAATCTCTGCTGCCGCAATAATTTTGTCCAGTACATGTGTATCGATCAGAAAGTTCTGACCGAACTTTTTCTGGAATACGAAATTATATTTCTGTAATACTTCTATCGTATTCTGTGGATTTCCAAGTGTTGGTTCTTTCATCTCATCTCTCCATTTCTTATAATTGATATAAATCCCTTGCATTCTTCTCTGTCTGTTCGATCACCTGCTCCGCAGAAATGCCTTTTAGCTCTGCAATCGCTTCTACAACATATGGCAGGTACAAGGATGAATTTCTCTTCCCTCTGAACGGTGTCGGTGCCAGATACGGACAGTCTGTCTCAAGAACAATTGACTCCAGTGGAATTTCTTCTACAATCTCTTTTAACTTCTTTGAGTTCTTGAATGTCACAACACCGCCGACTCCGATGTAATATCCCATCTTTACATATTCTCGCGCCATCTCAAGGCTGTAAGAATAACAGTGTATCACACCTTTGAGTCCTTTTCCATGTTCTTTCATAATTTCCATCGTATCAGCTGCCGCCTCACGGCTATGGATCATCACAGGTTTGTTCATCTCTCGTGCAAGATCCAGCTGTCTGATGAACCAGTGTTTCTGCAGATCATGCCCTTCTTTATCCCAATAATAATCAAGTCCGATCTCGCCAACCGCAACGATCTTTTCTTTCTTTAATAATTCTCTCATTCGAGCGAAATTCTCTTCATTCAGTGCACCGACTTCGTCCGGATGTACACCTACTGATCCATATATAAATGAATATTTCTCTGCGAGTTCTACTATCTTATCCCAGGACTCTACTGTCGCCGCTGCATCCACAATTGTTCCAACGCCGCCTGCTGCCATACTGCTTAGTAGCTCATCTCTGTCTGTGTCAAACTGCTCATCATCATAATGCGCATGTGTATCAAATATCATTTTATTTACCGCCTGTTTTCAATATTTCTAATCTTGTGCTTTATTTTACCACAAATAATTCTTTCCGTCTTCATATAATACATCCATCGCCCCAATGTCCAAGGTTCTCAAGTTCCGCACAACTAACTAAATCAGACATTTCATAAGCAGATTTTTTCATTCTTATACCTTAACGTGTTACATTTTATTTCGTTTTAATACTAGCATGTGAAAATTTAATTAGCAAGATAAAAACAGCGAGATACAGGTCATTTCCCATATCTCGCCGCTTTTCTTTCATTTTATCATATCCAATAATTGATTCATGATTTTCAATGATGACTAATGATTTCTATAGTAATTGATCAGACATCCGTCAAGAATGATCTCACGCTCTGCGTCTGTCAGATCTCCCAGCTTAAGGTTCAGTTCTTTGAGTTCATCACCTACAACATAAGCTTTGATCACATCCGCTTTCTCTTCTACTGCTTTTCTCACATTAGGAACAAAGATGTAATCTCCGTTCTTGAAGGAAAGTGCTTCATGATCTTCTTCTGTCAGGAATGGGAGCATTCCCCAGTTGATCAGGTTAGAACGGTAACGCTTTGTTGCATACTCTGTTGCGATGTTTGCCCATCCGCCAAGTACTTTCTGACAGGAAGCTGCCTGCTCACGAGCAGATCCGTCTCCTGGTTTTACTGCGAAGATTGTACTTCCGACACCAAGGTTACCCTTGCCAACTTCCGGATATGTCTCGTGGATCTTATCCATCACCGGTTTCAGTTCTGCAAGAGCATCTACCGGACATTCATCTGCTTCAATTGCTTTCTGAGCTTTCTGTACTTCTTTTGCACGTCCAACGTACGCAGGATCTTTTCTTGAAAGAGCGAACTCTGCAAGTCCCAGCGGGTTAGAACGGTAGGAAGATGTCTCTCCTGACGGAATCAGCTCATCTGTTGTTGTAACAGGATCATGGATCTCAGATACAACCTTCACAAGCAGGTTCTGTGGAAGTGCTGACATTGCCGGCCAGTCCTTAATGTTTGGTCCAAATTTAATCTCAACGCTTGGATCAGCAACGCCCTTGCTGTCAAATACACGGTTTGCATAAATATTCTTATCAAAGTGATATTTCTGTCCTTTGTACTCTACATCCATTGCTGTTGCCGGTGTTAAGAATCCCTTGTTTGCTGCTGTTGCTGCGATAGAACGAGCATCCATCAGTGCTACAGAAGAGATCTGTCCGTTCTGCAGCTTACTTCCTTCACGGTTCGGGAAGTTTCTTGTTGTATGACGGATAGAGAATGCGTTATTTGCCGGAGTATCTCCTGCTCCAAAGCACGGTCCACAGAATGCTGTCTTCACAACAGTTCCTGCTTCCATAAGATCTGCAATTGCACCATTCTTAACAAGTTCCATATAAATCGGTGTACTTGCCGGGTAAACGCTGAATGTAAATTCATCTGCTCCGATGTTCTTTCCTTTGATGATATCTGCAGCTGCACAAATATTTTCAAATCCACCACCTGCACATCCTGCGATGATTCCCTGCTCTACATAGAACTTACCGTTTCTGATCTTATCCTGCAGAGAGTAATCAACTGCACCGTCAAGACTTACAAGTGCTTTCTGCTCTACATCATGAAGGATGTCTGCCAGATTTGCGTTCAGTTCATCAATTGTATAAACATTGCTTGGATGGAACGGCATTGCGATCATTGGCTTGATCTCGCTTAAGTTCACATAAACCATACCGTCATAATATGTAACCGCTCCAGGATTCAGTTCTTTGTAATCTTCACTTCTTCCGTGAATATCATAGAACTCCTGAATCTTCTCATCTGTTTTCCAGATAGAAGACAGACAAGTTGTCTCTGTTGTCATAACGTCGATTCCGATACGGAAATCTGCACTAAGCTTGCTGACTCCAGGTCCAACAAACTCCATAACCTTGTTATTCACATAGCCGTTCTTGAATGTAGCTCCGATGATTGCAAGAGCAACGTCCTGCGGTCCTACACCTTTCATCGGCTCTCCGTCTAAGTAGATTCCGATCACGCCCGGCATCTTAATATCATAAGTCTTGTTCAGAAGCTGTTTCACAAGCTCCGGTCCACCTTCACCCATAGCCATCGTTCCGAGTGCTCCGTAACGTGTATGGCTGTCAGATCCAAGGATCATCTTTCCTCCGCCTGCAAGCATCTCACGGGCAAACTGATGAATAACTGCCTGATGCGGTGGTACATACATACCGCCGTACTTCTTCGCACAAGTTAGTCCAAACATATGATCATCTTCGTTGATTGTTCCACCAACTGCACAAAGACTGTTATGACAATTTGTAAGTACATACGGCATCGGGAACTTCTCAAGTCCTGACGCACGTGCTGTCTGGATAATTCCAACAAATGTAATATCATGGGATGTCAGCTTATCAAAACGGATCTGCAGACGCTCCATGTTCTCGGATGTATTGTGTGCCTTTAAAATACCATATGCCATTGTGTTCTGAGCGGCTTCTTCCTTCGTCAGCGGAACCTGCACATTTCCTGTGTCTTCTACTATCTCTGTTCCATTGAGAAGATATACGCCATTCTCGTACAATTTAATCATGTAAAGACCTCCTTCAATCTGATCTATAGTTTTGAAATAACTGCTACCATATTAACATATTTCAGTGTTTCGGTAAATCTAAATTTTCGCAATTCAGCATTGTAACTCAATAAAGTGCAATTTTTACTGATTTTTTAGATAGAAAGCGGAAATCTCATCTCAATAATAAACTCATTTTTCTCTGTCTTTGCGCTGATTTCTCCATTCATACGTTTCACAAGTTCCTTTGCAATAGATAGTCCCAATCCGGTAGATGTTTTGCTCCTTGCCACATCCGCTTTATAAAATCTGTCAAAGACATGTTCTATATCAATCTGCTCCGAATGTATCACCTGATTCCTGATTCGCAATACTGCATGCTCCTGCTTGCGCTCTAACACAATACTTATCTTCTTTTCTCCATGATCCAGGCCATTTTTAATTACATTCTGAATAACACGGTGGAGTCCTTGTTTATTTCCGGCTATGGACAACAGTTCTTCTGTAATCTGAATATCCGGCTGGATTCCCCTTCTTACCCAGTCATCATAATAGGAAAACACCGTTTCTTTCAGAATCCGGTTGATACAGCAAGGCGTCAGTTCCAGACTATAGGATTCATTTTTTAACTTTGTGAACATGAAAAGTTCTTCCAGCATTTCATTCAGACTGTGTATTCTTTCATGAATAATATTCAGATAACGTCTCTGGTCTTCGACATTTTCGCATTCTTCCATAAGCTGAAAATATCCATCCAGAGATGTCAGCGGTGTCCGGATATCATGGGAAAGATTCGTATAAGTATCCGCGATCAAAGCTTCTTTCTCCTGATAACGCTGCTTCTCTTTTCTTTGTAATTCCAGAAGTTCATTCAATCTGTCTGAAAGCGTTCCGATTCCACCCAAATCAAACTCGCGTTGAATCAACATGTTACTGTCATGTTTCATCAAGAACGCCAATTGGCGGCAGATGTCCTTCACCTGCCGCTGATATTTCCACATAATAATAAATTGTAAAATGATAATTCCTGCTAATATTCCAATTACGATATACATCCGCTAAATATCCCTCTTTTGAAAAACAGCACTGCTTGCAGCTATCATTATGACAGCAAACACAATCGCCACGCCGAATGCTACCAGACACTCATTTCCACTTGGATTCATAGGAAGCAGTGATAATTTCCCGGTTATCGTATACTTATAAATCTGGAAATTCTGGATTCCCATTTTCCGAACAGCACTGTTTATTAATCCGTATACGATACTCATTATATTCATTGTAAGACAAATCGCGATGACCATGCTGATCACATTATTTTTCAGAATAATTGCAATCGCCATGCAGATCAACACGAGTGCATAATGAAGGGCCAGCTCCGTCAGGAAATAAGACAGAACAGCTTTTGAACTTCCCCACGTCAATTCTTTGAATACTATATAGTTCGCAGCTCCCTGGAGCAAGAATGCTCCTGCCATTGTCAGCATCGTAAAGACCGCCAATGCAATGGATTTGGAAAAAATCAGTGCTCCTCTTTTTTGAACCTGACCGCCAATATTTTTAATATAACCGCTTCCGATATCCGCTGTTGAAAACATCACCGCAAAAATCACCAGAAACAACGCATAAAATTTTCCCTGAGAATTTGCAAAGAAAATGTCATACACCGTAACCTTTTCTCCCGGTTCTGTCGGCAGTGTCACCATCATTCCCACATTAATATTCTCCGCAGTCGGTTCCGCAAACTGCTCCTGCCGCACGGTCTCTTCTTTACTTAATGAATCATAATCTGTTTTACACATAAATGTTGTAAACAGTACTGACACAGCCAGCACGATCCATACTACATACATACTTTTGGTGCGAAACATCCGGTACAAATCCATTTTTATCATATTAAGCATGGCTGTCACCTCCTGTCAGATTCAGGAAATACGTTTCCAGTTCTTCACTCGTTATAGAAAGCCCTTTTACCGGAATTCCTGCCTTTGCAAGCTCCATATTCAACGCCGCGCTTTCATTCAGACGTTCAAAAATGTGAATATGTTCTTTGTCTGTTACCTGATAATTCGTAAATCCCATAGCATCCAGCACCGGAATTGCAAGCTTCGGATCAGCCAGTGTTAATTCCATCCGCTCACTGCATCTTCGCATTAATTCTTCTCTCGTAAGCTCCTGCAATAAACTTCCATTGTGAATGATTCCATAATCGGTAGCAATCTTCGATAATTCCTCCAGTATATGACTGGAAATGCAAATCGTCATATTCCTTTCTTTCTGAAGCCTCTGAATCGTATCACGAACCTCAGCAATCCCCTGTGGATCCAACCCATTGATCGGTTCATCAAGGACTAACAGATCCGGTTCTCCAACCAACGCAAGACCAATTCCCAGACGCTGTTTCATTCCAAGAGAAAAGTGTTTTGTCTTTTTCCGTCCCACATGCTCCAGACCTACTGTTTTCAATATCTCATCAATGTAACCTGCTTTCTTTATCCCAAACAGTTTACATTTGATATTCAGATTTTCATATGCGGTCATATTTCCATATAATCCCGGTGCTTCAATCAGACATCCCACACGGGAGCGGACTTTCTGTAAATCCTTTCCCTTGTATCCGAAGATCTCAATCTCTCCGCTCGTCGGCCTGGAAAGTCCACTGATCATCTTCAGGCAAGTCGTCTTCCCGGCTCCATTTCGTCCGATAAATCCATAGATAGCGCCCTTTTTAATATGCATGCTGACACTGTCCACAGCTTTATGATGCCCATACCGCTTCGTCAGTCCTCGTGTTTCCAATAACATCTCAATCAAGTTTTTCATCTCCTTTTTCTTATCTGCATTTATCATAAAAGATGAATCCTAATCAAACGCAAATAAATAGTAAAAAAAGAGTAAAGATTACGCATGAAGGCGATAACCGATTCCCCATACTGTCTCAATGTATTCCTCCGAAGTCACTTGTTTGATCTTCTTGCGGATATTGCTGATATGTACATCCAATGTCTTCGTCTCACCCATATAAGGTTCGTCCCAGGCATATTCGAAAATATCCTCTTTACTGAAAACCTGTTTTGGATTCCTGAGCAGTAATTCTAAAATCGCAAACTCCTGTTTTGTGATCTTCGGAAGTATCTTTCCAGCAATTTCAACCTGAAATGTATTTCTGTTTAATACCATATCTTTAAATGAAAGCGTATGCTGTTCCTCTGCTTCCTTTTCTTCTTTATGACGGAGTTGTACCTGAACTCTTGCCAGCACTTCCCTGATTTCAAATGGTTTCGTTATATAATCATCCGCTCCGCTCGTTAAAACTTCTACCTTTTCATCCAGGCTGTCTTTTGCAGTCAACACAATAACCGGAAGATTTCCCTTTTTCCGTATTTCCTCCAGAACTGCCTCACCTGGAATTCCGGGCAGCATCAGATCCAGCAGAACAAGTGCGTAATCATGATCCTGCATATTTAAAAGCAGCTTTGCTTCGGTCCCGGAAAATGCCTGCTCACAAGAATAGCCTTCTTTGGATAATGCCTCCTGAAGCAAGTTATTAATATTTGTATCGTCTTCTACAATCAGTATTTTCTGCATGATATTGCTCCTTTATCTTCCTCAATACTCGGCCATGATTTTCTGAGTGCTGCATAAGAAATCAAGAAGTTTGCAAGCCATCCGGCCGGTACTGCGAGCCAGACAAATGCAATTCCGAACCGCGGTGCACAAATCAAAGCGACAGACAAACGGATCGCAAGATTTACCATATTCGCAATGAGAAACGGACGCATGATTCCAAGTCCGCGAAGAACACCATCGGTTGCCATCTTAATACCCATGAAGATGAAAAAATACCCCAACCATCTCATATAATCACCGGATACCTGATACGCTAAAGCTGTTCCATCTTTTCCAAGGAATAAGGAAGAAATCTGATTGTGCAGTGATTCAATGACCAGAAAAGCAAGGACTGCGAAACATAGATCCAACACCAGTGCCGCATGATAGCCTTTTTTGAGCCGTTCGATTTTCTTTGCACCAAGATTCTGGGATATATACGGCGAAATCGCATTGCCGATGGATAGAAAAATCAGTGAAAAAACATTTTCCACTCGCATCGTTGCTGAGTAACCTGCGAGTGCCTGTGTACCAAATGGATTTACAACTGCCTGTACGATCATCATACCGATCGACACTGTAGACTGCTGGAGAACTGACGGTATGGCAATTTGAAGCATCGAATATAACTCCTGTCCGTCAAACCATTCAAACTGACATTTATACCGTCTCATTCTATAAAGGAAAATCAGAAATGAAAAGACCGCGGAAATCCCCTGTGCAATAAGTGTTGCCAGAGCCGCACCAAATACGCCGAGACCAAGTCCGGCTACCATCCAAAGATCCATAAAAATATTTAATACAGATGAAAAAATCAGAAGAACCAACGGAATTCTGGATTCACCGATGGAAGTAAACATCGTTGAAAGGATGTTGTACATAAACAGAAATGGGAATCCCACAAAATAAACCCGCAGATACAGTACTGCTTCATCCAGTATATCAGGAGGTGTTTGTAATAAACTCATCATTGAATGTGAAAAGCAAAAACCAAAGATTCCAAGTAGTATGCTCAGGACTAAAAAGCTGATCAGCGATGTCGACACAATTGTTTTCATTTTACCATAATCTCTGGCTCCAAAATAACGGCTTACGAGTACACCTGCGCCTACACCGGCGCCCAGAGCTACACAAATGAAAACATTCGTAAGTGCAGCACAGGCACCGACAGCCGCAAGTGCCGAAGAACCAACAAACTGACCGACAATGATCGAATCAGCCATATTATATATCTGCTGAAAAAAACTGCCTAAGATCATAGGCATTGCAAAAACAGTTAACGCTTTCAGGGGCGCATCTGTGATTAGATATTCATCTTTTGACATGATCATACTTCTCCTCAATCAAAATCTCTGGTAATATTTGTAAGCCATTTCTTTCTGAAATAGTGAATAAATACCACGGGCATTTTCTCGAACTCATCTAAAGTCATTACAAAGTAAACCCAGACAGGCGGTAATTTAAAAACATATGCTGCAAGGAAAGTTGCCGGAACTGCAACAAGCCACATAAATATGGAATCTACGATCATTCCAAATCTGGAATCTCCGCCACCTCTGAAACAACCGCATATAAGGCAGGTATTAATCCCTTCTCCCACAAGACGCCAGGTTGTCATAATTATAAAAATGCTAAGATAAGAAAGGGCAGTCTCGGTCAATTTATCCCGATAGAAGTCCAGTATCAGAGGACGAATCGCCAGAATAATAACGCATCCGATCAGGCTTACAGCAAGTGTTATCCTAAGCATCCGTTTCCCGTATTCTCCGGCTGTATCAATTTGATCTTTCCCTAACTCCTGGCTGATAATGATAGTCGTAGCATTTGCAAAACCGCGGCAGGCAATAGCACCAATATTTACCACCATAACAGCAACCGCATTTGCGGCAACCATGTCATCTCCGATATGCCCAAGAATTGCTGCAAATGCTGAAGTGGCAAAACTCCAGACAACATCATTTACCACGGCTGGAGTGGCAATTTTCATAAAGTCATGAAACAAAATGCCTGATTTCGCAAAGAAATGTTTTATCCTGAATCTGACATCTGAACTGTTTAATGAATAGATGAGACAAATTAGTACCTCTGTAATTCTGGCAATCACAGTACCAAGTGCAACACCTGTAACGCCAAGCTTTGGAAATCCAAACAGACCAAAGATAAATGTGGCATTACAAAGTACATTGACACAAAGAGAAACAATGTACGTAATAGAAGGCAGCATTATTTTTCCAATACTTCGAAGAGCGCTCATAAAAACCTGCGAGAACCCCATAAACATAAATGAAAATGAAATCACCTTCAAATACTCACTTCCAGCAGCAATCGTATCCGGACTATTTGTGAAAATCTTCATAACCGTAACCGGCATAGTAAAGGAAATAACGAAAAATATAAGCGAGACGATCAGTGAAATCCGTTCCGCAAGACCGAGAATCCTTTCTACTGTCTTTTTATCCCCTTTTCCCCAGTACTGGGCACACAGAACCGAAGTTCCTGTAGCCATACCATAATATAAGCAGAACAGAATAAACGTATACTGGTTCGCAAGTGATGAAGCTGACATCGCCGTCTGGCTTACGTATCCAAGCATTACCGTATCGGCAATGTTTACCAATGTTCCAATCAAATTTTGAATCATGATCGGAAAGGCTAATTTTGATGCGTATTTTAAGAAATCTTTTTTATTTAGCATACAACTGTTCTTCCTTAATTCTATAAATGTTTAATCTACAGTACTGTTTTTGCAGCATCATCAGCCTTCCTCTTCTCCGTAATGTTTACTCAAAGAGAAGCCTCTTCCTCGTACCTCTGTAACTCTGCTGATGATCATAAATGCCTCCGGGTCAATCTGTCTGATCAATTTCTCAACTTGTGGAAGTTCTCGATTAGACACAATACTCAATACAATCTGCTTTTGTTCTTGTTTGTAACCGCCTTCCCCATACAGCATCGTCACGCCTCTGTCTACCTGCGCAAGAATTGCCTGACGTACTTCTTCCACCTGTTTGCTGATAATCTTCACTTCCGTCTTGGTATTTCCCATCACTAACACTTTGTCCAGCACTGTCGTGTAGATCATTACCAGTAAAATTCCGTATAAAACGCGTTCCGGAGGATTATATAGAATCTGCGGTAACAGAATCAATATATCAAATACATTCAGACTCACTGACACCGGAATTCGAAAATACTTATTCAAAATCAACGGTGGAATATCCATACCTCCGGTAGAAGCTCCTGTTCGAATTACAATACCAAGTCCAATCCCGATTCCAAGTCCGGCAAAAATCGTATTCAGCATTGGATTATCCGTGATCACCAGATCCCCAAAAATATGATTGGCCGCTTCCAATGCAATTGGATATGTGAAAGAACTGAGAATTGTCGTCAGTGCAAATTTCTTACCAAGAAAAATCACTCCAACTATCAGCATCACAATATTAAATGCTAAGACAAATCCAGAAATTGATGCTCCCGTAAAATGCTTCACTACCAGACCAATACCGGTTGTTCCTCCTGTCATCAGATTCCCCGGTAAAAGAAAAAGTTTGATTACAAAAGCATAGAAAACATTTCCAAAAATGACCTTTGCAACGGTACTTGCCCGCTTTAAATATGCCTTATCCATAAATTCCTCCCATTAGCCATATGATTTTGATTATCCCCAAAAACGTCCGTTAGAGAATCTTCCCTAACAGACGTTTTTCAAAGTATTTCCTAATATAGTGATATTATACTGAGAAATGCAGGCAGTTTCAATAGGATTTTTCAAAGCACAACATATTTTTAAAAATACTTTTTTATATTTCCATGTAATGCAAAAATCCCGGATAATCAAAGTTTTTGAGGGGCAGTCTTTTTGAGGGGTTAGATTGAGAGGCTGATTTGAGAGGTGAAGTGGTAAACTAATTTTGAACACAGAGGGGTCAATTTCTAGACATAAATGAGTTATAATTCAAACAAGGCTTTTAACAAAAACCATTCATGTCCACTTTGGACAGATTATGAGCTTACACGTTATGAACTAGAAGAAGCAAACTCGCTTTGTCATGGTAACTGGATTGAAATTGAACGTCAATACAAATATATCAAACACTGCAAAAAATCTTATCCGAAAACAATATCTCATATCCTAACGAATATGATTTTTGACTAATTATTCAAGAGGGCCTGGAATTATTCCAGACCCTCAAACCAAACCCTCAAAAACTGACACACAAAAAGAGCCACCCCCTCACGACTGACTCTCAATTAGTTCGGCAAACCCTCAAGAACTTTGATTATCCAAAATCCCTAGAAGCCTTAGACTTCTAGGGATTTTGGATCGATATTAAATCTAACTAGATATTAATTACTCGATGATTGTAGCAACTGTACCTGATCCTACTATACGTCCACCTTCGCGGTATCAGACCTGTGTATTGCGGTGTGCAAATAGTGATTTTTCTTGTGTTTCATGGGGAAAAATCCGGATTTTCGGTTGTGTCCGTGTGGTTTCTGGAGATTTTGTTATCATGGTATTATCACTGCCTACTTCTTTGATTAACAATTTATAATATCGGATTTTCCCTAAAATATATATACAGGTTAGTATGTCTCTCTAATGAATGTAAATCTTCTTGTATATATCTCCATGATGCTGGAAAACTTTCCGGAACACCATTAGCTACCTCCATCTCAAGAAAATTTATAAACAATAACTCTTTTCCCATAAATTGTTCATAAAATGCTTGCGAATATTGTTTTTTTAACTCTTCATCTAAATTAAGTTGATTATATAGCGCATGATCTAAATTACTTGATAAATAATAACATTTATAAGGTATTCCCTTAATATTATTACATCCAAGCAAATAATTCATTATTTCACGTTTATGCTCATTACGTTCTTTTACTTTTTGAATATTCTTGCAAAAAATATTTTCTGTCGAATATATAAATTCTGTACTTTTTCCCTTTACAATTGCCGAATCATCAACATATGTACCATCCGTGTCAAATATCTGTACTATTTGCCATATATCACTAGGTTTCAGTTTTTTGTCTTTTCGATATTTATCTACAAACTTATATATCTCTGATTCGACATTATCTTTATTTATATTTTCATCAGAAGTAATATCTCCATGAGTAAATTCAAAATGGATTTCTTTATGTCTATATATTTTTTTGAATATATTTTCTAATGCTCTTCGATCTGTAGCTCCTTCAACAATAAAAATTACTGCTTTATCCATTTTACTCATATTTAAAGCTTCATCCTCTCGAAATATTACTCAATCAATTATTTTTTAGTAACTTCATAAATTCGTCTGAAAATTGAATTTTGACGCTGTTTTTTTCAGTTTCCCCTGCTTTTCTAAATGCATATCCCATATCTTGAAGATCGGTATCATCATATATCTTCTCTTTTTGTCCTCCAAGAACTATTGTTCTTATATAAAAATCTCTACGATTATGAGTCTTTTCTATTCCTTTTAACGAAATATATCTATTATTAGGATTAATTGTTGAACAAATAATATTTCTCTTATCCAATTTTTCCATTATTCGAAGATTATGAGATGTAAATATTAACTGTCCCTTAGCTTCTTCCGACAAAACCCCTATTAATTCTCCTAATAAATATTCAAAAATACCTGCATCCAATTCATCTACGATCAGACATACACTTGGATTATTGTATAAAGAAATTAAATAATTTAAAAGAGAAATAATTCTTTTAATTCCTTCCGATTCATACTTAGTTAAAAACCTTTTTCCATCTCTATTAGAATAAACTTCCACCTGAATTATATTTATTCCTTCTTTATTTTTTTCTTCATTAGTTTTCACTAATTCTATTGATAAATTAGGTATAATTGCTTTCAATGCAATATTAATTGCTTCTACAATTTTTTCTAATTTATTAAAAATTTCTTCTGGAAAATCTCCATAACCATTAATAAATAGTGGAATACAGCCTTGCATAACTTCATTTTCAGATTCTGTATGCACATTTACAGGGATAAAAGTATTTGAATAGTTTACACCTAATTGATTTACTTTTACTACTTGAAATCTCATTCTTGCAAAATCAAATAATGATTTTACTACGTCTGACAATGCAATCTCTTCATCATTTAAATCATTAACTTGTAAAGACTTATTAAGTATATCGTTAAAGAACAAGGATATATTTTTTTGTGCACAAAAAACTGCAAGATTTTGTACTGATTTAAAAAAACGTATTTGAGATATTGCACTCTCATTTTTTGATACGACATTTGTTGAAACATTTTCTAAAATAGACTGTGTATCATAATAAGGATTAACAAAATTCACATTTCTTTCCGTTTTCCAGGAACTTCCTCTTTGCCAGTAAGTCAATTCTTCAGAAAAAATTTGTATTTTTTTTTCTTTTACATTATGTTTTAATTTTAAATCATATTGAGCTTTATACTTTTTTTCCTTTAATTTAATATAAAATACTGTGGAAATCTTCATAAACTTATCGCCATTGAACATTCCCTCATATTCATCATAAGAAATACTATTTCCGCTCATTATATGCTGCAAAATATCAAATGCTTCAATAATTGCTGTTTTTCCAGAGCCATTCTGGCCATAAATGCCATTAATATCTCCTCCCTTTAACTCTGCTCGATATTCCGCATTTGAATAATTTACAAATTTTATCTCTCCATAATTTACATTTTTGAAATTTTCCAATTTCGTTTCTACTATTCTTACTAAATCTTTTTCTTTCATAGCAGATACCTCATTTTAGATATTCCCATTTTTATTTGTATTTTATTTTACGTTCACACTATTCATTTTATATTAATTCCGATAAAATGTCCAGTTTTATTTATTATATATCACTCTAAGTATATGCAATTATTTTGATTTTATACACTTACTTTCATTTATCAACTAAACAGGCTTCGGAAAACTTACTCTCTATATATGTAAGTTCTCTAAAGCCTATTTCCAATAAATCAGTTCAAATTATTTCCACAAATTAAATCAATATTCTCTCGTAATGAATTATTTTGTTTATATCGATTCCATAATCTTTTGATTACATCCTTATAATAATTTATATCACTTTTTAAATAATCCGATGGTGCAAGAGTTCTTTGCTCTTCTTCAGCCTTATATAATGCACTATCAAAACAATATCCTAAAACTTCATCTCCTATAACAGAAAATATCTCCATAAAAATTTTTTCTTCATCTTGCAATTTCACAGATATAAGTTTTTCGATATTTCCCATATTTCTGATTGCAATTTTTAAATCATCTACATTATTTAACATTCCTGCAATCGTATCATAGGCAAATACACCGTAATTAATTTTACATAAAAATGTTACACAAGCATACTGAAAAGTTCTACCATTTTTCATCATCGGCAATACTGTTTTTTCATCATACCCTTTATCCTTAATGTAGACCTTAACAAATTTGTCATAATAATACGACATCTTCAATAAGTCTGCGATTACACCTTCTTTTGCATCTTCTCCAAAAATAGAATAGTAGTACTCATCATTATACATTCTCTGAGAATTACTACGAGCTGATCCAGGCATCTGTAAAATCGCTGCTAAGCCCAGCTTTCCAACCTGTTCAAGTGTTGCTGTTTGATAAGGTTCCGAATATTGTTTTGGTGTTTTATCACCTTTTTTAGTAATGTAGTACACTTGACATCTATTAAGTCGCTCTTTTAATCTAATTTGTTCTGGAGTATTAGCTTTTAAATCTGCTTTTTTTACAGGTTTCTGTGAATTAGTCGCCTCAGCTATCTCCAATGCAAATTTATCCTTCATCTGAGTAGTATTTCCTTTGGATTTAACCACTTTGCATTGGAGATAGAAGTCCTTTTCAATATCTAACTTTCCAATTCGATTTGTTGTCTGACCGCCATTTACAATTGAAAAATTCCATAATTTTATTTCTTTTCCATCTATTTTATAATCATCGCAGATAATTAAAATTCCATTATTTTTATACCAGAAATTTTCAGGTTCTTTATGTATAGTTTTTTCAATTCCTGTATCAACAGCCTTTTGCCTTACATAATATCGTAAGTTCATTCCAAGCAAACCATTTCTTCTTCTATTTTGAAGCTCTTGCAATGATATAGCAGAAATATTAACAATTATTGAATCTTCATATTTCAAATAATTATTTTTATCATCAATCGCAATTTTATCATAATCAACACACAACTTTCCGTTATCACACAATTCAATCTGTGCTTCTATGTCTGATCGAAAGTTCATTTCCAAATCGTACTTGCCAAAATAATCTCTCATGGATTTATCTAATTTATTGCGTTCCCTTTTATTTTTTGGCTGGTATGATGTAAAAAATACAATTCTAATATTCGCATTATCTTCCATTTGGCTAGTTGCATTTCTATAAGCTGTAACTAATTTATCATTAAATTCTGATATTTTATTACTTTGAAGTTTTTTCAATGTTTCATTAATCTTATATAATTCCCCTGCAACGTTATCTGTTCCTAATATTGTATTTTCATAAAATTTACTTTGAACAATTATCAGATCATTCCCCTCGCTCGTAGGATCATTAAAAATTGCATCTATGCCTCCATCATTAGCACCATCAGTCAAAAATTCCTCTATTACATCTTGGTCGAAAGAAGTACCAGACTCACTATAAAAAAAGTACTTTATACATAACAATGTAAATATATGATAATTTTGATACTTCCCAAAAGTAGGATATTTCTCCTTCATTGTTTCTATATGATATTCGAAAAAATCTTGACTCATAGCACTTCTCTCCTTTGTACTTTTCCCATATTTATACTAATATTATGTCTCATATCCGCTATTTTGGCAAGATCACACGTATTCTATTTTCAATATTTTCTTACTATTTTAATAATTTTCAACACTGCTTCTTCAATTTTTGCTTAATACCATATACTGATATCTCGCACTTCGCTGTTCATTCGTAAACTGTTTTCACACTTTCTCTCGTACGTTTTTTATTCCGACAACCGTTTTCTATACTGTTCGTTATTCTTTTCCACTTTTTTATATTTCCATATAATGCAAAAACCCGCAGAACCGAAGTCCTGCGGGCATATTTCATTTTAAGTATCGATATTAAATCTATCTAGATATTAATTACTCGATGATTGTAGCAACTGTACCTGATCCTACTGTACGTCCACCTTCACGGATAGCGAAACGAAGACCTTCCTCCATAGCTACTGGATGGATCAGTTCAACTGTCATCTCTACGTTATCTCCAGGCATACACATCTCGATTCCTTCTGGAAGCTCGCAAACACCTGTTACGTCTGTTGTTCTGAAGTAGAACTGTGGACGGTAGTTGT
>OFMO01000614.1_pt1 | contig 28606 bp, 23 predicted proteins | sample 1541821 | NCBI WGS metagenome assembly OFMO01 (sample SAMN04209253, study PRJEB22552) | human gut metagenome | biome: gut; material: feces | host: Homo sapiens | place: USA: Oklahoma | reverse complement strand
GCCGTACGAGCCGAGGAATATGGCGAGCGCCGATGGGTGCGATTCGAGTTCCGCGGCAACGTACGCGCCCGGCAGTTGGGCGAGGCGCATTTTCACGTTGGCGTAGTCGGCGATGGCGCCTTGGCCGTGCGGCACGGCCACTTTGCCGTCTTTGACGAGGATGACTTTCGTTGCCGGTTCCGCCAGGACTTTGGCGAACAGGTCGGGTTCGCCGCGTCGTGCCACTTCGTAGTCGATGTCTCCTTGGGCGAGTGGCAGGAACGGCAGGGTCTGCGTCAATGCCAGTGGTGAGAACACGCTCATGGTTGTGTTGCCTCTTTCATGCGTGTTATATACGGAATATATTCGTTATACATACGTAGTAGATATTTCGTATATACGTTTTATATATTTTCTCTATATCTTGTCGATACGCCGGATGGTCTGCCACAGATAATCGTCGCAGCCGGCTCAGCCGACTCGCTTCACCAGTTCCAGCAACGCGGCGGCCACCTGGTCGGGGTGTTCGTACGCGCTGAAGTGGCCGCAGTCGTCGATCACCGTCATCGTCACGTCGGTTTTCGTCATCGCGTCGGCGACCGGCTTCATCACTGCCGGCGGGCTGGACGGGTCCTTGTCGCCGCAGATTACTGCGACTGGCACGTTGATGTTCGGCAGCACGTCGTTCAGGTCGGGACGGCCAGCGGCCATGCGTTCGCGCCAAGCGATGCCGTCGGCGGGCTGTTCGTTGATCCACGTTTCGAACTGCCTGTAGTAGGCGTCCGACTGCTTCACGGTGGAATCGGCTTCCGACGGCACGGCGAATCCCATGACCGGCTCGTGTGTGCCGGTCGTTTCGCAGTCGGTGGCGATTGCGACGCGCTTCAATCGCATGTCGGCGGAGTCGGCGTCGGCTTTCGTGTCGCACAGGGCGAGCGCCGCCACCGCTTCCGGATGCAGGCGTTGGATGTCGAGAATCAGGTAGCCGCCCATCGACAGGCCCACCCAGATGGCTTTGCCGTAGCCGGCGGCGTGCAGCAGGTCCACGTACGCGTCCGCCATGCGGTCCAGTCCGTATGGGAACGCGCCGTCGGCGTCCTTGCCGCCGCTGTCTTCGTCGGACGGAATCGGCCCTTCGCCGGCGCCGGGCATGTCCGGAACCCAGATCGCAAATGGTTTCACGCCTCGTTTCACAGCTTGGTCGCGTAAAGCCGCCGCACACTCGTCCCACATGCGGTGGTCCACCGGGAAGCCGTGCACGAGCACCACCGGCGTGGTTTCGGTATCGTTGCCGCCGTCCGTATATATGTTGTTGTTCAGTTCAATCGTCATATTTTTCTAATCCTCCCCTATCTGCCTGTTCGCCTAGTTTGCTTGGCTTTTGCCCCGCTTGCGCGGCTTGTCCTACTTGCCGGTCCATGCGAGCGCCTGCCGCACGATGGTGCCGTAACCATTGGCCATCTGCCCGACGAAGGTGTCGAGCATGTCTCCGGACGGGTCGACCCATTCCACATCGAGCGTCTCGTCCTGCGGCTTGCAATCGCCGGCGATCGGCACCACGTAGCACAGCGCGATCGCATGTTGGCGTGGATCGTAATAGTCGGATAGGCCGGGTGTCGGGAAGAATTCGGCCACGGTGAACGGCTGCAGGCTGATCGGCAGCTGCGGCAGGGCGATATCGCCCAAATCTTTTGCGACGTTGCGCGCCACCGCTTCACGCAACGATTCGTGATAGAGCACACGTCCGGCGATCAATGTGCGTTCGATACCGCCGTCGTCAGTGACGCGCAGCAGCGAGCCGATTTGCGCCACCCTGCCGAGATCGTCGGTGCGCACCGGCACGACCACGACGTACGGAATCGGTATTTCGTGGCGCATGCGGTTGATTTCGTCCGATGGGAGCCATCCCGGAGGGTTGCCCATTCCGCGGATGAAATCCTCCGGCGTAATGTCGTCGAATTCCCCGCGATGGCGGTTGGCGTCGAAATCGCCCTCGTCGGGCACTTCATCATTCATCACTGGCATGGTTCCATTATCACGCACGGCATGTGAATGTCACGTGCTTCCGATTCTTCCCATAGCGCAATCGGGTGCGGCAGTGTGTTTGCGTGGCGTGCGGCTATATACTTTTCGCAAACGGGCTTTCGCAATATTGCGCAGCATTGCACGATATTGTTTTTTGAAATCGGCTTATAGCGTAAGCCGGGAAATGGGGAACGCATATGGCAACGCATGCAGTCACTTCGCAGGATTTCAACCAGGTCGTCGAATCCAATGATCTGGTGTTCGTGGATTTCTGGGCCACGTGGTGCGGTCCGTGCCGTGCATTCGGCCCAACGTTCGAGAAGGCAAGCGAGGCGAATCCGGACGTCTATTTCGCGAAGGTGGATATCGATCAGAATCCCGATCTGGCCGCCGCGGCCAAGGTTCAGGCAGTGCCGACGCTGATGGTCGTCAAGAAGCAGCAGATCATCTTCCAGCAGGCCGGCGCGTTGCGCGCTTCCGATTTGGATGATCTGATCAGCCAGGCCAAGGCGTTGGATATGGATGCGGCCGCTTCCGATGGGGACACCGCTTCCAGCGGAGACGCCAAAGTGAAAACGCCAAGTAGTCAGTCGGAACGATGATTCGGCCCGTCGCCTGCGCGTTGCATACGTTATCTTCAAGTTCCTTGGGGTGCGGTAGACTATATGCAGTTGCGCGCATTCCGGCGGAACCCTAGCGGTTGTGCGCCGTGCCCTAGGCACGGAATCCGCCGAGGAATTGTACCCGATGTAGGAGCAGAATGGCTAGCCATAAGAAACATGCCCAACCAACTACGTTTGCCTTGCCGGGCAAATCTCAGATGGTGAAGATTGTCGCAACGGTTGCGGCAGTGGGGCTGTTGGCCACTGGCGGCATCGTGTCGCATAATCTGTACGCCACCGCGGAGAAGTCTCCTGCCAAGCAGGTCACCGCGTATTCCGTCACCGACAGCATCGAAGCCTCCCGTGGCAACGCCCGTGAGGCGCTTTCCGGAGATACTTCGTACGTCACCGTGAAGATCAACGGCAAGACCCGCGTGGTTCCCGGCATGCATTTCACCGACGTGAAGTCCGTGCTTGACGCGGGCGACATCACCCTTGATACGGAAGACACCGTTTCCCCGTCTTTGGATACGAAGGTGAACGAGAACACCGTCATCAAGATCGAACGTGCCGGCGCTTCCGTTGAGGTGTCTGATACGGATATCGCATTCAACACGGTCAAGAAGGAGACCTCCAGCCTGCCGAAGGGCCAGGAGAAGGTCGAGACCGAAGGCGCGAACGGTGTTATGGAGACCACGAACCTCGTCACCAAGTCCGGCGGCAAGGTCATGTCTTCCAATATGATCAGCTCTTTCGTGAAGAAGGCTCCAACCGACAAGGTGATTCTCGTCGGCACCGGCTCCTCGTCCACGCCGTCCGCGGCCGCAGCGTCGATCGGCACCACCGTGCCGGCTGGCGAAATGCAGCAGTGGGCTCACGATTATCTGCTGTCCAGCGGCTATTCCGAGGCCGATTTCACCGCCACCGTGTACATCATTTCTCATGAGTCCGGTTGGAATGTCGCAGCCACGAACCCAAGCTCCGGCGCGTACGGTCTGCCGCAGGCGCTGCCCGGTTCGAAGATGGTGAGCGCTGGTGCCGATTGGGCCACCAACTACCAGACCCAGCTTAAGTGGTTCTGGGGCTACTGCGCACAGCGCTACGGCTCCATCCAGGGCGCCTACACCTACTGGCTCGCCAACCACTGCTACTGAGTTTTAGTTTTCAGACAGGAGAGGCTCCGCACACATTGTGCGGAGCCTCTCCTGTCTTATACACCTTTTTATATTTCATATGGAAAGATGCAGGCCATTCATGGCGTTACGGTTGTTTATGCACGCAATTCATTCATCGCTTTTATCGCGGCCCTTTTGGCCATCTTACGCGTGAGCGACCGGCCAGACGCAACGGGCTCGAAAAAGCCGTCATGCTCTTTTTCCACCGTCCATCGCCAACCAAGCACGTTATTTTGAGCGACTCGAATACTGAACGAAGATCCTACACGCCCACTACCTGCCACATTCATTCCAAGCTCCCTTTTTCAGGATTTTTGGGCTGGATGCATACGTACTCATTATTAGCGTTTATGGACGATTCGCACAGCCTATCAAGATACTGCATATAGTACAGCACTCGTATCAAGAGAACTGTACTATATGCGATTTTTCAAGCTGAGCGGAATATTGTTCACTTACTCGCCATCTTTGGCCGTATGATGCGAACCTTTGCGGGGACCGCGCTTGCCGGATACACCCTTTGAGGCATCGGCCACAGCAAAAATGACAACCTTCTCATCCGGGTAGGACTCGCCATCCATGGCGAAATAGGCGATCTGGTCGTCTGCGACCGGCGGGAAGGTGAAATACTTCTGCACCGCTACCAGCACATCGGTGGTACGCACGGTCACGGAAGAAGCCTTTCCTGCAGCGTCAGAGTCGACGCCATCGGCCTTGCTTCGCTTGGTCTTGCAGAACTTGATGGCGTTCTCGTCTTTGGCGTCGCATGCCTGGACTGCGATCTTCTTCCGCTTGTCATTCACCAGCAATTTCACGTATGCCGGGCATCCGAGCGCTTCGGTCACGCCTTTGGAAAAGCGAACGGATGATTCCATGACCGTCATGGTCATCTTATTGGTGGTGGTCTTTTCTCCCACTGCTTCAAATCCGTCAAGAACAGACATGCCAACCCCTTGAAAATATAGGATATTAATTACATGCAATATAATACAACAATTCGCATAAATACACCCTTTTTTTCACTAATAAAATAGGGGGTATCTCCGCTTTCCAGCAGAAATACCCCCTGTATTTCCAAAAATATAGCAATAATTCATAGACTTCATTGAACAAGTTTTCATTGAGATGAATTCAAGGAAATCATGCACCAATAATGTCGAGAATTACCGCGCCATATTTCAATAGTTGTATTTCACATCATTGGTCATTTTGCCACACGGCGTCTGATCGAGCTTCATATCAGCCGTGGCCTTGCCAGACACGGTCACGTCGAACTCGTACGTCACGCTCTTGCCAGGTGCGATGTACGCCATACTGGAGTTCAATGGCTTGCCGTCCATGGTGGCATTGCTACGGTCACGCACATCACCGGTCACGGCGATTGATCCAATCGAACCACCTGCAGGCGCGTAAATCAGCACACGCTGCGCGGATGTGCCACTCGGCGCCACGGGCACGCCACCAACGCCCTTCTGCTCACCACCGAGAATGTAACTCGTGCAGGTAGCCATTTCCGTGGAAGTCATACGGTTGGTCAGCGTGTACTTCACGTGGTAGGTCTTGTCCCCTGTCTTGGTCACTTCGCTGGTACGGTCGATATACCAACCCATCTTCGAAGGATTCTGCTCGCTGATGTAAATGCCCGTTTCCGGATTGGTTTCGCTTTCAGGCGCATTCTTGGCGAGTCCAGCACCTTGGAAGTACTTCGCTTCGTCTTCGTGGAACGTGTAGGCGTAGAAGTGGCGGTTCTCGACCAAATCACCGATGCTTTGCGCCACCTTCATCATCTTGTCCACAGTCATGTTGCCAAAAGCGCCGTCCATCACCGTTTTGGCAATGTACTCGAAGTATTCGTCCTGCTGTGCCACAGGAACGTCCTTGTAGATGGTGTTGAGCATGTATTCGGCGGTGTTCTCGCCGGTAAGCACAGTGCCGTTGGACAAGGTGACTGGTCCGTTGATCTCCACCATTTTCTGGATGAACACCGGATCCACGGAAATCAAACCGTCGATGTTGCAGGCATATTGCGAACGCTGCCATGAAGCGTTGAGCATTTCCGCGTTGCGGGAAACATCCGGCACCGCGAAGGTGTCTCGCACGTCGAAGGAGAAACCCAACGGCCTGTTGAATACCGCATGTTCCTCAGCGGTGCCGTTGTTGCCATTGACGAATTCAGCATTCGGGTGGAAGTCTCCCACCGCGATTTTGCCATGATCCGCAGTCATGGTGCCGAGAGAGCCAACCAAGCCGCCGCCGGAACGTGTTTCGGATGTGGTCTGTGCCGCCAGCAAGTATGTGCGGGCACCGTTCTGGCCGAGGAAGGAAGGCAGCATGTGAGTGGCGTTGCTGACCTGTCCGACCAAATCGGCGATATTGTCAAGCTGGTCCTTGCCCTGCTGATAGGCTTTCTTCACCATGCCGATTTTCGGCTCGGCAAGACTGTTATACTGCTTGTTCTGCTGCTGCACCTGCTGGTTGAGCTTGTCGAAGTTGCCTTGCGCATCGGCGATTGGTTGCAGGTTGAGTTGCCCTTCCGCACCGGAAAGATTGGCATCGGCAAGCTGTTGCACCGCAGTGGTCAACGATGGCAGTGTCTGCTGTGCAAGGTTGTCCACGACTTCCGTCATGCCTTGCACAGTGGCGATGTCACTGCCGACGAACGGCATTTTCGCGGCCACGTTCCATAGTGAACCGTGCGCAATCTGCTTGGCCTGCGCCGTCTGCTGCTGAGCCTGCGCGATGGACGCCTGCGACGCGGCGGCATCCTTGAGCTTTGCAGGGTCATTGATTGCGGATAGTGAGGATATGGCTTGCGATTCGTGCGCCTTGACGCTTTTTGCCTGCTTATACAGTTGCATACCGAACGCTGCGGCGATGGCGAGTAGCACGATCAGCACCGCAAGTACAATAAGCGTCACATTCCGTGCCGTATGTTTTTCCCGTATTGCTTGAGCATGTTGCCCCATGCTTTGCTCCTCAAATCATTAAGCATTCAATTTGACTATTCCAGCGCATTATTGTGCCACATGGCACCCCTTTTTCGGTCTCCAAATAAAATTTTTCCCTCTGTTCCATCACAAGAACAAAGGGAAAACGCAGAAAACCCACTTATTGGCTCAGTACGATCCACGGCCAGTGAAGATTACCATCACGGTTTTGGCAAGAATCGCAAGATCTCCAGCGATGGACCAATTCTCAATGTAGGAGACGTCCAAATATTCGCTTTGCTCCTGTGAAAGATCGGACCGGCCGGACACCTGCCACGGACCGGTGATGCCCGGCTTGACCAGCAGTCGGGCGGAATATAGGGAACCATAGCGGGCCACTTCTTCCGGCAATGCCGGGCGCGGACCGACCAGAGACATATCGCCCTTGAGTACGTTGTAGAACTGCGGGAACTCATCCAAAGAAGTCTTACGGATGAAGTGACCTACCTTGGTGATACGCGGATCATCTTTCATTTTGAAGATGAACCGGTCTTCCTGCCCAGTTTCCTCAGCGAGTTTCTTCTTCAGCTCCTCAGCATTGGTGACCATGGAACGGAATTTATACATTTTGAACGGCTTGCCGTGCAGTCCGATACGGGTCTGAGAGAAGAACACCGGACCGCCATCATCAAGCTTGATGGCGATGGCGACGCCGAGAAGAATCGGAGAGGAAATAATCAGCGCGCACAGTGAGCCGATGATGTCCAGCAAACGCTTGATTACGTTCGCAGCTCCCGTGTACTGCGGCAGGGAAGCCAACAGAACCGGCTGTTCCGTGGTGTTTCGCAGATACAAACGGTGACCGCTCACATCCGCCAGGGAGACCGCCAAGGCAAGTTCCATACCCAGCGACTCCACCGCAAGAGAAAGACCATGCAGCATTTCGGAATCACGCGAAAGCACGTCCGCCACATAGACTTCCTGTACACCGAGGCTTTCGCAAATACGTGGGAATGCCGAGTTGAAAGGAATCACCTTGAGTTTGCTGGAGCCTTCGATATTGGCATCCGGTGTGTATGAGGTAACCACATAAGCGTCTTTTGAAGCTGGATCCGCTTCAATTGGGCATACAGCAACTGGTTCGCACCCCCAATTCATGCAGTTGCGCATGGTCTGCAAGGCTTTGTTGATGCCATCGGAAGATCCGATGACCACCGTTCTGTACTTGCAAGAGCCTTTGCTGCGGTGACGGTGCAACGCTTGACGCATCTGCCAGCGTGCGATGATATCCAAGAAGAAGGCGATGACTGGCGCGATAATCAACGCAGTACGGGGCAATGCAAGTTTGAAAATAAATGCAAGGCTGCAGTATGAGATGATGGTCAGCAACGACGCATTGATGATTTTGGCATACAGCTCATAGCCGTCCGCCATAACATGGCGGTGGTATGTGCCCGCGAATGCCAAGCACAGCAACCAAATCAGGCTGAACAGAATGAGGAAAAGCCAAAACGGCATCACATCGCCGATGGCATCGAAAGCAGCACCGTTGATTACAAGGCTGACGGTCAACGAAAGCAGCATCACTGCCAAATCGATGGCGATCAGGCTGGCGACGAAGGCGAAACGCCACCGGGGAGTCGATTCAGCCTTGCCGCGCCTATGTCCCTCCTTTTCCGCAGGAAACGGGGTATTGGAAAAAGTCATCGGCTCGAACTGCTTTTGCAGACGCTGATTCTGCATGGACGCGTATGCCTGTCGATGCGCATTGGACGAGACGATATGAATCTCTTGAGTCCTCATACCTTGCTCGCCGTTTGGTGCGCCGGATTCACCGGTATTCACGCCTTGCATGTATCTCCCTCCCCTTCAGCTGCATACGGCAAACAATTTACCACAGCCCCCCCAGAAATTAAGAGGGACCTATGGGGGGTACCATTCGCTATATCCAAATCCTTCTCCGGTATGGCTTATTCGCCAGCAGTACCTGTATCTGAGTTGTCGTTACCGCCGTCCGAACCACCATTGCCATTGTCGTTCGAATCGCCATTACCACCGTTACCGCCGGTTGAACCACCGTTGCCGTTCGAATCGCCATTACCACCGGTCGAACCGCCATTACCGTCGTTAGAACCGCCGTTACCGCCGGTCGAACCACCGTTACCGTTGCCGGTCGAATCGCCATTACCACCGGTTGAGCCACCATTGTTATTGCCACCGGTCGAACCACCACCGTTCACACCGTTTCCAGAGCCCGGACCAAATTGCCACGTATATGTGTAGCGCCGGTTCGTAGTGCCGTTATTGGTATTCGAATTGGTATTCGACTGGGCATTAGCCGCAGTTTGCTCCGCCACAGACTTGTTCACGCCGTCAGAAGTCGAGGAAATCACCTTCGAAGCGTTCTGCATGGCCATAACATCAGTGCTTTTGCCATCAAGGAGTTTCTGAGCAGCGTCAATCGCCTTGGCAAGCGCGTCACGTGTCGACTCGTCCGCGACCTCGCCTGCAGAACCGTCAAGCAACGTCTTTGCGTCAGCAATGGCCTTCTGCAATGCGGCAGTCGTCTTATTCACTTCCAAAGCTCGCTTGCTGGCGTCCACAGCTGTGGCTGCTGCGGTAACGGCCTTGGTCTGTTCTTTGATATTGCTGATCTGCTTGCTCATGCTACGGGCGTGCGCACGCAGTGTGGTTTCGGACAGCAACACCGAGCATCCGCCGACCGTCTTGAGGTTTTGCGCCTTGGTCACGGCCTGAGTGAGCTGGTCGATTGTGGCGGCATCCGCCACCTGGTTTGCCGCAGTGCCCTGCAGACTAGTTGCCTGTTCGATGGCGTTTTGCAGTTTTTCGTTGGCTTTGGAGTATTTGGATTTCGCCTTCTCACATACCACCACTGCCGCACGCTGTTCTTTCGAATTGATACGATTGCATACCACGATGACACCGGCAATAGCAACCGCCACTGCCGCAATCGCAGCGACAATGGCAATAATCTTTCGCTTGTCCGCAGACGGCTCTTTCGGTGCGACCGGAATGGTTTTCAGCGGATCATGTTCCGGATCTTCCGCGGCCAGCTCCTCTAGGTCGGTTATGCCACCTGATGTATCAAAGGCCTGAGTCGCTTCGGCGTCCTGTTCATCTGTCGAAGAGACGAGGGGGGGCAAAGTGGCGGTTTCCTCGGCATCGGCTGGTGCAACCGCATCATCGAAATCGATGGTGCCGAGCGGCATACTGGGTATATCCGCGATTGTTGGCGCAGCCGAAACCGGCTGTTCCATTTGCGCAGGCACGGAGGAAGCGATGGTGCGGGGCTCAGCAAGCGAAGTCTCATCCGCACCATCGGCTTCTTCCGAACCGGTAGGCTGCAATTTGGGGAAGGTCAGCGGAGGAATATCCCAGCTGGTGTCCACCACATCCCGAGATATGTTGGACAGAATACCGTTCATAGACTGGGAATCATCGTTCTCAGTTGCCATACACCCCTCATTCCGTGAAGAAGGAAAACGTCAGATCCTCTTCTTCTTGCCGTTTGCACGATGGCTGCTACGCGGAGCACCATCTTCATAGTAGTAGTAATAGTTGGAGTGGGAGTTGACCTTCTTTGGATCTGCACGGTTGAAGATGAAGCCAAGCACCGGCACCTGCGCGGTGGCGAGCGTGTCGGACGCCTCCTGCAGGGACTTCTTCTCGCACACGTTACGGCTGACCACCAGCAGAAGGCCCTTGGCCCAACGGCCGAATACCGCTCCATCGTTGGACACCGTCAACGGGGCGGTATCAATAATCACGTAATCGTATTGGGTGAGCGCCTGCTCCACCATGAGCTTCATGGTTTCGGAGTTCAGCAGCACGCCAGCGTTCGCCGGCCTCTTGCCGCCAGGCAGAATGTGCAGGTTCGGCTTCCAGTAGCTCTGCACCACGTCCTTCGGGCCCATCTGCCCAGACAGCACGTGCGCCAGACCGGCGGCACCTTCAATGCCCAAGTGGTAAGCAACGGACGGGTGGCGGAGATCAGCGTCGATAAGCAGTACTTTCGCACCATTTTCAGCAAGGGCCACCGCAGTGTTGATAACCATGGTGGTCTTGCCTTCGGACGGCTGCGCAGACGTGATGACAAGCAGCTGGCCCACGCCTTCGGTGCGGTCGGTCTGCAGGAAGTCGATATTCGTATGGATACGGCGGAATTCCTCGGCAATAGCGCCGTTAGGCTGGCTCACCAGCACCGGACGCTTATCATCAAGCGAAGCGTCCATCGGAACGGAGCCAAGAGAAGATGCTCGAACGATGCTACGCACATCGGAAGTCTCTTCAACCTTAGTGTTGAGGAGGTCCTTGATGAGTGCGGCGAACACGCCGATGATGATGCCGAGCACCACACCGACAGCCAAATACAGGGCAGTCTTCGGCGAAGACTTAGACATCGGGACCTGTGCCTTCTGCACGATGGAAAGCTTCACCGGGGACTTATCTCCGGAGTACAGGTCGCTTTCAATGACGTTCTCCAGCGATTCGGCAACGGAATTGGCGATGTCCGCGGCCTGCTTCGGATCTCCATCCACCACGGCAATGTTCACGAATGCGGTGTTGGTCGGATTGGTGACGGTGACCTGGCCGGCGAGATCCGTCACGGTTTCATCCAAGCCAAGATCATCGATGACCGGCTTGAGAACCTTCGAAGTGGTGGCAAGCGTTGGGTATGAGGTGATTTGGTTGGAAATGTAGCTGCCGCCAGCGGATTGCTGGTTAATGTCGACACCATTTTGAGAAGCATTGTAAGTAGCCATGGTCTGAGCCGTAGCCGTATACTTCGCCGGAGCGAGGAAGGTATAGGCGCTCACGCCTGCCACCACCACCACGAATGCGATGATCGCGGTGACCAGATGCTTACGAATGATTTTGGACAGATCCATCAGAGTGATGCCGTCATCCGCTTCCTCAACTACCCCTTGCGGTGCGGTAGGCTGCTGCACATTAGCGTTCTCTACAGAAGTCACTGAACTTCCCCATCTCACGTTGACAATATCTTTTCCAAGAATAATCTTCCCCCTCGAACTATTCCTCATCCCTTCATACATTGAACATATTTTTGGGAACTCAAACAGATGGGCCGTGAAATAAGGAACATTCCCTGTCGATATCGTGCGCGTGCGAGACTTTTTGGCAATATTCTGTGGCCGATTTTGGCGGCCTATTTCTGGCGACAAGAAAAAGTACCACCGGCCGACCGTGCCAAGTGAACAAGGCCGCCAAAATCTGTTGTCAGCCTTTCCTACGCCCAGCTTAAGTCGATTTGGGAGAACGACAAGGCAAGCTGGAAGAATACGCTGTCCCGCCAGCAAGGCGTGTACATAATAACCAATACCGATAATGGGAAACTGTATGTGGGAATCGCCACCGGAAGGAACGGCATATATCAGCGGTGGAAAAACTACATAGATAATGGCCACGGCGGCAATACAGAACTAAGCAAACTTGTGGAGCAGCAGAAGAAGCGTACGTAGAGACGCATTTCCGTTACACGCTTTTGGAACATTACGATTCCACCGTGCCCAAAAACGTCGTCCTCGCCCGAGAAGCCTATTGGAAGCAGGCACTGGACACCCGCAAACACGGATACAACGATAATTAGGCCTTGCCAGATATAGATACCCCAAGAATTTCCTCAAATCATTGGTAGTGACCGGTACAGGCTTTCATCATCATTCCGCCACGCCCTGAAAGTGACGGAATGTATGTGCCCAGCTCCCCATTTCGCTTATATGTGGCAGATTTCAAGAGATGGAAACTCCCATTTCGCCTATATATGGCAGGTCATAACGGGCAAAAGCCACTTTGTGGGTACATTTTCCACAGTTTAATGCGCTTTATCAGAGAGGAACCAAGAGTCCCAGAAACGTCACCCATCTCGATGAAGCTGGTGATGTTTTGTTGGGCTATTTCAACACAATCATCTACTACGCAGCTTCTGAGAAACTGCTCTGGGTCCGACTGTTCAACCTGAAGAACCTCTACCAGCAAGCCGTTGGCAATTCTTCAAATACTTGGAATCCTGCTGGCGATCTACGCGGTCCGCATCCTGCTTGACTTCATCCGTCAAGAGCCATCCGCCACCCCTCGTTGACCGGCACGTAGCTAACGTCAATCACGGGGAACAGCGTTCTAGACGCCTAGATGACTGTGAGTGATCAAATAAAGGTGTTCGGCGTTGGCACTTGTTTCTGCATACTTTCCCGCACAATGGGATTAGCGGCATAATATTCTTGAATTGTCTTTTTGCTGATAATCGTGCTGCATGGAGCGGAAGGCGGCAAATCACCGCGCGCGATTTTCCAAGGGCTCTCAGCGTGCGTCCTTATGCTTAGCTCATTTCCCGTACGAGACGACAGCACCGCGCACACTGCATCTATGGTTTGCTTTTCTTCTTCAGAAAGCGTCTTTTCACAGTCGTTCACAGGAAGCTCGCCTTCACGGATAAGGAATTTTCCCCTGTGCTGCGCATACAGTTCACGACATACAGGGCCGCCACGCCATGCTTGGAAATCTTCGTCAAAAAGAGGATGTCCACGACGAGCCAAAGATTCCGCCTGCGAATAGAACGCGAGCTTTTGTAATTTCATAGTGGTCATTGCTCCACAGCGTTTAAGAATGTACGCCGCGACATCCACCACAGTTGCCATGTCAATCCTCCCTTCATATATATGAAATCTGAAATCAGTCTAGTATAGTGGATGGCCATGGACGCGCCCCTTACTACTATCAGCCTCGGCACTATCAGTCGGAACAGAGCGAACAATTCTGGGAAAATCTTACGTGCAGGAGCACAATCAGTTTCGCCGGAAGAATATCAGCTCGCTATCGATACAGCACAAGCTTGGCGTGATCAGCATATCGAAGCCACTCAAGAGTGTTTTTCAGAGGTCTTAAAGTGCTCAAATGATTTTGCCGAATCCGTCTGCACTTATCGTCTCAAACGAATTGCTTCCATCATTCGTAAACTGCAACGCGCCCAAACCCACCTGAAATTAGGCGAATTGGATGATATCGGAGGATGCCGTCTGATTTTAGAGACCAATAATCAGGTCCGTCAAGCAGCTGAAATTCTGAAATCTCAGATCCCTCTCAAGAAAGGCAGCGGAGAGAAGGACTATATCCTCAATCCGCAAAAGTCCGGATACCGATCCCACCACCTTTTGTTCAAACCTGAGACTCAAACAGGTTCTTATCAGGTGGAAGTACAGATTCGAACACAGCTTCAACATTACTGGGCAACAGCTGTTGAGGCCGCTGGAGAAATCTATGGCACCGAATACAAAAGCCCCGAAGTTCGTAGACAGGCCGTAGGGCCTGAAGACCAGGAAAGGATTCAATTCTTTCAAATTGTTTCCAGCCTATTCGCTCTCGAAGAGGGAGCCCCGCAGGTTCCCGGCTTTGAACGCAGCCAAAAGGAATTGGTAAAAGAGCTTCAGACGCTTGAATGCTCATCATGCTTATTGGATGATTTGGCAGCGTCCACAGACAGCATCTTCCCTTTGAATCCTCCAACGGATAAAGCGGCAACGCTGTTTCTCCTCAAACTTTCTCGCGAAGATCAACTCCTTGATATCGAGTCTTTCCGCCAAGATCAGCTTTCTGAAGCATTGCAAAAATACGGCGATCTTGAAGACCAAATTGAGGCAGCGACCAATAAGGGAACCGAATACGAATACAACAATGTTGTGTTGGTTTACGCCCAAAATCATGAACAGTTAAGCATTGCCTATCCAAACTATTCAGCTAATGTCAGCCACTTTGTGGACAAGGTTGGAGAATATCTGCGATAGTGTACGTTCAGTCAAGCCGACGTTTCGCGATGAGAACGGTGTCTATGCTGAACGCCAATAGTGTTCAGCATAACTGGTGACGGCATGCAGATTTATTCGACAAAAGGCATCAAGTAGAGCAGCGCGATGATGCTCAATGCATGACGTTTCATGAGGGGGCGTCGATAATACCGGCAATCACGATTCCGCCAAGAGAAATCCGTGCGACCGATATAAGGTTAGACGCACGAATTCCTTAATCATGCAGACTGTAGGATACTGAAAGACAGATGCCGCGGGAACCTGCCAGAAATAAGAAACCACGGAAGGAACCGACGAATTTTGTTGCACGATTCCGATTTTCGGGGCAAATTTCGAATCGTGCAACATTTAGGGACACAGAACGTGCCGAAGCGGCCGGAAGCATGCGTCCATGGCAAGAAAACGCACCCAAGGCCTAGCAACGTATGCTTTGTCATAAAGCAGAACATACGTAACATCCGGATACCATGAGATATAGGGGGATTAACAATCTTCGCTATAAGGTTTCACGAAAGGCATAGTAATGGGAGGACGGAATCAATTGCACCTTGAGTATGCCTACGCAATTATCAGTATTCTTTCATCAGCAACCATGTGGGCGTGTTTTCGACTAATTAAAAGACACGGAAATACACCACGTGCTAACTCATATATGACGCTTTCCCAAATCGCAACCGGCGAAGGCAGCGGATTCTTCCGTTTCCTAGTACTCCGCTTTTTTCCACCGCTCGTTGTTCTAACTGGCGAAGCAGCTATACTAGCCAAATGGAAAAGCTCAGTTAATCAGCAGATCATCTGCCTAAGCGTGTCTGCTCTGTTATACGTCTCTCTATCGTATGTCCCCTCACTCATTCGCGGGTTCACTTTTGGAGAAAGATTTCTTAGTCTAACGTTAATACTTGCATACCCTGTTCTCGCCTTCCTTATAGGAGCGATGACTCAGTGCATTGATTTTTCGCAGTTTGCTCCATCTAATTTGCAAACGATGATTGACGGCATATGGCAAACTTTTATTACAGCGATAATTGTAATCACTTTTTACGAATTACTCAGAAATTATCCCGAAGAGAAATACATCGAGCAAGATGAGTTATACGATAGAAAATCTCAAATAGTTATACGAAATTATTTACATATTTCGAACCGCTTTGGTGAGGTAATTAATAAAGTATGTTCAGAACATCAAACCTCTAAGGCTTTGCTGTTTTCGATTCTAGTTTATGAAGATCTCAATAGACCGCAATGGATTCGACGTATCGAGAATATCCTGGTTCGTCTTCCTGGAGCAAAGCTAACGGTGGGAATTGCTCAAGTCACCTCAACATTCCCTTTGAGCGATACCGAAAGCATTGAATTAGCCTCCGAAAAACTCGCGTTCACTGATTCCGCCCCTGAAAATCAGGTAATCAGAAGCATACACCGCTATAATCCATCCAATAGATATATCGCATCCGTACTGGAAATCAGAGGAATCCTGCTGGCAAACTGTCGTTTTTAAAGTATCCGCAGACCGACCCCCTGCTCAAGCATAAGCATAATCCCTCACCATCTTCTATATGCCCTAGGACCGTGCAGGCCTTGCGCACCGTCATTAAGCCGCCCGCAGACATTTCCCACCCTCGTTTTCGAAAGCGAGCCCCAGTTCCATTTCGCCATAAGGAGGACCCCGAGAAGACCAGCAAACCGTAACATTCTCTTTGGACTCGGGCATACCCCCCCCGATAACGGCAAGTAAACGATCCTGAAGAGGCGTTGCATTCCAGAGATTCTCGGGACTATGTAATTCTTGGAAGCTTCTTCGATGTTTACAGCTTTCGGCTTGTCTGCATCCAAGTCTGCAATACATCTACATTTTGCAAGCCCATCTCGCAGCATACATAACCAATATAATCAGGGATATCCTTTTCCAAATTTACGAGTAAAGATTCAAGCTGCTGCAGGAATTCCAGATACCGTTTCTTGTCCGTGACCAGCCTCAAATCCTTAACAAGCTGGAATACAGTGATGTTCCTATCATGAGGATGTGCACAATACAATCGCTCATCATGAGCACATATATTTCGGAAGTCCTTTATTCTCCGGTATATCTTGTCAAGCTGTATAGAAGTAATCTCTTCCCCATGACGGTGAGAATCCTTATATAAAGCAGTAAAGCTACGCGCAATATTTCCACGGACAACGCTACCCTGCGCTTGGAAAAACCAATAGATCTGACCAATAGTGAGATCATTGCACAATACCCAAAGCGGCACTTCCCCCTCATATTCCTCGAGACAATGCCGAAGATATTCTTTCCTATCAGGGAATCTAGGATTTCTGTTTAAAGAGATGATTTTCTCTAACTTTGGAATAAGTAATACAGCTTTGTCGTGCGCTTTGCCTGTTTCCGCATAATTTGCGATATTCAGATAAGGATTTTTCTCATCTGCATTCTCTTTGGTGAATTCGTATGAGCATATTGTCTTCAGAATAGCTTCTGACAACGTAGTCATACGGAACAACAAGAATCGCAAGTTCCTATCAAAAACGAAAAGAGCATACAAGTCATTGAACGACGTGCCGGTAAGATATCGGTCTTCATGTGTTCTTTTTCCGGCTTCTTTATCGAGAAAAGGATCCTTGTACCCGTTAACAACCGAATAATAGCCTTCACGTTCCAAAATCCACGGAGTGCGCATGTCAGTCTGCAGACCACGCCTGTTAAGCTGCTGCACTTGGCTTTCTACTGCCATAAATGGTCTATACATAACGCCTCCCTAATGCACGAAAACCGTTCCCTATCTAGGGAACGGTTTTCGCGAACTAGACAACGCCTAGCTTTATCGCATCTGATAAATTTACTCATGAATATCAGCAATGTCAATTCAGCGTGTCTCAACAGGATTTCCGTTCTGGAGAAAGCGCAGTGCATCTCACACTAACGGATTCCTGCTATGCAGGCTATTGCAGAGACATTGAAAGATGGAGAGCCGGAACACCCGGAACCAGACCTTTGTCAATTCTTCTGGTTGGGGACGAGCATAATCTCGCCGTCGGCAATGCCCTTGAGATGCTGGCCGTAGGGGCTCTTGCCGTAACGCTCAGCGGACTCCATGAGCTGGCCGCGCGTGATCCAACCGTTCTCGAAAGCGATCTCCTCCACGATCGCGATCGGCAGACCCTGCACGCGTTGCACGGTGCGCACAAACTCCCCTGTCGCAAGCACGAGCTCCTGGAAGAGCAAAGCGTGTCAAGTTCGGCACAAACCACACTGTCCTCAGCCCTAACTTTGCTTGGATTCTGCGCCCCTGACAGGATACAGCGCAATATTCTGAGCAATTAACTCATTGCTCATCACCTTGCCGAAATCAGTCCATGGCCACACTGCAAAAGGTGAGGCATCGTCAGATCCATAGTCTTGAGAAATAATTTCCTTAACTATGCTCCGGGGATCATCGCCCCGCTCAAGCCGATCCTGGTCTGCGTCATCAGTGAGATAAAGTTCATAACGACACCTGCCCTCATGAATCTCCCTGCGCCACCTTGCAAACGGGATTTCATAGCCTGTGTGTGTGATCGAATTATCAATCAAATCCTGCGGATCCGAATAGCCTAGTCCGAAAACATGCGGGTAAACCCTATCCAGCCCACATTTCTTAAACGCATAGTTGAATGCATTGTCGAATGTTGGATAAGTCCGTGGAATCTCAATGAACTGGATCCCCGCAGCAAGTAGACTGAGAGCAGATCGACTCACGATTTCACGTTTCATTTGTGTCTTGGTAGGCATACCCAATCTTCCTTTCCTAAGCGAAGCCATCGCTGCAGAGCCATAGACGTTATCATGAGACACTGCTCTCAGACTCAAAGGAAACGTTTCAGCCAATCAGGAAGATTGGAACTCCCAACAGACCAAGAATCTTGTTCCTCTTCATCTTCCTCCCAAGTATTCTCTTTACCATCAAAGAATTTCTGACGATGACATTTGACTTTTGTAACCTCGTCTCCTTCCAATCGATACTCATTCCAATAGTGGTTATGCTTTCCCCATCCACTCCAACTCCGGGTTCGATAAATTAATACCATTTTAATCCTCCTCGTCGAGAAATATTCATTTAAGTTTATACTAAAGATTTTGAGCAGAAAAGAATTATTCCAGCCAACTCTTCATTCTTCTCTATCCCCAGAATCATTATTCTCAAAAGACTTATCGGCCTCTGCATGGTCAGTGGAATTCGATCGAAGCCCAGTAATTCCCTGGAGGCAGAAAGATGAAACACCGACCAAGAGTCCTCCAGCTATCAGTCCAACGAGAAGATTCCGAGTACAGCCAGTCTTTTCCCCAATAGAAATACCCTTCTCAAGCCCTTGTCTGTAGAGCAAATCGCAAAATGCATTTGGCCCGCCCGCAGCCTTTGCTCTTTGCTTTAATGAATATTTGCTCGTTTCAAGGCCACTGTTATTGCCGAAGAAGGCCGATCGCGCTTTTTGACGATTATTGCGGTTCAAGGCCACCGTTATTGCGTATCAAGGCCACTGGTTGTTAGGCTCCTTTCACCATGCGAGGGACGTGTGGTGAAAGGAGTTACCGACAATGGTAAGGAAAATCAAGGCCAAGGCGATACTCCGCCTCAACGACCAGGGTCTGTCCGGGCGGGCGATCGCCAGATCGTTGGGGATCGCCAGGCAGAGCGTGGCCGAGGTGCTGGCCGCCTCGGCGGCCGCGGGAATCGCCTATCCGGACGTTGAGACGAAACCGGACGACGAGGTGTACTCGATGCTGTTCCCCGGCAGGGGCGAACGGGAAAGCGTGTACGAGCAGCCCGACTGGGCCAGGGTCCACCGCGAGCTCGCGCGTGTCGGAGTGACCCTGCGCATCCTGCACGGCGAGTACGCCGACGAATGCGCCGCCGCGGGCAGGCCGCGCATGGGTTACGACCGTTTCTGCAAGCAGTACGCCGCTTATGTGGCGAGGACCGGTGTGACGAGCAGGGTCGAGCACAAGGCCGGACGCACCATCGAGGTCGATTGGGCCGGCAAGACCATGCGGATCGTCGATCCGGTCACCGGCGACGTTTCGAAGGCGTACCTGTTCGTAGCGGTGCTGCCGTTCAGCCGGTACGCGTTCGTGGAGCCGACGCTCGACATGGGGCAGAACGCCTGGCTGCGGTGCCACGTTGCGATGTACGAGTGGTTCGGCGGCTCCACGCCACGTCTGGTGTGCGACAACCTCAAGACCGGCGTGATCAGCCATCCGCGCGACGGCGAGGTCGTGCTCAACGACGCGTACCGCTCCATGGCCGAGCACTATTCCGCCGCGGTGATCCCCGGACGCGTGCGCAGGCCGAAGGACAAGCCGTCAGCGGAGAACACGGTATGGCACGCGACCATGGCGCTGGCGGGAGCGATGCGCGACCGCGCGTTCGCGTCGCTGGACGAGCTGCGCGGGGCCGTCCGCGGGTGGCTGGACGAGTACAATTCCCGTCCGTTCCAGAAACGCGACGGCTCCAGACGGTCCGTGTTCGAGTCCGACGAGAGGCCGCTGCTGATACCGCTGCCGGGAACGGCGTACGAGGTGGCGGACTGGATATACGGCAGGAAGGTGCAGTCCAACTGCCACGTCGCGTATGCGCGCAACTGGTATTCCGTCCCGTACGCCTACGCCGGAACCGTCGTGGACCTGCGCGTCGGCTCCGACACGCTCGAGGTGTGGCACAAGGGCTCCAGGCTCTGCACGCACAGACTCCTGCCCGCCACGGCGGCCAACCGATACAGCACGAACGAGACCGACCTGCCCGGGAAGGCCGGATGGAGGCAATGGGACCGGGAACGCTGCGAGCGATGGGCGAAACGCGTCGGACCGGACTGCGCGGACGTCGTCGGGAGGCTGTTCGCCGCGCAGCGCTTCGACGACCAGGGGGTGGAGCCCGCGTTGGCGGTGCTGCGGCTCTCGAGACGCTATTCCGAGCGGCGTCTCGAGAACGCGTGCTCGCTGGCCCTGCAGTCGGTCGCCTCGCCAAGGTACTCGCACATCAGGCCGATACTCGAGACCGGCCAGGACATGACCGGCGGGCTGACGGAAACATCCGATGACGGTGCCGGCGGCTGGGTGCGTGGTGGCGACTACTACGCGAACATGGGCAGGTGAGCGCGATGATCATCGATTCCGAGACCAAACGCAAACTGCGCGAGATGAACGCCGCCGAACTGCTCGACGCGTTCGAACGGCTCGACGAACGGACCGTCATGCCCCTGAACCATGCCGAGGTGGTCGGCCTCGCGGTCGACAACGCGTACGGCGGATACACCGACGCGAAGATCCAACGCCTGGTCAAACGGGCGGGACTGCGCTACCCGCAGGCCGACCTGCGCACCATCGACCTCGCCGAGGAGCGCGGGCTCGACCGCGGCGTGCTCGCCGGACTCGACGCCGGCAACTACCTCGGACAGCGTCTGAACGTCGCGTTCCAGGGAGCCACCGGATCGGGCAAGTCGTTCCTGCTATGCGCGTTGGTGAAATCCGCGTGCAGGGGACGCTACCGGGCCTGCTACATACGGATGCCCGACCTCGCGGAACAGGTCGCGGCCGCGGCCCTCAAACCGGGAGGTCCGGCCAAGCTCGTGCGCAAATACTCCACGTACACGCTGCTCGCGATCGACGAATGGCTCGTGGACAAGCCCGACGAGCAGTTCAGGCGCTTCCTGCTTGAGCTCATGGAACTGCGCTACGACAACGCCAGCACCGCGTTCGCGACCCAGCTGGCCACCAAGGAATGGCACAGCCGTCTCGGCGGCGACACCATCGCCGACGCCATCCTCGACCGCATCGTGCACAACACGGTATGGATCGACACCGGCGAGTTCAACATGAGGCAACGGCACGGACAATCCATGCTCGAATCCTGACCAAAGGGGGTCAGTGGCCTTGAACCGGTCCGCCACTGGCCTTCTTTGGCAATAACGGTGGCCTTGAAAGGGAATAATCAGTGGCCTTGAAAGCTGCAAATATTCACTTTAAAACGTTATACGCCATCAATCCAGGATTTATCATCCTATCTCCTTACCTTGTTGGTATTCAGCATCCTAACCCGTTTTTAAACGTCTACAAAAAGTGGGCCTGTATGCGTTAAAATGTCCGCATAGGGAGAGCAACCATGACAAAGATCCGTAGCAAAATCCAATTTAATCCACAGAGACTAGAAGATGCACGCAAAACATCAGGCAAAAACGTAGTTATCGCAGCATCGCAGAAGAAATCGATGTCAATGAAAGAACGATTCGCAAAAGTTGTAAGGATGGATTAATCACTCCAGAACTGTTAGACAGGCTTGCACGGGCCCTTAACGTTGACACCGCATATCTAATGGGCGAGTTTGTTTTATTCTATGACCAACTCAATGATGAGGAAATACGGAGAAAATATAAAGAAATATTGCCTAAGAGTACATAATTCCCCTACATTATTCGCAGCATTTCACGTCATCAATACCGATCAGAGTATTATTCCGGTCTCGTTTCGACGTGGGCAAGAGATTACGTATCCTATACGTTGTTCTTATTCCCGAATCACGATGCAGCTTATACTACCTTCGATAACGTCCGGATTTCTGCGCACTTTGGGTTTTGCCCTTCGTTGAGATGTTGAAGCGGGCATGGCCCGTGTCCCGTATACGATTTTCAGTCGCCAAACCAATAAAACCGCGAGTGCAAAGACAGAACGGGGACCATGCCCGACAACACCATCATATAAATCGACCAGAACCTGCTCGAAACCAAACTCGACAGGCTCGTCACCGAGAAAATAACCCGGATCCTCAACGCGATGCCCGACGCGGAAGCGGACGAGATCGCCGGAGCTGCCCGATACGAGCGCACCAATGACCGCAAGGCGTTCCGCGCCGGCCATTACGAGCGCAGACCCGCCGCGAAAGCAGGCCAGCTCGAACTCAGGATACCCAAGCTCAAGGGCGCGGTCTTCGAGTCCGCGGTCATCGAACGCTACAGGCGGCGCGAGGAAATGTCGAGGAATCCCTAATCGACATATGCCTGGCCGGCGTGAGCACCAGGCATGTGACGACACCGGCCAGCTGCTGTGGGGCGACAGAATGTCGTCCCAAGCCCTGAGCGACAAGCTCAAGCGCGTGTACGCCGAGATCGACCAATGGCGCACGAGGCCGCTGGAGAGCGAGTACCCTTACGTGTTCGTGGACGGCATGTGGCACAAGCGCTCCTGGGGCGGCGCGGTCGAGAACGTGAGCGTTCTCGTCGCCATCGGCATCAACAGGGAGGGACACCGCGAGGTGATCGGCGTCGCCGAGGGCATGAAGGAGGATTCCGCCAGCTGGGAGCAGTTCCTCGCTCCATGATTGAACGCGGACTGAAGGGCGTGTGCCTGGTGGTCGGCGACCGATGCGCCGGGCTCGTCGCCACGGTCGGCTCGATGCTGCCCAAGGCGAAGTACCAGCGGTGCATGGTGCATTTCATGCGCAACGTGCTCTCGAAGACGCCGCTGACCCACAGGGAATGGGCGTCCGCCGCTACCTGGACATGTCCCGGCTCGATGACAACCTCGCGGGAGCGAACTGATCATCGCGCCATGGACGGCCATGATCCAAAGTGCGCAACTTTTCGGACACTACCCGCCCTCACGAGCTATCATGTAGATATGAGTGAAGATATTAAATTAAATGACCTGCTCCACCTCACTGACGAGGAGATCAGCAGGACGAAAATCCGTTTCATGACCAACTACAATGGCACCGAACCCATCAAGGTGTTCAGGAGAGACCCCGATGAGCTCAACACCGATTGGCTTCTGTCCCGAAAAAGGAACGACAACGGGAAAGATGCGGAGCACCTGCACAAGGGGGAGAACGTGATCGGCCTGGTACGTCTTCCAGAAAACAACGACCTCTGGGGGCTCACATGTCTCAAACGTATCGGGAACCCATTGGAATGCCCAAAGGAAAAGAGCGAAGACGACGACCCCCACTATGTCGGCTACGAGGGAGAGGAACTGACCGAATACCGCAAATTCTACGGCAGAGTCATCGTGCGCTATCACAAGGACACACGACACCCCATACAGTATGCAGAAAGACTTTTAGACAATCTCATCGTCGAGAAAGTCCTATCCTCTGCAGAATCCCTATAGTGACGCCTTCGTAAGATACGGAAACAGCACCGCATTACGATTCAGGCATTAAAAATCCGTGCGATCAGATGAATGGTCACACGGATTTCTAGTATGCAGAAACTCGCGCACAGCTATGGCATGATATGGCCACAACAAACGATGACAATCCGTCTTGCATTAGTTTTCTGGGTTATGCCCGATACAGAGAATTATGAGAGAAAAACAGGACGCGGAGAAAGACAACCGCGTAAGCGCTAAGCACAGCACACTGGCACACTCCAGAATTTCAAATGGGGGGGATTCCAGCATTGAAACGTTGCGCATCATCGCGATGTTCACGAGCCTCCCCATCACTTCATCGTCCATAACGGCTACGACGTCCTGAAACTCCCCTTGGTAGGGGGGGGCTGCGGACGTTTTCTTGGAGACTGAACAAAAGGATTATGGTATGTCCGGTCCCGAGGAACGGCGGCGTGCGGTGGAGCCGTATTTCACCACGCCGATGACCACGGCCCAGGTGGTCGAGCACCTGGGTTATCCGATCAGGCAGTGCCTGGAACGCTGGCTGGCAAAAAATCCCAGGCATGCCGGCCATATGGCGAAACCCATCATCTCACTGGAAACAAGGACCAAGGCGATCGAACCGGTGCCGGACGGCATGCGCGGAAGCGGGCCGCCGAACGACTCGGCGCGGGCGTCGGAGCTGTCCACAACTGGGTCAAGGCGTATCGTGAGGGCGGTATGGCCGCGTTGCGGCCCAAAAACAGGAACGCCAGCCAGACCAACAAGCCTGCGCCGCGACGAAGCCGGAATACCAGGGCCGTCGGCGATGACGTGGAGGCGTTGCGCCGCAGGGTCGAGGAGCCGGAACTTGGAGAACGCGGTGATGCGGGAGACGATCGATGTTTTAAAAGCCGACGACCCGCGCCTCGACCCGTCCATGCTGACGAACAGGGAGAGGACGCGGGTCGTCGACGCGATCAGGGGTGAATTCGGCCTGGCGGCCTGTCTGAAGGCCGTGGGGCTGAAACGCAGCACCTACTATTACGAGCGCGGCGCGATCGCCGCGGGCGACAGGTACGCCGTGCTGCGGGCCCGCGTCGCCGGCCTGTTCGAGCAGGGTGGGCGCGCATGGGGATACCGGACCATCCACCGCATGCTGCGCCTTGACGAGTCCGACCCGATCGTCGTCTCGGAGAAGGTCGTCAGGCGGATCATGCGCGAGGGGGCCATGCGGCCCGTGTACCTGAAGCGGCCGAAGCGGTGGAGCTCCTACGCCGGCGAGATCGGCGAGGCCCCGGCGAACCTCGTGGAGCGGGACTTCCACGCCGACGCGCCGAACATGCTGTGGGTCACGGACGTCACCCAGTTCACCATGGACGGGTACAAGTGCTGGCTTTCCCCGGTGGTCGACTGCTTCGACGGGATGGTGGTCTCCTGGACCTTGTCGCGCTCCCCGAACGCCGACATGGCGAACCGGATGCTCCTTGACGCGGTCGCCACGCTCAGGGACGGGGAACATCCAATCATCCATTCCGATTAAGCCGGGTTTGTTGTTAAGCCGGGGAACGGTTCGGGGTCTTGGTGGCTGGCCGTGTCCCATGTGGTTTCCCGGCTTAACGTTCCGGGTTATGTTCGTCTTGTCCCATTTGATTCGAACGAAGGAGTTTGCCATGGGTGAGACGACGGTTGGCCATGTCGCGGGCGAGGTGGTCCGCGCGCTTTACGGGGCCGGTTATATGGAATCCACCATAGGCCAGTACCGCAATGTTTGTGTTCAATTAGTTGTTGCGGGTTTAGTCACGATGATTTTTCGGGTTTAGGCAGAGCATGCCGACCACGGAATGGTCTTAACTGGATGGTGCTTGTATCTCCGCCAGAAAGGACCGGAAAGGATTATGATCAGCATGCCCCAAGTACAGTCTATCCGTCGTTTGCGGCGGAACGGGGAATCCGTCGCGTCGATCGCGCGGAAAACACATGTCAGCGAGCCGACGGTGCGTAAGTACCTCGCGAAGGAGGATCTGTCGGCCGTGCCGTCGGTGAGAAAGCCGCGCGCGTCGGTGATCGACCCGTATCTGCCCGTGATCGAGCAGTGGCTCGCGGAGGATCGCGCGAACTGGCGCAAGCAGCGGCATACCGCGACCAGGATCTGGGAGCGGTTGAGGGACGAGCATGGCGCGGAGGTCTCCCTGTCCACGGTGACGCGGGCGGTGGCGCGGCTCAGGCGTGAGTTCGCGGCGGAGCGTGATGAGGCGTTCATGGATCTGGTATGGCATCCAGGCGAGGCGCAGGCCGATTTCGGCGAGGTCGACGTGCTGTTGCGCGGCGTGGTGCAGCGGATGCATCATTTCGTGCTTGATTTCCCGTATTCGAACGTCGGTCTGGTGCAGTTGATGCCGGGCGAGAACGCTGAGTGCACGTGCCTGGCGTTGCGCAACCTGTTCGAGTGGCTGGGCGGTGTGCCGGAGCGGATCGTGTTCGATAACGCCGCCGGCGTGGGCCATAAGGGGTACGGGGAGCGCGAGCCGCGCCTGACGCACCTGTTCCAGGCCTTCCAGGCGCATTACGGGTTCGATTGTTCGTTCTGCAACCCGTATTCCGGTCATGAGAAGGGCGCGGTGGAGTCCAAGGTCGGCATGGTGCGGCGCAAGCTGTTCGTGCCCCGGCCGAGCGTATGGAGCCTGGAGAACTTTAACGCCGGGCTGCCGGACCGGTGCCTGGAGCTGGCCACGAAACCGCATTACCGCAAGGACACGGAGGAACGTGGCCTGTTCTCCGAGGACCGTGCGGCGCTGCTGCCGTTGCCCGGGAAGCGTTTCGACGTGGTCACGTGGCGGCATATGAAGGCCGACCGGTACGGCGTGGTCACGCTCGAGGGACGGCATCGTTATTCCGCGGACCGGGCGAACGCGGGCAGAGGGGTGATCGTGGGCCTCCGCGCGCTCGAGGTCGAGGTCCTCGACTCGTCGGGCAAGCATCTGGCGACCCATCCTCGGGCGTACGGCCAGGCCAGCACGAACAGCGAGGACCCGTCCATGCAGTTGGCGCTGCTGTGCAACAAGCCCGCGTCCTGGCCCAACAGCCGGGTACGTGACGCGTTGCCGGACCCGTTGCGGGAATGGCTGGATCGGCAGGACGGACAGACACGCAACGAGGCGCTGCAGACCCTCAAACGCGTTGACAGGGAATCCGGGTGGGCGAACGCGGTCGAGGCGATGCTTTCCATCCTCGAATCGACCGGCGGGGCGGACCGCGCCGGTGTCACACTGCTCGCGGCCAGGCTCGCCGAGGGCGTGGCGGGTATCGAATACGACGATGACAGGCCGGATCTGAGTGAATACGACATCGCGTTCACCGCGGACGTCGGCGTGCAGGAAGGCGGGCGATGAACACGAAGACGGACGAAGGGCTCTACGAGAAGGCCCGCAAGCTGTTCATCTCCAAGGCGAGCATCGACGAATTCGCCGGCTGGGCCACGCCCCGCCAGGTCGACGCCGTCCACCGCCTGCTCGACACGGAACTGGCGAACAGGGAACGCGCGAAGCACGACAGGCTCCTGCGCCGCGCCCGGTTCCCCGTCGTCAAGGGTCTCGACGGCTACGACTTCACGAACGTCAGGCTCCCCGACGGCTACATGCTCGATGAGCTCCTAGGGCTCGGTTTCATCCCGCGCGCGCAGGACCTGGTGTTCTACGGCAAGACCGGGCGCGGAAAGACACATCTCGCGATCGGGCTGGGCATGAAGGCGATCGACATGGGGCTGGGCGTGCGGTTCCATCAGACCGCCGAGCTCGTCCTCCAGCTGGGCAAGGCCAAACGCGACGGCACGCTCGAGACGATGCTCCGGGACATCGGCCGTGCCGACCTGATCATACTGGACGAGTTCGGCTACGTACCCTTCGACATCGACGGGGCGCGCCTGCTCTACCAGATCATCGCGGGCAGCTACGAAAGACGGAGCATCATATTCACCACGAACATCGAGTTCAGTAAATGGGGCACGGTCTTCGCGGACGACAAACTCGCCGCAGCGATCATCGACCGCATCGTGCACCACGGGCGGCTCCTCGAGTTCACCGGCCAGAGCCGCCGCGTCAGTGAGGCCCTCATGTTCGGCAGGAACACCTCCGCGCAACCGGAAAAATAAGGAAAATGCATGCAACTGCCTAAACCCGAAAAAAATACATGACTAAACACGAAACACCGACTTGACGAAATACAGTGCATCATGTGGTGCATGTGGACGGCATCCACCTGCACCGCGACGCGGTGGTCCTGATCGCGGTGGCCGGCGGGCACGTGATCGGCTGGCACGTCGCCAAAAGCGAGAAAGCGGCGGCATGGCAGTGCCTGATGGCACGCATCGCGCCGCCCGACGTGCTCGTATGCGACGGCGGGGGCGGCGTCCTCAAGGCCGCGAAGGCCACGTGGCCGGATACGCGGATCCAACGGTGCCTGTTCCACGTGCAGGCCAACATCCTCGAACTGACCGGCAGGCGGCCCCGTCTGGAGGCCGGCAGGCAGCTGCGCCGGGTGGCCCTGTCCCTGCCCCGCGTCGGGGACGCGGGCGGCGCGGCCGAATGGCTGGTCTCCTACAACCGGTGGGAGCAGGACTTCGCCTCGTTCCTCGACGAGAAGAGCGAATACGCCGACGGCAGTGTGAACGACATGCACCAAAGGCTCGTCAAGGCGCGGCGCATGATCCGCAGACGCATCCGGGAGGGTCAGCTGTTCACGTTCCTCGACGAGGGGCTCGCGTCCGTCGGCCCGGTGCCGTCCACGAACAATCTCATCGAATCATGGAACGCGCGCCTGCGCGACATGCTGCGCCGCCACCGTGGACTGCGGCTGGTCAGACGGCTGAAGGCGATCTGCTGGTGGTGCCATCAGCACACGGCGCATCCCGAGACCGACGCATGGCTCGCGGCCAACGCGATGC
>OFMO01000611.1_pt1 | contig 28784 bp, 20 predicted proteins | sample 1541821 | NCBI WGS metagenome assembly OFMO01 (sample SAMN04209253, study PRJEB22552) | human gut metagenome | biome: gut; material: feces | host: Homo sapiens | place: USA: Oklahoma | reverse complement strand
CCGATATGTGCCTTGCGAAGGAAGAACATACAGATACGGGACTGTCCGATACCGCCACCGATGGTATATGGAAGCTCTTTGTTCAGGATTGCTTTCTGGAAAGGAAGTTCTCTTCTGTCATCGCAGCCTGCGATAGTAAGCTGTTTGTCCAGAGAGTCTTCGTCAACTCGGATTCCCATGGAGGAAAGCTCCAGGGCAATATCAAGAACCGGATAATATACAAGGATATCACCGTTTAATTCCCAGTCATCATAGTCCGGGGCACGTCCGTCGTGGCGCTCGCCGTTGGTGAGGGTTTTGCCGACTTTCATAAGGAAGACAGCGCCCTTTTCACGGGTGATCCGATATTCACGTTCCTTCGGTGTGCAGTCCGGATACATGTCAAGAAGTTCCTGAGTTGTGATAAAGAAGATATCCTTTGGAAGGATCTCCTCGATGTAGTCATACTGTACAGCCATGTATTTCTCAGTTTTACGAAGGACACTGTAAATGGTGCGTACGGTTTCCTTGAGAGTCTCTATGGAACGCTCTTCTTTGGAGATGATCTTTTCCCAGTCCCACTGGTCTACGTAAACAGAGTGGATATTGTCCAGATCTTCATCCCGGCGGATGGCTACCATATCTGTGTAAAGACCCTCTCCGTGAGAAAATCCGTATTTTTTCAGTGCGTAGCGTTTCCATTTGGCAAGGGAGTGTACGATCTCGGCGTTGCTTCCTTCGATAGCCTTGATATCAAAGCTTACCGGGCGCTCTACACCATTAAGGTTGTCGTTAAGGCCGGATTCCGGTGCTACAAATGTTGGAGCGGATACTCGAAGAAGGTTCAGCTTCTGTGAGAGTGTCTGCTGGAAGAAATCTTTTACTGTTTTGATCGCAATCTGTGTGTCATGGAGGTTCAGGTCTGCATGATAGGTTGCGGGGATTGTGATTGTATTCATTATCGGCTCCTCCTGATGATTTTTAGGCTTATTGCTCTGTGGGGTATTATAGCAGAAAATGGGTGGAGTGGCAATATAATGAGAGGGGAAGTCTTTTGGGGTATCGTAGAAAAATGCTGGGTATTAAATGCCTGGTGTGATATACTGAAAAAAGAATGCTTATGTTTACGACGGAAATATAAATATCCGTTTTGACGGATAGAATGGAGGGAGCTTATGGCAGGTCAAAGGTGTCAGGTTTGTGGGGGTAAGGTTGTAAATGGCAGGTGTTCATTATGTGGGATGCCTTACAGAAATGATGAGGTGTTATATCATTTGAATGAGCCCCGGGAGATACATTATAAACATGCTTCCGCCAAAGTGCGGGATATGATGCGGCAGTATGGACAGGATGCTGATCAAACAACACAACATAACGGAAACGTAAACCGGAATACGAACGCAAACCGGAATACAAATATAAATCGGAATACGAATGCAAGCCGCAATACCGATTTGAATCGGAATCTAACCAGAAGCCGGAATACAGGTGCAGCAGCCGGACGTAAGACTGCAGCGGCAGTTAATACCAGGAATAAAACAACGGTGGGCAGAAATCGTGCAGAAGTTTTAGATCAGGGAAAAAAACAGCAAAAAAAAGATCAGAAAAGCAGCGGGGCAGGCTGGATCATATGGTTTATAGTGACACTGGCCATTCTGCTTCCGAAATTATGGGATTTTCTTGCAGACTGGATCGGAACGAATTTGTGAGAATATTTCTGCAGTGAGATCAGGCAGTGCTAAGTGTCTGTATTTTCGTGTATACAGAAATATCCCTTTTCTTTTCTCCTCAGCTGTGTTATACTCATGCCTAGCACAACATATAGATGAAAAACAATATATAGAAGATATAGGTACTATATATAGTATTTTGCACAGCGACTTATATATAGCACAGGGAGGGATGAGCAATGTTATATGTGATCAAGAAAGACGGGACAAGAGAGGAGTTTAATCCGCAGAAGATCGTGGCTGCCGTGAACAAATCCGCAGAGCGTATTCTTTATACTTTTTCAGACGAGGAGAAGGATTTTATCTGCCGTTTTGCCCAGGAGCATGCGGATTCCCTTGGAAAGAATGAGATTGAGATCCAGGAGATGCACAATATCGTGGAGGGGGCTCTGGAGCGTGTGAATCCGGCAGTTGCCAAGAGCTACCGTGATTATCGGAATTACAAGCTGGATTTTATCCATATGATGGATGATGTCTATACCAAGAGTCAGGCGATCCGTTATATCGGTGATAAAAGTAATGCCAATACAGACAGCGCCCTTGTTGCCACGAAACGAAGCCTGATCTTTAATGAGCTGAACAAGGAACTCTATCGGAAGTTTTTTATGAACCGTAATGAGCTTCAGGCATGTAAGGACGGCTACATTTATATTCATGACCAGTCTGCACGTCTGGATACCATGAATTGCTGTCTGTTCGATGTGGCAGCTGTTTTAAGTGGCGGTTTTGAGATGGGTAATGTCTGGTATAACGAGCCGAAGACTCTGGATACAGCCTTTGATGTTATGGGGGATATCATTCTCAGTACAGCAGCACAGCAGTATGGTGGCTTTACAGTGCCGGAGGTTGATAAGATCCTGGCACCGTATGCAAAGAAGAGCTATGATAAATATATTTCCGAATTTATGAAATACTCGGACGAGAGCTGGAGTGGCCGTGAGGAGAGAGCTATTGAGTATGCTCTTGATAAGGTCCGCAGGGATTATGACCAGGGCTGGCAGGGAATTGAGTACAAGCTGAATACCGTCGGTTCTTCCAGAGGTGATTATCCGTTTGTTACGGTGACACTTGGTCTCGGAACCGAGCAGTTTGAGAAGATGTGTACGATTTCCCTTCTTGAGGTCCATCAGGGAGGACAGGGTAAGGCCGGACACAAGAAACCGGTACTTTTCCCGAAGATCGTATTCCTTTATGACAAAGAGATCCATGGTCCCGGAAAGTGCTGTGAGGATATTTTTGAGGCCGGTGTGGAGTGTTCCTCCAAAACCATGTATCCGGACTGGCTGTCTATGTCCGGCGCAGGCTATATTTCCAGTATGTACAGGAAATACAAGAAGGTCATCAGCCCGATGGGATGCCGTGCTTTCTTAAGTCCGTGGTATGAGCGTGGCGGTATGGAGCCGGCGGATGAGAATGATACGCCTGTTTTTGTGGGACGTTTTAACATTGGTGCGGTAAGCCTTCATCTTCCGATGATCCTTGCAAAGGCCAGAGCGGAGAGCAGAGATTTTTATGAGGTTCTGGATTTCTATCTGGAAATGATCCGTAACCTGCACATTCGCACTTACGAATATCTGGGACAGATGCGTGCATCCACCAACCCGCTTGCATACTGTGAAGGTGGTTTCTACGGCGGACATCTGAAACCGAATGAAAAGATTGGCAAGATCCTGAAGCCTATGACAGCTTCCTTCGGTATCACAGCGTTAAATGAGCTTCAGGAACTTTACAATGGCAAATCCATTGCCGAGGATGGGGCGTTTGCTCTGGAGGTCCTGAAATATATCAATGATAAGGTAAATCAGTACAAGAAGGAAGATGGTTATCTTTATGCGATCTACGGAACACCGGCAGAGAGTCTTTGTGGCCTGCAGGTAGAGCAGTTCCGTAAGATGTATGGAATCATTGAGGGCGTTTCTGACAGACCATATGTGAGCAACAGCTTCCACTGCCATGTAACAGAGGATGTGACTCCGATCGAGAAACAGGATCTGGAGGGACGTTTCTGGGAACTCTGCAATGGAGGTAAGATTCAGTATGTACGTTATCCGATCGGCTACAATAAGGAAGCTATCCGTACACTGATCCGCAGAGCCATGGATCTGGGATATTATGAGGGAGTGAACCTTTCTCTTGCATACTGTGACGATTGTGGTCATGAGGAACTGGAGATGGATGTATGCCCTGTCTGCGGTTCCAGAAATCTGACCAAGATCGACCGTATGAACGGATATCTTTCCTACAGCCGTGTCCATGGAGATACCCGCCTGAATGAGGCGAAGATGGCTGAGATCGCTGAGCGAAAATCTATGTAAATGTTGGCTGTCCGATCAACTGTGGAACAGTGATCGGATGTGGAGCCAGACAGTATAAAAATATCCCGCAGAGCTGCCGGTAAGACCAGCAGCCGTCTGCGGGATATTTTTATGTAAAGTGAAGTTTTATAGTTCACTTTGTATTCTGAGTCCGTAAAATGATCATTTAATGATAGTTCCGGTCTTCTCACGGTAGCCGTCTTTTGCATGGGCCATGTCTGTGATGATGGTACGGCGTCCGGTTCCCTTCTCCACGAAGGAAACACCTGCTTCGATCTTAGGAAGCATGGAGCCTGCCGCAAACTGTTTGCCGGCAATATATTTCTTGGCATCTTCTGTGGAAATAGTATCCAGATAAGATTCGTGATCCGTATTATGGTCAAGGCTTACTTTCTCGACGCTTGTAAGGATCATCAGAGTGTCAGCGTTCAGTTCTTCTGCAAGAAGTCCTGCTGCCAGGTCTTTCTCGATGATGGCGCTGGCACCATTCAGCTGAGTTCCCTGCTCAAGAACCGGGATTCCGCCACCGCCTGCGGCAATGACGATCTGCTCTGCTGCAGAGAGGACCTTTACGGTTTCAATCTCTACGATCTTCTGTGGCTTCGGTGCTGCAAGGATACGTCTGTACTGGCCCTCGCCCACCTTTGTGACAAAGTTTCCTTTTTCTTCTTCAGCCTCGGCCTCTTCTGCGTTAAGAACACGTCCAATGATCTTCTCTGGCTCTGCAAATGCTTCATCGTATGGATCGATGACAACCTGTGTCAGAACTGTGCTGACCGGTTTGTAGATCCCTCTGGAGATAAGCTCAGCACGGATGGCGTTCTGAAGGTCATAGCCGATATAACCCTGGCTCATGGCGGAACATACGGACATTGGTGCAAATGTATAATCAGGATGTGCCTTACCGAATTCATTCATTGCGGTGTGGATCATCCCTACCTGCGGACCGTTGCTGTGGGAGATCACTACGCGGGTTCCCTCCTCTACCAGATCTGCGATTACCTTCGCTGCGAGTTTTGTAGCTGTTTTTTGCTCTGGAAGTGTGGTGCCAAGTGCCCGGTGGCCTAATGCAACTACTACGGTTTTTTCGCTCATAGGAAATACCTCGTTTCTCTTAAAAATTGGAATGAAATCAGTTACTGTATTCAGTAACGAGTACATCGAAAACGATGCACGAATATTATATTTTATTATAAAAGACCTATGTGGGAAATGCAATAGAAAATCGAGTGTTTTCCGAGACAGGAAAAACCGCCTGATCCAGTCAGACGGTTTGATTCCTACTATTTTTTGAGGGGGGAGATAGAGAGTGGTTTTTCATCTATCCAACACCTATTATATAGAGAAAATATGTTTAAAATATGTCGTTAATCTAAAAGAAATGGAAAATTTATAAAGAAAGTTTAAACAAACTTTATAATTTTTATATCCGGTTGCGCATGGTCTGAAAATGTGATACATTGAAAAAGTCTTGATCCTGCATTCTGCGGGATCTGTTCACGCATCGTTTCGATGCAGAAATCCATTTTATTTTATCGAAAAAAATATTGATCATGCATCATTTGCCGGGGAGGGATGCCTTTGTCTGTGGAAAAGTAAGTTTCTGTAAAAAAAACATGTGTATAAGAAATGCCAGATCAGGCAGAAATGAGGAAGAGCCATGAAAAACAGAATATGGAAACAGATGAAGAAAGCCGGAATTGTGACAGTGCTGGCAGGAGCCATGCTGGGGGGAACAATAGAACCGAAGCTGACTCTGGGAGCAGATTTTTTGCCGGGACAGGCACCGTTTATCGATCAGAGTGTGTTCTGGAAAGACATAGAATCCGGACAGGCGGAGCTTGGGATCCGGATTCGCGGCCTGAATGAATGGCTGTCCGGGAGAAGGTTTTCGGAGGATAAGGAGAAAAATGAGAAGTGGGACGATGAACTTCAGAAGATTGAAGATCCATCGGTGGAGCAGGAAGAAGAGATAGAACAGGAGCTGCCAGAGAATGACTTGCAGCAGGAAGAAGAGCAGGAGCTGCCGGAGGATGATTGGCAGCAGGAAAAGGAGCCAGAGCCGGAGCTGCCGGAGGATGACTTGCAGCAGGAAGAGAAGGCAGAACAGGAATTGCCGGTGGATAAGGTTGTGGAAGGAATCGGAATAGAAATGGAGGAAGGATATGAGCACGTGGAGCAGCTGGCATCCGGGGAAACAGTACAGCCGGAGGATGAAGAGCAGGAGAAAACGGGTCCGCTCACACCGGAAGGAACGTCGACTGGAGGGGAAAATGTAGGGAATGAAGAGGAAGGTGAGTTTGAGGAGACGCAAAAGCTGACGCTGGTCACGTATATTTCGGAGTATTTTGTTCCGGAAACGGATTCTGTCCCGAAAAATATGGCTGCACAGCAGATTTCTGTAAGGAGCCAGAGCGGTGAAGATACAGAGATCACAAAGCTGGAAAGCGTGCTGAACGTGGAGCAGAACGGGCAGGATGAGATCTTTTTCCGTATCCCGCTGATCCTGCGGCAGGAATACCGTTTTCCGGCAGAGAAAAGCAGTTATCCTGTGACTCAGGAGGAACCGCTTCAGAAGGACTGTACCGGTGCGGGAACCTTTCTCATGACAGAAGAAAACGGGGAAGAGCTGGTGATCGCAGAGGGAATCTCGCCTATGCTGGACGTGGAGGCTGCTGAGGCTGATATGGAATTGTCGGTAATTGCACAGAATAAAAAAATGAAAGCAGGGCAGACCATCCGTTATCAGGTAGAGATAGCCAATACCGGAAAGCTGGATCTTGCAGATATCCGTCTGACCAGCAGCCTTTCATGCCCTAAGATCCGGCATCTGTGGGAAGATGCAGAAGGCCTTCTAACAGAAGGGGCTGTGGCGGAATTTGCAGAATTAAAAGCCGGAGAGAGCAGGAGCTTTTATGTACAGGCGCCGCTTCTGGATGAACAGGAAAAAGATCTGGAGCACCAGGTGGAAGCAGAGGCCAGGGTGAAGGACAGAGTGGAGGAGGTGATCCGGAAGAACGCTTCCACTATAAATGGTCTGGAGGCACTGAAGGCGGATCTTTCTGTAAAGAAAACTGCAGACAAAGAAACCGCTGCACCGGGTGAGACTGTGACCTATCAGATCTGTATCGTGAATACCGGTGAAAAAACGCTTCATTCGGTTGTGGGAACGGAGCGCTTTCAGGCAGCAGGGATCCATGCACAGTTTCTGGAGCAGGAAGGTGTAACGCTCAACAGCAGCCGTACAAAGGCAATGATCCAACAGATCCCGCCGGGAGAGGCAGTTTCTCTTCAGGCTGTGGTGAAGATCCCGGGAAAAACAGCGGATCAGAAGCTTTTTAACCAGGTGACGGTCACAAGCAAGGAAACCGGAGAGCGATTGATGGAGGCCTCCGCTTCTGTCATGGTAAAAGGAGAGGTGGCTATTACGCCGGAAGAAGGGCTGCCTTTGCAGGGAGATGACCAGGGTCCGGCTTCCGGTCAGATACAGATGGCAAGAACTGCGTCCACACATCCGAAGACCGGAGATGATACCAGGAGGGATTTGTGGACGCTTCTGGCAGTGACAGCTTTGGTGACTGTGCTGGGCGGCATCTGGCTTCGGAAAAAATATGCGGATATTTATGGAAAAAGCTGATGTTACTGAGAACGGAGTGAACAGTAACAAGCTGATATTTTACAAGGCGGCTGTACCTCAAAGAAACGTTGAAAACAGGGGGGAGGTGTGCTATTCTATATGGTATGTACAGAAAATAAGAACAGTATATTTCCCGCCTCCGGTGTGCTGCCCGTCAGACCGGAAAAAGGGAAGATGGAGGAGAAAAATGAATCTTTTATCCTTATTGGAACATCTTGAATACAAATGCCTTCAGGGAAGTACAGAGCAGGAGGTTTCTTCTGTTGTATATGATTCCCGCAAAGTAGAAGAAGGGAGCCTTTTTATCTGCATCAGAGGTGCGGTCGTGGATGGACATAAATTTATACCTGATGTTGTGGCAAAGGGTGCGAAGACACTCATCGTGGAAGAAGCGGTGGAGGCACCGGAGGATGTGACAGTGATCCAGGTAGAGGATACCCGTTACGCCATGGCCTTTATTTCAGCAGCATGGTTCGGACATCCGGCAGAAAAGCTCAAAACCATCGGTATCACCGGAACCAAAGGAAAAACAACTACAACCTATATGGTGAAATCAATCCTTGAGAATGCCGGATATAAGGTTGGTCTGATCGGAACCATCGAGGCTGTTATCGGGGAGAAGCATATCCCGGCAGCCAACACGACACCGGAATCCTATATGGTACAGAAATATTTTCATGATATGGTAGAAGCAGGCTGCGATGCGGTCGTTATGGAGGTTTCCTCACAGGGACTGATGCTTCACAGAACCCAGGGATTTGTGTTTGATTTTGGAATTTTCACAAATATTGAACCAGATCATATCGGACCGAATGAGCACAAGGACTTTGATGATTATCTGCACTGCAAATCCATGCTTCTCAGACAGTGTAAGGTTGGTATCGTAAATCGTGACGATGAACACTTTGACCGCATTATCGAAGGCCACACCTGTAAACTTGAAACCTATGGATTTTCCGAAAAAGCAGATCTCCGTGCAGAGGGCGCCAGACTCGTTGGAAGAAAGGGCTATCTGGGAATTTCCTATCATGTTAAGGGACTTATGGATTTTCCTGTGGAGATCGATATTCCAGGTAAGTTCAGCATTTACAATTCTCTGACTGCCATTGCCATCTGCCGCCATTTTAAGGTATCCGAGGAGAATATCATCAAAGCTCTGAAGGTGGCCAGGGTCAAAGGCCGTATTGAGATGATCAAGGTATCTGACGAATTCACACTGATGATCGATTACGCACATAATGCCATGGCGCTGGAGAGCCTTCTTGGAACACTGAAGGAATATGATCCGCACAGACTGGTATGCCTGTTTGGCTGTGGCGGAAACCGTTCCAAGCTGCGCCGTTATGAAATGGGTGAGGTTTCAGGAAAGATGGCAGATCTGACCATCATTACTTCAGATAATCCGCGAGATGAGGATCCACAGGCCATCATCGATGATATTAAGATCGGAATGGCAAAAACAGATGGAAAATATGTAGAGATCCCGGATCGTAAAGAGGCGATCGCCTACGCGATCCATCATGGTGAGCCGGGAGATATCATCGTCCTTGCCGGAAAGGGCCATGAGGATTATCAGGAGATCAAGGGTAAGAAATATCCCATGGATGAGCGTGTACTGATCCGGGAGATCCTGGAAGAAGATCAGAAAGCGTAAATGGATGATCTATGCAGATGTGATCATTGACATTTCTCATGAAAAGCTGGACCGGGATTTTCAGTATCGTGTACCTGAGGAGCTGGTGCAGGCAATAAAACCCGGAGTTGTGGTCACAGTGCCCTTCGGAAAGGGAAATACCCTTCGGAAAGGCTATGTGACCGGGATCTCCGGAACGGCAAAATATGATGCGTCAAAGCTCAAGGAGATCTGGGGAGTGTCCACAGACAGTGAGACAACAGAATCCCGGCTGATCGCACTTGCGGCCTGGATGAAGGAGACCTATGGCTCCACCATGATCCAGGCACTGAAAACAGTTCTGCCTGTAAAAGACAAGGTCCGTGCAAAAGAGAAAAGACTGATCCTTTTTACAGGGAAAAAGGAAGAGGGGCAGGCACTTCTTGGCAAGCTGGAAGGCAGCCGCTTTAAAGCACGTGAGCGGTTCCTTCGGGCAATCCTGGAGGCCGGGAGCCTGGATTATACCTATGCCTCCAAAGAGCTTGGAGCCGGCATTTCCGTTCTTGATTTTTTTGAGAAAAAAGGTCTGATAACTATTGAAAGTCAGGAAATGTATCGTATTCCCGATGGGTTCGGCCTGGTGAAGGAGAACATGGAGCTGAGTCTGAACCAGGAACAGCTTTTGGCGGCAGAGCAGATCTTTCGGGAATGGCAGGAGCCGGACCCAAGGCCTGCACTTCTTTTCGGAGTGACCGGAAGCGGAAAGACCCAGGTTTATATGCGCCTGATCCAGAAGGTACTGGAGGAGGGAAAACAGGCGATCGTGCTGATCCCTGAGATCGCGCTTACTTATCAGACAGTCAGGCGCTTTTATGCCATGTTCGGAGATAAGGTTTCGGTTCTGAACTCCAGACTTTCCCAGGGAGAACGTTATGATCAGTTCAAAAGAGCAAAACGTGGTGAGATCCAGGTGATGGTAGGACCCAGATCCGCACTGTTCACACCGTTTTCAGATCTGGGACTGATCGTTATCGACGAAGAGCATGAACCCACCTACAAAAGTGAGAATACGCCAAGGTACCATGCACGTGAGACTGCCATTGAGAGGGCACGAATGGAACATGCCCGTGTGGTCATGGGATCAGCCACTCCGTCATTGGAAGCCTACAGTCATGCCTGTGACGGAGAATATCTTCTGGTAAAGTTAAACGCACGTTATGAGGAAAGGCCTCTTCCACAGGTATCAATCGTGGATCTTCGGGAAGAATTAAAGAAAGGAAACCGCTCGGTACTGAGTCTGGAGCTGAAGAGGGATCTGGAGCAGGTCCTTGAAAGAGGAGAACAGGCCATGCTGTTTCTGAACCGGAGAGGATATGCGGGCTTTGTTTCCTGCAGAGCCTGCGGTCATGTTATGAAATGTCCCCACTGTGATGTATCTCTAAGTGAACACAATGGCAATCGTCTGATCTGTCATTATTGCGGCTATGAGACTGTGAAACCGGAAATCTGTCCGTCCTGTGGTTCACCGCACATTGGTGGATTTAAGGCAGGAACCCAGCAGATCGAGAAGGTCATTGAAAAAGAATTCCCGAAAGCCAGGGTACTTCGAATGGATTTTGATACCACAAGGACCAAGGACAGCTATGAGAAGATCCTGGCTTCTTTTGCAAAGCATGAGGCAGATATTCTGGTGGGGACCCAGATGATCGTCAAGGGACATGATTTTCCGAATGTGACTCTGGTAGGAGTGATCGCAGCAGATCTTTCGCTGAATATGGATGACTATCACTGCGGGGAGCGTACATTCCAGCTTCTGACTCAGGCAGTTGGACGTTCCGGCAGAGGGAATCGGCCGGGGCAGGCGGTGATCCAGACATATCAGCCGGAGCATTACAGTATCCAGGCTGCGGCTATTCAGGATTATAAGAAATTTTATAAAGAAGAAATGGGGTATCGGATGCTTCTGGACTATCCGCCGGCAGCCCATATGATGACTGTTTTTGGCGCCTGCCAGGATGAAGAACTTCTGAAAAATGCCATGTATTATATAGAAGTTTTTATCCGCAGGGTAAGTCCGAAGGAAGAGCTTCACATGATCGGACCTGCAGCTGCATCGGTAGGTAAGGTAAAGGATGTTTATCGTCAGGTGATCCATCTGAAGCACAGGGATATCTGCTTTCTCACAGCAGTCAGAGAGAAGCTGGAGAAATATATAGAGATAAATTCCGGATTCCGGAAAATATACATTCAATTTGATATGAATTAAAGGAGAAGAAAAATGGCACTTAGAACAATCCGTGTACAGGGGGATTCTGTACTGACAAAAAAATCCCGGCCAGTAGACAAAATGACACCGAGGATCGGGGAACTGATCACAGATATGCTGGATACCATGTATGATGCAATGGGTGTTGGCCTCGCTGCACCACAGGTAGGAATCCTGAAACGTATCGTTGTCATCGATGTAGGTGAGGGCCCGATCGTGCTGATCAATCCGGAGATCCTTGAGACAAGCGGCGAGCAGACCGGTGACGAGGGATGCCTGAGCGTTCCGGGAATGGCAGGACAGGTAACACGTCCGAACTATGTGAAGGTAAAAGCACTTGATGTAAATATGAACGAACAGATCTACGAGGGAGAGGGCCTTCTGGCAAGAGCGTTCTGTCATGAGATTGACCATCTGGATGGAAAAATGTATACAGAACTTGTGGAGGGAGAACTTCACAAGGTAACTTATGATGAAGAAGACTAAAGGCGGGATACTATGAAGATTATTTATATGGGAACTCCGGACTTTGCGGTGGCGCCTCTTGTAGCACTGGCAGAGAACGGATATGAAGTGGAGGCTGTGATCACACAGCCGGACAAACCGAAGGGCAGAGGCAAAACTATGATGCCTACTCCTGTAAAAGAAGAAGCACTGAAACACGGGATCCCGGTACTGCAGCCGGTGAAGGTAAGAGATCCTGAATTTGTGGAAGAACTGAAAAATCTTGCACCGGACATCATCATTGTTGCGGCATTCGGGCAGATCATTCCAAAGAGCATCCTGGATATGCCGAGATTCGGATGTATCAATATCCATGCGTCTCTGCTTCCTAAATATCGTGGAGCTGCACCGATCCAGCAGGCGGTGATCGACGGTGAAAAAGAATCCGGCGTTACCATTATGCAGATGGGAACCGGTCTGGATACCGGTGATATGATTTCCAGGATCGTGGTTCCGCTTGCCAAAGATGAGACAGGTGGAAGCTTGTTTGATAAGCTCGCACAGGCAGGTGCAGAGCTTCTGGTACAGACTTTACCGTCCATTTTTGACGGAACTGCAACCCGCGAGAAACAGCCGGAGGAGAGTCCAACACCATATGCTGCCATGATCTCCAAAAAAATGGGGCTTCTGGATTTCAGCAAAAATGCGGAAGAACTGGAGCGTCTGGTAAGAGGCCTTGATCCATGGCCAAGCGCTTTTACCTTTATCAATGGAAAAACATTGAAGGTCTGGAAGAGCTCTGTTCTGGAAAAACAGGCACAGGAAGCACCGGGAACTGTGATAGCCGCTGACAAAGGAGGAATCCAGGTAGCATGCGGTCAGAAGGTACTCGTGCTCCATGAAGTGCAGCTGGAAGGCAAAAAACGCATGGAAGCGGATGCGTTCCTTCGGGGATATCAGTTGAAACCAGGAGACATGTTCAGAGATTCCAGGGAGTGATGAGTTATGTACGGATATGGTTATTACGGATGGGGAATGGACCCCACGATTCTTTTGCTCGTGATCGGAATGCTTCTTTCTCTTGCGGCATCTGCGAAGCTGCGCAGTACCTTTGCAGTCTATAAAAAGGTCCGGAGTCATTCAGGTATCACCGGTGCGGAAGCTGCACAGCGGATCCTGAGAGCGGCTGGGATCACAGACGTACAGGTGGTTCCGATCCGCGGAAGTCTTACGGATCACTATGATCCGAGAACGAAAACGGTTTCCCTTTCAGAAGATATTTATGGAAGAAATTCTCTGGCGGCTGTGGGGGTGGCAGCACATGAATGTGGCCATGCGATCCAGGATGCGATCAATTATGCACCACTGAATATCCGTTCAGCCATTGTACCTGCCGCAAATATTGGTTCCCAGCTTTCATGGCCGCTGTTTATCGCAGGACTGATCTTTTCCATTGATCCGCTGGTAACTCTGGGAATTGTTTTGTTTTCACTGGCAGTACTGTTTCAGCTGGTGACACTTCCGGTTGAGATCAATGCGTCTTCCAGAGCGCTTAAAATGCTGGAAAGTACAGGTATCTTAGGTGCAGATGAAAAAAAGGGTGCAAGAAAAGTACTTACAGCGGCAGCGCTTACCTATGTAGCAGCTCTGGCGGCATCTATTCTGCAGCTTCTGAGACTGATTATCCTTGCAGGAGGTAGAGATCGTGATTAGCAGCGGAGTAAATACCAGAGAACTGATCCTTGAGATCCTGTTACAGATCGAGGAGGAGGGTGAGCACAGCCATATTGCGATCCGGAATGCGCTTTCCAAATATCAGTTTCTTCCGAAACAGGAACGTAGCTTTATTACAAGAGTATGTGAGGGAACCCTGGAATACAGGATCTATATTGATTATGTCATCGATTCTTTTTCCAAGGTTTCTGTAAACAAGATGAAACCGCAGATTCGTGAGATCCTGAGAAGTGCGGTATATCAGCTGAAATTTATGGACAGTGTTCCGGACAGTGCAGTATGCAATGAAGCGGTAAAGCTGGCACAGCGAAAAGGCTTTTATAATCTAAAGCCCTTTGTCAACGGGGTGCTCCGTACGATCGCAAGAGAGATCGGTGATCTGGAGCTTCCTTCCAGGGAAGAAAACGAAGTCCGTTATCTTTCTGTGAAATATTCCATGCCGGAATATCTGGTAGAAAAATGGAAAGCAGCCTACGGAGTGAAGACTACGGAGAAGATCCTGGAGGATTTTCTGACAGAAAGACCGATCACAGTACGGTGCCGTACTCATAAGGCGTCTCTGAGAGAAATCGTCACCAGTTTGAAGTCTCAGGGAGTGACAGTAGAACAGGCTCCTTATCTTCCCTATGCACTGAAGATTTCCGATTACAATCATATTTTGACACTTGAGACCTTCCTTCAGGGAAAGATCCTGGTGCAGGATGTAAGCTCTATGCTTGTAGCGGAAGCTGCAAGTCCGAAAAAAGGTGACCATATCATCGACATGTGCGCTGCACCAGGTGGAAAAAGCATCCATGCGGCAGACAAAATGGGGGATTACGGAAATGTGGATGCCAGAGATGTAAGTCAGTATAAGGCAGATCTTATCAAAGAAAACATCCACAGGACCGGAGTGATCAATGTGGAAGCCAGAGTTCAGGATGCAACGGTATATGATCCGGATTCCGAACAGGCTGCGGATATTGTGATCGCGGATGTACCGTGCTCCGGTTATGGAGTTATCGGCAAGAAACCGGAAATCAAATACCGGGCAACTCCGCAGAAACAGGAAGAGATCGTAATGCTCCAGAGAATGATCCTGGATAAGGCTGCAAAGTATGTGAAACCGGATGGAACGCTGATCTTCAGCACATGTACCATTGCCCGGGAAGAAAACGAAGAAAATGTATTATGGTTTTTAAAGAATTATCCGTACCGGCTGGAAAGCCTGGATCCGTATATTCCGGAGGAACTGCACTGTAAATCCACGAAGCTTGGCTATCTGCAGCTTCTGCCGGGAATACATAAGACAGATGGATTCTTTATTGCCAGATTCAGAAGGAAATAACAGAAAATGACAGATGTAAAATCCATGACCATGGAGGAATTGAAGGAATTCATGACAAAGATCGGTGAAAAGCCTTTCCGGGCGAAACAGATCTATGCATGGCTTCACCAGCAGCTGGTTACCTCCTGGGATGAAATGACAAATCTTTCCAAAAGCCTCAGGGAAAAGCTTTCGGCTTATCCGATCACAGCACTGACCCAGGCAGATGTAAGGATCTCAAAAATTGACGGAACCAGAAAATATCTGTTCCAGCTGGAAGATGGAAATGTGATCGAGAGTGTTCTCATGCGGTATCACCACGGAAATTCTGTGTGCATTTCTTCTCAGGTGGGCTGCCGTATGGGATGCAGATTCTGTGCATCTACCATCGGAGGACTGACCAGATGCCTGAAACCGTCCGAGATGCTGGATCAGATTTACCGTATCCAGGCAGATACCGGTGAACGTGTGGCCAATGTAGTTGTGATGGGAACCGGTGAGCCGATGGATAATTATGACAATCTTGTCCGTTTTGTCCGGATCCTTACCGACGAAAACGGTCTTGGGATCAGTCAGAGAAATGTGACGGTTTCTACCTGTGGGATCGTGCCGAAGATGTATGATCTGGCTGAAGAAAAGCTTCAGATCACTCTGGCACTTTCCCTTCATGCTCCAAATGATGAAAAACGACAGGAACTGATGCCGATCGCGAATAAGTATTCCATGGATGAGGTTCTGGATGCCTGCAGAAATTATTTTGACAAAACAGGCCGAAGGATTACCTTTGAGTACAGTCTTGTAGCTGGCGTCAACGACAGTGAAGAAGATGCGAGACAGCTGGCAGGCCGTATAAAAGGCATCAATTGCCATGTAAATCTGATTCCGGTCAATCCCATCAAGGAACGCTCCTATGTGAGGTCTACTCGACAGGCTGTGGAGAATTTCAAAATAAAACTTGAAAAATACGGAATTAATGTTACTATTAGAAGGGAAATGGGCAGCGATATCGACGGTGCCTGTGGACAGCTAAGAAAAAGTTACATGGAAAAAACAGAAAGCGAGAAGTGACATGAGGATATACTCAGCTACTGATGTAGGGCAGAAGCGGAAGATGAATCAGGATTACGTGTTTGCATCTGAAGGTCCGGTTGGAAATCTGCCTAATCTTTTCACAGTCGCGGACGGAATGGGCGGACATAACGCCGGTGACTATGCATCCTCACATGCAGTACGGATCCTTGTGGATGAAATCCGTGAAGATGCGGATTACAATCCTGTGAAGGTTATTCGTCATGCGATCGAAGCTGCGAACACGGAGATCAGAAACCGTGCGCAGGAAGACGAAAACCTCCGGGGCATGGGAACCACTATGGTGGTGGCGACTATTGTAGATCAGTATGCCTATGTAGCCAATGTGGGTGACAGCCGTTTATATGTGATCCAGGACGGAATCCGCCAAGTCACCAGAGATCATTCCCTGGTACAGGAAATGGTGAGAATGGGCGAGATCAGCGAAGCGGAAGCACGGAATCATCCAGATAAGAACATCATTACAAGGGCACTTGGCGCGGAGAAAACGGTGGATGTGGATTTCTTTGATCTGAAACTTGAAAAAGGATGTACGATCCTGATGTGTTCAGACGGTCTCAGCAATATGGTTGAAGATGAGAAGATCCAGGAGATCATATCCGATCCGGAAGCAGATATTGATCAGAAGGGCAGTGCGCTCCTTCGGGAAGCAAATCAGAATGGTGGTAAGGATAATATTGCAGTCGTACTGGTAGAGCCATTCACGAATGAGGTGGAAGCATGTTGAAGACGGGAATGATCATAGCCGAGCGCTATGAGATCGTAGGAAAAATCGGAACTGGCGGAATGGCAGATGTCTATAAGGCTATGGACCATAAGCTGAACCGTTTTGTTGCCGTGAAGGTCCTGAAACCGGAGTTTCGGGAAGACACCACGTTTATAAAGAAATTCAGAAGTGAGGCCCAGGCGGCAGCTGGTCTTACACATCCGAATATCGTCAATGTATTTGACGTAGGAGATGACGGCGGTGTTTATTACATTGTTATGGAACTGATCGAGGGTATCACTCTGAAGGAATACATCTCCAAGAAGGGAAAGCTTTCCATTAAAGAGGCTACAAGTATCGCAATCCAGGTTTCTATGGGTCTGGAGGCGGCACACAGCCATGGTATCGTTCACAGAGATGTGAAACCTCAGAATATTATTATTTCCACAGATGGTAAAGTAAAGGTGACAGACTTTGGAATTGCCAGAGCTGCATCTTCCAATACGATCAGCTCCAATGTAATGGGATCTGTACATTACAGCTCACCTGAGCAGGTGAGAGGCGGATACAGCGATGAGAAGAGCGATATCTATTCTCTTGGAATCACACTGTATGAGATGGTCACAGGAAGAGTTCCTTTTGACGGAGATACCACTGTGGCGATCGCTATCAAGCATCTGCAGGAAGAGATGGTTCCGCCAAGTGTTTATACACCGGACCTTCCGTACAGTCTGGAGCAGATCATTCTGAAATGTACACAGAAAAGTGTAGATCGTCGTTACAGCCGTATGGAGGATGTGATCGCAGACCTGAAGCATTCTCTGATCGATCCCCAGGGTGATTTTGTAAGGCTTACTACAGTTGACAACGATGCCAAGACGGTTGTGATCTCAGAAGAAGAGCTTGGTGAGATCAAACATACACCGAAGCAGATCACAAAACCGGAGATCACCGCACTTGAGGAAGAAAAATACGACGATAACGATTACGATGATGCAGAGGAAGAATACAGACCGAGATCCGAGCATAGATCCGGAAAGAAAAAGAAGCATCATGGTTCCGGAAGAGGCCTGACGATTGCGGCACTGATCGGAGGTGCAGTCCTTCTGATCGTTCTTGTGGTAGTGCTTGGACGTGCCGCAGGACTGTTTGGAACCGGCAGCAGCGGAGCTGCAGACAGCAGCAAGGCAGAAGCGAAGCAGGAATCAGCAGCTGACGGTCTGGCAACTGTTCCTGATCTTGTAGGCAAGACAGAGGAAGAGGCTAAAACACTTGCAAACGATGCACATCTGGGTGTCCAGATGGCCGGTGAGGAGGCATCCGATCAGGAAAAAGGCAGGATCTCCCGTCAGGAGACAGCTGCGGGAACACAGGTTGAAGCCAATACAACTGTGAAATACTGGGTAAGCACCGGAACAGCACAGGTTACGATCCCAGATCTGGATGGACGTACAGGAATCGATGCACAGCAGACTCTGGAAGATCTTGGACTTCAGGTAAATGTCCAGAAAGAATACAGCGACACAGATGACAACGGATATGCACTGGTAGATCCGGGATATGTTTACAATGTCGAACCGGCAGCAGGTACTTCTGTGCAGGCAAGCTCTTCTGTAACACTGACAGTCAGTCGAGGGGTTGATTATGGCGATAATGCTGAGGTTCCGAGTGTTGTAGGAATGACCAAGGATGATGCGCTTACTACTTTAGGGAAATTTATTGATATCCAGATAACAGAACAGCAGAGTACAGAAGCTGCAGGTACAGTTATCGCACAGGATCCGGAAGCCTATGCGGCAGCAGACCCGGATCAGCCGATCAGCATTACCATCAGCTCCGGTGACAAGGCTCCATCTACAGACAGCGCAGCATCTGCAGATAGTACAGCATCTACAGACAGTACAGCATCTACAGACAGCACAGCATCTGCGGACAGCACAGTATCCACAACTACATCTACAGCAGATGTCAATGCAAACACAGGCTGGAAATGTACACAGACACTGGATACCCCGTCCGGTTACAATGGAGGCGCGATCCGTCTGGAACTGATCCAGGACGTAAACGGTGAGCCTAAGGCATCCACCATCATCGACGGACAGAATATCAGCTTCCCGTATCAGCTTGATATCTCAGGTGCTGAGGGCGTTACCTCAGGAACCATCTATCTCTATGAAGAGGTAGACGGGGATTATCAGCAGCTTGGAACCTACACGGTTACATTCAAGAAAGCTGAGTGATCATGCAGGGAAAGATAATCAAAGGTATTGCCGGATTCTACTACGTATATGCAGAAGACGGTAATACATATGAATGCAGAGCCAAGGGAATTTTCCGTAAGGATAAATTCAAGCCTCTGGTAGGTGACAATGTGGACATTACAGTTCTGGATGAAAAGGAACTGGAGGGAAGTGTGACGGAGATCCACAAGCGGAAGAATTCTCTGATCCGTCCGGCTGTGGCCAATGTAGATCAGGCACTGGTGATCTTTGCCATGGATAATCCGAAGCCGAACTTCATGCTTCTGGATCGTTTCCTCATTATGATGGAGAGGGAAGGTGTTCCGGCAGTCATCTGTTTTAACAAAAAAGATCTGGCAACAACGGAAGAGCTGGAATTTCTCTATGAAACATACCAGAGCTGCGGCTATCAGGTGATCCTGTCAAGTGCCCTGAAGGGAGAAGGACTCGACGAGATCGAAGAAGTGCTTCAGGGCAGGACAACTGTGGTTGCCGGCCCATCCGGCGTGGGAAAATCTTCTCTTACGAATTCCCTTCAGGAAGAAGTGGAGATGGAAACCGGTGAGATCAGCCGTAAGCTGAAACGGGGAAAACATACTACGCGCCATGCACAGATCATACCGGTGGCACAGGATACATTCCTTGTGGATACGCCGGGATTTTCCTCCTTATATATTGAAAATATGGAGGAGCAGGAACTGAAGGATTACTTTCCGGAGTTCCGAAGATATGAAGGACAGTGCCGCTTTCAGGGGTGCCGTCACATACATGAACCGGGCTGCGCTGTTAAGGAAGCCCTTGAGAACAATGAGATCAGCAGACTCCGATATGAAGATTATCTGGAGCTGCACCAGGAATTAAAAGAGAAAAGGAGATACTGAGTCATGGAATACCGATTGTGCCCGTCGATCTTATCAGCAGATTTTAACAGACTGGGAGAACAGATCAAAATTCTGGAAAAGGAAGGCGTTGAATATCTGCATATTGATGTTATGGATGGAGATTTTGTTCCCAGCATTTCTTTTGGAATGCCGGTGATCAAATCGATCCGGAAAGAATCCAACATGTTTTTCGACGTACATTTGATGGTAACAGAACCGGAAAGATATATCCGCGATTTTGTAGAATGCGGAGCAGATTCCATTACTGTACATGCGGAGGCATGTGAGGATCTGGAGCGTACACTGGAGCAGATCAGGGCAGCAGGGGTAAAGGCGGCAGTTTCGATCAAGCCATCCACACCGGTAAATGACATCAGCCATCTTCTTGAAGATGTAGATATGGTGCTGATAATGACTGTTCAGCCAGGATTTGGCGGACAGAAATACATGGACGAATGCACGGAGAAGATCCAGGAGCTTCGTGAGCTTATTGATGAAGAAGAGCTGGATGTTGATATCCAGGTAGATGGTGGTATCAATGATGATACACTGGAGACTGTTATGCGTGCCGGTGCAAACCTCATGGTCGCAGGTTCCTGGGTATTTAAGGGCGATGTGGCAGCCAATGTAAGACACATTACAGAAAAAATCCACAATATCAAAAAAGAGCTGGACTGAAAATGATCGATACAATAATAATCAGCGGGGGCAATATCCAGAATGGTTTTGCCCTCGATTTTTTAAAAAAAAGAATAGAAGAAAGCCGAGGAGAGAAAATCACTCTTGTTGCTGCAGATAAGGGGATGGAATGGTTTATGAAAAACCGGGAATTTATTCCGGATCTTGCAATTGGGGATTTTGACAGTCTTTCCGAAGAAGGCCAAAAATATATGGAAAGCCTGAAGGGACCGGAGATCATCAGGCTGAAGCCAGAGAAGGATGATTCGGATACACAGTCTGCGGTAAACCAGATGATCCGCAAGGGTGCAAAGGATATCCTGATCCTGGGAGCTACCGGCACAAGGCTGGATCATGTGCTGGCGAATCTGGGACTGCTTTCCATGGGTAAGGAACAGGGCGTTCGTATTGCGATCGCAGATCAGTGGAATTATATCACACTTGCAGAAAGCGGAACCATACTGCACAGAGAGGAGCAGTTTGGAAAATATGTTTCATTCTTTACTGTGGGAGGTGATGTGACAGGCCTCACTCTGAAGGGATTTAAGTATCCGCTGAACGGATATCATCTGACAGTAGAAGACAGTGGCCTGACCGTCAGCAATGAGATTTCGGAAGAAACCGCAGAGATCCTGTATGAAAGCGGGCAGCTTCTGATGATCATGTCCAGGGACTGACAGTAACAATAAATGCCTCACAGTTGCGATTTCAGGCTGTGTATGGTAATATGGGACAGGAATGGCCTGAAAAACGGAAAGGCCTGTTTAAAGAGTATCTGAAAAATACTGTAAATAAATATATCGAAAGGACGTATATAGAGAGATGAAATTAGGAATCGTAGGTCTTCCTAACGTAGGAAAAAGTACATTATTCAATTCACTGACAAAAGCCGGAGCAGAATCCGCAAACTATCCGTTCTGTACTATCGACCCCAATGTGGGTGTTGTAACCGTTCCGGATGAGAGACTGAATCTTCTCGGAGATTTTTATAAATCAAAAAAAGTAACACCGGCAGTGATCGAATTCGTCGATATTGCAGGTCTTGTAAAAGGCGCATCTAAGGGAGAGGGACTTGGAAACCAGTTCCTTGCAAATATCCGTGAGGTAGATGCTATCGTTCACGTGGTACGCTGCTTTGAGGATTCCAATGTTGTTCATGTAGATGGAAGCATTGATCCGCTCCGCGATATCGAGACTATTAATCTGGAGCTTGTTTTCTCTGATCTTGAGATCCTCGAGAGAAGAATTGCCAAGGTTACCAAGACTGCACGTATGGATAAGGAAGCTGCCAAAGAGCTTACATTTCTTGAAAAAGTAAAGGCGCATCTGGAAGAGGGACAGCTTGCCATTACTCTGGAAACAGAGAACGAAGATGAGGATGCATGGCTTGCAACCTATAATCTTCTTACTGCAAAACCGGTGATCTATGCGGCTAACGTTGCAGAGGATGATATCGCAGATGATGGGGCGAACAATCAGTATGTACAGGCAGTACGTGAATATGCTGCCAAACAGAACAGCGAGGTATTTGTGATCTGTGCGCAGATCGAGGAGGAGATCTCCGAGCTGGATGAGGATGAGAGAAAGATGTTCCTTGAGGATCTGGGACTGACAGAATCCGGCCTGGAGAAGCTGGTGCGCGCAAGCTATCACCTTCTTGGCCTTATGAGCTTCCTGACAGCCGGAGAGGATGAGACAAGAGCATGGACTATCAAGATCGGAACCAAGGCACCGCAGGCAGCAGGTAAGATCCACACAGACTTTGAACGTGGATTTATCAAAGCAGAGGTTGTGAATTATCAGGATCTTCTGGATTGCGGTTCCTATGCAGGTGCCAGAGAGAAGGGCCTTGTACGTATGGAAGGAAAAGAGTACGTTGTACAGGACGGAGATGTGATCTTATTCAGATTTAACGTGTGATCACCAACGTCTGTGAAATACCGGCTGTAAGCTGAAAAATTATAACAGGTGATTTTATGGATATGTCAATTCGGTTTCCCGGATTAAATCTGGTTTTGGATCATGTGCCGAGATCCTTTGAAATCTTTGGCTTTGAGATCACGATCTATGGCGTCCTGATCGCGATAGGAATGCTTCTGGGAATCTTTTTTGTGGTACTGGAAGCCAGAAGAAATCATGAAGATCCGGATGCATATCTGGATCTGGCCATCATAACGCTGCTTTCCGGTGTGGCAGGGGCAAGGCTGCTTTATGCGGCTTTTTCCTGGAGCTTTTATAAAAATGATCCGGGACAGCTTCTGAATATACGGTCCGGAGGACTTATGTTTTATGGCGGACTTCTGGGCGGTGTGCTGGGTGGTGCGGTCTACTGCAGGATCCGAAAGAAATCCTTCTGGCAGATGGCAGATCTTGCCTGCATGGGACTTCTGATCGGGCAGATAATAGGAAAGTGGGGAAGCTTTTTTAACAGAGAATCTTTCGGGGAATATGCAGACAACATTTTTTCCATGCAGCTGCCGCTGACTGCGGTACGGGCAGGAGAGGTCACCACGGCTATGCGTGAAAAGCTTCAAACCGTGGACGGTGGTACCTGGATTTTGGTACAGCCCTTGTTTTTTTATGAAAGTCTCTGGTGTCTGCTTGTGCTTTTGATGCTTATGATGCTGCTTCGCAAAAAAGTATTTCAGGGAGAGATCTTTCTGAGATATCTGGCAGGCTATGGTCTTGGAAGAGCAGTGATCCAGTGGTTCCGCACAGATAAAATACTGTTTCCGGGAACCGGCGTGGATGTTTCACTGGTGATCTCGGTAATACTTTTTGTTCTTTGCACCGTGGTAGTTGCAGTGAAACGCGTGATGTCCAGAAAGCGGGCAAAAGTACGGATGAGAAGGATCGAGAAAGATCAGCAGGCAGAGAAAGAAGCGGAACAGCAACGGGAAAATGTAGCAGAGAATCTGGAAACAGAGACTGTACAGGGAGAAAAAAATGGATCAGAACGAGATACAGAAGAAAGAGGAAGCTCTTCGGAAAGCGTCACTTTTGCAGCAGCTGCAGGAGGAACGGAAGAAGCTGGACAGCCAGATCAGGAGCAGGAGCGATCTTCTGAAGAATCTGGAGGCCAGCCAAAGAGTTGACCGTATTCTGGAATTATATTACGGAAACTGAGAGCAAACAGATATAGGATACAGATGCTTTTGTCTGATGGATCAGAATATAGGATAGGATACCGGCATTTGGCTGATAAGAGCAGCAGAAAACTGCCCTGCAGGAAAACGTCTTCTACGACGTTTCCGGCAGGGCAGTTTTTGTGCTGTGCAGTAGGAATATATCAGTACATCTTTCGGAAATCCAGAGGAGTTGTGCCTGTGACTTTACGGAACATGGCGATAAAGTGGCTGGCATCGGAAAATCCGGAAGCGCCGGCAACATCCTGGATCTTCATATCCGGTCTGGAAAGCAGAAGCTCCCGGGCGCGGCTGATGCGGTACATGGTAACGTACTCGTAAACCGAGCAGCCCATAAAACGGCGGAACAGACGGGAAAGATACTGCGGAGAGACAAAAACGCTCCGGCTCAGTTGCGCTGCAGTGATATCCTGCTGATAACCGGTTTCGATTTCTTTTATTACCGGGATCACATATCTCTGGTAGAGCGGATTATCCTGTATCTTCGGAGAAGCTGCACAGTCTGTAAAATTCATAAGAAAATTATAGCAGTCGGAAGAAAGAGATTTCATATCCGGTGTGGGCTGATGATATTTACGCAAGGTAGAAGAAATCATTTTCCGGATACTGGCTCCTTGTTCCTTTTCGATAAGGATCACTTCCTGGTTGTCTGTCATGGAAGGAATGCTGCCTGCCAGTGTTCCTGTGAAGGTGGCAAACATCGTGGTCCAGGAAGTAGACTCCCTGTGATAGGAATGAGGGACACCGGGGGCGATGAGGATGCCCTCGTTGGCTCCGAGAGTATAAAATTTTCCACGGACTTCAATGCGTCCGGTACCCTTTTCAGTCTGGAGGTAATGATAATACGGATATCCGTCCGGACGGAAGATATTAACCTGATTCCAGTGGTTCCCAAGAGATTCAAACATGAAGGGAGCACTGACCGGAGTGTTTCTGAAATAGATCGACATGATATTCACCTGTTTCTAAATGTTATATATTTTGGCGAAACATATTATACCATAATCCGGTGGATTATACTATAATGATCCTAGCATAAAAAACGAAGGATCCGGCAGAAAAAACAGAATCTGCCGGGCAGGAGGAAAAAATGAAAAAATTTGATCATTCTCTGTTAAAAGATCCCCGGTATTTCAGCGACGGAAGAATGGATGCCCACTCAGATCATACATATTATCGCTGTGAGGAAGAGAGAGAAGATGGGAAAACTTCTTTCCGTCACAGTCTGAATGGTCTCTGGAAGTTCCATTATGCACGGAATTATGCATCTGCTATCCCAGGCTTTGAGGAAGAAGCATATTCCTGTAAGGACTGGGAGGAGATTTATGTGCCGGCACATATCCAGATGGAAGGATATGATGCACCGCAGTATGCCAATGTCCAGTATCCGTGGGAAGGCCATGAAGAACTTCATCCGGGACAGATCCCGGAACGTTTTAACCCGGTGGCAAGCTATGTGAGATATTTCCATGTGCCGGAGAGCATGAAAGGAAAAAGAGTATTTGTTTCATTCCAGGGAGCAGAGAGCGGCCTGGCTCTGTGGCTCAATGGAAAATTTGTGGGATACAGTGAAGATTCTTTTACTCCGTCAGAATTCGAGCTTACGGAATATCTGAAGGACGGCGAGAACAAGCTGGCGGCACAGGTGTTTAAATGGACAGCCAGCAGCTGGTGCGAGGATCAGGATTTTTACCGTTTTTCCGGAATTTACAGAGATGTTTATCTGTTTACGGTACCGGATGTCCATGTATATGATCTCAGGATCCGTGCCATTCCGGATGAAACTCTCAAAAAAGCCGAGCTTGAGATCGTGACCAGTACCTGGGGAAAAGGAAAAATGAAGCTTACACTTTCCAGAAAGGGAGAGATCCTTTTGCAGGAGGAAAGATCTCTGAACGGAGAGGATACCTGTACCTGGGAGATTCAGGATCCCCTTCTCTGGAGTGCAGAAGAGCCGAATCTCTATGATCTGGAGCTGGAGATCAGTGATGAAAGCGGAAAGCTCCAGGAGATCATCCCGGAGAAAGTCGGTTTCCGCCGTTTTGAAATGAAGGATGGTATCATGACCCTTAACGGAAAACGTATCGTATTCAAGGGTGTGAACCGCCATGAGTTCAGCTCTGTCACAGGAAGACATGTGTCCCGGGAGGAACTGCTCAAAGACATCGTGACCATGAAACAGAACAACATCAATGCAATCCGTACCTGTCATTATCCGGATGCATCTCCGATCTACCGTCTCTGTGATGAATATGGTATTTACATGATCGCAGAAAACAATCTGGAATCTCACGGAACCTGGGATATAGCAGAATTTACCGGAGATCACACGGATATCGTTCCGCACAACAAACCGGAATGGCTGGGCATGATGCTGGACCGTGTAAATTCCATGTATCAGCGTGACAAGAACCACCCGGCGATCCTGATCTGGTCCTGTGGAAATGAATCCTTTGGTGGAAAAGATATCTTTGAGATGTCTGAGTTCTACCACAAGAATGATCCTACAAGACTGGTACATTATGAGGGGGTTTTCCATGACCGCAGCTACAATGCCACCAGTGACATGGAAAGCCAGATGTATCCTTCCGTAGAAGCGATCCGGGAGTTCCTTGCAAAGGATGACAGCAAGCCGTTTATTTGCTGTGAGTATACCCATGCAATGGGAAATTCCTGCGGCGCAATGCATAAATATACAGATCTTACAGATACAGAACCGAAATATCAGGGTGGCTTTATCTGGGATTACATTGATCAGTCTATTTACAAAAAAGACCGTTACGGTAAAGAATTCCAGGCATACGGCGGAGACTTCGGTGAACGTCCTACAGATTATAATTTCAGTGGAAACGGTATCGCATACGGCGGAGACAGAGATGCTTCACCAAAGATGCAGGAGGTAAAATTCAACTACCAGAATATCACTGCGCAGGTAAGTGAGGATTCTGTTAAGATCATCAACAAAAATCTTTTTGTAAATACGGACACATTCCGATGTGAAGTGACTCTTGCAAAGAACGGTCATGTTCTCCGCACAGAGACACTGGATACAGCGGTGGAGCCTTTAAGCCAACAGACCTACAGACTTCCATTTGGAAAACAGCAGCGCCCGGGCGAATATACGGTAACCGTAGCCTTCCTTCTCAGAGAAAAAACACTTTGGGCAGAGGCAGGACATGAGGTTGCTTTCGGCCAGTATGTTTATCAGGTGGAAGGAACACCGGAAGCTCCTGCGTGTGGCGTGGAGTTTGTGAGAAGCCTTCATAACATCGGCGTCCGCGGGGAAAATTTCGAAGTGCTGTTTTCTGTTCTCAATGGTGGTCTGGTTTCGTATAAATATGCAGGAAGAGAAATGATCGAAGCGATTCCGAAGCCCAACTTCTGGAGAGCACCTACAGATAATGATTGCGGAAGTCTGATGCAGATGCGCTATGCACAGTGGAAGATCGCCAGTATGTACGCAAGTCATAAGGATTACCGAAAAGGCATGTATGGTCCGGCCAATGCTCCGGAGACAACGGTTCACGAAAACAGCGTGGAGGTTGCTTTTACCTACATCCTGCCAACTACGCCTGCCAGTGAATGCCGTCTTGCCTATGAGGTAACCGGAGATGGAAGAGTAAAGACAACGCTGACCTATGATCCTGTAAAAGAGCTGGGCGATATGCCGGAGTTCGGAGTACTCTTTAAATTCAATGCGGATTATGATCATGTTCAGTGGTACGGCCTGGGACCGGCAGAGACTTATGCAGACCGGAAGCATGGCGCAAAGCTCGGCATTTATGAGAATCTCGTGACAGACAATATGGCACGCTATCTTGTGCCGCAGGAATGCGGAAACAAAGAGGAAGTACGCTGGGCAAAGATCACAGACAGAAAGGGTAGAGGAATGCTCTTTGAGATGGATAAAGAAAACGGCCCGATGATGTTCTCGGCACTTCCATATACTCCTCATGAAATGGAAAATGCCATGCATCCCTATGAGCTTCCGGCAATCCATTATACCGTTGTCCGTGCCGCAAAGGCGCAGATGGGTGTTGGAGGAGATGACAGCTGGGGTGCCCGCACCCATCCGGAATACCTTCTGGATACCAATGGAAAGATGAAATTTTCCTTTGTGTTCAAAGGCCTTTAAAATGTCATAAAATAACAGAACATAAAGTCAGAAAAAAGCTTCCGGCGACTGTCCGGAAGCTTTTTCATTTCATAATAATGCACAGAAAATAAACAGGTTGAAAAAAAACCTGTGGATATTTCATGAAATGAAAAAAAACTTGGATATGCACTTGTTTTTTCATGGTAAATAGTTTAGAATGATTACATAAGTGGTAGAAAGTGGTGAATAGTGGTAGCGAATGGGGATGAGTGGCAGAATACACCATTTGCACCCTGGAAGCACGAAGGGGAGAATCGTGTTTCACGAGAGTAGGTGGGTTTCATGTTCATGGGCGAGTATAATCATACGATCGACGCGAAGGGGCGTCTGATCATCCCTTCCAGGTTCAGGGAACTCTTAGGGGAAGAGTTCGTACTGACAAGAGGGTTGGATGGTTGCCTTTCTATTTATCCGATGGATGAATGGGTTGCTTTTGAAGAGAAACTCCGAGCATTACCACTTACAAATAAAGACGCAAGAACCTTTTCACGTTTCTTTGTAGCCGGAGCTACAACATGTCAGCTGGATAAGCAGGGAAGAATCCTGGTGCCGCAGACGTTGCGCCAGTTCGCTGGTCTGGATAAGGATGTGGTGCTTACGGGTAATCTGAACCGGATCGAGGTTTGGAGCAAAGAGAAGTGGAGCGAGAACTGCAATTATGATGATATGGACAGCATTGCGGAAAGCATGCAGAACATAGGAATCGTCATTTGAGCATAACGCAGGTAGAAATCCCACAGGAGACGGATATGGAATTTAAGCATAAATCTGTATTACTCAATGAGACCATTGACGGCTTAAGGGTAAAGCCGGATGGAATCTATGTGGATGGCACTTTAGGAGGAGCGGGACACGCCACAGAGGT
>OFMO01000591.1_pt1 | contig 29377 bp, 22 predicted proteins | sample 1541821 | NCBI WGS metagenome assembly OFMO01 (sample SAMN04209253, study PRJEB22552) | human gut metagenome | biome: gut; material: feces | host: Homo sapiens | place: USA: Oklahoma | reverse complement strand
AATAATCTGATTGCTTGAATAATGTGATCACAATTTAATATGAGCAGTATGAAAGCCCTCGGGAGTTAATCCTGGGGGGCTTTTGGTATAGCCAAATCTGTTGAAGTATGTTATTATATGCATCAGTTCTCAGAATCGGGAATATTCAGTTGAGATAAGAAAGGACACAACAATCATATGAACATAGGAAACAATATAGGAAATATCATGAAGATCACAGGCGCATGGAACACCTTTAAGAGCAATCATCCCAAGTTCCCGGCATTCTGTCAGGCAGTTTCACGCAAAGGACTTAAAGAAGGAAGCATTATTGAAATTGCGATCACCACTCCTGAGGGAGAGAAGATAGAGACAAACCTGAAAGTAAAGGACAGTGACCTGGAATTACTGAAACAGTTGTCTGACCTGAAAATGTGAAAAAGTTTACAAAAATTTTATTTGAATAACAGGTATAAATCTGCTATAGTATTCTATGTTGGTTAAGTTGATTATTATTCGTTCCCATATATAAGAATGATAGGTTCTCAAAAGAAAGAAGAGGAAGAAAATTGCGTAAAAAATCACATATTTTATTAGCAAGATACCTTGCGGATCAGATGCAGACCACAGCAAGCCTGCAGTCTCACAGAAAGGCTTTCTGCCTGGGCAGCATTCTGCCGGATATCAAACCGTCCTTTATCACCAGGAGACACGAGTTCTACGGAACATTTGAAGATGTCAAGAACCGGATGAAAGAACTGGCAGATATCAGACCGGATGAGAGTAACCAGAGAGTTTACTGGCGGCGGTTCGGCGAAGTGATCCACTATATGGCGGATTATTTTACCTTTCCTCATAACAAAACATATACAGGAAGCTTCAGCCAGCATAATCATTATGAGAAAGTACTTAAGAACAGACTGAAAGAATGTATACAGCAGGGAGAAGCATATGCATATCTGGAACCGGCCATCCGCTTCGCAGATTTCGCCACCCTGATCGATTATATCGAAGCTACTCATGAGAAATACCTCAACAAGCTCCGCAGCGTGGAAGAGGATATCCGCTTTATCCTGAATATGTGTTTTCAGGTAGTGCAGGGACTGATACAGATCTGCATTGGTAATAAGAACTTTGCAGGAGCCATTCAGGCAGCCTGACAGAGATACGCTAAGAATACAGGAAGGCTGTGTGGAAATCATATCCGCACAGCCTTCCTGCATTCTGAAATATATCTTTCTCACTGCTTGATTAGGTTAAAATGTGACAAAAAAATGAATTTTGGTCAAATCTGGAATTTACCTGCCTTGAGCTGTTGATTTCAAAAAATGATTATGCTAGAATAAAACAGGTTAATATTTTGGGATAATTTACTTATGAAATAACATAATAATGTGAAAAGTAATTTAGACAGTATGCCCTTATAAACAGGGGGTAAGGACATGCTCACAGTAAGAAGGGAGCAATTTAGATATATGAAAAACAAGTATCTTACCAGATTCTTATGTCTGACATTGATGTCAGGAATGGTATTATCCGGTCCTGCGTCCGTACTTGCAGCAGAGGATACTGCTGCGTATACAGCAGACGGTTCTGATTTCAGCGATTCCGGTGATTTTGATTCAGGATCAGAGGATCCGGCGCCGGCAGATCCGACTCCTGCAGAGCCAACACCTGCGCCGGTAGATCCGACACCTGCAGACCCGACACCTGCACCGGTAGATCCGACACCAACAGATCCGACACCAACACCTGCAGAGCCAACACCTGCACCGGCAGATCCGACTCCGACACCAACAGATCCGACTCCGACACCTGCGAATCCTACACCAACACCGTCTTCACAGATTACGAAGGCAGCCCAGGATGTGATCGACAGAATCAATGAGTTGAACGCACAGACCATCACGCTGGAGAAGAAAGCCACTGTTCAGAGCATCCGCACTGCATATAATGCCCTGTCTGATACAGAGAAGGCACAGGTTTCTAATTATAATCTGCTGGTTCAGGCAGAAGCGACTATTGCTCAGTTGGAAGCGCAGAAGAACAATGCGAATACGAATAATCCATTTACGAGTAATACCAGTGCTGCACAGACCGGAACTCCGGTATATTATGCGTCCAATATCCACGCAGGTAAGGATTTCTATCTGGACAGCCTGAAGAATAACTACAATCTGACCTTCTCAGATGATTTCGCTTCTGTTATGGATGAGATCGAGAAGGAATATAAAGAGAAGAACAAAGTAGCAGATGCCAGCGATGTAAACGGCAGCAAGACCACCACATCTGCAGACAGTCTTCTGGTAAGAAACTGGCAGGATATCCTTGCAGTCTATGTATATCAGCAGAGCCAGGACGGAAAAACAGAATTTACCCTGGATTCCTCCTGCAAGAAAGACCTTGCGAAAATCTTTGCAGAGATGAACCCGATCGTAAGGGACAAGCAGGATATCACTCACGTTACATACGCTAATCGTAAAATCAACTACTATATTAAGAAAAATAAAATCGCAAAGAAGGATCGTACGATCCTTAAGAAATATGTGGAAACAGACTGCAAACTCCTCTGCGCGGTAGTAACAGCTGCCAACGGTTTTGTCCGCGAGAGTGTAGGGGATGATGTTTCCGAGGAAAGAGTAAATGTTATCTCTGCAGCCTATTCACTGGTTGGTAAAGTCGGTTACTTCTGGGGCGGCAAATCCACAGTGATCGGTGAAGATCCAGGCTGGGGAACCAGCGAGAAGGTGTCAACCGAGGGAAGCAAGAGCACCGGAACCATCCGCGCATACGGACTGGACTGCAGTGGTTTTGTCACCTGGGCAGTGATCAACGGATATCAGGATAAAGCAATGCAGGAAGCTGTAGGCGACGGAACTTCCGATCAGTGGGAGAAAGCAAACGTGGTAACTGAGGCAGATGCACAGCCCGGAGATCTGGTGTTCCAGAAAGGACCGGAAGCAGGAAGCGATAATCATGTAGGTATTCTCTGCGGTAAAACAGACGCAGGTGACTGGATCGCAGTACACTGCTCCTCCGGCAAGAATGGAGTAACAGTAGGCGAAGCATACAGTGCAAGCTTCCGTTATATCCGCCAGCCATCCTTCTACCCGACACAGGAACAGGTTCAGGAAATGCAGAGCAGCAGTACGGTAAGCACAACAACAGGTGATGCAGCAGCTTTCACAGGAACAGATATCTTTTCTGCAAATGTGACAGTAAGCAATACTCTGCAGGATGCGATGAAGTCAAATACTTCCGACTCAACAGGATTCACAACATCAGAATCCACTGAGAAAACTTCCATCCTTCCGGATAAAATTGACCTGTCAAAAGAGAAAGTCGCTGTATTTAAGGCAAAATAAAATGTATAAAAGAAGAGAAAGTCATACAAAAAAGTCTGGCTTTCCCTTCTTTTTTGTTTGTGTGTAAACTTTTTTTAGCTGTTAACTTAAACGCTCAAGTAAAAACTGACGAATTTGCTTATTGGTCTGCGGAATATGCTTCAAAAACGAAAAAAATATTCGAAAATATGGAAACAAAAATTGACAAAGTGTACGAAATATGTTAACTTTAAACCAATAATATAATGTCAGATAAAAAAAGGAGAAATTCCTTCTTTTTTTGTTGCTGATATTACAGTAAAATCTGAAGATGAGACACCAACAGATGATTTGTTCTGTAAACAGTGAACACACTGTTGTGTTCGGAAAAGAGATACACAGATGGCATTAAGACGTGAGAGAATGAGGCTTGGTGACATGCTCATCAAGCAGAATGTGCTGACTGAAGATGAATTAAAGAAAGCCCTGGAATTGCAGAAGGGAAGCGGCAAGAAAATCGGTGAAGTTCTGGTAGATAATGGCTTTATCACTGAGGATATGATCGTTCGTGCCCTCCAGATGCAGCTGGGGCTTAAAGTCGTTCAGCTGACAGGCGTGACGATCCCGAAAGAGGTCCGAAATCTGGTCAGTGTGGACATTCTTAAGAAATATACCTGCATTCCCTTTGAACTGGATCCCTACAATGCCAATATCCTTCATCTTGCAATGGCAGATCCGATGGATATGGCTGCGATCGACGACATCTCTATCGTGACAAACCTGCAGATAGAGCCTTACATTGCTACAACCAGAGATATTCTTGCGGCAATCGACAGATGCTACGGCGCATCGGAGACACTGGATGCAGCCAGACGATTTACTCAGGAGAGGGCACAGCTTCGTGGAGGAGCAGCAGACGACGATACAGATACAGATGTAAGTGATGCACCTATTGTACAGCTGGTGCGTTCCCTTATTGAACAGGCAATCCGCCAGAGGGCCAGTGATATCCATATCGAAGCTCTGGAGAACAAAGTACGCGTCCGTTACAGGATCGACGGTGCACTCTATGAGCGTATGGTATATGACAACAGCCTTCTCCCTGCAATCTCCACCCGTATCAAGATCCTTGGAGGTATGGATATCTCAGAGAAAAGGAAACCTCAGGACGGACGTATGTCCATTATGGTAGACAGACAGGACTATGATATCCGAATTTCCTCTCTGCCTACTGTACACGGAGAGAAGATCGTAATGCGACTCTCTTCAAAACTGAACCTTACACGTAACAAGAAAGATCTGGGACTTCCACCCGATGAGATGGAACGTTTCAACCATATGCTGGCCAGTCCTTTCGGGATCATTCTTGTAACAGGACCGACAGGAAGCGGTAAATCCACTACCCTGTATACAGCATTAAGTGAATTAAATAAAGAAGCAGTCAATATCGTAACAGTAGAGGATCCTGTGGAGGCAGATATTGAGGGCATCAATCAGGTACAGGTCAACAACAAAGTAGACCTGAATTTTGCGTCAGCCCTTCGTTCCATTCTCCGTCAGGACCCGGACATTATTATGATCGGTGAGATTCGAGACAGGGAGACTGCTGCTATTGCAGTACAGGCATCCATAACAGGACATCTGGTTGTCTCTACATTGCATACCAACAATGCAGTAGGTACTCTGAACCGTATGGCGGACATGGGAGTGGAGAGATATCTGATCGCAGATTCTGTTGTAGGAGTTATCGCACAGCGCCTTGTGCGTAAGCTGTGCAGCCACTGTAAAAAAATGCGTCCTGCAACCTCTGAGGAGAAGAGAATTCTGAGAATGAACACACAGGAGGACGTAAATGTCTATGAACCCTGTGGCTGTGATTTCTGCAGCCATACAGGATATTACGGGCGTATCGGTGTGTTCGAGATCATGGAGGTCAATGACGAGATCCGCGACCTGATCGCAGAGAATGGAACAACAGAGGAACTGGAACGCGCAGCCAGAAACAGCGGAATGCGCACACTGAGAGAGAATGGTATCAACTATGTGCTGAACGGCACCACTTCTGTGGAAGAGATGCTTAAGGCATCTTATGAATGATTGAGACTTATAGATTATTAATTTTACGACTATTAATATAGAAGGAATTCCTGCGGAATCGGAGTTCTCCGGAGATTCTCAGGGAGTTACGAGGCAGATTAGGAAATATGTATAATTTAGACGAAATACTGATACAGTCAGTGAAGGTAAGGGCTTCCGATATCCACCTGACAACCGGCAGGCCGCCAAGCTACCGGATCGATGGTGTATTGGCTCCCATAGAGGGAGAACGCCTTACTCCGCAGATGCTGGAAGATATTCTCATGCCCCTGATGGATGTCCGTCACAGAGAAGAACTTCAGAATAACGGACAGACAGACTTTGCCTATGCCATCTCAGGTGTGGGACGTTTCCGCGTAAATGTATTTAAACAGAGAGGAACACTTGCTTCCGTTATGCGAAGCCTTCCTTTCAACATCCCGGAACCTGAGGATCTTGGTATTCCTGCAGAGGTAGTGGAGATGACCACGCGGAAAAGAGGTCTCATTTTGGTAACAGGGCCGACAGGAAGCGGGAAATCAACCACATTGGCTTCATTGATCCATGTGATCAACAGGAATTATCCTTACCATATTATTACATTGGAGGATCCGATCGAATATCTGCACAGACATGATAAATCTGTGGTAAACCAGAGGGAAATCGGCAGTGATTCAACGAATTATGCACAGGCACTGAGGGCTGCACTCCGAGAAGACCCGGATGTGATCCTGGTAGGAGAGATGCGAGACCTGGAAACCATTTCCACTGCCATCACAGCGGCGGAAACCGGTCATCTGGTATTTTCCACCCTTCATACTATCGGTGCGGACAAGACTATCGACAGAATCATCGATGTATTCCCGCCAAATCAGCAGCAGCAGATAAGGATCCAGCTTGCCTCTGTATTAGAGTGCGTTGTATCCCAGCAGCTTCTCAAGAAAGCAGACGGAAGCGGCCGTGTAGCTGCACTTGAAATACTTTTTGCAAATAATGCAGTGCGAAACCTGATCCGTGAGAGCAAAACCTATCAGATATCCTCTGTGATGCAGACCAACAGACGTGCAGGAATGCAGACAATGGATGATGCACTGTATGACTTATATATGAGAAAACTGATCGATGCTGACAATGCAGTGACATATGCCCAGGATCCGGTCAGCATGAACAAAAAAGTCAGCTTTGACTTCTGACAGAAACCCGATCTGGCAGACACCCTGAGCCTGACTGACAGAAAGAAGTGATAAGATGCCGGGTTTTACCTACGTGGCAGTAGATAAAAGGGGAAAAGAGAAAAGAGGAAGTATTGAGGCTGACAACAAAGAGAAAGTTGTAGATATCCTGAAAAACGACGGGCTGATTCCGGTCTCTGTAAAAGAGCAGGGAGCCCTGAACAAAGACATAGATTTTTCCATAGGAAAGAAAGTAAAGCCAAGAGATCTGAGTGTATTCTGCCGTCAGTTCGTCAGCATCACCCAGGCAGGTGTCCCGATGAAGGAAGCCCTGCAGATGCTTTCAGAACAGACAGAAAACAAATGGCTGAAGCGTGCCATCTCAGAGGTACTTCTCAGTGTGGAGAAAGGAAATACACTGGCAGACTCCATGAGAGGCCAGTCAGATATCTTCCCGCCAATGCTTATCAATATGGTAGAGGCAGGTGAGAACTCCGGAAGCCTTGAGATGGCTTTCTCACGAATGGCAGTACAGTTTGAGAAGGAAGCCAAGCTGAAGGCAACTATCAGAAAGGCAACCATCTATCCGATTATTCTGGTCGTTGCTGCGATTGGAGTTGTGGCTGTTATGCTTCTGTTCGTTATTCCCATCTTTATTGATATGTTTGCAGATCTGGATGTGGAGATGCCGGGAATCACCATGTGGGTTATGAACACCAGTGAGTGGATGACAGAACACTGGTATATGATCCTGGGACTGATCATTCTGGTGATTGCGGCATATAAGATGATCTACAGGACAGAACAGGGCAGACTTGCCATAGACAGGGTCAAGATGAAGATGCCGTTGTTCGGCAAGCTGACAGTAAAGACTGCCTGCGCACAGTTTGCAAGGACAATGAGCACACTGTTGTCGTCGGGTATCTCTACTATTGATGCACTGGAGACAGTGTCCAAGATTGTCAATAACATCCATTACACAAATGCGTTGCTGAAAGCACGTGAGGAAGTTATGAAAGGTATTCCGCTGTCAGAACCACTGACAGCCTCAAAAATCTTCCCGCCTATGGTGTGCCATATGACTGGGATCGGTGAGGAGACTGGTAATATTGAGGATATGCTGGAGAAGCTGGCGGATTACTATGATGAAGAGGTGGAGATGACGACCCAGAGTGTACTGGCGGCTATGGAGCCGTTGATTATTGTGTTTATGGCTGTTGTGGTTGGTACGCTGGTTGTGGCGGTGGTTTCACCGATTGGGGCTATGTACAGTGGACTGGATAATCTGTAATAAAAGTCCCGGATTGCGATTGGGAACCGCAATAAAAGTTTCCGAAGAAACAGGATGTGCTGTAGTCTGGCATAGGAGACTGCATTCATCAGATATATACACACACTAAATATGAAAAGGAGAGATGTAAAATGTTCAAATGGTTCAAGAACAAAAAGAAAGATAACAAAGGTTTCACACTTGTTGAACTCGTTATCGTAATTGCAATTCTGGCAATCCTCGTAGGTCTGCTGGCACCACAGTACACCAAATATGTAGAAAAATCCAGAAAAGCAGCAGATGCAAGTAACATGGATGAGATGGTTAAGGTAATTAAGGTTTATGCGGCTGATCCGGCGAATGAACTTGAGATGGGAAACTATACAATCAAGATATCTGATGCAGGAACAACACTTACAGTAAAAGATACGGAAGTTACCGCTCAAACTGCAGAAGGAAGTAATGACGGATTAGTGAAAGAAATGAATACATCTATTCCGAAATGGTATAATACAAAAGTCAAATCTCAGAAATGGGGCGCTACTGGTGATAATCAACCTATAATTGCAAGAGTAATAGTTGCAAAAGATGGCGGTACATCTGTGATATATGCGACAGGAGATAAACCTATAAAGACTGATAATACTATTGATGAAAATAAATTTGATAAGTATATGAAGAATGGGACTGAAAAATAGTATTTATGTTTCTGTTTAAAGGAGAGAAAAATGTTTAATTGGTTTAAGAAAAAAAAGAATAATAAAGGTTTTACATTAGTTGAATTAGTAATTGTAATTGCTATTCTTGCAATATTAGTTGGATTATTGGCACCACAGTATACTAAATATGTAGAGAAATCCAGAAAAGCAGCAGATGCAAGTAATATGGATGAGATGGTAAAGGTTGTTAAAGTTCTGGCTGCTGATCCGGCAAGCGAACTTCCAGTTGCTGATTATGTTATTACCATAGGTGACACAACAACATCAGTGGACAGTGAAAAAGAAAAAGATACTACTAATAAACCAGGAAAAGCAGCTATTGAAGCAGCTTTAACAGCATCTATTCCAAAGTGGGAGACAACTGGAACAAAGTCTAAAAAATGGAAAGATGGTGAAAAAGGTTCTATCAAGGCGGTTATTACTGTTAATGACGAAGGTGGTACGTCGGTAGAGTACAGTGTTGTAGGTTATAATCCAAGCGAAGGTAAAAAAGATCCATTTGCAAACTATATGGCTAATGGTACTGACTGAATTCAGTAATAAAAATCTGTATATCACATTATTTTTTAATCTGCTATAGCTTATAAAAAAATTATCAGATTATGATGATATCAAGCTAAACAATGATTTCGAGAATCATAAGGTAAATAACATATGATTCTCGAAATATTAATATGACTTACTACAAATAAAGAAGTCTGGCAAAAATTAATGTTTCACTTCAACAGAATAAGGCTCAGAAGATGCCAAATAACGATAAAAACGAAAGGATTATCCTATGCTCCTTTTTTTAAATTTACTCCCCTACATAGTTGTTTTTATATTCGGAATTACCATTGGAAGTTTCCTGAATGTCTGCATTTACCGGATTCCGCTGCATGAGTCCATTGTGACGGCGCCGTCTCATTGCATGACCTGTGGGAAGAAGCTTAAGTGGTATGATATGGTTCCGGTGTTTAGTTGGCTGGTGCTTAGGGGAAAGTGTCGTAACTGTGGCTCTTCGATTTCAGTGCAGTATCCCATGATCGAAGCAGTGAATGGGTTTATTTATGTATTGATCTGTGCAGTCAATGGTCTGAACAGTTTCAGCCTGATCTATTGTCTGATGGCGTCGGCTCTTCTGGTTCTGAGTGTGATTGACTGGCGGACATATGAGATTCCTTTTGGAATCAATGTGTTTCTGTTTGTCCTTGGAATTGCCATGGCTGTGCTTGACAGGGGGAATCTGGTGGAGCATCTGATTGGGATGGTCTGTGTCAGTGGTGTGCTGGAGATTCTTTACCTGGTGAGTGGTGGCGGAGCGATCGGCGGGGGTGACATTAAGCTGATGTTTGCCTGTGGTCTGATCCTTGGATGGAAGCTGATTTTGCTGGCTTTTGTGCTGGGATGTATTATTGGCTCTGTGGTCCATATTATCCGCATGGTGAGGAAGAAGGCAGGGCGTATGCTTGCCATGGGTCCTTATCTGTCAGCCGGGATTTTGCTGGCTGCTTTGTGGGGAAATAAGTGGATCAGCTGGTACCTGTCATTAATTTTTAACTGAAAATCATAGAATTTTTCAGTTAGAAAAATGAGTTTTAAAATGTTTTATCTATTAAAATTTATTTTTGTAATTGAAAAAGGGCGGTTGTCTGTAGAGGGCAGCGGCTCATACGGAGGAAAAATACAAATGGCGAAAATTTTGAGTATAGAGGCAGAGGCATCTCAGATCAGGGTTGCGGAAGTTGAAGTACGTGGCAAAAAGGGCAAAATCCATAATTGTTTCTGTATACCGGCACCTCAGGGGGCTGTGGAGGATGGACAGATCCGTGATACAAAAACTCTCGGGAATAATCTTAAGGCAGAGCTTTCCCAGAGAAAGATCAGGACAAAGAAAGTATATTTTGCCACAGGTTCTACCAGGATCGCAAGCAGGGAAGTCCGTATCCCTTTTGTGAAAGCAAACAGGATACAGAGTATTATAGAGGCAAATGCCACAGATTATTTTCCCATTGATGTGAGTAAGTATGTGCTGTCCTACAGTGTGGTCGATGTGGAGAGCCAGAAATCTGAGGACGGAAAGGAAGAGACAAAGCAGTACCATCTGATGGTTTATGCCGCTCCGAAAGCAATCTCAGCAGCTTACAGTGAGTTTGCGGAGAATGCAGGACTGACAATGACAGGAATCACCTGCACAGGTGACAGTATTTATCATTCAGTAAAGGATGAGTATGCAAAAGGAACTCATATTCTGGTTAAGGTGGAATATACGGGAACCAGCATTACGATCATCCAGGACGGCGAGCTGACCCTCCAGCGTAATATTAATTATGGTGTGGACAGTGCGGCAGAGACAGTAAGGGCTTTTCCGGAGTTTGGGGACAAACTGGATGCGAATGAGGCTCTGGATGTGCTTTGCAGCAGAAAATGTATCAATCCTTTCCTTGATATGGAGTCTTTTGACGAAGAAATCTCTGATGAGGAGAGAAAGCTGGAAACTGCCAGGGTAGAGGTGACAGAGAGCCTCAGATACCTGATCGGAAATATTTCCCGTATTATGGATTATTATATTTCACGTCATACGGATACAAACTTTGATTCTATCCTATGCTGCGGTCTTGGCGCGCGGGTAAAGGGGCTGATGCTCCTTCTTACCAATGAGCTGGGACAGCAGGTGGACGTATTACAGGAGTTTAAGAATTTTGCCCTGCCTGCTGGCGGGGACGCACAGGAAGCCTGCCTTTACGCTGCAGTTCTTTCATCGGGTACTTCAGGCGTAAACCTGATGGACAAGGTCAACAGGAAGAAGAAAGAAAAGAAAGAGACTTTGAGCGGTGCTATCATTATCTGTGTGGTCGGAACAGTGGCAGGAGTTGTGCTGACAGTTGCAGGATATGCAAACCGTATTTATCAGCAACATGAGCAAGAGCGGCTGAATCAGAGAATCTCAGAAGAGAGCTCCATTGAGGAGATTTACAGTGCTTATACCAGTGCAAAGGTACAGTATGACAATTATCAGAATATGTATCAGTATACAAATACCCCCAATGAGGGACTTAAGAATTTTATCGAAGAGCTGGAAGAGAAAATGCCTTCGGATATTACAGTGGAGAACTTCAGCTCTACAGGAACGCAGGTCAGCTTTTCCATGCGTGTAGGCAGCAAATCGGCAGCAGCGAACACAATCATGCAGCTTCGTACCTTTGAGAGCCTGTCTACTGTAACCACTACAGGAATTGACGAGGCTGAGGATGGAACCGTATCCTTAAGTGTACTCTGTACATATTCAGATCCGGCACCGCTGGACAGCTCAGGAGAGTAATAGGAGGCAGGATTAATTATGGACATGAATATTTCTATGCGTGATAAAAAAATACTGCTGATGTTTCTTGGAGTAGGTGTTTTTGCAGCAGGATATTTCTTCGGATACAGACCGCAGATGGAAGAGGCACAGAGCATCCAGGCATCAACCGAGCCTTTGAAGACAAGGCTGGATGACCTGCTGAAGCTGGCTGCTGACAGGGATTTTTATCTGCAGGAGACAGAAGATATCAATGCAAAGGTCAGTGAATATACCTCTGCATTTCCGGCAGATATCCGTCCTGAAGACGGAATCGTACTTTCCATGAATATGGAGAATTCCCTGGACATGCAGATCTCCAATGTAGGTCTGGGCACAAGAGAGTTTGTGGCTTCCCTGGACGGAAGTACAGAAGACCCCCTGGCAGGTCTGCCTGACCAGACTCTCTCAGATCAGGCAAATGAGCAGACTCAGTCTCAGCTTGATGAAATTGAGGGCACAGATGTAATAGGAGAAAAAGAACGTCAGGCTGCCTCTGATGCAGAAGTGGAGAATCTGAACAGTGTGTTCACCAGTCCTGTACTCTACCGGACACAGGATACCATGCAGTTTACAGGAACCTATGCCAGCCTTAAGAATATGGTTGACTATCTGGCTGACCAGACAGGCAGGATGACACTTGATAATGTAAATGCCTCCTTTGACTCCTCAACAGGAAATCTTTCGGGCAGCATTACAGTAAACCTGTTTTTCATGGCAGGAACAGGCCAGACTTATACAGAACCGGACGCAGGAAGCGTAGCATACGGAACAGATAATATTTTCGGAACAATAGAGTCTGGCAAAAAGAGCAAAAAAAGCAAGAAGAACAAAACGAAAGCCGCAGAGACAAACGCAGAACAGGCGGCTTCCGACACCGGCGCTGACGGCCAGACAACAGACAGTCAGGAAGGAGCAAACACGCAGGACGCAGCCGCTGCTGAGACGACTGGACAGGCGCAATAGGGAAAGTATGTTAGAGGGGAGAGAAATCAGAGCCCCTCTAACTGTGTTTTTATGACAGAAGGGAAGGGAGCATAGACAGTTGGACAGAAAAAAATATAATAACTCAAACGCAGGTATGACACTGCTGGAGGTTATCGTGGCAGTAAGCATTTTCTCCATAACTGCGATCGTGCTCCTGCAGAGCTTTGTGACGTCAGGTAGGATAAACAAGAAGTCCAATACTTATATGGAAGCAACTACTGTGGCACAGAATATTATGGAGGAAATTAAGGCGAAGAAATTTGAAGAAGTTTCGCTGGCCTTTAATTATCCGGTGGATAGTACCGGTTATACGAGACTTAATTTTCTGAATACTCAGGTTGATAAAGTGCTGAATGGTACATTAGGAATTAAAGAAGTTTTACAGTCTAAAGATGAGAGTGAGAATGCAGTATATAAAGACGTCAGTAAATACAGAGAAGGTGTAGATGAAAAGAATATAACAGCATCTGTGATTTCTAAGGATAATGGTAAAACTTATGAATTTAATGCAAGAAAGTCCGGAGAGAATGCTTCGAAATATTTTTTCGAACTGACAAATGTGACTAATAATCATGAGTCATTTGATGCCCTGGTTGAGTTTGATGGAAGTTCAGATTCTGGATATAAGAAGAAAACAGTTACAAATAATGAACAAGGTAAGAATGATTATCTGTCACCAAATATCTCAAATCTGGATACGAAATCTAATATTCTTTTTATTGTGCCTAAAGAAAAATATCTGGATAAATTTGAAGATATGGTTAAAAAGCAATATCAAGTGGCACACACAAAATGGGAAAATGACAGAGACAAATATTGTGGCATTGGTGGTTCAGAAGGATATAAGGAACGGTTGAGTGAGTTTACAAGTAAACATCCAGAACCAGAACCGCTGTCTGCGGAGAAGGTTTTTAACAGCGCAAAAAAAACTCTGGTTGTTACGTTAGATTATGAAGAAGAAATCGGTGAAGTCAAGGTGAAATTTAAATACAAAATTGACGCACATGATTATGTTTCGGAAGATAATCCGGTTTACGGTCGTATGGATTTATGTAAGTGTGGCGGTGATACAGATAATGAGGGAGATTCCGATGAGTACTTCTGTACGATAAATACGGAGAAGGATTATACACAGGATCCGGAAAATGAATTAAAGAATATTTATATTTTCTATTATCCCAATTATAATTCTACAAATGCAACAAAAGCATTGGATACAATTACCTTTGAAAATCTGAATAACTATCCTGTTAATCTTTATGTCAGCAAACAACAGGACGAAGAAAGCAAAAAGGATAATTCGCTGGCCAGAAAAGAGAATATGTATCGTATGTCTCTGACAATTAAGGAGAACCCATATATAAATGAGAAAAAAGATACAAACTGGAACACCAATTCCAGTCTGTTCAGATCACAGACAAAGCTGCGTACAAATCTTGATTATAATATTTCTTATGAGGTATTGGATCGTCCCAAGATCAGCCAGATGAAATTAACTTATCAGGGAGTTGATGCTGGTTCAGGAAGAGAAAGAAATGTTTCCGGTACCGGAGCAAAAAATATTCTGAGTTTTAATGGACTGGATGATAAAGAGGAAGCAGACAGAATATATACCGTTAAGGTCAGCGTGTATAAAGCAGGAGCTGCTGAAAAGAATTTTCCCAAAGAGGATTTAATTGTATCATTAGACGGAGCAAAAGAAGATTGATGTTTCTGGAGAAAAGAATGAAAAATAACAACTGGAATTACAAAAAAAATAATAAAGGTTTTTCATTGTTTGCTGTAATCGTTGCAATTGCCTTTACAGGTATTCTTGGAATGCTTGTAGTATATATAGCAATGTCAAACTTCTATATGAAAATTACTGATTGGAAGGGAAAAGACAGTTTTTATACTGCGGAGCAGGCTATTGAAGAAATCCGGGTAGGTCTTCAGGAAGTGGCTGGTGATGCCATGTCTGAGGCTTACATACAGGTTCTTGAAGAATATGAGGGCAAAGCTGATAGTGATACTCCTCAGGATGAGGAACGCCAGTTGATGTTCTGTAAATTATTTTACACGAAATTAAATGACAAATTACAGGAGATATTAAATAGTTCTCATCCTGTTACAGACAGTATATTACAGGATAAATATGTGGATTTAAAGGTTGGAGAGAATGAAACACTCCAAATTGTAGATCCGGCACTGGTGGTAAATCCAGATCCGGCAACACAATCTGATAAGATTACTAAAAAAAGTAAAATAAAATTAAATAATATGAAGGCAATCTATGTTGATCCAAAAGGCAGAGCCTCTATTATAAAAACGGACATATGGATAGGGATTCCCGAGGTGAAATTTGCAACACCATCTACACTTCCTGATCTGATGAGTATGGTTGTTGTTGCTAATGGCGGAATTGTGTGTGAATCAGATCCTGATGTTAGTACAGAAGGAAATAAATTATCCGGAAGTATTTATGCCGGAAAAATAGATAATGAAAACTTAGAGAACAAATCTGCTAATCAAAAAGATGTCAGCATTCTGGTGAAACCAAACGGAAAACTTTCTGTCTTATCCGGAAAATATCTTGTTTGTTCAGATGAGGTCAATGTTGGGGCAAATAGTTCCTTTACCAGCCAGTCAGGAGTTTCTCTCTGGGCAAGAGGACTGACTTTAAAGGCTGCAACTGTTAATCTGCTTGGAAATACATATTTTTCAGATGATTTAACAGTCGCATCAGGAGGCACTGCAAGTGATGTTACAATTGCAGGGAATTATTATGGGTATGGTTCTGTAGAGTCTGCAAAAGATTCTAAATGTGAATTTACAAAAACAGGAGTATATGATTCTTACAAAGATAAAGATTTAAGCAGTGCAATTGCAATTAATGGAAAGTCTGCAAGATTGGATTTATCCGATGTGCAGAAACTGATGCTGGCAGGAAAAAATTATATTTCTCAGTCAAGTGATGTTAAGACAGGAGAAAGTATTACTGTAAAGGGAACGCAGTTGGCATATCTCGCACCTGCAGAAATACTGGGAAGCGATGAGACGGACAGCAGTAATTTTACAAATCCTATGACATATGAAGCATGTGAACAAAACAATCTGGATTCGGATTCTGTTCCTGTAAAGTGGAATGCACCGGTTGAAAGCTGGGATAACAGAACCCTGAGTCAGATAGGCGTATCAGAAACAAAACCAATTCAGAAAATATATGATCAGAAGGAACAGGTCGTTTATTTTTATCTGAATTTTGAAAATGATGAAAATGCCGTTTCATTTATGAGTATGTACTATCAGAAAAATCCTGAAATGAAAAAAAAGATGGATCAATATCTTTCTTTCTATTTTCAGGGAGAAAATTCTGGAATTTATGTGAAAGACAGTCAGGCTTATCTGATGTATGTTACAAATGGAAATATTCTTTCCTATGAAGGCGGAGAGAAAGCAGAAGGTAATCTGCACGAAGCAACACATTCTCAGATGTCGGCAAAATTACTGAATGACCAGATTCGTTATCAAAATGAATGGTATGCACTTAACAGAAAAATGGTAGAGGACATGGGCGATCTGGAACAAAATGTGAAAGACCCGGATGATCCTGCTTCGGGACATGATGAAGATTCAATTAATCAGAGTGTGTTTGATAACCTTGTTAATGAAAAGAAATTACGGACATATGTTGAGCATAAGTCAGATAAAATATATCAATATCCTGAAGGCAGTAGTTCACCAAGTATCATAATGGCTAATAATGCTTCAAATTCAAAGTATGGTATGACTGGTACAGGAAAGACACTTGTTATTACTTCTGATATGACTAAAAATTTACGTTTGGTTGTATGTACTGGTGATGTACAAATTGAAGGAGGAGTCAATTTCCAGGGAATTATTATGACAGATGGAAAAATTACCCTACAGCCGAAAGCATGTCTGGAAGCAGCACCTGTAGAAGCAGCAAAGATATTCCAGCAGCAGATAGATGACGGAGCCGGAAATATTAAGGCTCAGGATTTCTTCTGGATGGGGGATCAATATGTATTAGGAAATACAACGGATACCTCTCAGAATGCAAACAAAAATTATACCACATATGATCTGGCAGATTGCGTAACCTACAGAAACTGGAAAAAAGAATGATTTTATGTGTAAACCACAAAACGAAGAAAAGGGGTGGAAACAGATGAAAAAGAGAAACAGGGGATTTACTCTTGTGGAAATGGTTGTCATAATCTCAATTTTTGTGATACTTCTTGGAATCATGGTTCCATCTCTAAACTCAATATTAGGCTTCAGGGTGCAGAGAGCTGCTAATTCTATTGCATCCGCTCTGGACAAAACCAAAATAGAGGCATCTAACCGTCTTGTAGGAGAAATGATGTTAGAGAGACGTGAAGATGGTTATTATATCAGTTACATTATTGATCGTGGGAAGGTAAATGGAAAAGAAAATATAAAATGGAATGAGGATGAAGAAAAAATTGCTCCCTCAAAAACAAGTATAAGCTATAAAGTGGAAGGGGGCAATGAGGCGAAGGAAATGACAGTGGGTGAGAGTCTTATTATTACTTATGATCGAGCAACCGGTGCATTTTTGCCTTTGCAGAGTCAGAATGAGACATATTGGGATAAAGATATTTTTCAGGAATTGCGAGATGGTAAAAGTATCTTTACTGGTGGAGTCTATTGTAATCAGATTATTGTCAGTGGTGGAGGAAGAACGAGAATAATTAATCTTTTGAAAGATACTGGTAAATATGAAATTATCGCAGGATGACAGATTTTATTTGTATATGAAATATGTCTGATGAAACGAGAGTATAAAATTTTGAGGGAGAAACGTTTATGAGAAACCACAGCAGGAAGCACAGATTGAATAACAGTGGGCTGACATTAATTGAATTGATTGTTGCGATTGCTATTATAGCTATTTTTTCCGGTGTTGTGCTGACTTATATAACATCAAGTTCAAATTTTTACAGAAATACATCAAGTAACTCTAAAGTTCAGATGGAGACGCAGGAAACATTTGATAAAATCGAGGATATGATTATTAATGCCAATAGAGGTATTTACTATGGCTATGGTCGAAACAATCCTATTACTTATGATGATATTAAATCCAATAATAAAGTAAATAGTACACAGGATAAAATTTTTGCTGTTTATGAGTCACAAAAGGATAATTTGGATATACAAAGTATAGATGATGAAGAGTTGCAGACAAATGATGATACAAATGATATTCAGACTTTTAGTTCAAATATCAATATATCATCTGGTAATCAAACAAATTATCAACCTCAAGCAGAAGATATAATGTCTTTGATATACTGGGATGCTACAGGTGCCGAAATAAAGTATTATCAATATAAATATGGAAGCACTGGGTGGAAAGAAGATGATTCTGTAGAACAAGGGCAAATTTTGGCAACAGGTGTGTTGGATTTTCGTTCTGATATAACGAAGGTGTTAACAGATAACATTGTGAGATTTCAGTTGACAACACAGGTTGGAAGTAAAGAAGTACAGACATTACATAGTGTTAGTTTGAGAAATGAAGTAGAAGTATTTAATAAGACAGATGTAGAACCAACGATAACAGCAACGCCGATACCAACGATAACAGCAACGCCGACACCAACGGTAACAGCAACGCCGACACCAACGGTAACAGCAACGCCAACACCAACGGTAACAGCAACGCCGACACCAACGGTAACAGCAACGCCGATACCAACGGTAACAGCAACGCCGACACCAACGCCGACACCGACAGTAACACCGACTGCGGAAATTGTATTTTTAGGAAATGCAGATAGCTTATCTGCTGGTGGAGAATACTCTTGTGGATATATGTCAGCTAATACTGCCCTAATATATATTAATAAAGGTCCTGATTATAGCAATGATGAAAATTGTAGTATTAAATATAAGATAGTAGAACCGGGATCAGATTCTGATACTAGAGTAGAGCCATGTGAATCGGCGTATGATAAATTGATTGTTGGATCAAATGAGAAAGGATTTGTATTAGGAGCTGAGTTAAAGGTTTGGAAAAATCAAAATCCTAACAATATTACTATATATAGAGCAACGAGGAATATTAAAGTAGTACAACAAAAATTAATAATTACAAGTCCTCCCAATATTGTTCAAGAGGGACAGACATATAATATAGAGTCTGATGCTGTTGTAAGTTATTTATCAAACCTTGAAGTTGTGGGAGATGATAGATTTTCTTCAGAAAATATTAGAATTGAAAATTATAATACTGGTGTTGTTATTAGTGGTCCTAGTTATCAGACTTTTCCTTGGAAAGTTGAAACTCCAGATTGGGTAATTGCACAAGGTAAAGAACTAAAATATAATATTATGGCAACAACTCAGGAAGTTCCAGGTATGCTGCAGGGAGGGTTTAATAAAGGACATATTCTTTTCAAAGGAGAAAAAACAGTAGAAGTATATAGGTAAGAGGCGGTTGGAAGGCAGTTAGGGGCGCACTTAATGTCAGAAAAATAAAGAAACGAAATTTGTTTTAAAAGTTCTCTAAAGAAAGTATAAAAATCTAACTGAGTCACAGACTGGCATCCACCCAGTCTGTGGCTTTCTTCATTCCCTGGTTGACACGCCGGCCATCATTTGCTACACTAAAATTACATATCTGGGAAAGTTCTAAGGCCGTTCGGTCAATCTGATTCCACATATGAAACTGAAATAAATATGGTGGAAACAGTACAACGGCACATATAAATTCTGTAGAAATGATGCTGTTTCCTCCATCATAAGGAAAGGAGCATGCAGATGCAGAATGAAAGAAAAAAACTGGAAGAGTTGAACCTGCTGGACGATTTTCTCTTCAATGCCATGATGACATATCCTGAAATGGGAGAGAAGTTTACACGGCAGATTCTGAAACTTTTGTTTAACAAAGAATTTCGAAATCTGAAAGTGATCGCACAGAAATCCTATGGGGGATTGAATACGGATCTGCGGGGAGCCCGGCTGGATGTTTATGTAGAAAGCGATGACAGTGCTGAGATAGATGCGTCAGAGGATGCATCCATCTATGACCTGGAGCCGGATAAGAACGATAAAGCAAAGTATATTGCCGCATTTCCACAGAGGATCCGCTTTTATCATGCTATCATAGACAGCCGCAGCCTGAAATCAGGAGAGGATTTTGGAAAGTTAAAGAGAGTATACGTGATCTTTATCTGTAATTATGATCCTTTTGGTTATGACAGAGTGAAATATACGATACGAAATATGTGCGTGGAAGAACCGGAAATGCCATACGATGATGGTGCTCAGACAACCGTATTGTATACCAAGGGTACAAAGTGTAATGACATATCCGAAGAACTCCGGCAGTTCCTGAACTATATGGAGAACACAACTCAGACAAATGCAGTAAATGATACACTGAAAGATATCCAGAAGATGGTGGATATTGTAAAGCGGGACGGGGAGGTGTCTTTAAGCTATATGAAGGGATTTGAGAGAGATACGATCATGTATGAAAAAGGTCAGGAAGCTGAACGCAAGAATACAGAGAAGGAACGTCAGAGAGCGGATTCTGCTGAAAAAGAAAAAATAGAAGCACAGAAAGAGACTGCTGAAGCACTTAAAAGAGTTGCTGAACTGGAAGCGCTTCTGCAATGTAAACGGACTGAGACTAAATAAAATTTCTCTAAAAAAGTCACAGACTGGTCCACCCAGCCTGCGGCTTTCTTCATTCCCTGGTTGACACGCCGGCCATTATTTGGTAAGTGCTTCAAATAAGGCGTAGTGTAATATGATGGTTTTTCTGCTATGATATCTGGTATTGTAAGATAAGAAACTCCCTACAACATACCCATATACTAAATAAGTCGTGTTGTAGAGAGCCATTTTTGTTATGCAGTTTTTTGCACGGCCAGAGCCTTGATTTCTTCTAAGGTTAGGTCTGTAAAAGCGGCAATGTCTTCATAGGTGAGTTTACCGGAAACCAACATACGCTTAGCAATTTCAATGCGTTCAGCCTTTCTCATATTTTCCATTTCTCTGCACATAGTCAAAACTCCTTCCTTATCTTCAAAAACTTTGCTCATGAAATCATCATCTAAAAGACGGAAACCCCTAAGGCGTTGTAAATCTTCTTTATGCTTTTGTTCAAAATCTAATGTTTCTCTTGCATTACTCATTGCGAAAAAAACACCTTCTTTCCTTTGATATTGGAGATAATGAAAATGAATTTTTATATCATCATTTTAACATGGCAGATAATAATCCTCAATACCTGAAATTTGAGATGTTGCTGATTTCTCATCGGTTGGGGACACCCCTGTCGGGATGCCAGCTCTGGGGGCTTCCTTGTTTGTTACGGTGAACTATTCCGTTTAGACTGTTGCTGTCTATCGTCTGCTGTCCAGCCATTTGCATATGTAGTAGCTAACTACGCCTGCTATAACAGAGACAAGAAATGTGGTGAGAATTTCTTCCATGGAGTCCACCTCCTTTCTGTTGGAGGTTCGACAGCTTTTTGAGTATAAAAATCTAATCAGGTCACAGACTGGAATCCGTTCAGTCTGTGACTTTTTAGTCAGGAATCATGATTATAATTGACTGTAATCGCGTTTTTGTTATGTACGGTTAAGTTTAATCCTGTTTATAGATGACTTGCAATTGTGTTTCTATTATTTTAAGTCAATCATAATTACAAATATAGTTGACTGCGATTGCACTTTTATTATATAAGGTCAAGCTGAAGCATGTTTCTGGTTGACTGCAATAGCAATTATATTATTATGAGGTCAAGCCATATTATGTATATAGATGACCGTAATAGAGCTTATACTATATGAGGTCAACCAGGAGCAGGGTTATAAGGCAGTTGGAGTCAGAACCGGTTGGGAGCACGCCTCAAGGACTGTTTTTTTAGGTGCTCCCTTTATGAAATTAAGAAATCAAGAAAAAATATTATTGTTGTACTGCATGATGAGTAAGTGGTATAATAATACAAGTTTATATTGCAGAAAAAAGCTGTTGTTCGTGAGAGGCTGGGAATAATGATTGAGTGGAAACAAATGACGATGCAGGAAGCAGAGAATAAAATGGAGGTGTTTCGGGAGATTTTTGATGTAGTTCGTCTCCTGAAAGGGAGTGATCTGCAGGCTGCCGGAATGGAAAGTAAGCTTGCAGGAAGAGAAAATCTTTGCCAGTGTTATGCTTTTTGGAATAAAGATAAAAGATGTGAGAATTGCATTTCTCTTAAAGCACTGGAGGAAAAGAAACAGACATCCAAAATTGAATTTCTCGATTCTGATATGTATCAGGTATTTGCAAGGTATCTGGAGATTGACAGTGAGCCTTATGTAATGGAAATGCTGAAAAAGCTGGACGAGAACACGCTGACAGATGAGGAAGGATATGAAAAACTGACGGAAAAGCTGACGGTATATAGTGAAAAGCTGTATAAGGATGTGCTGACAGGGGCGTATAATCGCAGATATTTTGAGGAAAAAGTCAAAAATATGTCTTTGAATGCCGGAGTTGCAGTTATCGATCTGGATGATTTCAAATTGTTCAATGACACTTATGGTCATGATGGAGGAGACCTGGTACTGACAACCGTAGTGAATGTAATTCGGCATTATATCCGTCGTACGGATATTCTGGTGCGCTATGGAGGAGATGAATTTCTGCTGATCCTGCCCGGAATTGAGAAGGAAGTCTTTTCACAGAAGCTCCGTATGATCCAGGAGAAGATCCATGCGACGCATATTCCGGGTTTTAATCGTCTGAAGCTTTCAGTGAGCATTGGTGGAGCTATGTTTACCCATGGCAGATTGGAGGAAGCACTCACCAAAGCAGACCGACTTATGTATATGGCCAAGGGACATAAAAATATAGTAGTGACCCGGTGGGAGCAGAAGCAAAATACAGACAAGATGGAAAAAAGGAACCTGCCCCAGCTTCTGGTTGTTGATGATTCTGAAATGAACCGAGAGATACTTAAGGAAATTCTGGGAAAAGAATACCGGATACTGGAGGCCTGTGACGGGGAAGAGGCTCTGAAGATGTTAGAGCAGTATGGAACTGAAATCTCATTGGTCCTGTTAGATATTATTATGCCCAAAATGGATGGATTTGAAGTACTCGCCTATATGAACAGAGATAAATGGATCGAGGATATACCGGTGATCATGATTTCCAGTGAAGGATCAGAGAGTTATATCCGCCGTGCCTACGAACTGGGGGCTTCAGATTATATAAGCAGACCATTTGATGCTAAGGTGGTATATCAGCGGGTTATCAATATGATCAAGCTTTATGCCAAGCAAAGGCGTCTGATCCATCTGGTAACAGATCAGATTTATGAGAAAGAGAAAAACAACCGTATGATGACCGGGATTCTCAGTCAGATTGTAGAGTTCCGAAATGGTGAAAGCGGGCTTCATGTGTTGCATATTAATATTCTGACTCAGCTTTTGCTGGAGAAATTGATGCGAAAATCAGAGAATTACGATCTTTCCTGGTCTCAGCAGCATATGATCGCCACAGCTTCCGCACTTCATGATATCGGTAAGATTGGAATTGACGAAAAAATTCTGAATAAACCCGGAAAGCTTACAAAGGAAGAATTTGAAGCCATGAAGCAGCACACGATCATAGGTGCCCGGATGCTTGACAGGCTGGAAATGTATCATGATGAAGAGATGATGAAATATGCCTATGAAATATGCCGCTGGCATCATGAACGTTATGATGGAAAAGGATATCCGGATGGCCTGAAGGGAGAAGAAATCCCTATATCTGCCCAGGTGGTATCACTGGCAGATGTGTATGATGCCCTGGTAAGTGACCGGGTATATAAGAAAGCATATTCTCATGAGAAGGCAATGGAAATGATCCTGAATGGAGAATGCGGAATGTTTAATCCTCTTCTTTTGGAATGTCTGGTGGAAATTCAGGATAAAGTGTGCAAGGAACTTGGTATTAAAGGTGTGAATGAATGTCTGGAATATCTGGAAGAGAGAAACAGATAAAATCCCTCTGAAAAGAGCTTAAACTCAGCGATGAATGGGTGTACATTTCTGTAGATCTGAATGGATTAAAATGGGAAGACAGAGTGATCAAGTTGAACGTGCAGCCTGCAGCAGTGGGAAATCAATAAATTTCTATCAGATCAGAAGGATGCAGAGAATGTTGCGGCTTTGAAAAATAATAAATGGTCATTACAGAGATCGATTCATGAAATGCAAAAATATTTTGTAAAAAATTTTCCTGAGTATCTTGACAGGGAATAAATAATCTTTTATAGTATAGCACAGATTTGGTGTGTTACTGGACAGGCAGGCATTAACCGGTCATAAATGTTATTTTTTAATGTTTATGGGGGTTAGTGCCTTTTTTTGATGTATTCTTTGTGGTAAAACGCGGAATAATCATATGTCAGAAGGTTTTAATCTCCCGGAAACAAGACGGTTTATTCGCACGAATAAGGAAAAGGAGACAAAAGAACATGAAAGACAAGATTTTTGGAGTTTTGCAGCGTGTGGGAAGATCTTTTATGCTTCCGATCGCAATTCTCCCTGTTGCAGGTTTGCTACTTGGTATCGGCAGTTCCTTTACAAATGAAACAACCATCGCTACCTATGGATTGCAGAAGATCCTGGGAAGTGGAACATTACTTAATTCTCTTCTGATCATTATGAACAAGGTTGGAAGTGCTGTATTTGACAATCTGCCGCTGATCTTTGCTGTTGGTGTTGCCATTGGTATGGCAAAGAAAGAGAAAGAGGTTGCTGCTCTTTCTGCGCTGATTGCATATTTCGTTATGAATGTGGCTGTCAGTGCCATGCTTCTTATCAACAATGAAATCACAGCAGACGGTCAGATAGCAGCAGATGTACTGGAAGGAACCATTACTTCTGTATGCGGGATCCAGTCTCTGCAGATGGGTGTATTCGGCGGTATTATCGTAGGTCTTGGTGTTGCGGCACTTCATAACCGTTTCCACAAAATTGTGCTTCCGAATGCGCTGTCATTCTTTGGCGGCTCAAGATTTATACCGATCATTTCCACGATCGTATATATGTTTGTGGGAATCCTGATGTATTTTGTATGGCCGGCAGTTCAGAACGGTATTTATGCTCTGGGCGGTCTGGTAACAGGCAGTGGATATCTGGGAACTCTGATTTTTGGTATTATTAAACGAGCACTGATCCCCTTTGGGCTGCATCATGTATTTTATATGCCATTCTGGCAGACAGCAGTGGGCGGAACTATGGAAGTTGCAGGACAGGTGGTGCAGGGCGGACAGAATATCTTCTTTGCACAGCTTGCTGATTCTGCAAATATAGCACATTTCAGTGCGGATGCAACCAGATATTTCTCTGGTGAGTTTATCTTTATGATTTTTGGTCTTCCGGGAGCAGCGCTGGCTATGTATCGCTGTGCAAAACCTGAGAAGAAAAAAGCGGCAGGCGGACTTCTTCTTTCCGCAGCGCTGGCATGTATGTTTACTGGTATCACTGAACCGCTGGAATTCTCATTCCTGTTTGTAGCTCCGGCATTGTTCGTAGTTCAGGTGATCCTGGCAGGTGCGGCTTATATGATCGCACATATGCTGAATATTGCAGTAGGACTTACTTTCTCAGGAGGTTTCCTTGACCTGTTCCTCTTTGGCATTCTGCAGGGAAATGCAAAAACAAGCTGGCTGAGGATCATTCCGGTTGGTATTATTTACTTTATCCTGTATTATGTGATCTTTACATTTATGATCAGGAAATTTAATTTCAAGACTCCGGGACGTGAAGATGATGATACAGAGACAAAGCTTTATACAAAAGCTGATGTAAATGCAAGAAAAGAAGCCGGAAAGACAGCCGGTGCAGCTGCAGCAACCTCCGGTGATCCGGTAAGTGAACTGATCACCAGAGGCCTTGGCGGAAAGAAAAATATCGTAGATGTTGACTGTTGTGCGACCAGACTTCGTATCACAGTTGCAGAGCCTGAGAAAGTTCATGATGAACTTCTGAAACAGACAGATTCCAGAGGAATCGTAAAAAAAGGACAGGGCGTACAGGTTATCTATGGACCTCATGTAACTGTTATCAAGGCGAAGCTGGAAGAATATCTGGAGACTGCTCCCAACGAATTCGCAGATGAGACACCGGATAATGTACAGGTACAGGAAAATGCTGCAGCAGGAAATGCAGATGGACAGAACAGTGCAGAGGTTGAGGACAAAAATGCAGGTACAGCACAGTCCTTGGCACCTGTAAAAGAAGAAAAGATCAGAAAAACAGCAATCATTTACAGCCCTGTAGACGGAATCGCAGCAGATCTTTCTACTGCACCGGATGAAGGATTTGCAGGAAAAATGATGGGTGACGGTGCAGTGGTGACACCAACAGAAGGTACTGTATATGCACCTGCAGACGGTGAAGTTGAGTTTATTTTTGATACAAAACATGCTATAGGTTTCCAGACAGATTCCGGTATCCCTATGCTTCTTCATATGGGAATCGACACTGTAAAACTAGAAGGAAAAGGCTTCGAAATCCTGGTAACAGAGGGTCAGAAAGTGAAAAAAGGTGATCCGATGATGAAACTGGATTTGGAGTTCTTAACTGCTAATGCTCCGTCTATCACTTCCCCTATCCTTGATACTGAACCGGAAGACAACCAGAGGATCAGACTTCTGGCAAACGGTGAGATTAAGGCCGGTGAACCGTTGTTTGCGGTGGAGACACTGGAATAATATTGTTATCAAAAAACAGTTGGATGATCAAAAGAGATGACATCTTGATTATCTGACTGTTTTTTTACGCACGTGAATTGAAAAGGATGACCTTTTTGCAGGGGGGATCTGGAAATCAAAAGTGTTGGCTTTGGAAAAAAGGTCAGCCAGCGTTTTGATAAGCCGGAGGGATGCACTACATATCGTCTGGAACAGGAGACAGAGCGTGGATCTGCGAAGGAACTGGTAAAGGGAATAGAGCCGGAGTATCTGGAGATTGCAGATGCAATTCTGACAGAATCACAGAAAGTGTTTGGAGATTCCATAGACAGAGGGATTCTTTTTCCACTTGCTGACCATATTTCTTTTGCAGTCGCAAGAATCCGCAGAAATGAGCAGATCAGCAATCCGCTGACAGAGGATATCAAGGTTCTTTTCTACAGTGAATTTAAAGTTGCGGAAACACTGAAAACAATTCTGAGAGAAAGACTTCAGATAGAGATTGATGATCATGAGGTTGGATATGTGGCATTGCATATTCATTCTGCAATTGGTGACGAGAAGGTATCTGTTGCCATGCAGACTGCGAGAGCAGTGAGAGAGTGTATAGATATGATCGAGAAAGCAACAGGTAAGCCAATCGATGTACTGTCACTGTCCTATAATCGTCTGATGAACCATATGAAGTATATGGTAGCGCGTGCATCTACAGGAGAGAAGCTGAATCTGGACATGAATGAATATATGCTGGATCAGTATCCCCAGGCCTATAAGGTTGTCACTGACATCTGTAAAAACCTGGAAGGATGTATTGGACATAAGCTGAATGAAACAGAGACAGGATATCTGGCAATGCATATCCAGAGAGTGTATAAGGATGCGGTATGATAATCAGTGAAGAAAGAAATTCCCTGCCCGACCGGAAATATTTTATTTCTGGTCTGAGCAGGGAGTTTTTTATGATTTCGGCAGAGTATCCTTATATTCCACATATTTACCTTCGGTAAGTAACTTTTCATATGCATTGTAAGCGGCTTCTAAAGTAGAATATTCTTGTCCTTTTTTGAGAATATTCTGAAAGTCACTGCCGGATACGAGGTGATCTGAAATTGCGACATATTCATTTGTTTTATTGCCAGGATTGCGAGTGGCAGTTGTTGTTTCGGAAATATAGAAATTGTTACCTTTATTAATAAGCACGGGGATAGTCTTATCTGCTCCAACGTCATCAGTATTGACGGAAGTCCAGAACAGATAGCTGTCTTGAGTGCCGGGGCGTTTCAGATATGCCCAGGTACCATGTTGTAGTAAGCTATCATCTCCTATTTTTTCTTTGACTTTATTAACCATATCATTCGTTGACTTTTTACAGCGAGAATCAATTTCATAGTTAGTCTTTGGATCCAGTAAATTTAATACATTACTCTTGAGGAGAGGAGCCTGTAGGTCTTCGCCAATATTAAACGGATATTTTTTCCCGCCACTCTCATTTCCACCTGACCATGTAAATCTCACACTGTTATCATCATTAAGGGAAATCTCACATGTTCCATTGGCGACTGGAATCCCTTTCCAATTGGCAGTATCTTCGTCACCTACAGTATGGGAAATCCCGGCGATGGTGATAGTTTCTGCAGACTGCCAGTCATCTATTTTCTGTTTCAGCTTAACTGTTCTCTTAGCCTTTTCGGGATCTTTGCCATCCAGATTTATATCTGCCATCATTTCACCATACTCAGTGCGGACATTTGCCAGATCTGTTGATTCGCGGCTTCGTTCCACATATTTTGTGTAAGAAGGCGCCAGAAGTCCGACAAGAATTGCCAGGATTGCGACCACGACTATAAGTTCAACCAGGGTAAAGCCTTTATCTCTTTTTTGCATGTATTTTACCTGTAAATAAAAATGTTAAATAATAGTTATGCCGAGAGTAAAATATATACTTTAATATATACTTTACCCCTTAAGTTTTTTTAGAATGATAGCACAGAATCTGTGACTGTGCAATATTTGCAGAAAAATATTTCTTTACAGAGACAGGGCAATCGTATGGATCATTTTTTCCACATCCAGTGGCTTGGCCAGATGTGCGTTCATGCCACAGTCCAGTGCGTGGCGGACATCTTCTGCAAAAGCATTGGCGGTCAGTGCGATGATGGGAATGGAAGAAGCATCCGTCCTGTCAAGCTTCCGGATTTGGCGTGTGGCTTCGTATCCGTCCATCAGAGGCATCATAATATCCATAAGTATCACATCAAATGTCCCCTCAGGGTGACTGGAGAAAATACCCCAAAATAGCAATAAGCAGCCTCTTTTTCATTCCCTGTAAAATATAAAGTAAAGTATATACTTTACTTTATATTTTATAATATTCATGTTATAATGGTTTTGTAAAGTCATTACTTTCATTTTTGTTAAATATTTTGAAATATTAAATATAATATATAAATTTAACAACCGTAGCAAGAATTCCCTCACCTATAGGTGATGGGATGAATTGCACATTCGAGCATGTCTGCTCAAATTCATAAAAAATCGCAAAAACACTTGTTCTGATACAATAAATATATTATAATAGAAAAAAGAACAATATGCTCTTGAAATTTGGACGGTCGAAATAAGCAATAAGTGAGTGTACATAATGAGTTTAGATAATAATTCTCATTCAGTGTTTTTGTTTGATTCTGGTTATGAAATATGGCAGAAAGATGCTGGACGATAAGATGTCAGAGAGAACAAAAGAAATCTTTGAAATATAGCACCTGTTGAAACAATCCATCAGTATATAGAGAGTCAGGGTGAGAAAGATAAACCG
>OFMO01000590.1_pt1 | contig 29388 bp, 24 predicted proteins | sample 1541821 | NCBI WGS metagenome assembly OFMO01 (sample SAMN04209253, study PRJEB22552) | human gut metagenome | biome: gut; material: feces | host: Homo sapiens | place: USA: Oklahoma | reverse complement strand
CAACGGGCTCGCCGCCCTCCATAACAGCTACGCAGCTGTTGGTAGTACCAAGGTCGATACCAATAATCTTACTCATAATGAAATCTCCTCTCGAAAGAACAAATCTTGTTTATATGATGCTTATGATGATGTCAAGCGGATGTTATTGCAAACTCCCTTGCGGGAGGTTCGGCTTGTTTATTCGGCCACCACAACGGTTGCATGGCGGATGATCTTGTCACCCAGCTTGTAACCCTTCTGGAAAACGGTGACCACCGTGCCGCTCTCCTGCCCGTCCGGGGCGGGGATCTGCTGCACAGCATTCATAAGGTTGGGGTCAAAGGGCTTGCCCAGCACCTCGATCTCCTCCACATGGAGGGCGTCCAGTGCCTTTGCCGCCTTATCCAGCGTCATGACCACGCCCTTCTTGTAGTTCTCGTCGGTGGTGGGGGCGTTGGCTGCCATGTCCAGCGTATCCAGAATGGGGATGATCTTTTCCACTGCATGGGAAACACCGTCGCCAAACTTCTGGTCGGCCTCACGGGTGGAGCGCTTGCGGTAGTTGTCGTACTCGGCAGCCATGCGCAGCAGCTGATCCTTGGCCTGTGCAGCGTTCTTTTCCGCTACATCCAGCTTTGCCTTAACGGCTTCCATCTCCCGGGCCTTCTTGTTGAACCAGCCGCCGTCCTTCTTCTTGTCCTCTTCGGTAGCGGCAGCCTCGGCAGCAGCCTGTTCGGGCGCTGCGGCAGCGGTCTTTTCCTCGGGGGCAGTCTCCGGCTGCTCGGTCTCGGGCACCGTGTTCTTTGCTTCTTCGCTCATTCCAGATCCTCCTTATAGATCACAGTCCGCCGTGGTACGGCAGCCTGCGGGGTGTCTTTTCGTTTGCCGCTCATGCCCTCACCAAGCTGGTCTGCAAACTCGTGCAGCAGGGGCATCAGCTTCTGGAAGGGCATCCGGGTGGGGCCGATCAGGGCAATGGAGCCCCACAGCCCGCCGCCTACCAGATACCGGTCGCTCACGATGCACAGCCCGGGGATCTGCGGTTCCAGATCCTCGCCCAGCAGCACGCTTTCGCTGCGGTTTTCCGGGGGTGCGATCAGGCTTGCGGCCTGTTCCTCGTCGTTCAGCAGGGTAAGGATATCACCCACCCGGCCGTCCAGCTGCGGCCAGTCCAGCAGGTACTGCTCGCCGCCCAGAAATACATGGGGCTTTACGCTGTCCTGCAAAATTGCGGCTGCGGCGCTGACCACCGGCACAAGTTCCGGTGCGATCTGGCCGCACAGCTCGCTGAGCATCCGGGTGGAAAGATCCACCGGTGCCACAAAGGTAAGGTTGCGGTTGAGCAGCGCCGCAAGGGCGGCTGCATTTTCCCGGGAAAGCCCGGTGCGTACCCGCGCCACCCGGGTGCGGACGTAACCGGCGGTGGTCACAGCCAGCACTGCGGCTGCGCTGCGGCCCACCTGCACCACCTCGTAATGGGCAATGCACAGATCCTCGGCGCAGGGGGTGCTGACGGCGGCGGTGCAGCCGCTGATGGCGGCCAGCGCCTTGGCAGCGCCCTGTGCCAGCTTTTCCGGCTCGTGGTCAAGGCTGGCGAACACCGCATCCACCCGGGCGCGGGTAACGCGGTCCAGCGGCTGATCATCGGTCAGCAGGTTGTCCAGATAATACCGGTAGCCCTTGGCGCTGGGCACGCGGCCCGCGCTGGTGTGGGGCTGCTCCAGCAAGCCCAGCTTTGTCAGCGCCGCCATCTCGTTGCGCAGCGTTGCGCTGGACACTGCCATATCAAAGTAGTTTGCCAGCACGCTGCTGCCCACCGGCTCGCCCTCAAGGCCATACAGCGCCACGATCGCCTGCAAGACCCGTTGCTTGCGTGCATCCATCGTCATAGCGCCTGCCTCCTTTTTGTATTGCTTTTGTTTGTTTAGCACTCCTTGTTCCTGAGTGCTAAGACCATTATAACCGTTTTTGCCCTGCTGTCAAGCCCTTTGCAAAAATGTTTATAAAGATTCATAATTCTGTCATAAAGGGGGGTGTGAACTCCCTCAGTCAAAGCCTGCGGCTTTGCCAGCTCCCTCTGGGAGGGAGCCTCTGGCGCGCCCGCAAGCTTTGCGCTTTAGCCGGAAACTTTACCGCTATGCCAAAGGCCCCATCCCAGAGGGGGCTGGCATCGCGCAGCGATGACTGGGGGAGTTTGTTTCCCACGCCCCAACCCGTGAAAATGGGGTACAGAAACGCCCGCAGGCGTTTCTGTACCCCGAAATATAAAATGTTTTCCGCTGATGATGGCCAGAGCTCTGCGGAGGCCATTTAAAATCGCTCCGCCTTATTCCTCCATCTGCTTTGCCAGAAAGGCCGCTGCCACCGCCACCGCCTTGCACTGGGCGTCCTCCGGGCAGGCAGTGCGGTCCTCGGTCAACAGACCCACCGCGCCGGTCACATCCCCGCCCGCCAGCACCGGCGCGGCGCATAGCAGCACCCGGGGTGCGCCCTCGCAGGGCAGCAGGGTCTTTTCCGGGCTGCCGGGGCTCTGGTAGGGCTTGCGGGCTTCCATCAGTTTTTCCAGCGGCTGGCTGATGCTGCGGTCGGTCAGTTCCCGCCGCCCGCTGCCGCTGACCGCCAGAATGCGGTCCCTGTCACACACAAAGGCGGTCAGTGCAAACTGGCGGCTGAGCACCTCTGCCAGCTGGGCGGCAAGGGTGTTCACCTCGCCCATGGGCGAGTACTTTTTAAAGATCACTTCCCCGTCGCCGGTGGTAAAGATCTCCAGCGGGTCGCCCCGCCGGATGCGCTGGGTGCGGCGGATCTCCTTGGGGATCACCACCCTGCCAAGCTCGTCGATGCGGCGCACGATACCGGTTGCTTTCATTATTTTGCCCTCCTTGCGGTTTCCTTTGTATGTAGTATCTGTCAGCGGCGGCAAATTATACCGGCAGCGCATTTTTTGCTTTGCCCGCCGCATTGCGTTCCGGGCGGGGTTCTGCTACAATAAATAGGAATAAACCCAAAGAAAGCAGGTGTCCGCATGGCACACATCCTTATTCTGGGCGGCGGTGCCGCCGGACTGGCCGCTGCGCTGGCGGCTGCACAGGCCGCGCCCGCTGCCCGCGTCACAGTGCTGGAGCGCAACCCCAAGGTGGGCAAAAAGCTGCTGGCTACCGGCAATGGCCGCTGCAATCTGGACAACACCGCCATTGCGCCGGAAAAGTACTTCACCGCCGACCCCGCCGCACTGCGCCCCCTGCTGGCGGCGGTGGATGCCGCCGCGCCGCTGGCGTGGTTTGAGCAGCTGGGGCTGTATACCCGCACCGATGAAGCCGGGCGGGTGTACCCCTATTCCAATCAGGCGGCAGACGTGCTGGCGCTGCTGGAGCTGCATTTGCAGCGGCACACCGTACAGCTGCGCACCGGCTGCACGGTAAGCACCCTGCGCCAGAGCAAGGGCGGCTACGCGGTGCAGTTTACGAATGCCGAGGGCGGCACCGAAAACCTGCGGGCAGATGCCGTCATCTGCGCCATGGGCGGCGCTGCCGGGCCGCAGTTCGGCACGGACGGCTTCGGCACCCGCTTTGCCGCCGACTGCGGCGGGCAGATGCGCCCCCTTTACCCCTGCCTGACCGCCCTGCAATGCGCAAAGCCGAACAAGAGCCTTGCGGGCATCCGCGCCAAAGCCGCCGCCCGTCTGCTGGACGGCGACCGGGTGCTGGCAGAAGAAATGGGCGAAGTGCAGTTTACCGACTACGGGCTTTCCGGCATCTGCATCATGCAGCTGTCCGGCCTGCTTGCCCCCGGGCGCAGGCTGAGAGACCCTGTCGTGGAACTTGACTTGTTCCCGGAGCTGAGCGAGATAGACCTGACCCGTCTGCTTGCCCGGCACGCCATCCAAACTGCATCCGACACCCTTGCCGGGTTCTGGACAGGGCTGTTGAACGTCAAGCTGGGCTACGCCCTCTGGGAAGCTGCCAATATGCCCAACAACCGCTCGGTCAAGCAGATGCAGCCCCTTGCCCACACCGCCAAGCACTGGCGGTTCGAGGGGCTTGCCCCCTGCGGCTGGCGGCAGGCGCAGACCACCGGCGGCGGGCTTGCCCTGACCGAGGTGGAACCGACCTTCCAGTTCAAGGGCTGTCCGGGGCTGTACTTTGTGGGTGAAACGCTGGACTGCGCCGGCAGCTGCGGCGGCTTCAACCTGCACTGGGCGTTCGGCAGCGGCCTTGCCGCCGGGCGGGACGCCGCAAAGCACCTTTGCAGCCGAAAACGGTAACAGAAAAGGGACGAGGGAAAGCCCGCGGGCTTTCCCTCGTCCCTTTTATAATGTTATTCAGACAGCCTTATTCTCGCCCTTGGAAAGCAGCTTTGCACGCTCCAGTGCGGGGCGCAGTGCCAGATACAGCACCACGGCGCAGGCAGTGGAGGCCACGCTGTTCACAAAGGTGACGCCGCCGGCGATCTTGGTCAGCGCCTGTGCCACGGTGTACTCCTGCCCAAAGATGTACACGTTGCGGAAGTAGCCAAGGAAGGGGTCGGTGAACACGTTCAGCAGCAGACCGGAACCCGCAGAGACGATCACCTTGACCAGATACCCGGCGCTGTGACGATTCTGATCCCGCAGCTTGAACACCTTATGTGCCACGGCACCGCAGGTGATGCCGATGATGAACTTGAGCACAAAGGTGGTAATAGCGTAGCCCGGGTCACCGGCAAGGATATCCGCCAGCGCCAGACCGATGGCACCCGCCAGACCGCCGGATACACCGTCCAGCAGCAGCGCCGTCAGGGCAGTAAAGGTATTGCCCAGATGGAACGAGGAGCCGCCGTAGAACGGGATGCGGAAGAACAGGTAGGCCACCAGGCTCAGCGCAGCCATCACGCCGGTAAGCGCCAGCTCGTGCACCGTAAAGCGGCGCTTGTACAGCACACTGAAAAACAGGATCAGGATAACGACGACTGCCAGCAGCAGCCACATTGCAGTAGTAGACATGATACTTTCCCTCCAATCGCGCCGATAACCCCACAAAACCACTTGACATTTGGGTGTCCGGCGGGTATGCTCCTATTATACGCAGAACTGACCCCATGAAAATACCCAGAATAAAGTTTTTTTATGGGGTCAGTTTGACGCAATGCCCAGACAGGAGGGACATTCTATGGTACATCTGACCACGGCACTGGACCCGGCTTCGGCGGTGCCGCTGTACGAGCAGCTCTACCGCAGCCTTGCCGCCGAGATGCGGGCGGGCACTCTGACGGCGGGCACCCGGATGCCCGGCAAGCGGCGGCTGGCGGCAGAGCTGTCGGTCTCGGTGAACACGGTGGACACCGCCTACCAGATGCTGGCAGCCGAGGGCTACCTGACCGCCCGGGAGCGCAGCGGCTTCACGGTGCAGGAGTATCTTGCCCTGCCGCAGGGGGTGCAGCCGCCCGCCGCGCCCTCTGCGCCGGCGGCAGAGCACCCCGCCGACACCGCCCCGCCGGTACAGTTCGATTTATCCACCCGAGGCGTGGACCCGGGGCTGTTCCCCTTCCGCACATGGGCGCGGCTGCAAAAGGAACTGCTGTACTCCGCGCCGGAGCTGCTCACCCCCGGGGATGCCCGGGGCGATGCCGCCCTGCGGCAGGCACTGGCAGGGTATCTGGCCGAGTACCGGGGCGTGCAGTGCGACCCGGAGCAGCTGGTGGTGGGCGCAGGACTGGAATATCTTCTAGGGCTGCTGGCACCGCTGCTGCCCGGCCCTGCCGCCGTGGAGACTCCCGGCTACCCCCGCGCCCGGCAGGTGCTGGAAAACAACGGCGTACCCTGCCGCTGCCTGCCGGTGGACGCGGACGGGCTGTCGCTGACAGCTCTTTCTGCCAGTGATGCGGCGGTGTGCTACGTTACCCCCAGCCACCAGTTCCCCACCGGGGTCACCATGCCCGCCGGACGCCGGGCAGAGCTGCTGCACTGGGCAGCCCGCGCCCCGGGACGGCGGTACATCATTGAGGACGACTACGACTCCGAGTTCCGCTTTGATACCCGCCCGCTGCCCAGCTTGCAGGGCATGGCGGGCGCAGACGGCCCGGTGGTGTACCTGTCCACCTGCTCCCGCAGCCTTGCCCCGGGCATCCGCATTGCCTATATGGTGCTGCCCCGGCAGCTGCTGGGCGCGTGGCAGGCCAAGTACCGACTGTACTCCGGCACGGTGGGACGGTTTGAGCAGCAGACGCTGGCGCGCTTTATCACCGGGGGGTATTTTACCCGGCACTTAGCGCGGGAGCGCACCGCCTACAAAGCCCGCCGGGATGCGCTGGTGGCGGCACTGCGCACCTCCTTTGCACCGGAAGAGCTGACCCTTGCGGGGCTGCACACCGGCCTGCACCTGCTGGCGCAGCTGAAAGACCCGCCGCCGGACGCCGCCCTGCGGGCTGCTGCCCGGCAGTACGGGGTGCGCTGTTCCCTGCTGAGCGACTACGACCTGACCGGCACGGCGCATTCTGCCGCCGGGACGCTGGTGCTGGGTTACGGCTCACTGCCGGACGCGGACTGCGCCGCCGCCGGAGAAAGGTTGAAAAAGCTCTGCACTGCCGCCCGGGAGGCATCAGACACCGTATAGTGTCCGCCTGCCCACGTCCCGGGCAGGGCGTCAGCGGTGATATCCACCGGCTCGGCGCTGGTGGCTAAAAATTCCAGTGTACGCTCCAGCGTTGCAAGGTCTACGGCGGTCAGGCTGGTCAGCAGACTGCTGCTCACCTCCCGCAGGCCCTGCGGCAGGGTGGTGGGCAGCAGCTCCAGTGCCTGCCGGAAAAACGCATCCCACACCGCCGCCCGGGCGGCGGCGCTGCGCCGAGGCGAAAGAGAAGTGTCGGCATCCAGCGCCGCCAAAAAGCTGTGGGCATCGGCGGCGGAGATGCCCTGCACCCCGGTGCCTTTGCCGTACCGCGCCAGCTGCTCCGGTGTGAGCGCCCCGGTAAAACCCACCCGCACTGCGCCGTACCGCGCCGCAAGCTTTGTCAGCACCGCCGGGGCGATGGCAAGATAGTCGGTATCCTCCGGCAGAGCGAACACCTCGCTCAGCGCTTCCCGGCAGCGGGCGGGGCCCGCGGCGGCGTAACAGTCCGCAAGAGGGACGTTCTTGCCCCCAAAGGGCACTTCCAGCGCGGCGGGCACCGCCAGCAGATGGATGCAGTTCTGCCCGGCGTTCAGGTAGGCCAGCACAAAGCCCGGGGTCTCGTCTGCCACACACAGCAGCACGGTACACCGGTCGGCGGCTTTGGGCAGCCGGATGGGCACCCCGCTCTGACTTTTTGCGGCCTGCCGCAGGCTGCTGCGCAGCTGGGCGCGGCTGAGCAGCACCGTGCCGCCCACCAGCGGCAGCAGCACCAGCAGGGCGGCGCACAGCGCCGCCCAGAAGGGACGCCAGCCGCTGCGTTTTGCGTGTTTCATGGCTCTGCCTCCTTTTTGTGCATAAAGCATAGCCCACCGGGCGACCCTTTATGCAGAAAGGCAGGGATGCTGTATGGATAAAGCAGAAAACCCCAACGAAAAAACCGCGAGGAACAGGAGGACTTCTGGCTGACGCTGGAACCCCTTCCCGCACCCGACCCCGAAAAGCCCTCTGCACCGCATGAGGAGTAATGGCGCTGCATAGGATGCAGTAAAAAAGGGGGGATGGGATGCCAGAGCGGTTCATGCGGGGAATCGAGGCTTTGAACGGCATCGTGTGGGGGCCGATGGGGCTGGGGCTGCTCTTCGGCACCGGGCTGCTGCTGACGGTGCGCACCGGGGGCTTCCAGCTGCGGCGGTGGGGCTACTGGATGCGGCACACCCTCGGTGCCATCCTGACCGACCAGAGCGTCACCGCCCATACCGCCCGCGAGGAGCAGGCCATCAGCCAGTTCCAGAGCCTGTGCACCGCGCTGGCGTCCACCATCGGCACCGGCAACCTTGTGGGGGTGGCGACAGCCATCCTTTCCGGCGGGGCGGGGGCGGTGTTTTGGATGTGGGTCATGGCGCTGCTGGGCATGATGACCAGCTACGCCGAGAACGTGCTGGGCATCTACTACCGCCGCAAAGACCCGGCGGGCGGCTGGCGCGGCGGGCCGATGTACTACCTGCGGGACGGCCTTGGCGGCAAGCCGGGGCGGGTGCTGGCGGTGCTGTTTGCTGTGTTCTGCGCGCTGGCAAGCTTTGGCATCGGCAACCTGAGCCAGCTCAATTCCATCGCGGGCAATCTGCAGGCGGCTTTTGGCGTGCCGGAGGCCGTCACCGGCGCAGTGCTGGCGGCAGTGTCGGCGGTGATTTTGCTGGGCGGGCTCAAGCGAGTAGCCGCTGTGGCGGAAAGGCTTGTCCCCGCCATGGCGCTGCTGTACATCGTGGGTGCGCTCACCGTGGTGGGGGTGCACATCACTGCCGTCCCGGCGGCGCTTGCCGCCATCGTAAAGGGCGCGTTCGGACTGCGTGCCGCCGGTGGGGGCATCGTAGGCTATGGGCTGTCCCGGGCGGTCACTTGGGGCTTCAAGCGGGGTGCTTTTTCCAACGAGGCCGGGCTTGGCTCCTCGGTGATGGTGCACGCGGCTTCCAACGTAAAGGAGCCGGTGCAGCAGGGCATGTGGGGCATTTTTGAGGTGTTTACAGACACCATGGTGGTGTGCACTCTGACAGCGCTGGTGGTGCTGACCTCCGGCTTTGTGGATCTGGACACCGGGCGCATTGCCGCCGGGGCGGCGGGCAGTGCGCTGGTTGGGCAGGCCTTTGACGCCGTGTTTGGCACGCTGGGGTCCAAGCTCATTGCGGTGTGCATCCTGCTGTTCGCCTACTCCACCACTCTTGGCTGGAGCTGCTACGGCTGCAAAGCCGTGGAGTATCTCTTCGGCGCGGGGGCTGGGACATTTTACCGGGTGCTGTTCGTGGCGCTGATGCCGCTGGGCGCGGTGATACGGCTGGACCTTGCATGGACGCTTTCCGACACCTTCAACGGCCTGATGATGCTGCCGAACCTCATCGGCGTGGTGGCGCTGTCCGGTACGGTGGTGAAGATCACCCAAAACTACCTTGCCCGCAAGCTGCACGGCAGCGCCGCGCCGCCGCTGTTGTCTGCGGGTGAGACAATTTAAAATCGTCAGCCCCGCCCCTTGTCCCAAGGCGGGGTTTGTGCTATGCTAAGGGGTACAAGCGATTTTTTGCGCTGAGAGGAGGAACCCCATGGCCGCCGTAAAAACACGGAATACCGCTACCCTTATGACCGAGGGCAGCATTGTAAAAAGCCTGCTGCTGTTTGCCCTGCCGCTGATCTTCGGCAACCTGCTGCAGCAGATGTACAACACCGCCGACAGCATCATCGTGGGCAATTTTGTGGGCAGCAACGCCCTTGCCGCCGTGGGCTCCAGCGGGTCGCCCATCTACCTGCTCATCGGCTTCAGTCAGGGGCTTGCCGTGGGCGCGGGCGTGGTGGTGTCGCAGTATCTGGGCGCGGGCGACCACAAGGAGACCCGTGAGGCGGTGCACACCTCCCTTGCCATTGCGGTGGTCATGGGGCTTTTGCTGACGGTGGGCGGCGTTGCCTGCGGGCGCGCTTTGCTGGTGGCCATGAACACCCCCGCCGAGGTGCTGGCCGATGCCGTGACCTATATCCGCATCTACTTCGGCGGGGTGCTGTTCAGCGTGGTGTATAACATGACCGCCGGCATCCTGAACGCCGCCGGCAACTCCCGGCGCTCGCTGGTGTATCTGGCATGGGCGTCGGTGACCAACATCGTGCTGGACTTTGTGTTCATCGTGGGGCTGCGGATGGGGGTGGCGGGCGCTGCCATCGCTACCGACTTAAGCCAGCTGGTGTCCTGCGTGCTGAGCCTGCGCTTTTTGATGAAAAGCGAGGACGCCTGCCGGGTGGAACTTTCCGCCATCTGGCTGCACCGCAAAATGGCAGGCCGCATCATCCGGGTGGGTCTGCCCACCGGCATCCAAAACATGGTCATCTCCTTTTCCAACGTGCTGGTGCAGGCCAGCGTGAACAGCTACGGCGCCGCTGCCATGGCAGGCTTTGCAGCCTACATGAAGATTGATGGCTTCAACATTCTGCCCGTCAGCAGCATCAGCATGGCTGCCACCACCTTTGTGGGGCAGAACTACGGCGCGGGGCGTCTGGACCGGGTAAAGCGCTCGGTGTGGGTCACCCTTGCCATCGGGGTCATCTACACCCTTTGCACCGGCGCTGCATTGTTGGCCGGGCAGGACGCCATTCTGCACCTGTTCACCGCCGACGAGGCCGTGGTCACCTACGGCAAGCTGGCTATGCGGTGGTTCTGTCCGTTCTACTTCCTGCTCAGCATCCTGCACGGCCTTGCCGGTGCCGTGCGCGGCACGGGTGCCAGCATCCCGCCCATGGTGGTGCTGCTGGTCTCGCTGTGCCTGTTCCGTGTGGTATGGATTCAGTTTCTGCTGCCCTTCTTCTCCGGCATCGAGGGCGTGTTCATCCTCTACCCCGTCAGCTGGGGTCTGGGCGCATTGCTCATGATCCTGTATGCGTGGAAGGGCAAGTGGATGGAGTATCATACATAACATTTTTACAAACAACGACCCGCCGCACTGAAAGAGATGCGGCGGGTCGTTGTTTTTCAGGTACTCCTGTCGGGGCAGCTTACCATGCAAAGCCCACGGAGTCCATGTCGATCTTCTTTTCCATCAGCCCCAGACGGCTCTCGATAAAGTTGACAGCCATATCCGGCCACTGGGCGATCTGGGTATAGTAGTCCACATAGCCCTTGGTGCCAGTGCCCAAGCCCACACCGTGGGGCGCATCAGGTGCCAGATAGAAGCTGAAGTCCGTGAAGATATTTGCGCACTCCGGCAGAGCGGGCAGCATCATCGCACTCGAGCCATCTTTCTGACCCACAACACCAAAGACCGGAGGCAGGTTGGGGTTCTTCGTGAAGTTCAGACCGGTGACGAACAGGCCGTAGATGGGAATCGCCACGTTCAGGTCAGCGCTCTCATAGTCCACAGCATCGCAGACGTAGCTGGGGTAGACCTTATCCGGGGTATTCGTAGTGCCGAACTGGTCGGCCACCACCTGCATCACATTCATGCCGCCGGCAGAGAAGCCCACAGCAATCATGATATCGGTCTTGCCGATGTGTTTTTCAGAGGCGTTGTGGCGGATGTAGCGGATAGCACGGGCCAGATCCAGCTGCTGATCCACAGCGGCGTAGGGGTTGACGCGGCGCTGCAGCACAAAGGCGTTGTAGCCGTTCTTGTTGAAGAACTCGGCCACCGGGTAGCCTTCCACCACGTTGTTGCGGTGGGTGCTGCCGCCGCCTGCAATAATGATCACGTTGCCCTTCACCTTGCCCTGATCCCGCAGCAGGTACGGGTTCAGGAAGGGACGGAAGCCCTCGTTATCGTAGCAATTTTCCCAGTTGGTGGGCAGCGGAGATTCCACGGCCATCTGATCTCCCCAAATTTCCCAAACGGTGCTCTTGGGGTCCTTGATCTGGCGCAGCGCCTTGCGGGCATTGGTCAGAGCAACACACATCTCGTAGTGAGAAGCATTGATGCCGGGCACAGCTGCACCGTCCACCTTCTCGTACTGAGCACGGGACAGCTTGTGGAACAGCACATAGAACTTGTCAAAATCGCCCCGGAAAGCAGCCGGATAAAAGGCCACCTCGCGGGAGAGACGGAGTTCCTCTGCCACCATGGCCTGCACCTCAGCATCGGTGTGCACGCCAGCGTTTTCAGCAAAGGATGCGGGCGCCATGCCAGCCACTGCGCCCATGGTCACAGCAGAAGCGGCGGAAAGTTTCATAAAGTCTCTTCTGTTCATCATCATTTCTCCTTTTAAATGCAGACGGCTCATTTGTGCAGAGCAAAGCCGCCCAAAGCTGTGCAGCAAACGCCCTGCTGCCGGGCCCGATAGACATTCCAGTTGTATCATGCCATCGAAATCTGCACAAATTGTACCACAATACAATGCATTTGTAAACAGATTTTATTGTTTTTTGTGCGAAATTGACATATTAGTATGCCAGTTCTTGTGAAAATCAACAAGCATGAGAATGGGTACAAAAAAGGACTGCCATGCACTCTGCACGGCAGTCCTTTTTATCTTATTACAGCTTTTCAAACACCAGAAAGCGGAAAGCGATGGTAGTGGTCAGCTGCGGCAGAGCCGCAAGGCGGGCAGCACCGTCGCGGGGCGTTTTCCAGTAGTAGGGGGTCATGGCAAACAGGGCTTCCAGCTGGGCGGCGGGCACGGTGATGGTGCCCTGCACCTCCCGCTCGTCGATGGCGCGGAAGCCCGGGTACTCCACCTGCTGCACCGGGTTTTTGTAGGGCTTTTCGTAGAGCACGGCCTTCATCTGGTACAGATGCTCTGCCCCCGGCACAACGTAGATCATGCGCCCGCCCGGGCGCAGCACCCGGCTGAACTCCTCCTGTGCAAAGGGCGAAAAGCAGTTCAGCAGCACGTCTGCCCAGCCGGTGCGCACCGGCTGGCTGAAGCTGGACGCCACCGCGTACTGCGCGGCGGGCAGCGCCTTTGCAGCCAGACGCACGGCGGGCTTTGCGATATCGAACCCGGCCAGCTGCAGCGGCTTTTCCGCCGCCGCGAACTGCTGCGCGATGCAGCGGTCGTACCAGCCCTCGCCGCAGCCTGCGTCCAGCAGATGCAGTGGGGCGTCCTTCGCGGCGGGCACGCCGTGGGCAAGGCACAACTCCCCCAGCGCCTGCCCGAAAATGCCGTAATATCCGGCGTTCAGGAAGGCGCGGCGGGCGGCAACCATCTCCTTGCTGTCCCCGGGGGCTTTGGTGCGCATGCTCTGCACCGGCAAAAGATGCCAGTAGCCCTCCCGGGCGCGGTCAAAGCAGTGGCCTTTTTCACATTTCAGGTCATTCTCCCCTTGCAGTACGCCGCCGCACAGGGGGCACTGCCACGGGGCAAAGGCTTCGTTTCGGCTCATACTTCTTCGCTGTGGTCCTCAATGGGTGCAGTGGCACCGCCGTGGGCGTCCATATACTCCTCAAAGCTGGTGTACTTCTGCTGGGGCGGGCGGCGGCTGATGAGCATCAGCCCCGGGTCCTCGTCCCGGGCGGCGGCATTGCGGCCGCGGCGGGCAGGCTCAGCCTTGGGGGCGCGGGGTGCGCTGCCGGTGCGGTTCTGGCTGCCTGCATTGCCGCGCTCGCTGCGGACAGGGCGGGCGTTATTGTTCTGGGCTGCGGGGCGGGCATTGCGCTGTTCACCCCGGTCGCTGCGGTCGTTGCGACGGCTGCCGCTGCGGTTTGCGTTCTGGATATTCTGAGGCTCCTGTGCGCTGCGGATGGCAGGTGCTGCCGGAGCGGCAGGGGTCTTGCGTGCCGGGCGCAGCGGAGTAGCCTCCGGGGCGCTGACAAAATGGGGGTCAAACTTGGGCTGGACGTTGCTGCCCCGGGCGGGGGCGGCATTCTCGCGGCGGGCGCGGGGCGCTGCCGTCTCCTTGGGGGCGTTTGCGCCCCGGTTGTTGGCGCGGCGGTCGTTGCGGGCCCCGCGCTTTGCGTTGCTGTCTTGCATCAGTGTTTCCTCTTTTTTCGGTTTTGCAGGCACCGCGTTCTTTGCAGCCTTCGGCTCCTGCTTCGGCGCGGGCGCAGCTGCCTTTGCAGCTTTTGCGGGCGCAGTTTCGGCCTGTTTTTTCGGTGCTTCGGCCGGTTTTTCTGCTTCGGGGCGGGGCTTTTTGCCGCGCACGGGCAGCACCGGGCGCACCGGGGCGGGCACGCCGTCCCACGGATGACCGGATACCACCGAGATCTTGCGGCGGTTCAGCTTTTCAATGCCTGCCAGATACTCCTGCTCCTCCGGGGCGCAGAAGCTGACGGCGGTGCCGTCCGCACCGGCGCGGGCAGTGCGCCCGATGCGGTGCACATAGGTCTCCGGCACCTCGGGCAGGTCGTAGTTGAACACATGGGAAAGCTCGCTGATATCAATGCCGCGTGCGGCGATATCGGTCGCCACCAGCACCCGGGTCTTGCCGGACTTGAAATCCTCCAGCGCGGTGACGCGGGCGGTCTGACTCTTGTTGCCGTGGATGGCGGCGGCGGGGATGCCCTGCTTTGTCAGATCCTTTGCGATCTTATCCGCGCCGTGCTTGGTGCGGCTGAACACCAGCGCATTGACCACCGGCGGCTGTAAATTTTTGATGAGCCACGGCAGCAGCAGCTTTTTGTTGCCCTTTTCCACATAGTACAGGCTCTGCTGGATGCGGTCCACGGTGCTGGACACCGGGTCCACCTTGACAAAGGCGGGGTCATGCAGGATGCCGGCGGCCAGCTGCTCGATCTCGGCGGGCATGGTGGCGCTGAACATCAGGTTCTGGCGCTGGGCGGGCAGCTTTGCAATGACCTTTTTCACGTCATGGACAAAGCCCATGTCCAGCATCCGGTCGGCCTCGTCCAGCACAAAGATCTCCAAAGCGGACAGGTCGATAAAGCCCTGCCCGATCAGGTCGTTCAGCCGTCCCGGGCAGGCGATGAGGATATCCACGCCCTTTTTCAGCGCTTCCACCTGCGGAGCCTGTCCCACGCCGCCAAAGATGACGGTGCTGCGCAATTTCAGGTACTTGCCGTAGGCTTCAAAGCTTTCGCCGATCTGCAAGGCCAGCTCCCGGGTGGGGGTCAGGATCAGGGCGCGGACAGCTCCCTTGCGGCGGGGCGCATTGGCGGTGAGCCGGTCCAGCATGGGCAGCGCAAAAGCCGCCGTCTTGCCGGTGCCGGTCTGGGCGCAGCCCATCAGATCCCGGCCTGCCAGCACCGGCGGGATGGCCGCTGCCTGAATGGGCGAGGGGGTCTCGTAGCCCGCTTCCTGCACAGCGCGCAGCAGCGGGGCGGACAGATTCAGTTCTTTAAATGTCATGGTTCTCCTATTATTCTGTGATCTTCCGGCACTCGATGTAGTAACGCTTTTCCTCCGCGTGTCCCATGCTGAAGGTCTTGCGGGGCAGCACACCGCCCATCACAACGCCGCGGAACAGGTCGCTCTTGGCGAAGGGCGGCATCAAAAACGCCACGGCGCCCTGCTTGCACAAAGCGCGCACAGCCGGTTCGTCATGCACATAGTCCACCTTTGCTTCCGGGTGGCGCTCGATATAATCCGAAATAAAATCGTCGATGGTGCCCACGGTCAGCGGCTCGGTGGGGTCCTCAAAGCTAAGCACATTGGCCATGTGGGGGCCCGCCAGCGTAAAAGGCTGCTTTTTGCTGCCGCCAAAGCAGCAGCCTGCCATGTTGGAATCGCTCCATGTAATGAGGCTCAGCAGTACGGTGGCGCAGTCCACGTTGAACAGTACCCGGTGGATGGGCTCGATCTCAATAGCCGGGGAGTGCACGTTGCACACCTCTGCCAGACACCAGCGGGCGGGGTGGTTTTCTGCCTGCTCCGGGGTCAGAGTCTTTTTCAGCTCCTCCCAGCAGGCCTTTGCGGTAGCCAGCGAGTGGTTGCCATCGCCCACGGCCAGCGTCAGCGGGTCGCGGCGGGTGGCATCGGGGTATTTCTTGTCAAATTCTTCCTGACTGCCCAGCACGGTCAACGCATTTTCGATCTGCGCGATGAGGGCGGGGTCCTCCACTGCCCAGCCTGCCACATGACCGCCCCCCAGCATCAGCTCGCCCTCGTATACCTTGGGCAGGCTGTCCTTGTGGGCGGCAATGGGCTCGACGAGGGTGCAGTCCGGGTCATCCGCCAGCATCATGATATGGGGCGTTTCCAGCGCAGCGCCGGTACGCACCTTCATGCGGGGCGGGATGCGGCTTTCCACGGTGCACTCGCTGGGGCGCACGGTGCATTTTTCGCCCCGGCGGTAGCTGTATGCCTCCAGGTCCACACGTCCTACAAGACCCTGCCGCACCCGGCCGCTCTGCTCGGTGCGCTCTACATAGATAAAGCCGTCCACCGCCCGGGTGAGCACATTTTTGGCGTAATCCTGCATGGTGGCGTGGATCTTTTCCACCCGCGCGTCGGCGTCTCCGTCCTCCAGATACACCTCCGGCAGGATCAGGTTCAGGGTGCTGGGTGCACCCGCAGCGGTCTCTTCTGCCCGCTGCCAGTAGCTGCGGTCACTGGTGAACTGGTCACAGGCAATGCAGCCCCACTGCTCCAGCGGCACCTGCTCCGAAGGCAGCAGGATATGTGCGGGTGCAAAACAGGTAGTCGGTTTCATAGTCGTTTCCTCCCCTCTCTATCAAAGCCGCTTCTCAGCGGAACGCTGCGGTATCGTGCACCACAACGTGCTGCACACCGGCGTCGGCAGCGGCCTGCTCCAGCGCAGCGCGGCTGTCCGCATCCAGTGCGGTGCTGCTGGTGACCAGCAGGTTTTCCATGCCAAGGGACGTACCGGTGGTGCCAAGGGCATCGGTAGCAGCGGTGCACAGTGCGTCCGGGTAGCTGACCCACAGGGTCACGCTGCCCGCAAAGCGGGTCTGCCATGCGGCGATATCAGCAGTCAGCTGGGCGGCGCGTCCCTCCCGGCTCTTGCCGCCGGAGGCACCGAAGTCCTGCTTGCGGGTGATGATATTGGGGAACTGCACCCCGGTAAGCACCACCTGCTCGTAGCCCATGCCCTGCACCTCCTCAATGAGGTCGCCGACATACTGCACCGCGCTTGCGGCAAAGGGGTTCATCCATGCCTTGCCGCCCTTGGCTGCGCTGACGTTGTCCAGCCAGAGGCTGTTGCCATCGTAGTGCACGCCCATGCTGCGGTCGGTGTACACCGACACCGGGTCGGTAAAGGCGGCAAGCTGCGCCGCCGGGATAATGCCCTCCTCCCGCAGGATGGCGGCGATATTGGCCGCATCCACCGGGTTTTCGGTGATGCTCTGGGCAGCGGCTGCCACGCCGGAAGCATAATACACCGTGCCAGCGGCGTCCTTCAGAGTGACAAGGGCGTAGTCTGCGCCCTGCTGCTTCAGCTGCCGGGCGGCGGCGCGGATGGCGGCTTCATCGGTCAGGGTGGTCACGTCCAGCTCTGCCCAGCTGCCGCCGGTAATGGCCTTGCCGTCCAGCGGCTTTTCCTCCTCCGGCTCCAGCTCAGACGCTGCCTGCGAAGCAGCAGCGCTGCTTGCCGCCGCAGAGGAGGCTGCTGCCTCGGCGCGGGAAGCGCTTTCGGCCTCCAGATCCCGATCCTTGACCACGGTATACCATGTGTGGGTGGCCCAATCCAGCACATGGGGTGCGGCAAACCATGCGGCTGCCAGCACTGCCGCCACCAGCACCACGATGCCGATGCCGCGCTTTACGCGCGTTTCCCTGCTGTAAAAGCTGCGGTTATAATGCTTGACCTTCTGACGTTTATTCTTAGCCATGGTATCCTTTCCTCCCTGTCTGCATTACAGGATGACGGAATGTCCGGTAAAGCCATAGATTGCCAGCGCCAGCACGCCGATATACACCAGCGTGATGGGCAGGCCGCGGAATGCCTTGGGGATGGCTCTGCTGCGCAGGCGGTGACGCGCCTCGGTGACCAGCAGCACCGCCAGCACATAGCCAAGGCCGCTGCCAAGACCAAAGCCAAGGCTCTGGCCAAGGGTAAAGGTCTGGGTGCGCGCCACCAGCACCGTGCCCAGCACGCCGCTGTTCAGCGCGGCCAGCGGCACGATGCGCAGCAGCTGGGCGCGGCGGGGCAGGCTGCGCAGCAGCCACAGCACCAGATGCTCCGCCAGACACACCACGGCAATGCTGGCAATATACACCAGCGGGCGCAGCTGGGCGCGGTTATCCAGCGGGGCAATGAACCGCCCGGCAACGAACGCCACCGGCGCCACCAGCACCTGCGTGATGCACAGCATCATGCCGAACAAGGCGCTGCTGGTGCGGTCGTCCCCCACCAGCTGCACCATGCGGGACACGCCCAGTGCACGGGTAAAGACAGCGTTCTGTGCAAAAATGGCCAGCAGTGCATAGCTGAAAAACACTGCCGAGCTGCTTACAACTTCCTTCACGGTTCGCGGTCCACCTCCTTCTGGTAGTGCACGGTCAGGGTATCCCGTGCTTCCTTTTTCAGATATTCCTTGCGCTTTGCAGCCGCAGCGCGCCAGATGGCGCACAGGATGCCCAGCACAATAAAGCCGCCCGCCGGCATCTTAGCCAGCGGCAGCAGCGCCCAGCGCCCCACCGGGGCACCAAACACGGTGCCAAGGCTGAGCCACTCGCGCACGATGCCCACCACGAGCAGCAGCAGCGCGTAGCCCACGGTGATGCGCACGCCCTTGGAAACAGCCTTATGCACCGTCTCCTGCACGCGGCCGAAGCGGTAGGTCAGAAGCGGCTCCACCACCAGCATGGGCAGGTAGATGCCAAGGTTCAAAAGCCCGGTGCCAAACACGAAGTTCAAAATGGGATATGCCGCCAGGTACACCACAGCGGCGCTGGCTGCGTACAAAAGTGCACGGGGCAGCAGCTTTTTTTGCAGCTGCTCCGGGGTAGGCTCCTCGTCCCGCAGGGGTACAAGGCGGCTGAGCAGGCAGGCCAGCACGCGGGAGGGCACCAGCAGCAGCGTCACCGCCGCCGCCAGCATCAGGCCGTTCTGCCCGGTGGTCGCCACGACCACCAGCGGTGCCAGACCCATGCCCTGCATGACCACCGGGTTATTCAGGAACACGCGGTCGTGATGGGCAAACTTTTCGGGATCTTTTAAAATCAGATCCGCAGTACGCTTTTTCATTCCGCAGCCTCCTTTCGTTCGGACGGCAGGCGGTGCAGCAGACGGTACAGCCGCTCCTCGGTGCGGTCAATGAGCGCGGACACACTGTTGACTGCCAGCAGTGCAAAGCAGACGCCGGTCTCGTACACGCCAAAATAGCGGAAGCCCATGGTAGCGATGCCCACCAGTGCGCCGTACAGGATGCGCCCAAGCCGGTGATGCGCACAGGTGTATGGCTCGTTGAGCAGGAACACCGCGCAGAACAGCATTGCACCAGTGTGCAGCTCGTCCCGGACGCCCTGCAGGCGGGGCATCAGGCTGCTGAAGAGGGTGCTGTCTGCCAGACCTACCTGCCGCGGGAAGAAGAAAGCGATGAGCCCGCAGGTGATGAGAAAGCTCGCTGATGCGCCGATGTGCACGTCCTTCTGGGTCCACAGCACAAGGCCGCAGGCCAGAATGACCAGCGCTGCGCCGGTGCCCATGGGGGCGGCAAACTCGCCCAGCGCAATAGCGAGGGAGTTCAGGTTCAGGATACCGCCGCTGCGCAGGGTATCCTCGATAGTGCTGCTCACCGACACGGCAGAGGCGTTCCACAGGGGCAGCGGCGTATAGGGCTGCGGGTAGCGCACCACCTGCTCCGGCCACGATACCGCCGCCACGGCGTAGCCCACGGCAGCGGGGTTAAAGGGGTAGCTGCCGTAGCCGCCAAAGACCTCCTTGCCGATGAGCACGCCCGCCAGCACTGCCACCACCAGCACATAGATGTCCACGGTGGCGGGCATGAGCAGGGCGATGATCAGGCTGAAACTCTCGTTGGAGAGATCTTTATTGGTGTACACCCGATGGCGCAGCAGCGCCACCAGACGGTCGCACAGGTTGCCGGTAAGCAGGGCGATGCCGCACAGCAGCAGCGGACGCGCCCCATAGAAATAGCAGGCCATGCACAGCAGCGGCACGCACAGCCAGAAAACGTGCTTATAGTACCGGCCGGTCTTTTGCAGCTGCCGCTCCTGCTCTTGGATCAAAGCTTCATCCATATACGGGCCTCCTTACAGGCTGGCCAGTGCGCCCACAGCCGCAGCAGGGTCGGCGGCGCCGAACACGGCGCTGCCTGCCACCAGCACGTCGGCACCGGCTTCCACGCACAGGGGTGCGGTGGCGGCATCCACGCCGCCGTCCACCTCCAGCAGGTAGGAAAGGCCGCGTGCTTCCCGCTCCGCCTTGAGCCAGCGGAGCTTGTCCAGCGCCGAGGGCATGAACTTCTGCCCGCCGAAGCCGGGCTCCACGCTCATCACCAGCACCAGATCCAGCTGCTCCAGCCACGGTGCCAACGCCTCGGCCGGGGTGCCGGGCTTAATGGTCAGACCCACCTTGCAGCCCAGCGCACGGACGGCGTCAATGGTGGCCTGAATATCATCTTCGCACTCCAGATGGAAATTATACAGGGTCGCACCGGCCTTGATAAAGGGCTCGGCGTATTGCAGCGGGTGGCTGATCATCAGATGCACGTCATAAAAGGCATCCGGCAGCGCCTTGTGCAGGCTTTTGAGCACCGGCACGCCAAAGCTGATGTTGGGCACAAAATGCCCGTCCATCACGTCGCAGTGCAGCATCTGTGCGCCGGCATCCAGCACCATGCGGCAGTCTGCACCCAGCTTGCCAAAATCAGCAGAAAGAATAGAAGGACTCACGATGGCCATAATATTTCATTACGCTCCGTTATTTTTAGCATTTTTTATCCCATGCGTTGCGCGTTTTGCAGGGTTCTGCCGGGCAAAAAATACGCGGGCATGGTTATCTTTTAGTTTACATGAAAACGGCCAAAAAATCAAACCCGCAGCCGTTTTTTTCACCGAAAAGTCGTAAATGGCGCAAAAAGTCCATTGCGCGGCAGCATCTCCATGTGCCGCGCAGCTGCCGCCGAAGGCTTGCCATTTTGCAGCAGCTTTCTTTGAAGCAGGACGATTTGGAATGGCCTCCGCTGCTTCCGGGTTGCGGCACCCAGCATCCGCTTCGTGCCTTGGGCGGCACTCGCGTCTTGCTGGCCGCTGCCCCAACAACTCCTCCCTGTTTCCGCCGCTGACGGCGGTCGTCGTCGTTGCTAGCCATATTCAGCGGAAAATAGATTTTTAATTCCGCGTTTGTCGCACTCTGCGGAGTACTCCAAACGCATTTTCACAAGAGGGGGTCACAGCGGTAAGCAGGATTTTTATTCCAACAACGCCAAAGCAGCCAGACCGCCCGGGCGGGGCAGTCTGGCTGCGGGATCTTATTCTACCGGCTTCATGCTGGCGGGGTCCTCCACCGCGCCGGGCTGCCCGACGGCGTCCGGCAGGCGCTTCATGCCGCCAGGATTGGGGGAACAGGTGGGCAGGGTGAACACAAAGCGGCACCACTCGCCCTGCTGACTCTCCACGCGGATCTGCCCGCCGGCCAGATTGACCAGCACCTTGCAAATGTTCAGTCCCAAACCGGAGCCGCGGGCGTGCAGACCGCGGGAACGATCCTCCTTGTAGAACCGCTCGAACACATAGGGCAGCGCCTCCGGGCTGATGCCCTGCCCGGAATTCCAGATGGAGATCTCGGCCTCGGGGCCCAGCTTTTCCACGCTGAAGCGGATGGTGCCGCCCGCCGGGGTAAACTTGATGGCGTTGTCCAGCAAATTATACGCCACCTGATGGATCAGGTCGGGGTCGGCGTAGACCAGCACCTTTTCATCCATGGTCAGGCCTTCCAGCTCGATCATGCCATCGTTGATGCGCTGCTCTGCGGCAAGCGCCACGCCGGTCAGGGTCTCCCAGATATTGAACATCCGGGCGTTCACCTGATACTCGCCGCTTTCCAGCTTGGAGAGATCCAGCATATTCTGGATGAGCCGTGCCAGACGGCCGGTCTCCTCGCTGACCAGCTGCAGGTAGTGGTTCTGCATCTCGGGCGGGATGGTGCCGTCCAGAATGCCGTCCACAAAGCCCTTGATGGTGGTCATGGGGGTGCGCAGCTCGTGGGCGATGTTGCCCATGAACTGACCCCGGGAGTTATCGTTGGACTGGATGTTCTCCGCCATCTGGTTGAAGGTGCGGGCAAGGTCTGCCACCTCGCCATCACCCTCCACGCCCTCCACGCGGACAGAGAGGTCGCCGCCGCCAAAGCGCTGGGCGGCATCGGTGACCTTTTGCAGCGGGTCGGTGAGCTGACGCATCAGCAGGCGGGTCAGCACGCTGGCGCACAGCAGCATCACGCAGGCAGACATGAGGAAGTTGGACCAGAACTGCTGTTTAAAGTCGGTGAGCTGCGCGCCGGAGGAGCACAAAAACAGCCAGCCGCTGAACAGGCTCTGGTCGTCGATGGTCTCCACCGCCGCGATATAGCTTTTTTCGGTCAGGGCACCGCCCAAATCGCCGAAAGCGTGGTAGTGCCGGGCGTCCGGGTCAGCCACTGCGTTGGCGCGCTGGCAGATATCCAGCGGCACGGTGGTGGTGGTAAGCTTGTCCGGGTCGGAGGCGATGAGCACATTGCCCTGTCGGTCGGTGAAAAACAGATAAGCCTCGGCGCTCTCGCCGATGATCTCCAGTTTGGTGTTCAGCGCGTCCAGCTCTGCGCCCTGCGGCATGGTCTCGCTGTTTACCAGATACTCTGCGGTGCGCTTGGCGACATTTACCACCTGATCCAGTGTTTCGTAGCGATCCTTCGCAAAATAATTCTTGAACAGCACCCACTCCGAGCAGCCCATCAGCACGATGCCCAGCACCATCAGGGTGGACACCATGGAGAAAAAGGCTGTGGAGATACTTTTACGCATTACTGACGCACCTCGAACTTATAGCCCACGCCCCAGACGGTTTTCAGCTCCCACTTATCAGAAGCCCCGGCCAGCTTTTCGCGCAGGCGCTTGACGTGGACGTCAATGGTGCGGCTGTCGCCGTAGTACTCAAAGCCCCACACCTCGTCCAGCAGCTGGTCGCGGGTGTACACGCGGTTGGGGTGGGAGGCCAGACAGTTCAGCAGTTCCAGCTCCTTGGGGGGAGCCTCCACCACCTTGCCCTTGACCCGCAGCTCGTAGCTGTTCATATCCAGCCGCAGGTTATCGAACTCGATGACGCCCTCGGTGCTCTCGGCGGCAGCGGAGGTAGTCTGGCAGCGGCGCAGCACCGCCTTGATGCGTGCCACCACCTCTTTTGCGTCAAAGGGCTTTACCATGTAATCGTCTGCGCCCAGCTCCAAGCCCAGCACCTTGTCAAAGGTCTCGCCCTTGGCGGTAAGCATCATCACCGGGGTGTTGCCCGCCTTGCGGATGCGGCGGCAGACCTCAAGACCGTCCATGCGGGGCATCATCACGTCCAGCAGCACCATGTCCGGCTTGACCGCGTTGAACTTTTCCAGTCCTTCTTCGCCATCGTTTGCCACCGTGACCTGATAGCCCTCCTTGGTCAGGTACAGCCGCAGCAGCTCGCAGATGTTGGCGTCGTCGTCCACCACAAGGATCTTTTCGTTTGCCATAAGTGTTTTCCTCCCCTTTTATGCAGGTTTTTGCTGTATCTTCAGCCCTTCCGGGCGTTTTGACAGGCTCTTTCCTTTCTATTATACGGGACAGTTATGACAAAATAAAGAAGGAAGTGTAGTTTTTTTCACATTTCTGCCCGCGCGGCGGCAAAAAGCCCCTTGGCGCGGCAGCGCCAAGGGGCTTTTGTTACGGTTCTTCTGCCGGGTCGGGGTCTACACGCCAAAGGCGTCGTCCAGTTCCTCCGGCAGGGGGTCGGGGTCTATGCCAAAGGCATCGTCCAGCGCCTCCGGCTGGGCGGCGGGGTCTACGCCAAAGGCATCATCCATGCCCTCCGGCAAGGGGTCAGGGTCTGCGCCAAAGTCAGCGTCAAAACCATCGTCTACCCACTCCGGCGGGGTATCGGGGTCAGTCGGGACAAAGGGTTCGTTGTCTACCACAGGCTTCAGGTGTTCGGGCTTTTTCCACTGGGCGTAAAGGTCTACTGTATCGCCCGCTGCCCAGTCGGTTATGGGCACGCCGTTCACCTCGTACTTTTTGCCTGTGCCGTCCGGTTCTGTGTTCCAGCCCACAAAAACGTAGCCGCCGCGCTTAAACATACAGTTGCGCAGGACAACATCCTCGCCGGGCTGGTAGCGCACGGTCTTTACCGCTTCCTCAAGGGCATCGTCTACGTCCTCCGGCAGGGGATCGGGGTCAAAGCCAAAGGTATCGTCCATATCCTCCAGCAGGGGGTTGGGGTCAAGGTCAAGAGCAACCTCCTCCATCGGATCAAAGTTTGCGTGGTAGCGCAGGGTCAGGGCTTTCTTCGCCGGGGCTCGGTTCGGGCCGGGGGTGGCGGTGGTGGTTTTCTCCCAAAACGCCACCCGGACAGGGTCGCCTGTGTAAACAGGCTCTGGGTCTAAATCGCCCGGCTTGTAATAGTGAACATTGTTCTTTTTTCCCGTTACATGGCTACTATAGCTTGTAGTTTTTTCTATGTTATCCTGCGTCACTTCCGATCCCAGTTTATTCCCGGCTGCAAGAGACTGCAAAATAACATAATCAGAATATACAAAAGTGTCATTCAACGGTTTTGGGTCGCTAACCGTATAGCTTGCACCATAATTCAAGCCTTGCTGGTAAAAAGACGTATCATTATTGCTTAAGTGCGGGATGCTGCCACCGTTTACTATGATTTTGAACGTCCCGTATTCATCTATCTCGGGGTTTTTACCAACCTTCAGAACACTGCCCGTATCCGTCAAAGCGCTGATGACCGACAGCAAATAGCGCCTGCGCTTGATGACCAGCGGTTTACCATTTTTCACCTCCGCTGCGCTGAGCTTGTACTCAATGTCTGTCTTCCAGACATCATCGCTGGTGGTTGTGGCACGGTTATCCCCTGCGGCACGTTTTGCTTCCGTGGTTGCCTTATCAATTGCTTTCGTTACCTTAGGGTCGGTCAAATCCAGCGTCCAGTCTGCGCCATCTGCTACCACTTGTTTTTCGAGGGTAAAAGAGTAGCCTACCATCGTACCGCCAAGCGTGGCAACGGGGCCCTTACCATCGTTCGTGGAGTAGCCCTTTTCGTCCTCAAACTGCACGGTGATATCATAGCCCCAAATGGCGTAAAGATGTTTGGGGGTAGCCGTAGTTCCCCACTCGACCTCTGTTACCAGCGTTCCGGGCTGGTAGACTTCGGTTTTGCTGGTGGGTTTTTGCTTTGTACTCCATCCCGCAAACTTCATATCACCATGCGTACCTGTAAGCACTTTATTGTACTCCGGGAGCACATCGGTCTCCTTGTACTCTTTGGTCACACTGCCCGCAGTGCCATTGTTTTCATGGTAAATAATCGTGTCGTTCCGGAAGCAGGGGTTAAAGCAGTAGCGCTGGTAGTTGCCCGGGGCATGGAAGTTGCCGTCGCCACCCGTAGGTCTTGTATCCGCCTCCTGCGGTTCATCTATCAGCTGACCTTCAAAGATTTTGTACGCCTTACCATCGACCGTTCTATCCTCTGTGGTGCAATCATCGTTGCCGTTTGCAATGACCTTCACGTTTCCTTCTTCGTCTGTATCGTAGAGGTAGCCCGGCTTGGGGTTGTAGAAGCCAATTTCAAAGTTCGTTCCATACGGGAAAGTACCCCAGTAGTCGTCACCGTTCTTATAACTGAACCATTCCGACCAACTGTTTTTCTCATCCACAGAAACGTGGATGTCCAGATAACAGCCACCTCCATCTGCCGCTAACTGGTTGCCGTCTGTCTTGTGTTTAAGAGTTCCATCATAGCCAACAATGCCGTTCACATCCAGCCAGTACCACTTGCGCACAAGGTTCAGGTTGATGGTCTGGGTTTTATGGTTTGCTTCAAAATCCGCTTTGGGGGTCAGGGTGCGCGACAAATCCTCCCAGCAGCGGGTATCTTCCTCCCCCTCTGTTCCGTCAGGTCGGGGGCGCGTCCATACCTCAGAAGTAACAGCAGTTTCCAAAGGCATTCCCCACGCATTTGCACAGCCGTACTCCAAAACATAGGTTTCCTTAGGCTTAGAATTTGCGTCTGTCAGCTGCCCGGTGGCGTCATCGACCCGGTTCGTTGCCGTAACATGGGGCGTATTATTCCTGTTGTTGATTTCCAGCTTCTGCTCATACACGTTGATGGTATAGGTAACGCACTGTTTTACCAAATCAAAAGTAAAGGTAAGCGTATCGGAGTAAGTACCGCTCATGGTAGCTTGGCTGGGGTCTGTCACGTTGACAGAAAGGGGGATGGTTGCTGTGTGAAAGTCCGTAACAGCGGATGTTGCATACATAATTTCATGCGTGCTTTCATCATAATGCCACATTCCTCCGGGCGTGTGTTCCCCACCAGCTTCAATTTTATTTTTCAGCGTATACTCCACCGTGGGCGCATTTGCAATGGCTGCACCCTTTGCGTCATATTTCAGTTTCCAATTATTTGGCGATTCAATGCCGATATTCAACGTGCGGTACTGCTTCAGCTTTGCATTAACTTCCAGCTCACCCTTATTCTCCCCGCTCTTCACCGTCACGGTGGTGGGGATAGTCACCTGATAGCCATTGGTTGCAATATCACCGATGGTGGTGGTGTCCTCTGCTATGGTAACATTCGGCTCGTCGGCAAGCATTTCCTGCTCCGGCAGGGCGGCGAGCACATCGGCAAATTCCGGCGCTTCTGCGGCAAGCGCAGTTCCACCCACTGCAAGGCACAGAGCCAGCGCAAACGCAAGGCCCAGCAGTTTTTTTGCACAATGTTTCATGGTGTATCCTCCTTGTGTGGGGTGGCTGCTTTTTGCCGCAAAAATCAAAAAAGGGGAGAGGGAACATCTCCCGTCTCCCCTTTGGGCTCAGGTATTATTCAGGTTTGGGTGCGGGGTTAGGTGGTAGGCTTAAGCTCAGACTTAAATACAACCTTGCCGTTGTAAGTACCAGCCTTTTCAGCAGTATCGGTAGTAGTGGTTGTCAGCTTAAACTCCAGCGCCTGATCCTTCTGGTTCGTACCAGAGGGAACACTCATGACCTCGCTATTCGTGGCATTCAGTTTCATTGGACTACCCGCGCCATCGGCAGGCTTGGCAATGGTAAAGTAAAGCTTCTGCGCAGTATTAGACGTAGTCTCAACATAAAATTTGCTCTGGGCTTCATCATAGGTCGTTTCATTCGTAGTATCAATGCTGATATGCAGGGTCTTATCATCATCAATGATGTTACTCGTCACGCAAACTTTAGGTACATTGCCCTTTCCAGCCGCGCCGTTGTCAGTTGCCGCCTTATTCTCTGCGTTTTTATCGGCTATTGCTTCAACGATACGAGTCTTGCCTACGCCTGCGTTAGCACCAAAGTCGATCTTTTTCGGGATAGACCAAGTATAGCTGCAATCAACCTTATAGGTCACCACAGTGTTGGCACTTGTTGTAGTGTCGCTGCCCTCATGCGAACCCATCTCCGGAGTAGTACCAGCACCCGTCGCAAACACCGGCATTGCGCACACAGAAACCGCCAGAGAAGCTGCAAGGAGCAGGGCGGCTGCTTTCTTCGTCAATTTCATAATCCTTATTTGGCAATGGGGCCCGCAGCTGACGGTCAGCCTTGGATTTGCCTACTCCTTTCACACCATATGGTTTGTTGATCCCCAATTCAGTTCTTTTTTTATTGTCAACACTGCCTGTCTTGCCCACCGCAAGGGGGCTCAGCCCACGGTCAGTGTCAGCTTTACAACGCCGCTGTTGGTCTTGGTGGTGCGGTCCGAAAGATAGGGCTGGCACACCACATAGGCCGGGTACTCGCCGGGGGCAAGGGCGCGGGTCATCTCCATCTTTTGCACATACAACCCGGGCGCTACAAGGCCGGACTGGAACAGCAGCTCGTCGCCGTCCTCTAAGTACAGCCCAAAGGCGATGTAGTAGCACTCCTCCTTACCGGTCAGGGTAAGGGTGTACTGCTTGCCGTCATCGGCCTGCACGGTCAGGGTCTTTTCGCCCTTATAGCCCTTGATGGCCTCGATGGTGTACACCCCATCGTCGGTCTTTTGGATGTCAAAATAGGCGGGGTCGGCGTCCAGCACCTTTGTTACCTCGGCCTGAATGCCCGCAAGACGCAGGTAATGGCTCAGCTCTGTGGCCTGACCGCTGTCCACCACCAGCTTTTCCAGCTGGGTGCCGTCTAGGCTTACCCAGTCCTCGTACCAAAGATTCTCGGCGGGGTTATGGAACTCGAACCCCTGCGTGATCTTTTTGGTCTTTGCGGGGATGGTAAAGCCGCCCCAGCCCGGCAGGGTGACGTTTTTGCTGCGGTCGATGGGGGTCTCCGGCTTGACGTACTGCGCCTGATAGGTCTCCATGGGCAGCGCGGCTGCTTCGGACGCGCCGTTGGCCGTGGCAGCGGACTTGCCGCCCCGTGCCGCGCCGGACACTGCGATGTAGCCGCCCAGCAGCAGCACCAGTACCACCAGCACCCCGATGACCACTCTGCTTGTGTTTTTGTTCTCCATGGGCTCCACGCTCCCTTTCCGTTGGAACAATAAAAAAAGCCGCCCGACCTTGTGGGCAGCTTTGATGATACGAGCAAAATCCGGCGTGCCCTTAAAAAGAACACACCTGCGGTTTTGGACGATTCCGGTATGCAGAGTATTTCCGCAAAAAAACCGGAAGCAACCGGCTGGCATCATCCGGGAAATGCCCCGAACCTTAGCCCCTATGGCTTTGCGTCCTTGCCTTTCGACAAGTTTGCCAAAAAATTGCCCAATATTTTTAAAGATTGACACATTATTTTTGTCGACAATATTATAGCATACCCCCCCCGGGTGTCAACCGGTTTTACCGGGATTTTGTTTATATTCCATGTTGTATTTTTTAGTAATGTGGCCGAAAACGTTTACATTTTGATGCTCTCTTTGTTTTATTTCCTTTTTTGTAAAGTCCGGAAGAAAGTGGCTGGGGAGCCTTTTTCAGGCGCTGCGCGCCGGATTGCCCGAGGGGAAAAGGCTCTTGTCCCGGTTCAAGCCGCAAAAATTGATTTCCGTGCCCTGCCCCCTTGCGCTGGCGGGGTTCATCGCGTATAATGGTAAATGTATCGTTATGCCAAAAAACGTGTAAGGAGCGTATTTTATATGAAGTTAGGTATCGTCGGCCTGCCCAACGTGGGCAAGTCCACTCTGTTCAACGCCATCACCTCCACCAAGAACGCGGAGGCTGCAAACTATCCCTTCTGCACCATCGAGCCGAACTCCGGCATCGTGGCAGTGCCGGACAAGCGGCTGGACAAGCTGGCCGAGATCTGGCAGACCAACAAAAAGACCCCCGCCATCGTGGAGTTCGTGGACATTGCCGGTCTTGTGAAGGGTGCAAGTCAGGGCGCAGGCCTTGGCAACAAGTTCCTTGGCCATATCCGCGAGTGCGACGCCATTGTGCACGTTGTGCGCTGCTTTGACGATGACAACATCATCCATGTGGTGGAGGACGTGACCAAGGCCGAGGCCGTGGACCCCATTGCCGATATTGAAGCCATCGACTACGAGCTGATCCTCTCCGACCTTGAGGTGGTGCAGAACCGCGCAGGCCGCATGGCAAAGGCTGCCAAGAGCGGCAACAACAAGGGCGCTGCCGCCGAGGCCGCATGGCTGCAGCAGCTGGCCGACCATCTGAGCGCCGGCAAACCCGCCCGCAGCTTCGATTTTGACCCCGCCGACACCGAGCAGCAGACCGTTCTGCACGAAATGGGTCTGCTGAGCGCAAAGCCGGTGCTGTACGCCTGCAACGTGGGCGAGGATGACCTGA
>OFMO01000583.1_pt1 | contig 29521 bp, 19 predicted proteins | sample 1541821 | NCBI WGS metagenome assembly OFMO01 (sample SAMN04209253, study PRJEB22552) | human gut metagenome | biome: gut; material: feces | host: Homo sapiens | place: USA: Oklahoma | reverse complement strand
ATGTCCCATATAACCGGTCACACCCGCCTGTGAGAGGGTATCGCTCCACCAGTCGGCAATCGGTTCAAAAGGAAGCTGGTCGCTGCCGGTCGCTCCATAGTTTTTGACCACCACAAAGTCTGCCAGACCCTTCTCAATCATCCCTTTGCTGTCCGCATTGTAAGCGCCCAGAGAGGTTCGGGTGTAAGCAAGGTCGATTCCGTCCGGCTGTTCATCGGCAGTTGCCCACACCGGCGACACCGCCAGTCCCACCGGCAGCTCCGGGTTCTGCTGACGCACCGTCTGCACCGCTGTCTGTACCAGCAGCTCGGTGCTGCCGGTCATATATTCCTTTAGGCTGACGTTGGCGCCTGTGTGCGCATATTCATCATAGCTGTACTGTCCCTGTTCATTGAGGTACCCGTCCAGCAGCAAACCGTCCAGCCCTCGCTGGGAAGCAATGGCGGCTAACTGCTCCGCACTGCGGTCCAAAGCCTTTGCATTCACCGAAGTCATGTGGTGCATTCTGCCGTCCGTTCCTGCAACCAGCGAAAGGTCGCACAGACCGTACACCGCTATTCCCTGCTGATGCGCCAGATCGCACAGGCTGCCCAACAGGTCAAAGGAGACCATCTTTGCCGGAGAGTCCCACAGCGTTCCATAGGCATTTTCGGTGCTGACAAACAGGGTGTTCAGTCCCAGTTGTGCCGCCTGCTCCACCAGCTGCTCCAGCTGCCGATAGACCTCTTCCTCATCCGGCTGCACCGATTGCTGCTCCTGCTGGAGCACTTCCCCGGACAGACGCAACTGTGCCTGCTCAATCGCAGGTGCAAGCTCGGATAAAAATTCCCTTCCGGGACTTACCTGCGCCGCTTTCATCTCCTGCGGCAGTTCAAACTGCACCGCAGACGCCTCCTGCTGCACCGGCTGCGGCTGGGACTTCTGCTCCTCCTGCTCCTGTTGAATCTGCTGCATTGCCTGTGCAACCTTCTGATCCTTTTCCTCCTGCGCCGCCGTCTGACGCAGAATCACCACTGCAAAGATTGCAAGGATGGTGATGACCGCCATCACTCCCGCTAAGGAGTTGATGATCGTTTTTTCTTTATTGTTCTTTGTCACCGTGCTGGCCTCCTGTTTCTTTCCATCCTGATGTTTGCGTTATAAAACCTCCTGCAAGCTGTCCAGCTCCTCCAAAATTGCCGGTCGAACCGACGATTCCGGCTGGAACACCGAGTTGTAGCGGAAGAGCGCAAATCCCTGATAGTGCTCCTCTTTGCGGGCAGTTTCCACCATCCGCGCCAGGATGTCTCCGCTGTTTGCCCACTCCCATCTGCCGTTGCCTGCATAGGCGTCCTCCAGACCGACCTTGTAAGGGGAGAGTCCAACCACCAGCTGGACCTTATTTTGGATCAGGTCGTTCCATTCTTCCACCGTCTGCTCATACGGGCAGGTGCTGTTTTTAAAACCAAAGTAGACCTGCGGGCAGATGTAATCGAGATAGCCCTCTTCACTCAGCCATTTTTTCACGTCGATAAACTGCTTGTTGTAGTTATTGTCCATATTACCCTGCGGACTGATGCCAAACAGCACCTCACCGTCCGCCTGCTTGACAGCTGCATACACCTGTTTGACCAGGTCGTTGACATTCTGACGGCGCCAGGCTGCCAGCGATAAGCTGCCGCCTTTGTTTTTGTACGCCTGATAGGAGGCACTGTCAAAGCCCGCGTCGGTAGTGGGGTAAAAATAATCGTCAAAGTGGATGCCGTCCACGTCATACTTTTCCACAATCTCCCGCACGCCCTCCACAATCAGCTGCTGGGCTTTTTTGCTTGCCGGGTCATAGGTCACTGCACCGTTGTAACGGATGGCATCGCCGCTTTTGAGCAGTTTGACAGCAGGATTTTTGCTGCTCAACTGCTTGTTGGTCGCCGAGGTGCGCACCCGGTAAGGATTGACCCACGCATGAAGCTGCAAGCCACGCTGGTGTGCCTGCTCGACCATGATAGCAAGCGGGTCAAAGCCGGGGTCTGCGCCCTCTTCGCCGGTCGCCAGATAGGACCAGGGGAACAGTTCCGACTCGTACAGCGCATCGCTGAAGGGACGCACCTGTGCAATCACGGTGTTCAGTCCCAGCTGCTGGATGTTATCGAACGCCTTCTGGATATTTTTTGTAAACTGTGCTTTTCCCACACTCTTATCATTTTTGTCCAGCAGCATCGGCTTTAAGTCGAGGTAGGACAGCCAAACCGCCTTCATCTCCTGGCTCTGCTGCTGTTTTTGGGTCTGCCCGTTGAGCAGACTGTTTTTCTGCAAAGCGGCGGTTGCAGAAAGCTCGATTGCCGACGGATTTTCCATCGGGTAGCCTTCCTGCGGGTCGACAAAGTTATCCGCTATCCACAGCTGCTGGGTCTTTCCCTGCGGCTGTTTATCCTCTGCCGGCTGTGCGCATCCTGCCACTCCCACCGCCAGCACCGCTGCCAGCAAAGCGCAGGTCAAGCGGAAGTTTCTTCTTTGATTGTTCATAAAACATCTCCCCTAACATTGTTTTGTCCTGTCCAAAGTATATGCCGCCCACACAGGCAGCCATTCCCATTCTGTCGACAAACTGCTCCAAAACAGGACTCTCTTCCTTTTCAATATATCAAGAATACCATACTTTTACAAAATTGACAAATCGTTTGTATAAAATTCCATAAAATTTTCTTTGTATGAACCCTTCCGACTTTTTGCTTGTTTTGCTTTTGCAAATCAGGGATTTTCCTGTTGTACAGTGCCTTTTTTTCGGACATTTGCTGCAACCCTTTTATTTTTTGTAACAAATCTCCTGTGCCGGGTAGTATCTGTCCTCATTTTATGATACAATCCATTTAAGATAATTGTCGAAATTATTTTGAGAGGAGTTTTGTTATGCTGAAACGCTTTGAGAAAGTCACAGGAAGCTATATCGAAACGATTGCCGGTCAAAAACGCTTTGCCTTTTCTCATTCGGATACTGCCGACTTTTACGACCTGCCGGAGCGCCTGCAATACAGCAGTTACCCGGGCAGCGTCCTGCGCTTTTATGACCTTGGTACAGGCAAGGTCTACCAGCCGTTTGACAAACGACAGAATATTCTTTATGGTAATCCAGTCTACCTGGAAAACAAATACTATTTTTTACAGGGCGATTTTAACTGCAAACTGATCAAGCTCTACCAGTGGGTACCGGACAGCTGTTTGCAGCAGGTGACCCAACTGTCTATAAAAGAAGTCAATCTGTACAATCTGCATATCATCGGAGATTCGGTGCATATTGTCAGCCAGGATGAGCAGTTTGTCTGCTATTACCCACAAAAGTTCTCCTTCCCCTTGGGCAGCAGTGAAAGCGCTATACGAATTGAAGGGGATAAAGTCTATCTGGAAACCTGGGTAGAGGAGGGCTGGGATTCCGAAAAAAATTGCGCAACCGACCGCTACCGCTATTATAACAAGCTCATCACAAGAGATTTTGACGGCAACCTTCTATCCGAGGAGGTCGGCTCGCTTTATCAGGCTCCCGACGGAAGCTGGTGGATCGGTTAAAGCAAAATTCAACCACAAAATCACAAACGAAAAGCCACCCGAACGGTTGTTCAGGTGGCTTTTTTGTGATACTCTTAGGATTCTTTTGGCTGTGGGTCACCCGATTGGATTCCCTGTTGTGCTGCATTGGATGGGTTTGCATCCGATGGATTGCTTTGCCGAACTTTCTTTACCTGCTGCTTTGTCGATGCAGTTTCCTGCTGTGCCTTTACATCGGCTGGCTGGCTCTGCTGCGATTCGGCGCCATCCGGCTTTGTTTCACCGGCAGGTTTCTGTGTCTGGGTCGTCTGTAAGTCGACCTTGATTTTGTACTGAACCTCTTTGCCCACATTTCCGGCGCCGTCGATTGCCCGCAGGGTGATGGTGTGCGTTCCTTCTGTCAGGATAATCTTCATGTTATCCTTGCTCAGGGTCTTAAATTCAGTCTGCTTGTCGGTTTTCACCTGCACGCTGAGCGGACTTGCCGCTGTCGCTTCCTGTGGCACACTGACGGTATAGCCGGTCACCTTGCCTCCCTGATAGATGCTGGCATCCTTGCCGTTGTAAGGATTGATTGCCTTGTCACCATTCTTCAGCTGTGGAACAACGGTCGGAGCTGTCTGATCCACCGTTTTGATTTCCACCGTCTTTGTGGCGGAGTTGCCCGCTTTATCGGTTGCTGTGATGAGATAGCTGCCGTTTTCCTCTGCGGTGAAACGGTAACCGTTTCCTTCGCTGTGTGTGATGGTCTTGCCGTCCTTGGTTACCTGCACGCTGCTGATGCCGCTGCCCTCATCGGTGACCGCGAAGGTGACCTCATGCTTCTGCTTCCAGCTGGTGTTGTCGCTGGTCTGGCGAATATCAGGATTTGTTTTGTCGATGCCATTCACTGTGACCTGTGCCTGTGCCTGGTTGCCCGCCTTGTCGGTGACAACGATCGCATACTCGCCGTTTTGGGTGACGTTCAGGATATAGTTGCCCTCGCTCAGGCTCATCTCAACGCCCGATGCGGTCACCTTGGCGATGCCGCTGCCGTTTCCATCGTTGGCTTTCAACACAATCTGGGCACTGGTCATGTTTTCGTTGTAGCTGACCGTTGGCTGCTCAACAACCGGAGGGGTGCGGTCGATGCCGCTGACGACAATGGTAGTGTACGCAGACTTGCCCGCTTTGTTGGTCGCAGTGATGGTGTAGCTGCCGTCCTCGGTAACGGTGAGCAGATAGCTGCCGTCCGCCTGCAACGCAGCTGTGTTAAGGTTCTGGTCGGTGACCGAGGTGATTTCCGTTCCGCCGTTGTCATCGACGGTCACGCGGATGGTGGCGCTGGTGGCGTTGATCTGCGGCTGCTCCGCTGCAATAGTCGGTGCAACGTTGCCTTTGATTGCTTCCACCGGAATCTGTACCTGTGTGCGACTACCCTTGCTGTCCTCTGCGGTAACCGTATAGGTGCCGTTTTCGGTAACGGTCAGGGTGTAACTGCTGCCGCTGCCGGTAAGCTGACCCTTGTCGCTGGTCACTTTGACCTGCGCCGGGCTGCCGTCTGCATCGGAAACTTCGATTGGAATGACAACACTGGTCGCAGTTTCATTGACCTGCTGATTTCCTGCCTTCAAGGTCGGCTGCTGTTTGGCAGCTGCTACAACAACATCTGCGCTTGCCTGGTTTCCTACCTTGTCGGTGGCAACGATGGTGTGTTTGCCTGGCTGTACGTTTTCCACACGACCACTGTATACCAAGCCCTGGCTGGTTGTTGTTAGATTCATTTTGACTTCCGTTCCGTCAAATTTGGCGGTTACCGGGTTGAGGTCAGTGACGGTAAATTCGACCACGCCGTTCTGGTTTTGAGTGATGGCGATGACCGGTTTTTCGCTGTCGACGCCCTTGACCTCGACTGTTTGTGTTGCACGCGCCTTCTCGGTTGTACCCTCCAAAATGACTGCGGTGATGGTGTAGGTACCGTTTTTGTCCACCTCAAAGTGATAGATGTTGCTCTCTTCCAGCAGGTTGACCGGCTGCTGTTTGCCTGTCGGCGAGATGCTCACCTGCAATTTCTGTGTGCCGGTCAAATTGGCATCCACCTGCACCTTAATGTCCTTGCTCTGGGCAAGGGTGTCGTCTGGCTTTGTGATGGTAATGACCGGATTTTCCACTGTCGAAGGAGGGGTCGGAGTGGTTGTACTGATCATCACCTGCTCCGATTTGCTTCCATTGCCTGCCTTATCCACAGCGGTGATGGTGTAGTTGACATTTTCCTTTGCAATAAAGGAGTAGGTGCCGTTTCCGTTTTGCTCAACTGTTTCTCCATTGATTTGCACTCCGGCAGTTGTATTGTCCGCCGGAACCACAAAGATGTTGCCGATTCCCGAAACCGTATCGTTTGCCTGGAAGGTAACGGTCGTTCCCTGTGTTGTGATGGCTCCCAGGGTTGGCGCGCTCTTATCCACACGAACAGCCAGCGGCATCTCTGCTTTGTTGCCCGCTGCATCACGTGCGGTGATTTCATAGCCGACTGCGCCTTCTTTATTGGCAACAAACTGGTAAATGTCGGTGCCGCTAATGTGTTCTACGCTGAGTCCCTTTTCTGTACTCTGTACCTTTACCTGTACGCTCTGCACGCCGACGTTGTCGGTGACGGTCAGGCGAACCAGCTTATCTTCTTTGTACCATGCCGAACCATTGATGCTGTCTTCTTTTGCCATTCCGATGACTGGCGGCTCTGTATCGGTCTGGGTGCTGCCTTCGAGATCTACCTTATATTGGTTGTTGACATTGCCTGCGTTGTCGGTGACCAGGATGGTGTAGCTGCCCTTTTTGTCTGCTACGAAACGGTATTTTCCGTCGCTGCTGGTTGCCAATGTGGTGGTGATGTTATTGACGCTCACCGCTACCGACTTGACACCGGAAAGAGCATCTGCCACCTGGAAGGTCAGCGTATTGTTGTTTGCATCGATTGCTTCGACTGTCGGCATGGTTTTGTCGATGCGCACGGTGTAGATACCGGTCGCCTCGCTGGTGCCCGCGCTGCCGTCGGTAAAGAAGTAATAGTCTCTCTGACCTTCATTTTTTACGGTCAGTGTTCCGTCGGTCAGCTGCTGGCGATTTCCCCACGAAGCCGGTTTTTCATTTGGCATCTTTGCCGGACGGTCATAGGAATAAACCTTTCTGCCGCTGCCGTAGCCGGTCAGGGTAAAGGTCACATTCTGATTGGTCCAGCTGCCGTTTGGATAGCTCTGGCTGCCTGCGTTGACATAGACGGTCGGAGCAGAGATGTTGCTGCCGTATACATCCACCCAAAAGCTGACCTTGGTATCATAATATCCTCTGCGGGAGCCGGTCACCGTCACTTTGGCGGTTCCTGCACCCACTGCCTCCAGAACGATGGTGTCGTCCCGACGGGAGCTTACCTTGACCACGCTGCTGTTGGAGGTGGAAACATCAATCGCACTGGCATCGGTGCGCACGTTGATGATTCGCTCGCTGCCTCTGCTGAGGACCTGGTCGTCGATGCTGCGGATGTACACGGTATCCCGGTCGCTTCCGCCTTCACTTCCGCCGCCGCTGCTGCTGTTTCTATAAACAGTCACCTGGAAGGTGGTGCTCTTGGAGGTATAGCCCGAGCGGGAAGCGGTCACCTTGACGGTGGTGGTGCCGGCTTTGATGGCGCGCACCTTCAGCTGGAAGCCGTCTGCGGTCACCTGTGCTACGTTGCTGTTGGAGTTGGACAGCTTGATGCGGCTGGCGTTGGTGTTGACGCTGATGTAGCGCACACTGCCTTCCTCCATTTTCTTGTCCGAGATGCCCGACAGCTGCAATTTGCTGCCGGAGGTATCCTTGACCACAATCTCAAAGGAAACGGTCCTGCTGGTGTAACCCGAGCGGGAGGAGGTCACTTTGATGGTCGCTCTGCCCGGTTTTACGCCGGTCATGGTGATGTGGCTCTTGGAATTGGAATAGGTCACCTTTGCCACGCTGGCGTTGCTGGTCGTAACCTTCAGCGAGCTGCCGTTGTGGTCGATGCCCACGATCTTCTTTTCCCCGATGTCCAGATACTGGTTGGAGATGCTGTGCAACGTCACCTTTTTGTCGGTGCTGCTAGAGCCGGAACCGGAGCCGGAATTGGAACGTCTGCTTGGCGCTGCGCATCCTCTGGCAGTTTCTACATACAGCGGTCTTGCATCGTAGTAGACCCCGTCGCTGTTGCAGTACAGACGGTTGATCTGTCCATAGCCGTACAGCTCGGTCGGCGCATTGGTGTAAGCATAGTTGATGATGGTATCGTCGTCATATACCACCTCACAGGCGGTAACGGTTTTGAGCTTGTTGAGCTTGAGGTTGCGCAGGGTCAGGGTGGTTCCCTTCGGCGCGTTGATTGTCACATTGGTAAAGCCGCGGCTGCCGCTGTACAGTCCGCCTTCCTCCAGGATGGCGCTGCTTTTGATGCTGACGGAGGACAGCTCGGTGTCGCGAGAAGCAAACACCCTCGCGGTCTCCTGGCTGTCTACCACCAAAGAAGCTGCATTGACGTCGTACAATTTGACCCAATCGGAGCCGCCGTTGATGTACAGCGTTCCTTTGATGTCCACATTTTTTAAGGTAACGGTATCCGAAGGCACGTTGATGAACACATCTCCGGTAAAGGTCTTGTTGGAGATTGTCACCGCACCGATGTCGATATATCCGTTTTTATAGATGGTCGATTCGCTGTAGCTGCCCTTCTTTTTAAAGCGGGCGTTCGGATAACTGGTTCCCTTTTTCGGAACCGGCGCCTGCTGGGTAGGCTGTGCCAGCGCAGTTGCCTGCTGTTTTTCCACCAGCTCGGTTCCTACCGGCTGGTAAACTACCGTAGGCTTCTGCTCTTTTTTTATTGTGCGGTCGGGAGTCAGTGCCGAGGTGGTCACTGTATGGGTCGTCTGGTCCTCTCGCGAGGACTGCTGTCCGCTGCCCGACGGCTTTGTTGCAGGCTGGGTGGATTGGGTGGATGGCTTGGAGGTCTGCGGCTCCTCTGCCTGCGGTTCCTCCTTGACCTGACCCTCTTCCTTCTCCTCGATGGTCGGGTCCACCTCTGCGGACACCTCGTTTTCATCTAAAATGTCCTCACCCGGGTCCTCTTCATCCGGTTCTGGTGCTTCCAGTTCGATGGTCTGCTGCGATTCCTCCTGCCGAGGTTTAAACCAATCGCAGCCGGTCAAACCGGCAGACATCATGGTGACCGCCAGCAACACCGCAATAACCTTGTAAAACGGTCGCTCGTTCTTTGGTTTCATAGTAACGCTCCTTTCTCTTATGAAGCGGGAATTCTCCTTTTTTGATACCGCCTTATCAGGCTTCTCCTCTTGCCTATAAGACGATGAAAAGGGATGGTTTGTTACAGATACTCCATAAATTATTTCCACCATTTGAAATATCTTTTATAAAGATTATCCTCCCCTTCCATTTTCTGCTTCTGTAAATAAGGTGTCTAAAGCGAAGGGTTTTGTTGCAGGAAAATGGCAACTTTAAAATTTTTTCCAGGCAATCTTCCGGCAAACAAACAGCGGGTCAGAAAAGACCTTCTGACCCGCTGTAATCGGATGAGTGTTTCAGTTTATTTAGATTTCTCCCTGCGATGCCGCCTTGAGGTATGCGTTGATAAACGGGTCGAGGTCCCCGTCCATCACTGCGTTGATGTTGCCGCTTTCGCAGTTGGTGCGGTGGTCCTTGACCAGGGTATACGGCATAAAGACGTAAGAGCGAATCTGGGAACCCCAGCCAATCTGCTGCTGCTCGCCTTTGATGTCCTCGATGCGCTTGAGGTGTTCACGCTCCTTGATTTTGACCAATTTAGATTTGAGCATCTTCATTGCTACCTCGCGGTTCTGGTGCTGGCTGCGCTCGTTCTGGCAGGCAACGATGACCCCGGTCGGAATATGGGTGATGCGGATGGCAGATTCGGTCTTGTTGACGTGCTGACCGCCCGCACCGCCCGAGCGATAGGTATCAATCTTCAGGTCTGCCGGATTGATTTCGATGTCATAGTCATCGTCGATCTCCGGCATGACCTCCAGCGAAGCAAAGGAGGTCTGTCTTCTGCCGGAAGCATCGAACGGCGAAATGCGCACCAGACGGTGTACCCCATGTTCCGATTTCAAAAAGCCGTAGGCGTTGGTTCCGGTAATCAGGATGGAGGCGCTTTTGATGCCCGCTTCCTCTCCTGCCAGATAATCCAGCACCTTGACTTTAAAATGATGTCGCTCGCTCCAGCGGGCATACATCCGGTAGAGCATCTGCACCCAATCCTGCGCCTCGGTGCCGCCTGCACCTGCGTGGAAGGAAAGGATGGCATTGTTCTGGTCAAACTCGCCGGACAGCAGCGCCGACAGCTTTTCTTCCTCGATGCGCTGGGCAATCTCCTTTAAGCTGGTGCGGATGTCCTGCAAAAAGCTCTCCTGTTCTTCCTCGCTGTCAAACTCTTCCTCGGCAGCAAGCTCCAGCATCGTCTGTGCGTCCTCGTACATCCGCACCAAATTTTCATAAGAGCTGACCTTCTCGTTGACCGTCTTTTGCTCCTTGAGTACCTTTTTGGTGTTTTCTACATCATTCCAGAAATCCGGCTGCGCTGCCTGTTTATCCAGTTGTTTTTTCTGTTCCAGCAGCTTCTGATAGCCCAGCGCCTCCTTGAGATATTCAATCTTCGGCTGCTGCGCCAACAGCTCCTGTTTGAGTTCTTCTATCTGAAGCATCTTTGCTCCTCCTGTTATCCTTTAAGATTAAAAATGACTGCCGACTATACCGGCTGGCTGTTACGGCGTTCCTGTCCGTCAAAAAACTGCGCCGGCTCAGCCTTTGTTTTTGAGCAGACGCTCCTTTGTCTGAAGCATTCGGCTTCCTCCTGTATATCCAAAAAGTAAAAAATGATCTTCCATTCTGTTTTGTAAGCAATTTTCTATCCAAACCACCGCCGCATCGTTGCACAACAGGCAGTTTTACCTTTTATTATAGTAGAATCCTGCCCGCTTGTAAAGTATTCCTTGATTCTCTTTTATTCATATTTAGATGCTGGATTTTTTCTCTCACTTATAGTATACTGAATGAATATAAGTTTTTTGTCGAAAATATCGTCAAGTACCTGTGCTTTGAGTCAAGCCGTTTCTTTTTATCTGCACAGGATTGACTCAGTAAATGCAAAATGACAGGTAAAAGAAAGGTTGCGTGTATCTTATGAATTATAAGGGTGTCAGTTGTCCGGTGTGCGGACAGCCATTTCAGGAGGGCGACGACATCGTGGTTTGCCCCGAGTGCGGCGCCCCGCATCATCGTGCGTGCTACAAACAGCTTGGACACTGTGCCATGGAACAACAGCTTCACCCGCAGCATCTAAGCTGGCAGAATCCCAACGACCAACCACCCGCTGCGGCAGCCGATGGCAGTGATGACATCATCTGTCCTAACTGCGGGCTGTTCTGCCACAGCGAGGATGAAAGTTGCCCGAATTGCCACTTCCCTTTAAAAAACAAAACCGAAAGTCAGCCATCCAACAACAATCAGCGCCCGGTGGTAGAAAACCCCTTTGACGAAGTTTCCGGGCAGGAGCAGTCCCCGGACTTTGAGAGTATGTTCGGCGCCATCTACGAAAACGACCAGATTGGCGGATTTGCTGCCAAAGATTTCATCTTCGTGATTCGTCAAAATTATGTCTACTTCCTGCGGGTGTTTAAAATCCTTGCCCAGCGCGTCAAAGCAAAAGTTTTCAACTGGTCCGCCTTCTTCTTTGGCTTCCTGTACTTCTTCTATCGAAAGATGTACAAAATCGGCGCCCTGCTGTTTGGATTCTACATTCTATCAAATGTTCCGGCACTGGTGCTTTCCTTCCATATGCTCGAGCAGACCCTTGCCGACCCGATGCTGATGTCCTCCCTGCAATTTGATTTGACCGGTTTGGGCGGATGGCAGATTGCGGCACAACTGCTGATGTATGTGCGCTTCGGCGTTTCCATCTACTGCGGCTTTACCGCTAACCGCCATTATTACAACCACTGCCGCCAAAAGATTTCCCAACTGAAGGCTGCCTCCACCGGCGGTTCTCCCAACGAATACTACCAGACCCTTTCGTCGGTGGGCGGCGCAAGCCCGCTGCCTCCCCTGCTGGCAATCGCTGCCGTCATTGCTTTGACCTTGTGCGCCAGCATTGTCATGGCTTTACTGTTGGGTGTGCAGTAAAATCGTCCAAGATGGTCACGCCGCTCTCCTCTGCCTTTGTCCATTTCACCAAAGAATGGGCAAAGGCATTTTTTTGCCCGTTTTTTCCTTGACATCCTATCTGTATATTTGCTATAATTCTATCGTTGCTGCAAAACTGCGGCAAACCTTGCCCTGCAAAACCGGCAGGGCCTTAAGTCCAAAAGGAGGTGCTTTGACAATGGCAAAACTCAACGAAAATTATGAGACTATCATGATCTTCAACACCAAAAACGGCGACGAAGCGATCAAAGCTCTGGTAGAAAAATTCACCGGTCTGATCGAAAAACACGCTACACTGGGAACCGTAGAAGAATGGGGCAAACGCAGACTGGCTTACCCAATCGAAGACGAGGTAGAAGGTTACTACGTATACGCTACCTTCACCAGCGCTCCAGAGTTCCCTGCTGAGCTTGACCGTAACTACAAAATCACCGACGGCGTTCTTCGTTCCCTGATCGTTAAGAAGGACAACTAGGAGGAACTGTCATGCTGAACCGTGTAATTCTTATGGGAAGACTTACCGCAGACCCTGAGCTGAGAAAAACAGCCTCTGATCTCTCTGTAACTTCCTTCACGCTTGCTGTGGACCGTAACTACGGCAAGGGCGCGGACCGTCAGACCGACTTCATCAACTGTGTTGCATGGCGTCAGACGGCGGAGTTCATCAGCAGATATTTTTCCAAAGGCAGATTGATGGCTGTGGAAGGCTCGATTCAGGTCCGCAACTATACGGACAAGAACGACAACAAGCGTCAGGCTGTGGAAGTACTGGTGGATCAGGCATTCTTTGCAGACAGCAAAAATTCCTCCAACACCTCTTCTGCTGTGGACGATTTTGGTCCCCCGCCACCTGCCCGCTCGAATGGGTCATCCTATTCCGCTGCTCCATCTCCATTCCAGCAGCCTGCACAGGCTTCCGGTTTTGGATATTCCAACGGTGCTGCCGAGGAATTTGAGGAAGTCGGCGATGACGAAGAGGATCTTCCCTTCTAAACCGCTGAGCGGTCATTTGTATTTACAACTTTGAAATTATCTAAGGAGGTCAAGTTTCATGGAAAGAGAAAGAACCGAAAGAAATGACAGACGCAACAGAAAAAGCAGAAAAAAAGTTTGTGCGTTCTGCATGGATAAAATCGAAAACATCGATTACAAAGATGTTCCAAGACTGAAGAGATACCTGTCTGACAGAGCAAAGATTATTCCACGCCGCGTAACCGGTACCTGCGCTCGTCATCAGAGACAGCTGACTGTTGCTGTAAAACGCGCACGTCATCTTGCTTTCCTGCCATACGTTGGCGAATAATCCAAACGCAAAAGAGTAAGGTTTTAAAAGCCTTACTCTTTTTTTGTTCCAATCTTCTCCGAAAGGAAGTTCTCCATGCTGTGCTATCAAAAAATAGAGCCTGTAGATTTTAATGAATGTACCCGCATCATGACTGCCGCCTTTGACTGGGACACCGCTCTGCACACCGACCTGCTGCACGACGGTCCCAGGGGATACGACGACGGCTCGTTGATTCAAAAGCGTTACAGCGACCCTTCCTGCCAGTGTTACAAGGTCCTGCTGGGCAAAAAGATGATTGGCGGCTATGTCCTGATTTGCCAAAACAACTGCGGCATTTTGGACCTTCTGTTTCTGGACCCCACCCTTGGCAACCGGGGATTTGGGAGCGAAATCTGGCGCCATATCGAGCAGAGTCATCCGTCCATCACCCATTGGACGGTGGAAACACCCAGCTACTCCACCCGAAACCATCATTTTTACACCCGGAAATGTGGCTTTCATTTTACTAAGGAATATTTTTACCCCGATGGAGCGTCTTCCTATTTTTTCCAGAAGGATTTGTGCGCAAAATCCGCTGTACAAGCTGAATAAAAAACTCCCGACCCATAAAGGATCGAGAGTTTTTTATATACTTTATTAGATAAAGCTGATATAGCCTTCGGATACCGGCTGATAGCCGCTCTCCTTCGGATTCTGGCTGTCGTAAACGACCTCCATGTCCTTGTTGAGGACAATCAGTCTTCTTCCCTCTGGCAGAGCTGGCAGCTTCTCCAGACGCTCTGTCAGGCGGTATACACTGTTGTAGCCGCTCTTTGGCAGCTCTTCAAAGGTCTGACCTGCATAGTTCTCCAGCGCTGCTTCATCGCGGTAGAGGTAGGACTGTACATAGCAGTGCTCCACACCGTTGACCATCGTGAAGTATGGGTCGATCAGGTCGCGGCTGCCGTTGGATGGGGTCTGCAAAAATCCTCTGCCGGTGTTGTCGTCACAAGGAACAAAGCAGCCCTCAAATCTTCCGTAAATTTCACCGTCCGGTGCCGAGCTGAAGGAAGCGACCATGATTCCCTCGAAGCCGGGCAGCATCTTGACGGTAAAGCCGTTCATCATCTCGCCGCTTGCCATATCCTGCTCACTCAGGTCGATGGCAATATAACGCTTTCCGACCCTGTTTTTCCATGTAGAAGAAACTGCCGGGAAATCCTTTGCCTTCATAATGCTCGGAACGGTCTTGCCACGGAAGGTGGAGAAGAAGAAAGTTCCTTTTTCATGCTCACGGAAGAAATAATGTTCTCCTTCGCTGTCCACAAAATTCTGTCCGTCAAATTTCAGATTTTTATAAACAGGACGATGGTTGCCAAAGGTATCATCCGAAGTGATGGTCAGGTCGGTGCCAAAGAAATGGGTGTTGCAAATCTGGCTTGGCATCAGGTAGGTGCCGTTAAAGCGCTCTGCCAGCTGCTGCGGAACCGGCTTGTACTTCTTATAAATGTTGATGCCGCGTTCTTCCAGCATATAAACCGCAAACAGGCGCAGCGGCTCCAGAGCGGTGTCCAGCTTGCAGTCGTGTGTTTCGCTCATGGTCAATACTGCATTGTATTTTGGAATGACATACAGCTTGCTGGTGAACTGGAAGCTGTTGCCGCCCTTCATCACAACATGCTCACCCAGGTCAAATTCCGGTTCTTCCACCTTGACATTGTCCCAGCCCAGACCGTAGCGGATGGCGGAGGTATCCTCCTCCAGGAAGGTCGCACCCTGCAATTTTCCCATCTCTGCCTTGCTTTCTTCGCTGATGACATCATTTTTTGTCAGGAACAGGTTGCCGAATTTGCACAGGTCGGTCATGGTGGTGGTAAAACCGCCGCAGCCCTGCAAATAGAAATATTCCGGCTGCTTACCAGTTTCGCGGATCAGCGGGTAATCTGGGTTTGCTGTGGTGGAAACGCGGGTGGAGTGTGCGCCGATTGGCTCGGTGATATACTCCTTGCAGAATTTGCCAAAGCTCATACCCGATACCTTTGCCACCAGCATCTCTGCCAAGGTAAATCCGTCGTTGCAGTAGACCGAGTAAGCACCCGGATCTGCCTTGAGGTGGCATTTTGCCAGGTAATCGTAAACCTCCTGGTAGTACTCTTCATTGTCCTCCTTGCCGACATGGGTCGCGGAGAAGTGTTTCCACTGAGTTCCCGGCAGACCGCTGGAGTGGTTCAGACAGTGGCGCACGGTAATCTGACGATAGCGTGGGTCGAGCATGGTGAACTGCGGCAGATATTCGCAGATTGGACGGTCCAATTCCACCTTGCCCTGCTCCACCAGCTTCATCACCGCAACGGTGCAGAAAATTTTGGAGATCGAGCATACATTATAAGTATGGTTGAGAGTAACCGGATTTTTCTCCTTGGTACCGTCGTGTCCCAGCGCATCTGCGGCAACAATCTTGCCGTCAATCATAATTGCATAGGATACCGAGGTATACTTTCTGTCCAGATTCAGCGACAGGATTTCCGAAAGTCGTTTGGTCATATCCATCTTGATCTATCTCCTTTTTTTACAAGTTTTATTCAGAATTTATCCTTCCAATTATGTAGATTACCACAATTTTTGCAGGCTGTCAATCGCTTTTGACCATTCTCTCCTCTTCTTTCTGCCAATTCCTATTCATAGATAAAGCCATCGGGAATACGAATAATCGCTCGGATATGCTCATCCTTCTCCCTGCGCACAACACCGGAGCAGTTGGTGTCCCCGACGTTTCCTTCGGCAACCACCAGCTTTTCTTCCTCCAGCTTCAGCAAAATACCAATATGGTCGTGCTCTCTGTTGATAAACACCTGGTCATACAGCAGGATGTCCCCTTCCTGCCAGACAAAATCTGCATCACGGATTGCCTGCTGTCCGTCATAGTATGCAATCCTTTTGTCCCCTTGCGCAAACTCTTCCCATCCGCCGCACCCTGCCAGACTACAGCTGCGGCACTCCTGCGGACTGTACGGGATGGAAAATCCCGCCTGAATACAGCAGTAATAGACAAACGCTGCGCACCACATCCGCTCTGCCTGTTCCAAATTCCATTTGGGAAACAGCCGGACGATGGGAAGCAGGTTGGACGGTTGGTCTTCTGTTCTTCCGTGAAAGGGTCGTTCTGCCAGCATCTGCGCAGTCTGCGCCAGCTTTTTTCCAGTGCTCATCCTTTTCCCTCCTTCTGTCTGTTTTACCTTTATTCTAGCATATTTTCCAACATCAAACTATCCCGAGGTCAGCTTTTGAAAAATCTTGTCAAATCAACTTGCAACTGCTATAATAAAGTGTACCGCCTGCTGTTTTTTGCCAAACAAAAGCATCTGCTGCACAAATTCACCACAGCGAAGGAGTGGTAACAATGGGTTTTCTCAAACAGTACATGGGACTGCGCAAAGAGCTGTACATCATCTTCTGGGGACGTGTGGTCACCAATATGGGTGCGCTGATCTGGCCGATGATGACCCTCATCCTCAAAAATAAGTTGGGATATTCTGCCTCACAGGTAGCCGGCATCATGATGATCTTAGGCTTTGTTCAGCTGCCCTGCACCCTGATTGGCGGCAAACTGGCGGACCGTTTCAGCAAACGCAACATCATCATTGTCTGCGATTTGGTCACGGTGGTCAGCTATTTCATCTGCGGCTTTCTGCCCATCGACCGTAAGATGATTCCTCTGCTGGCGATTGCCGCTCTGTTTGCACAGATGGAATGGCCCAGCTACGATGCGCTGGTGGCAGACCTCTCCTCGGTCAACGACCGGGAACGGGCGTACAGCCTCAACTATCTGGGACTCAACCTCGGTCTGGTGTTGGCTCCCATCCTGGGCGGCTTCCTTTTTGCCGAGCATTTGAACCTTGCCTTCCTCATCAGCAGCATTGCCACCTTCTCCTCCACCATCCTGATTTTCTTCTTTATCAAGGACATCACTCCGGTGCAGGAGGAATCGGTCAGCAGCCAGTATGAACAGGCAAAAAGCGACCAGAGCATCTGGAAGATTTTAAGCAAAAATCCACTGCTCTACCTGTTTTTATTCTGCGGCGGACTGTGGTCTTTGGTATACAGCCAATTCAATTTCCTGCTCCCGCTCAATCTGGAGCAGATTTATGCCGAGCAGGGCGCTGTCCTGTTCGGAACTCTGACCAGCGTCAATGCGGTGGTGGTCATCGTGGGCACACCGCTGTTGACCAAGTGGATCAGCGGCTTGCAGGATGTCAGCCGTCTGTTGATCGGTCAGCTGCTGGTGCTCATCGGGTTTTCCTTCTTTGTCTGGGCTCAAAACCTGCTGGTCTTTTACTTTGTTGCAATGGTCATCTTTACCCTGGGCGAGATTGTGCAGACCATCGGTCAGCAGCCTTACCTCACCCGCAGGATTCCTGCCTCCCATCGCGGCAGGTTCTCCTCCTTTTACACCATCTTTGCCGGTGCCTTTCAGCTGTCGGGACAACAGGTGGTCGGACAGATGGCAGATACCCTTCCTATGAGCCGCGTCTGGTTTTGTATCCTGTGTGTCGGCGCAGTCAATCTGTTCGCCTACGTCCTGCTGCGCAAGGGGGATGAAAAGGCATACCCGCTTTTGTACACTCGCAAGTAAATCTGGTTTCTCCCACCCATATCAAGATGAATCCTAAAAAAGGAGACAGCGCATGGATGCACTGTCTCCTTTTTATATACCGAATATTCTCCTTTTATTGACCGGGAAATAAAAAAGGAACAACCCTTTTCAGGATTGTTCCTTTTGGCGGAAAGAGAGGGATTCGAACCCTCGGTGCCTTTATAGGGCACACACGATTTCCAGTCGTGCGCCTTAGACCAGCTCAGCCATCTTTCCAAAGATGATAAGTCTGCTCATTGGTGTCTCACTTGTGAGCACCATTACATTATATCATCTTTTCAGATTTTGTCAATCCTTTTTCGAGCTTTTTTCTATTTTTCTTCAGCGGAGTTGGTATGACAAAAGCTCTCGAAGATACCCATCAGCAGCCCGCGCTTTCCTTTGGCATAGTAGCTGTGCATCGGCAGCCAAAACAGCAGCGCACCCACCATGCAGACAATCATGTCCATCATGGTATCATTCACCCCGGTATCCAGAACGTGCTGCGGGTCGTTGTGCAAAATCAGGTCAAGCACAAACTCCACGATTTCCCAGCCGATGGCAATGATGGCTGCTATCCCTGCGGAAAAGACCGCTGCCTGCCAGAACTCCTCCTTGCAGACCACGATTTTTCCGTCCTGCTTCGGTTTTAAGAAGTAAAAGGCAATCAGCCCGCACAAGCCGAAGAGCACACCGGTCAGGGTGTGCATCACCTTGTCGTACAAAGGGATGCGGTCATATCCGTTAAAAATCATGCCAATCCCGTAGACCAGAAAGAGATACAGATAGCTGGTCAAGCGCAGAAGGTAGTCCTTTTGCAGGTGCAGCACCCATTCGGCAATCCGCGGCACAAAGACCAGTGCCAAGCCCAGCACCGAAAGGAAAACATAGTACGGTGTAGAAAAAAACAGATTATATACAGCCATCACACAGCAGAAGATTCCTAACGTCCATTCGGCAATGCGGCTCTTCTGTGCAAATGCTGCGGAAAGTTCGCTCATCCGGCTTCCTCCTACTTTGGTTATTCATAGCGCAGTGCTTCGATTGGGTCCAGCTTGGCTGCCTTGTTGGCAGGATAGTAGCCAAAAAAGACGCCGATTGCCATCGAGAAGCAGACTGCAATCAGAATGGCATCCACCGACGGATGGGCAGGGAATCCCAGCAGCGACGCGCCGGCATAGCCCAACAGCATTCCGAAGATGATACCGATGATACCGCCAATCAAACAGATAATGACCGACTCGACGATAAACTGCATCCGAATCGCACTGTTCTTGGCTCCCAGCGCCTTGCGGGTGCCAATCTCTCGGGTACGCTCGGTCACCGATACCAGCATGATGTTCATAACCCCGATGCCGCCGACCAGCAGCGAAATCGCCGCGATGACCGCAATCGCAACCTGCACCGTTCCCATCATCGAAGCATACTGGTCGATGACCGAATCCAAGCTGATTGCCATAATCTGAAAATCCTGGTTGCGGGTGTAAAAGCGGTTAAAATAATCCTGAAAATCCTGTGCCAGCGCGCGGGAATCGGTCCCCTGTTTGGTCATTACATTGATGTAGTAATAACCTTCGATGGTACCGGTCAACTTCCACTCGGTCTGGATTGGGATGAACAGGTCGGTGGTGATGTCCGCATCGGAGGCTGCCGCTCCCATCATTGCCATCATCGCATTCTGCTCATATTGATAGACACCGATGACGGTGAAGGTGTACTGCTCCTTGCCGCAGTTGACCTTGATCTCCTTGCCCAGCGGATTTTGTCCCTGTCCGAACATATTGTTGACCAGACGGTCGGAAACCACCGCTACGTTTTTGACGCCTTTGTTGTCCTTATCTCCGATAAAGCGACCGCCCAGCATGGTCAGGTGGTTTGCGCTCTGATACCCGCTGTTGACACCGCTGATGTAAACATTTGCATAGCGATGTCCTTCGGTCACTCTGCCGCTTCCCATGCTTTCCTGCAGGCTGACCGATTCCACTACATCCCCATAATCCTGCAAAAAGGCTTCGATCATCTCATCGTTGATGTAGTCCTCCTCGTCCATATAGACCGAGTAGCTGGTGCCGTTTTCCGATTCCCTCTGCTGCAAGCTGATTTGAACGGTGTTGGCTCCCATCTCCTGCAAAGAGGAGGTCATCGAGTTGGTCATCGAGTCGCCCACCATGACGATGCCGATGACCGAACCGATGCCGATGATGATGCCCAGCATGGTCAGCAGGGCGCGCATCTTGTTTGCCCGCAGACCGGAAATGGCAAGCAGGATATTTTCATAAAGCTGTGTCATACGCTGCCTCCCTCACCTGCCGCGGCAGAACTGCCGTGACAGTAGATGCTTTCCTCAGGCAGCACCTGACTGCCCGCGCGCACATCCACCACCTGTCCGTCGCGGATGGTGACGATGCGCTGTGTTTCCTCCGCCAGCTCCTGGTTGTGGGTAATCAGGACGATGGTCTTGCCCTGCTCCCGGTGCAGCTTGTGGAACAAATCCATCACCAGACGACCTGTGGAGGAATCCAGTGCGCCGGTCGGCTCGTCGGCAAGGATAATGGCAGGGTCGTTTGCCATCGCCCGCGCGATTGCCACCCTCTGCTTCTGTCCACCCGAAAGCTCATTGGGCATATGGTCCATTCGCTCTTCCATCTGCACCATGCCCAGCAGCTGCTTTGCCCGTGCGGTCCGCTTGGAGCGCGGCATACCGGCATACAGCATCGGCAGCTCGACATTTTTCAGTGCAGAGGTGCGGGGAATCAAATTGAAGGTCTGGAAAACAAAGCCAATCTTTTCGTTGCGGATGCTTGACAGCTGCCCGTCGCCCGCCTGGTCGATGGCGATGTCATCCAGCAGATATTCCCCTTCGGTCGGGCGGTCCAGCGCACCGATGATGTTCATCAGGGTGGATTTGCCCGAACCGGACTGACCGACGATGGAGAGGAACTCCCCTTCCTCCACCGTCAAATCAATTCCCTTGAGGATGGTCAGCTCGTTTGGCTGACCGATATAAAACTTTTTGACGATGCCCTTCATGTCAATGATTGTTTTTGCCATTGGTCGTTCCACCCCGCTCCGATTAAGAAAGTCCTACCGTCGGCTGGGTTGTGCCGTTGGCAACAAAATCCGGGGTGACCTCCATGCCCGGGGTCACACTCTGCGGATTGCTGATGACTGCCATGCCCGGGGTCACTTCTCCGCCGGAAATTTCGATGTAAAAGTCGGTCTCAAGTCCGGTAGTCACCGGAATCTCGGTCACTACATAGGAGCTGTTTTTGCCGCTGTTCTGCTGCTCGACCGCCGCATAGACCACAGTGGAGCCGTCCGCCTTTTCGACCACCGCATCATACGGTACGCCAAAGACATCCTGCTTTTCTTCCAGCAGCACGGTCAGACGGGTGTTCATACCGATGCGCAGTCCGCAGTTCGGGTCGTTGACCTGCACCTCTGCTTCAAATTCCACGTTGGAATCGTTGCCGCCGGTCTGGGTGTTGCCCGCTTCGGTCTTAACGGCAGCCGGTGCGATGTAGGTGACGGTGCCGGAAATCTCCTGGTCGCCGGTTGCATCCGATTTGATGACCACCGACATTCCTTCCCGGATGTTGGCAACATCGTACTCTTTGATTTTGGTGTTGATTTTCAGCGACTGGGTGTCCTCCACCACAAACAGCAGCCCGTTGCCCGGCTCGCCCACCTTGGCGTAGACGGCTGTCACAACGCCGGATACCGGTGCGGTGATGGTGGCATCCTCCAGCGTGTTCTGCATCTTTTGGATGGCAATTTCCTGCGACTGGGTGGACTGTGCTGCAATCTGGCTGCCGACCAGGCTGTCCTTGAGGCTGTCAATCTGCTGCTGGATGGCGTTGTTGGAGGCTTCGCGCTGGTCCTTAGCGTTGCTCACCTGATTCTGCGCGATCTCCTTTTGCAGCTGGGCGCTGTCCACGCTTCTTTTTGCGCTGTCCACACCCTGCTCCAGCTGTGCCATGCTCGCACCGTTGCGGGCATCCTGTGCCGCATCCAGCTGGGCTTCCGCTGCTGCCACGCCGCTCTGTGCCGAAGCTACACCGCTCATCGCACCGCTTGCCGAAGAGGCGATGGCAGACAGCGTTTCCTGATAGGTTTTCTGTGCCATATTCCACGATGCTTCTGCCAAATCATATTTAGCTTTTGCCGGAGCACGCTTTGCACTTTCTTCATTCAGTGTTTTTTCTGCTGCATCTCTTGCATCTGCTGCTTGATCCATCTGTGTTTTTAATTCAGTGGCACCTTGCGGATTTTCATCAGTGATAGAATTCTCATAGGCTTCCTTTGCCTTTTTGTACTCCTCCTGCTTTTTCTCTAAGTCCTCTTTGGCACTCTGGTAGTCCTGATGATGTATATCCTGAAACAGGTCCCAGTCCTTTTTCGCCTGGTTATACTTTTCTTCTTCCTGTTTTAAAGCTGCTTCTGCCTGCTCCTGCGCACCTGCCTGTCCCGCTACCGCATCGTTATAGGCAGCCTGTGCATCGCCCAGCGCCTCCTCGGCATCCCGCAGCGCCTCCTCGGCGTCGGTGATGTTGCCTTCCAACTGGTCGCGGGTGACACGGTAGTTTTCCTTTGCGTCATACACTGCCGCCTTTGCCGCTTTGAGCTGCTGCTGCGCCTGCTCCACGCTGTATTCTGCGCTGGTCACACCCTGCTCGGCAGAAAGCGCGCCGGAGTCCAGCCCGTTTTCATAGTTTTCCTTTGCATTTTCATACGCCTTGCGGCTGACCTCGATTTGGTGCGCCGACTGGTTTTTGCTGGCGTTCACCGCCGCCTGCTGCTGGGCGATGTCCATCTGCAAATCGTCGGTTTTCAGCTGTGCCAGCACATCCCCCTGCTGCACCACGTCGCCGACCTGCACGTTGACCTGCTCCACCAGATAGCTCAGGGTGGAGTAGACCTTTCTACCCGACTGGCTTTCCACCACACCGCTCAGGCTGACGGTGTTCTGCAAATCCATCTGCTGTAAGGTTTCGGTGGACACCATCGCCTGCACTGCGTTGTTGCGGTTGAGTGCAAAGTAGCTGCCGACCACTACGACAGCCAACACACCGCAGGTGATGGAAAGAATTTTCTTTTTCTTTGTCATACTCAAGACTCCTTTTGGATTCCTATTGTATTACTTGCCTAATACAATGATACCAACTTTTTGAGCAAAAGTCAAGCATCTCATATCCTTTTTTAATAACTATAACACAGTTGCTTTTCTGTTACTATTCATAAAGAGAACGATTTTTTTTGCACCGATTTTCGTTTCATTGTGCTAATTTGTTGCTGTTCATACTTTATCCACAGCCCATACATAAATAGAAAAGAAACCGCTTTTTTCTTTTTTGTCCGCAGACATTTTCATCGGATAAAACGGAAAAGCTATGTCAAATACTTCAAAAAATAAAACTTTTTTGAAAAAGCAAACCCGCCGCCGAAAAAATCAGCAGCGGGTTTGTTCCAGGTGTTTTTACTTAGATGGTTGTGATGTCCACCAGCTCGATGTCGTTGACCGAGCGGTTGGTCATCAGAGAGTTTGCCAGTGCGTTTGCGGTATCCAGCGCGGTCATGGTAACAATCGAACGCTCGACTGCACGACGGCGCATCTGTACCGAGTGGCGCTGCGGCTTTCTGCCTTTCTTGGAGGTGGTGATGATATAATCAATCTTGTTCTCATCGAACAGGGTCATGATGTTTGGCTCTTCCTCTTCAATCTTGCGGATGGTGTTGGCTGCAATCATGTTCTGGTTGAGTGTCAGCGCGGTGCCTGCGGTCGCATAAATCTTGAAGCCCAGCTTCTCGTATTTTTCAACAATCGGCACGACCTCCTGCTTGTCGGTGTCGCGCACGGTGACCAGTACGCCGCCTTCGTGCTTCATCTTGTAGCCTGCTGCCAGCAGACCTTTGTACAGCGCTTCGTCAAAGGTTCTTGCAATACCCAGAACCTCGCCGGTGGACTTCATCTCTGGACCGAGCAGGGTATCTACGTCGTGCAGCTTTTCAAAGCTGAATACCGGAACCTTGACTGCCACATACTCTGCATCCGGGTACAGACCGATGCCGTAGCCCTGGTCGCGCAGCTTTTCGCCAAACATCATGCGGGTAGCAATCTCTACCATCGGCACGCCGGTAACCTTGCTGATGTATGGGATGGTACGGGAGGAACGTGGGTTGACTTCGATGACATAGACCTCATCGTTGTAGATGACATACTGGATATTGACCAGACCGACAACTTTGAGCGCACGAGCCAGACGACCGGTGTAGTCGATGATGGTGCGTTTTAAGCGCTGAGACAGGGTCTGTGCCGGATAAACCGAGATGGAGTCGCCCGAGTGGATACCTGCGCGCTCGATGTGCTCCATGATACCCGGGATCAGGTAGTCCTCGCCGTCGCAGATGGCATCTACCTCGACCTCTTTACCCATCATGTATTTATCAATCAGCACCAGGTTGTCCTTCATGTGGGTGGTGATGATGTCCATGTACTCCTCCACCTCTGCGGTGTTGTGAGCGATGATCATGTTCTGTCCGCCCAGTACATAGGATGGACGCAGCAGGACCGGGAAGCCCAGCTTGTTTGCAGCGGTGACGGCTTCTTCCTTGGTCAGAACGGTTTCACCCTTTGGACGCGGGATGCCCAGTCTGCCCAGCAGCTCGTCAAAACGTTCGCGGTCCTCCGCCTCGTCGATCGAGTCTGCGCTGGTTCCCAGGATGCGAACACCCTTCTTCGAGAGGTAGTTGGTCAGCTTGATAGCGGTCTGTCCGCCGAACTGTACGACAACACCCCATGGTTTTTCGCTTTCCAGCACGTTGTCCACGTCCTCTGGAGTCAGCGGGTCAAAGTACAGACGGTCAGCGGTATCAAAGTCGGTGGAAACGGTTTCCGGGTTGTTGTTGGCAATCGCAGCCTCGTAGCCCAGCTTTTTCAGCGCCCATACGCAGTGTACCGAGCAGTAGTCAAACTCGATACCCTGACCGATACGGATTGGACCGGAGCCGAATACCAGAATTTTCTTCTTCTCCGAGTTGTGCTCGTTGATGAATTCCTCTGCCTCGTTCTCCTCGTCGTAGGTCGAGTAGAAGTATGGGGTCTGTGCCTTATATTCCGCAGCGCAGGTGTCTACCATCTTGTAAACGCCTTTTCTGTGATGCTCTACCTTCTTGCCGGAGAAACGCTCGATGGTGCTGTCCAGATAGCCGTACTTCTTTGCACGCAGGTACAGCTGCTCACTGAGCTCGGTGCAGCTTGCCAGCTCCGCTTCGGTCTTTCTCAGGTTGTCCAGCTTGTTGATAAACCAGCAGTCGATCATGGTGATAGCATGGATCTCCTCCGGTGTGATGCCCTTCTTGAGCGCTTCATAGACGCAGAAGATTCTCTCGTCGTCGCAGTTGTGCAGCAGCTCGAGCAGCTCTTCCTTGGTCTTGTCTGCAAATTTGGGCAGGTTGAAGCTGTCCAGTCCCAGCTCTACCGAGCGGACCGCCTTCATCATAGCGCTTTCAAAGCAGGTGCCGATGGACATGACTTCGCCGGTTGCCATCATCTGGGTGCCCAGGGTGCGTTTTGCGTATACGAATTTATCGAATGGCCATTTCGGGAACTTGACAACCAGGTAATCCACCGAAGGCTCGAAGCAGGCGTAGGTGTTGCCGGTGACAGCGTTGATGATTTCATCCAGGGTGTAGCCGATGGCAATTTTGGTAGCAACCTTTGCAATCGGGTAGCCGGTCGCTTTGGAAGCCAGAGCCGAGGAACGGGATACACGCGGGTTTACCTCGATTACAGCATAGTCCATCGAGGTTGGATGCAGGGCAAACTGACAGTTACAGCCGCCTTCTACACCCAGCTCCTCCACGATGTTCAGAGCAGCCTTGCGCAGCATGGAAAATTCTGCCGGAGAAAGGGTGACTGCCGGTGCAACGACGATCGAGTCGCCGGTGTGTACGCCGACCGGGTCCACGTTTTCCATCGAGCAGACGGTGATGATGTTGCCTTTAGAGTCGCGGATAACCTCAAATTCGATCTCTTTCCAGCCGGAGATGCACTTCTCTACCAGAATCTGGGTAATTGGAGACAGCCGCAAACCGTTGCCTGCAATCTCGCGGAACTCTGCCTCATTGTATGCGATACCGCCGCCGGTACCGCCCATGGTGAACGCCGGACGGATGATGACCGGGTACTGAATCTTTTCGATGAAGGCAAGACCATCCTCCACGGTGTTGACAACCTTGGACGGGATACATGGCTCCCCAATCTTTTCCATGGTATCTTTAAACATCTGGCGGTCCTCTGCCTTGTCGATGGTCAGCGGATTAGCGCCCAGCAGCTTTACATTATGCTCTTCCAAAAAGCCTTCTTTTGCCAGCTGCATCGAGAAGGTCAGACCGGTCTGACCACCCAAAGTGGACAGCACGCTGTCCGGTTTTTCCAGCTCGATGACCCTTTTGACCACATCGATGTTCAGCGGCTCGATGTATACATGGTCTGCCATCGCTTTATCGGTCATGATGGTAGCCGGGTTGGAGTTGATCAGAACAACCTCCAGACCCTCCTCCTTGAGGGCGCGGCACGCCTGGGTGCCTGCGTAGTCAAACTCGGCTGCCTGACCGATGATGATCGGACCGGAACCGATGACCAGTACTTTTTTAATATCCTGTCTTAACGGCATAGCTATCAACCTTTCTTAAAAACGAATCCAAAATTTCTGTTCCCACAGCAAACTATTTAATCATCGAAAGAAATCTCTCATAGATTCCGTCGAAGTTTTTCATGCCGATTTCCGATTCCGGGATAAACTGCACCGAGAGTGCTTTCATCTGCGGATATTCCAGTCCTTCACAGGTCTTGTCGTTGGAATTGAGGTGGCTGACCACAGCGCACGCCGGAACGTCCTTGACGATGTAGCCGTGGTTCTGGGAGGTGATAAAGGTCCTGCCGCTGGCAAGTTCGGTGACCGGGCAGTTTGCTCCGCGGTGACCGCAGTGCATCTTCTCCACGCTGCCCTCCATTGCCAGTGCCATCAGCTGATGTCCCAGGTCGATGCCCAGCATCGGCACACCGCTCTTCATCAGGGCAGCAACCGTTTCCTGTGCAGCGTCGATTGCATTTTCCTGCTGGTCGTAGCTGGTGCGCAGCTCCTCCAGACCTGCGCCGCCGCACAGAACGACTGCATCCGGTTGGGTGTCCAGCACCTGCTTTTCGGTGCAGCAGGACGGAACGACCGTCACGCGGCAGCCTCTTGCCATCAAAGCAGCAATGACGTCTTTGCGAATCCCATAGTTTACCATGGTGATGTTATATTTTGCATCCAGCTTTTCAAAGGTGAAGGTTTCCTTGTAATCGACCCATGCCGGCATGGGTTTCTGATGGTTTTTCAGCTGCTCGGTCAGCTGGGCGATATTGCCTGTCGGGTCTTTTCTGGTAATCAGCGCATTCTGCACCCCGCCGTCGCGCAGCTTTCTGGTGATGGCGCGGGTGTCCAGATCAAAGATGGCACTGATTTTTTTCTGCTCCAGATATTCGTCGATCCTGCCCTCGCAGCGGAAGTTGGATGGCTGTGCGCACCATTCACGCACTACCCAACCCTTTGCAGTGATGCTGTCGTGCAGGTCATGCTCGCGGTTGACGCCGTAGTTGCCGGTCAGCGGGAAAGTTTCCACAACGATATTGTTGGCGTTTGCCGGGTCGGTCAAAATTTCCTGATAGCCTACCACGCTGGTGTTGAACACCAGCTCGCCGACGGTGTCCTCGGCACAGCCCAGTCCATAGCCCTCATACAGCGTTCCGTCCTCAAGCAGCAGCCACGCTTTCTGCGCGTTGTTAAAAATATCCATACGCTTAAAACCTCCATATCCTTTGTCTTGGTTTTCTATTGAAAAGTTATTTGTTCAGCAAAAAAATTTTACAGGCTGATTTTTCCTACCACGCCCATGATGTCCTCTCTCATGGTGATGGCAGCCGCTCTTGCCTGCTGTGCAAAATCCTTGCCGTCGGTGCCCGCTTTTTTCCATGCGGTCAGGATGGCACGGGAGGAGTTGACCACAGCGCCCAGACCGTTTTTGTCAAATGCGCCCGCTACGTCCTTGGCTCCGCCGCCCTGTGCGCCGTAGCCCGGCACCAGGAAGAAGGTGTGCGGCATCTTCTGACGCATCTCCTCCAGCTGCTGCGGATAGGTCGCGCCTACTACTGCGCCGACGCGGGAATAGCCGTAATGATTCTCGGTCTTTTCTCCCCAGCTTTCACACATAGCGCCCATCGTCTCATAGATGGTCTTGTCACCGATCTTCTGGTCCTGAAGCTCGCCGGAGGAAGGATTGGAGGTTTTCACCAGTACAAAGATGCCCTTGTCCTTCTCGTCGCAGATTGGCAGCAGCGGTTCGATACCGTCCGAGCCGAGATAGCCGTTGACGGTCAGCATATCCGAACCGAAGGCAGCCTGCTGCTGGTCGCGCAGAGCGGTGGTGCCCAGATGCGCCTTGGCATACGCCTGCATGGTCGAACCGATGTCGTTGCGCTTGCCGTCCATGATGACGATCATGCCCTTGCTCTGTGCATAGCGAACGGTTTCGGACAGCGCCCACATTCCCTGCCAGCTGTACAGCTCATAGTAGGCTGCCTGTGGCTTGATAGCCGGAACGATGTCGCAGATAGCGTCGATGATGGCTTTGTTGTACTCCAGGATTGCCTGTGCTGCCGCATCAAAGCTGTCGCCGTACTGCTCAAACTTTTCGTCCTTGATGTGCTGCGGGATATAGTCGAGCAGCGAATCCAGTCCCACTACGCTTGGGTTCTGCATCTGTGCAATCTTCTCAATCAGTCTTTTCATCTTTTGCTTCCTCCGTCTTATCTTCTCTTGCAGTTGATTTTACAGTTCATATACCACTTTACCGCCCAGGATGGTCTTGACCACCCTGCCGGTCAACTTCATTTTATCAAATGGGGTGTTGCGGCTCTTGCTGTGCAGCTGCTGTGCATCCACCGTCCACTCCAGGTTCGGGTCAAACAGCACGATGTCCGCAAGACTGCCTTCCCGCAGGGTTCCTCCCGGCAGGCGCAGCAGGTTGGCAGGGTTGGTGCTCATCAGGCGCACCAGCTCCAGCAGACCCATGCCCTGCTGATGCACCAGGACGGTGCAGGCAGCGGCAAAGCTGGTTTCCAGTCCGACGATGCCGTTTGGCGCCTTTAAAAAATCTTCCTTTTCTTCTGCGGCGTGCGGAGCATGGTCGGTAACGATGGCGTCGATGGTTCCATCAAAAATTCCTTCGATGACCGCCTGGCAGTCCTCTTCCTCGCGCAGCGGCGGGTTCATGCGGAAGTTTGCATCCCTGCTTTCCAGCAGCCGGTCGGTCATCATCATATAGTGCGGAGCGGTTTCGCAGGTCACCTTGACTCCTCTGGCTTTCGCCTCCCGAATCAGCTGTACCGAACCTTTTGTGCTGACATGGGCGATGTGGATGGCGGTGCCGGAGCTTTCTGCCAGCACGATTTCCCGCGCGGTGATGCTGTCCTCGCTGGCGCGGTCCATTCCCTTGACACCCAAGCGGCGGGAAACCTCTCCCTCGTTGATGATGCCGCCATCGATGATGGTCAGGTCTTCACAATGGCTGATGACCGGCACCCCTGCGTCGTATGCCCGACGGAGCGCTTTGAGCATCATACCGCCGTTTTCCACCGGACGTCCGTCATCGCTGACTGCCACAGCGCCCGCTGCGTGCAGCGCTGCAATGTCGTTGAGTTGTTCACCCTTCATTCCGGTGGTGATGGAAGCGATGGGGTAAACCCTTGCATCCGCCTGTTTTGCACGCTCCAGAATATAAGAGAGCACCTCCGGGCAATCGGTAACGGGTTTTGTGTTCGGCATACAGCAGACACCGGTCAGACC
>OFMO01000558.1_pt1 | contig 30162 bp, 26 predicted proteins | sample 1541821 | NCBI WGS metagenome assembly OFMO01 (sample SAMN04209253, study PRJEB22552) | human gut metagenome | biome: gut; material: feces | host: Homo sapiens | place: USA: Oklahoma | reverse complement strand
ATAAGCGGCGCAGCGGAGGTAGAAAATCATCCGTGTCTGTCTGGATTTCTGCTTCAGATTTGCCCTTTACACAGATAAACAAAATTTTATTTTACGGCCCCGATCAGTTCATTGATATCCGCCACACCATGCATCTGCATATACTGCTCGATACCGTCCACGATCTCCATGGTCACCATCGGATTTGCAAAATTTGCAGTTCCGACGCTGACAGCCGTAGCTCCTGCCAGGATCAGTTCCAGCGCATCTTCTGTATTCTGGATGCCGCCCATTCCGATGATCGGAAGGTTCACTGCATTTGCCACCTGATATACCATACGGACTGCAATCGGATGTACTGCCGGACCGGACAATCCACCTGTCTTATTTGCAATTGCAAACGCACGTTTGTTGACATCGATTTTCATGCCCGTCAGTGTGTTGATCAGGGACAGGGCATCCGCGCCACCTGCCTCTGCGGCTTTTGCCATCACGGTAATATCTGTAACATTCGGGCTCAGTTTCATGATCACCGGCTGTTTTGCATGCTTTTTCACTTCTCTTGTGATTGCTTCTACGGCTTTCGGATCCTGACCGAAAGCAATACCGCCCTCTTTGACATTTGGGCAGGAAATATTGATTTCCAGCATATCTACCGGCTGATCTGCCAGACGTTCCACCACTTCACAGTAATCCTCAGTGGATTTTCCGCAGACATTTACAATGATCTTTGTATCGTATTTTTTCAGAAATGGAATATCTCTGGACACAAACACATCAATACCCGGATTCTGCAGACCGATGGCATTGAGCATACCGCCGTATACTTCTGCAATACGCGGCGTCGGATTTCCCGGCCACGGAATATTTGCTACACCTTTTGTGACTACTGCGCCCAGGCGGTTCAGATCTACAAATTCGGAAAATTCCTCACCGGAACCAAAGGTACCGGAGGCAACCATAACCGGATTGTCAAATGTTACTCCTGCAATCGTTACTTTTGTATTCATTACAGTTCTACCTCCTCTGCTAAAAATACCGGACCTTCCTTGCAGACACGTTTGTTATGTACATTTGTATGTCCATCTACTTCTTTTGATTTACATACGCAGGCAAGGCATGCACCGATACCGCATGCCATCTTCTCCTCCATGGAGATCCAGCATTCCATATGGTTTTCAGACGCATATTGTTTCAATGCACGGAGCATCGGTGTCGGACCACACGCATAGATGACTTCCGCATCCAGCTCATTCTCCCGGATCGCATCCAGGACATTTCCTTTTGATCCCACACTGCCATCCTCTGTGGCAATATATACTTCCCCCTGTTTTTTGAACTCATCCAGAAGGAACATATCGCTGTTGCGGTAACCGAGGATGATCTGTTTTTCACAGTTTAACTGTTTTGCAAGTTCCAGCATTGGCGGAATGCCGATACCGCCACCGATCAGAAATGCTTTTTTGCTCTTTAACGGGAAACCGTTTCCAAGCGGTCCCATCACAGAGAGATGATCTCCGGTCTGCTTCTGGGAAAATTCTTCGGTTCCTGCGCCTGCAATACGATATACCAGATGCAGGGCACAATCCTCTTTGTCAATTTCGCAGATACTGATCGGACGCGGGAGCAGTCTGCTTCCATCCTCACAGTAAATAGAAATAAACTGTCCTGCCTTTGCATACTGTGCGATTTTATCTGTTTTGATCCACAGGCTGTAAATCGCCGGAGCAATCTCCTCCTGGCTGATGATCACTGCCTGCTCTTTGAATTTCTCTGCCATTTCCTTCTCCTTTTATTTCAGTGCGGAAGCGATGTCCTCGATCATATCAATAACTGCCTGACGGGAAGCATCTGCAAAATTTTCTGCGCCAAACTGAGCATATTTCTCCTGTTTGTAAGCAGCAATGATACCTCTGGAAGAATTTACGATTGCTCCCAGACCGTCTTTATTGAAATAATGAGTCAGATCCTTACCTTTTCCACCCTGTGCACCATAACCAGGTACCAGAATGAAGCTCTTTGGCATTACCTGACGCAATACTTTGCCAACTTCCGGATAAGTAGCGCCTACAACAGCTCCGATATAGCTGTACTCGTCGCCCATGACATCCTCTCCCCATGCAGCTACTTTCTCAGCCACATGCTCGTACAGTGGTTTGCCGTCAATGAGACGATCCTGGAACTCACCGCTGGACGGATTGGATGTTTTTACAAGGATGAACAGACCCTTTTTCTCCTCTTTACACACATCTGCAAATGGTTTGATTCCATCGGTACCAAGGTATGGGTTTACGGTTGCGAAATCTTCATTAAATGTACGGTATGTCTTGCTTCCTACCTGGACTTTTCCAAGATGTCCGGTTGCATAAGCTGCGGAAGTAGAACCGATATCTCCACGCTTTACATCACCGATCACTACCAGATCTTTCTCATGACAATAATCAACGGTTTTCTGGAATGCTTTCAGACCTTCCACACCAAACTGCTCATACATGGCGATCTGCGGCTTTACTGCCGGGATCAGATCGTAAGTGCTGTCGATGATCTGCTTGTTGTACTGCCAGATGGCATCTGCGGCACCTTCCAGTGTCTCTCCATACTCATCAAAAGATTTTTTCTGAATATGCTCCGGTACATAGGAAAGCATCGGATCTAAGCCGACAACGATTGGTGCGCCTGTTTTCTTGATTTTCTCTACTAACTTGTTGATCATTATACTTCGTTCTCCTCTTTATGAAATGATATATAGTTTATTTTTGGGGGAAAATCCTGTTTATTTCTCCTGATACACGATTTCTCCGTCCACGATGGTTGCCATGACTTTTCCGGTCACTTTTTTACCACCAAACGGCGTATTTTTGCCCTTGGATAAAAACTCTGCCGGATCAATGACCCACTCACATTCCGGGTCAAAAATCGTCAGATCTGCCGGACTTCCGGCCTCCACGGTTCCTTTATCCAGACCAAGGATCTTCGCCGGATTGTAACTCATCTTCTCTGCCATCTGCATCGGAGTCAGAATACCCGGTTTTACCAGTGCTGTATAAGTCAGTGCTGCCGCAGTCTCCAGTCCGACAATGCCAAACGGTGCTTTCTGGATGCCCTGCTCCTTCTCACTGGCTGCGTGAGGTGCATGATCCGTTGCGATCACGTCCATGATATCATCAGCCAGACCTTTCTGTAACGCCTCCACATCTTCTTTCGTACGAAGTGGCGGATTCATTTTGTAATTACCATCATCCTCTGTGATATCATCGGATGTCATACAGAAATGATGTGGGCATACTTCAGCTGTCACCGGCAGACCTTCTTCTTTTGCCAGTTCTACCATACGCACGCTATCCTTTGTAGAGCAGTGGCACAGATGCAGGCGTACTCCGGTCTCTTTGGCCAGCAGGATATCCCGCGCCACAATAACGTCCTCCACAGAGTTCGTAATGCCTGCAAATCCGAGTTCGTTTGCTTTCGCATCCGCATTCATCACACCACCATGCACCATATTGATATCTTCGCAGTGCGCAAGAACGACAAGTCCTTCCTCAGCGGCTGCCTGCATACCTTCCCGGTAAAGTTGTGCGTTCATAACTGATTTGCCATCTTCGCTGATAGTCCGGCTTCCGGCTGCCGCCATTCCGTGAATATCTGCCAGTTCCTCGCCTTTCTGACCTTTCGTCACCGCTCCGGTCTGCAGCACGTGCACTTTCGTCACAGCCTCTGCTTTATGCTTCACATAATCGATCACGTCCGGACGGTCTGCCACCGGTTTTGTATTCGGCATGGCAACGATCGTCGTAAATCCTCCGTGAAGTGCTGCTGCACCGCCTGTCTGGATATCTTCTTTGTACTCCAGACCCGGATCCCGCAGATGCACATGCAGATCGATAAATCCTGGCATGACATAACAGCCTTTCGCATCATAAACCTCATCTGCTTTCTCTTTTATCGCAGGTGCAACCTCAGCCACTGTCCCGTCTTTGATCAGAACATCTGCCTTTGTCATCGTTTTGTCGCCGGGATTGATGACTGTTCCGTTTTTTATCAAAAGTACCATCCTTGACTGTCTTCCTTTCTTCCCATGTATTTATAACAGTTTTCTTCTTCCGATTCCATTTGCAGAAGCAGCTTTTTGATACATCACTTCTGCATGGAATCATTATTCTTTATTTTATCATTTTCAACACTTCGCCGCAATGTTTTATTACAGTTCCGGTGGCACATAAGCCTCTACATAAATGCCTTCCGGTGTATACTCTTCCTTCAGTAATTCTCCATATTTACGAATTTTCTGGATCTCTCCGGCCTTTTCATATGGAAATGTATGCTTGAGCAACACTTTTCCATCCCGGAGCATATCCTCGAATACTTCTTTCAGTGTATCCAGTCCCATACCGGTCTTCGCAGAAATACGCAATGTCTTATCTGCCCGGAAATCCTGCAAGATTTCCTCTCCGCTGATCCGGTCACATTTATTAAATACCGTAAGAATCTTCTTATCCACGACACCAAGATCCTGCAGCGTCATATACACGACGTGCATCTGTGCATCCCACTGCGGATTGGAAGCATCTACCACATGAATAATAAAATCCGCATATTTCGCCTCTTCCAGTGTGCTCTTAAAAGCATCTACCAGATGATGCGGCAGCTTCCGGATAAAACCTACGGTATCTGTCAGCATCAGGTTCTGGTGATTGGATAATTCCAACATTCTTGTCGTCGGATCCAATGTTGCAAACAGCTGATCTTCCTCCAGAACATCTGCATCCGTCAGCGTATTCAGAAGCGTGGATTTTCCTGCATTGGTATAACCAACGATAGCTGCCACTTTTGTGTGACTCTTCATCCTCTGGCTCCTGGTCAGTTCCCTGTGCCGCACTACTTCCTTCAATTCCCGGTTGAGCTGTGCCGTCCGGTGACCGATGAGACGCCGGTCGATCTCCAGCTTTTTCTCACCCGGTCCTCGGGTTCCGATACCGCCGCCCAGACGGGACATGGATCGTCCGAAGCCCGCCAGTCTGCTGGCACGATACTTCAGCTGCGCCAGCTCTACCTGGATCTTTCCTTCACTGGTCCGTGCCCGTGCCGCAAATATATCAAGGATCAGCAATGTACGATCCATGACCTTGCTGTCCAGTACCTGCTCCATATTTCTCATCTGAATCGGGGAAAGTTCATCATCACAGATGATTCCGGTTGCCTCCTTTTCCCAGATCATATCCCGGATTTCTTCCAGTTTACCGGTTCCTACATAAGTTCCCGGATGCATGTGTTCCAGATTCTGGATCACCGTGCCTACTACTTCAGCTCCTGCCGTGGCTGCCAGTTCTGCCAGCTCCGCCAGGGAACTCTCTGTATCATCACCGTTTCGCTCACTGATCCCCACCAGGATCACGCGCTCCACCGGCTGTTCATTTTCGTATACGATTCCCACTTACTGTCCGTTTCCTTCCGTTGTTGTATCTGCCGCTGTATCATCCGCCTGCTGTGTATTGTCAGTTCCGGTATTCTCCAGTCCGGTAAGTACCCTGGTCTGCAGAAATTCATACTCTTTCTGCATCGTCTCATCTTCCGGATAATCTGCCACATAGTCTTTTGCCTCTTCCAGTGCAGATGCAAAATCACCGTTTTTCTCATATACAGCCACCAGAGCTTTCTGCAGCTCTTTCACCTGATCTCCGCTGGCTGCTTCCATGGCATCTTTATAATACGTTGCCGCATCCGCATAATCCCCTGCATCTGCAGCAATGGACGCCAGCTGTTCCAGCGCATCCGCATCTTTTGGATGTTTTTCCATATATTTCTGGAATGCAGCCTTTGCATCCTCCGTCTTTTTCTCTGAAGTATACAGTTTGCCAAGCGCCAGATATGCTCTGTCCGCACCCTTATCTGCCGCCTGTGTCAGCATTTTGACCGCATTTTCCGTATCACCTTTGATGACATACAGTTTCCCGATATTTTCATAATCAGATGCAGAAGACGGTTTCAGTTTCAACCCCTGCTCCAGATATTTCTGTGCTTCCTGCGTCCTGCCTGCATTCTGCAGATTCTCGCTGATATGTCCATACAATTCCGCATCCGAATCATTCAGGGACACTGCCTTATCATAATCCTTCAGGCAGGCATCCGGCTGTCCGTCTGCCAGCAATACACTTCCTCTGAGATAGTATACTTCCCAGTTTTTCTTATCATAATCCACCAGTCCGTCATAAGTCTTGATGGCTGCCTTGGTATCTCCGGATTTGTACTGTGCCAGTGCCTTGTAGTAGCACACATCCAATTCCTGTGCACGGATTCTTCCCAGAGACTGATCCAGAGCCTTCTGAAAGCTGCTGACCGCATCCTCATATTTGGCTTCTTTCATCTGACTGATACCAAGCTGCTTATATTCCAGTGCCTTCTTCTCTGATTTGCTGGTACAGCTGCCCAGGAAAAGGGACATGCCCAGCAGACCGGTCAGAAAAAGCACCATTCCTTTTTTCTTCATATCGCTTCTCATTCCTCCATATTCCACCCATGTACCCCCGGAATCTGACCTCTTTGTTTCAGAAACCACGGTACACTGCACTTCCTTATAGTATGCCATGAATAAAGACGCACTGCAAGGAAATTTATCTCAGTCAAGAAGACTCCCACTTTCACATATTTCCCACAAAAGGCCTGCCACATGTTTTCCTGCATGTAACAGACCTTTCTTGCATCCTGCTCTATCCTATAAGTCAATATTGGAAGAATTCAGATATTTCTCCTGCTCCGGTGTCAATGTATCAATGGATTTGCCAAGGAAACGAAGTTTTCTGTTGGCAACTTCCAGATCTACGTTACGCGGAACACTGATCAGTTTCTCTGTCAGATTGTTCGCATTTTCTACCAGATATTTTGCACTCAGTGCCTGAATTGCAAAACTCATATCCATGATTTCTGCCGGATGACCATCACCTGCTGCCAGATTGACCAGACGGCCTTCTGCCAGTACATAGATCCATTTATCCTCAGAAATCTGATAACCTACGATATTTTTACGCTGATCAATGGTATCCAGTGCGATCTCACGAAGACGTTTCATGTCGATCTCTACATCAAAATGTCCTGCGTTGCACAGGATTGCGCCATTTTTCATCACTTTGAAATCGTCCTCGCTGATGACGCCGGCACAACCGGTTACTGTGATAAAGAAATCACCGATCTTTGCTGCCTCGTTCATCGGCATTACATCAAATCCGTCCATCACTGCCTCAATCGCCTTGATCGGGTCTACTTCGGTCACAATAACTTTTGCGCCCAGACCTTTGGCACGCATAGCCACGCCTTTTCCACACCAGCCATATCCTGCAACAACCACATATTTGCCTGCCACGATCAGGTTTGTGGTACGGTTGATACCGTCAAATACAGACTGTCCGGTTCCGTAACGGTTGTCAAACAGATGTTTGCAGTCTGCATTATTTACCAGTACCATCGGGAATTTCAGTTCATCATTTTTTGCCATGGCGATCAGGCGGATGATACCGGTTGTCGTCTCCTCACAACCTCCGATGACATACTGCAGTTTATCCTGCATCTTTGTATGAAGCATATGCACCAGATCACCGCCGTCATCAATGATGATATTGCAGTCGTTCTCCAGAACACTTGTGATATGCTGATCATATTCTTCCGGTGTACAGTCATACCATGCATATACATTTAAACCGTCAGCCACCAGTGCTGCCGCCACATCATCCTGCGTGGAAAGCGGGTTACTTCCTGTAATATACATTTCCGCACCGCCTGCTGCCAGTACCTTGCACAGATATGCGGTCTTTGCCTCCAGATGAATGGAAAGAGCAATACGGATGCCCTCAAAAGGTCTTTCTTTGGAAAAATCATCTTCCAGACTGCGAAGCAGCGGACAGTTTTTCCGAACCCAGTCTATTTTGTGTGCTCCGGATGGAGCAAGATTGATATCTTTGATCGCGCTCATTCATTTCCTCCTGTATCTTGTAAACTATACTCTCATTTATCGAAGTTACCTGTGTAATTATCGTAGTTACCTGTGTGCTTTGATGTGAGTATCAAAAATAGCTTTTATCACTCACGATTGTTCTTCTTCACTCTGCTGCCGTTCCTTTTCCGCAATGATTGCTTCATTCAGTGACAGCATTTTCGCATCCAGCTTGGACGTGATTGCCGCACAATCCCGCAGTTCCCGGCTGATATACTCCGGAGCATTTCCCTCAAATTTGTAATAGATCTTATGCTCCAGGCTTGCCCAGAAATCCATGGCAATGGTCCTGATCTGAATCTCTACTTTCGTCGGATTGATCCCATTGGTGGTCTGTATCGGAACCGTGATCAGCATGTGATAGCTGCGGTATCCGCTCTCCTTTGGATGCTTCATATAATCTTTGATATAAAGAATCGTAAATTCTTTCTGCTTTCCAATCATCTCTGCCAGACGATAGATATCGGATGTAAAGGAGCACACGATACGCACACCTGCAATATCATTGATATGCTCCACCATGTTTTCCATGGTATTTTCCAGCCCGTGCCGGCTTAATTTTTTTGCAATGCTGTTCGGCGTTTTTATGCGGGATTTGATATATTCAATTGGATTGTACTGGTGAATGTATTGAAATTCATCATTCATGATATCCAGCTTTGTCCGGACTTCCTTGATCGCCGCATTATATAAAAACATCAAACTTTGCCAGTCATAGGCATTTTCCCCTCGTTCCGCTGTCTCTTCTGCCATCTATCCTAAAAAACCTCCTGAATTTCACTTGGCAGACCTTCTTTCTGTCCCTCATATAAAGTACATCGGTTGGCCGTCTTATTCATTGTATCATATTTTTCTATGATTTTTGTCTGTTTGCGCGCTTTCTTTATTTATTTTTAAGAAATCCTTTTTCTGCCAGCCGGGTCTCGATCTCATCCAGTATTTTTTCAGAATCAGCTTCCACCGTATGGAGATGACTGTTGCCGGTGAGGACCTTTAATGGCAGATCCGCTGTCTCACCCATTTTCCGGATAAACTCATCCACATCCCGGCGGTTTTTCAGAATCAGATCCGCACTGAGCTGTCCGTAGATCTCATGCTCTACGATCACGTCACAGACATAACCGCCGCAATCAACCATCAGATATAGTTCCTCCTGCATCTGTGCGTCGGTATGGTTCACTGCAAAAATTCTCCGGCACAGATTCTGACCGTGCTCCGGATCATACAGCACATATCCTTTATTTGTGCTCAGAATATTGCGGTTGGTCGCACGCAACAGTGCGATGTCCTGCACGATCACCTGGCGGCTCACGCCAAATTCCTTTGCCAGTTCCGCACCGGACAATGGACGGTTTTCCTGTTTTAAACGATTCATCAGTTCTATTCTGCGTGTTGCTCCATCCGTCATATCAATCCTCCTCAATCACCTGAATCTCCAAAAAATCAAAATCAATCTGTTCAATAAAACTATCCTGGTAAAAACGAGCTTTTGCATGACGTTTAAACTCATCAATATTGTGTTCCAGCCAGATCGGTTTTCCCAGATCAAACACGTAACATACTTCTTCCAGTGCATGAAATACTTTGTGCGTGCGGGTCTCATCGCTGTCATCACAGATTGTCGTATCCCGCAGCATCCGGTTGTCTTTAAATTCTTTTGCCCATAAACGAAACATATTCTTACCCTCTTCTCTGTCTGCTGGCTTCATACATCAGAATACCTGCTGCCATGGCTGCATTCAGTGACTCCAGCTGTCCACCCATCGGAATCCGGATATAGGTATCCGCCAGTTTTGCAGTCTCCGCTGTCAGCCCGTTTCCTTCATTTCCGATCAGGAATGCGGTTCCTCCCGTGTAATCCGGTTCATCATAGCATACACTGCCCTCCAGATGTGCCGCATAGACACGGATGCCCTTTTCCTGCAGCTGACCAAGCGTCCCATGCAGATCCTCCGTAATATAAAACGGTACCCGGAAAATGCTCCCCATGGTGGAACGGATCGTCTTAGGATTGTAAATATCCACGGTACACTTGTCCATGATCACACCGGAAATTCCGGCACCTTCCCCGGTCCGGAACATCGTTCCGAGATTGCCCGGATCCTGGACATTTTCCAGCACCAGCCAGACACCGTCTGTATCCTCCAGCATATCTTCCAGCCGGTTTTCTTTCATTTTCACAAGACAGAGCACTCCCTGAGGCGTTTTTGTATCAGACACCGCAGCAAATACGGAATCTGACAACATCTCCCAGTCGGTTCCTTCAAAAACACCTTCATGTGCCGGATCTTTTGCAAAAGATTCGGAAACGTACACTTTCCCGATCCGCTCTTTCGGTGTCTCCCGGAACATCCGGATCCCTTCCACCACATACAGTTGCTGCTGCCGTCTTGCTCTTGCATTTTTTATCAGTTTGCTCAGGGCTTTCACCTGTGCATTTGCTGTACTTGTTATCATATGAAGTTCCTTTTCTTAAATGATATCTTTTATTTTTTAGAATTGTGGGAGTACGAAGTACGGAACAATTCGTATGGCATCTTTTTACCCCAACATCTTTTTTATTATACTTGCTATGCACAAAAAAAGCAATTTACACCTTTCCGTGCAAACTGCTTTTTTCTGTTCTTATTTACCGTTCAACCCTGCAATTCACAAGCGAACCTTAGATTGACAGGTTCTTTCCTACGTTAAACTGATAATCAGAGATATGTTTCTCCATAGCCAGTGCTTCATCCACATCATAATCTACGAATTTGCCATCTTTGTAGGCAACAACACGGTTGCTTTTGCCTTCGCAGAGCAGATCTACGGCATAAGCACCCATAGTAGATGCATAGACACGGTCTTTACATGTCGGGCTTCCGCCACGCTGCATGTGACCAAGGATGGTTGCTCTTGTCTCCATTCCGGTTGCAGCCTCAATACGTCTTGCCAGAGATGTGGAATGTCCGATACCTTCAGCATTGATGATGATATAATGTCTCTTGCCACGTTTCCGGTTTGCAATGATATTGTTTACGATCTTCTGCTCGTCGAAATCATATTTCTCCGGAATCAGTACCTGCTCAGCACCGTTTGCAAGACCACACCATAATGCGATATATCCTGCATCACGTCCCATTACCTCGATAATACTGCAGCGCTCATGGGAAGATGCTGTATCACGGATTTTGTCAATGGCTTCCATTGCTGTATTAACAGCTGTATCAAAACCAATAGTATAATCAGTACAGGAAATATCCAGATCGATCGTTCCCGGAATACCGATCGTGTTGATTCCCTGTGCAGCCAGTTTCTGAGCTCCACGGAAAGAACCGTCACCACCGATTACGATGATTCCTTCGATACCGTGCTTTCTGCACATTTCAGCACCAAGCTTCTGTCCTTCTTCTGTACGGAATTCCGGACATCTTGCTGTCTGAAGTATCGTACCACCTCTCTGAATGATATCGGATACATCTTTTGCTTCCATATCTACGATATCTTCAGCAATTAATCCTGTATAACCTCTTCTTATACCCTTTACTTTTTTTCCCTTTGAGATTGCCTGACGCACTACCGCACGGATAGCTGCATTCATACCCGGTGCATCTCCACCGCTTGTTAACACACCAATTGTCTGTATTTCCTTAGCCATGACAAAACCTCCTATACCTGTATCATTTTCATTTTTTCCTCATGTTGCTACTATTCTAATCTTTTTTTCACATTTTTTCAATGGACTTTTCCAAAACTTTGATATTTTTTTCACCAAGTTTTTTATTTAATTCATTTACAAGCTCATTATTTGCAAAAACGGTCATGTTTGTCCCGAGCCGTTTCATCGCATGCTCTTTTGCCAGGTAAATTATTACCTGATCCTGTCCATCTGACCCGGATAACAATGCCAGGGTTTCGTTTTCCTGCTGTTCAAAAGTCTCCCGGTCTGCAAACTGGATCCACAGTTCCCGTCTCGCATCATCAAAAGAATAGATTTTTTCACAGATCAGTTTGCCGTTTTTATCCTCTTCCGCAGACACCCGGCCACGGATAAACACTTTCTGTTCTTCCTGCATCAGCAGATGATACCGCTCATACTCCCGCGGAAATACAATGACTTCGACACTTCCGTACAGATCCTCGACCGTCAGAAATGCCATCGCTTTGTTCTGTTTTGTATACTTCACGTTTTTTGCCGTAATGATACCGCCGATCATGGCTTTCTCATCATCTGTGATACCTCTGGCAGTTCCACTTTCTTCATCCAGGACAAAATCTCCGGTGGTCTTTGTAATATTTTTCCGCCATTTTGCTTCATATTCCTGCAGTGGATGACCGCTGACATAGATACCAAGCACTTCTTTCTCCATGGCAAGCATCTCTTCCCTGGAAAATTCGCCGCAGTCCGGCAGACGGATCTCGAACTGCTTCTTCTCCTCCGGTGCCACCATGTCAAAGAGGGACATTTGTCCTGCCATCGTGGTCTTGCGGTCATTGGTGATCTGATCCATCAGCTTTCCGTACACCTGCATAAACTGCTTGCGCGTGCCACCCAGATCGTCAAATGCTCCGCCCTTGATGAAGTTTTCCACGGCACGACGGTTCATCTCCCTGCCGCTCATACGATCAATAAAATCCTTCAGGGATTTAAAACGCCCATTCTCCGTGCGCTCCTGTACCAGTGCATCGATCACCGGACGGCCGATACTCTTGATGGCAGACAGTCCATAGCGGATATCTTTGCCGGACACGGAAAATCCCGCATATCCGTCATTGACATTTGGCGGCAGCACGGCAATCCCCATCTGACGGCACACCTGGATATATTCTGCCACTTTTGTAGAGTTATCAATCACAGATGTCATCAGGGCAGCCATAAATTCCACCGGATAGTAATATTTCAGATATGCAGTCTGGTAAGACACCACCGCATACGCTGCTGCATGGGATTTGTTAAAGGCATATTTTGCAAAATCTGTCATCTCATCGAAAATCTTGTTGGCAACTTCCTCGGAAATACCGTTTGCCATACAGCCCGGCACGCCCTCTTCTTCATTGCCGTACACAAAATTCTGACGCTCTCTGGCCATGACATCGCCTTTTTTCTTGGACATGGCACGACGTACCAGATCACTTCGTCCCAGTGTATAACCTGCCAGATCCCGCACAATCTGCATGACCTGCTCCTGATAAACGATACATCCATACGTCGGAGCCAGGATCGGTTCCAGCTGCGGACAGTCATACACAATGGAAGACGGATTATTTTTACCACGGATATAGGATGGGATAAATAGCGATAGGTAACTCTTTGATATTATCTCTAAGTTTTCCCCCGCTCCGCACCGTACGTGAGTCTTTCGAGCTCATACGGCGCTCCCCCGTTTAGATTTACGTTATTGTTAAAATTACTTACTTAATACTTATTAATTCGAATTCACCCTTGCTATTACTTCCAAATTGCATTTTGCTCTCAATTTGTTTATTTTATCAAGTTGCATACTATCTGGTTTTATTTGTTCTAGCAATCTATCTATTGTATCAGCATTTACAGCATGTATTAATCTGTGTATATCTGCTCTCACATAGATAAGATTTTTAAACTCATCAGTTCCTCCAAGGCTTATCGGCTTTTGGTGATGACAGTGCATATTGTCAATTGTGAGTTCTGTTCCCATCACTCTGCACTTTCCTTTCTGCGCCGTATACACCGTAACTCGATTATCCATATATTCCATGCTTTTGTTAACAAACGTTTGGGTTAACAACGAGTGGAGAATTTCCATATTTATTCCTTGTCCAGTATTCATTGCCTCTCTGCCTGCTATTGTATACTTATTGTACTTTCTTGGTACAAATTTGGCATCTACATTGTTTACTGCTCCTATTGGAATAATACATTTCTTATGGATATATCTGATTTGTGCTGATTTACCATAGTTATCACTAATGTATCCTTTTGGCACACTTCCATTTTTGCTATATTCTTTGCCTATTCTGTTTGCAAACACATAATGCATATGCTGTTGCACTGGTTCCAGGTCAAGATAAACACAGGTTGCAATTCTATAATAGTTGTGTATTCCTATTACTATAGAATTATATCTGTTTATTGTGAGAAAAAGCTCATTTTTGTCATGCGGTTTTTGCATTTCTTTCACTTTTCCTATTAGTGCCTTTTGGATTCGTTCAATATTTTTAGGACTGATATGTGTCACGCATATTCTTTTATTGCCTTTAATGGCAGTTCCTATTGTGAATCCCAAGAAGTCAGATTTATCAGTTTTCAGATTTACTACTTTGGTCTTTTCTTCGCTGATTTCAAGCTTTAATTCTTCTTTCAACCACTTTGTTGTTGCTATATAGACTCTTTTGGCTGAATCGAGATTTTTGCAGAACAATTTAAAATCATCTGCATATCTCACAAAGAAAACCTCTTTAAGATTTGAATAATCTCTCATCGACGAGAATTTATGCGCTCTGTTTACACTTCCATTTTCATGTACAGCACATGCGTATTCTTTTTTGGTAGGAAATCCAGCCCATTGACTGTCAATCCACCAATCAAGGTCATTTAGAACAATGTTTGCTAATAAGGGACTAAGCACTCCGCCTTGCGGCGTTCCTCTTTCAGGCTTAATAATAGTTCCATCTGGAAGTTTTACGTTTGCCTTTAGCATCTTCTTAATGATGCATAGAAGTCTTTTATCCCTGAAGCCCATGTTCCATAGCTGCGACATTAATTTCTTGTGGTTTACATTATCAAAGAAGCCTTTTATATCAAAATCCACTACATAATAGAGTTTTTGTAACTGTATCAGCTTCATTGTCTGCGCCATGGCTGTTTCACAAGATTTTAGTGGTCTGAAACCATTACTGTTCGAATGAAATTTCGCTTCAGCAATAGGTTCCATAACTTGCAGAATTGCCTGTTGTATGATTCTATCCCATATACTCGGTATTCCAAGTGGTCTGAGCTTACCATTGGCTTTTGGTATTTCTACCCTCTTGACTAACTTTGGATTGAAATTTTGAAGTTTTGCTTTAATCTTTTGGATTGCAACGTCTTCATCCATTTCTTTTATTTCCTTTATTGTCATGCCATCACAACCTGCTGTATAGCTGCCCGTATTTTTCTTGATATTCCTATATGCTAACTTTAAATTACTCTCATTTGTGATAATCTCCATTAGCTTGTAGAAATTATAGCCTTGTTGACTTTTTGCATAGAGGTCATCAAACGTTTCCTCCATGTTATAGTAACTGTTATTTCTGATTTTTATGTCATCTTTCTTCTTGCTTGAAGTATACATAGACATCCACCTCCTTCTTTGATTTCTCTTGGAAGACGATGAATTCTTTTTTGTCTTACTCGAACTATGTTTGTAAGTAATATATTTTGTGTAAATCTACACGGCTTGTGGCTATTGCTCCATTTTCATTACAAAAACTTCAGCGCTCCTGCCACTACTCTCACTATGATTAAAAGTAGTTATAGATATAACATTTCCTACTTACTATGTTATAGAAAATAAAGTTTCAACATATTCACAGCTTTCCTCGTTCCTATATTTCTTTCTTAGCATCTCGTACTTAGGTGCTTCCTTTGAACCCTCATGCTTGACAGTGCCTGTAACACTGTATGGTCTTTCATTTGGACTATTATTACTTAACCACACATGAACTGCTCTTGGCAGCCCCGCCAGTTTCCTTGGCGGTCCCGTATTTTAAGGTCCGTACATTCAGAAGTTCGTCAGTTGCTATCTCAAACAACATACTCACCATATACGAGCGTCGACGCCCGCCCTATCAGTTACCTTGCCTACTTATTACTCCTCTTTTCTCACAGGTGTGCCCTAGCACTTTTGTACCAATGATACTTCAAAGACTTTTTTCAGTTTAGGTTCCTTTCAGACGACTTTACCGAGCTTATAACATTTCATGCTTTATCATGCAATGCTATTCGGAGGTCTCAGCGCAAATTCTTCAAGGCGTTACCCTATCATTTAATTTATTGAAATATAAGTTCTCAATTTAATTTCTTTCCCTTTCGGTTACAGGCGAGCTCTGGCTCATTTATTTACCAATAACCTACTTGGTTTTTACTCTTAAATCGGTCAATGCTTATTGGGCATTGAAACGAGTCGCACAATCCATCGGTCCCGGACGATACAGGGAAATTCCGGCAATGATATCTTCCAGGCTCTGTGGTTTTAACTCCTTCATGAAGTTTTTCATACCGGCACTCTCCAGCTGGAACACACCATCGGTGCGACCGGTACCGATCGAGGCCAGTACATCCGGATCGTTATAGTCAATCTGATCCATATCCAGTTCTTTTCCGGTGGAACGCGCCACATTTTTCACGGCATCCTGGATTACAGTCAGTGTCCTGAGTCCGAGGAAGTCCATCTTCAGAAGCCCCAGCTCCTCCAGTGTCGTCATGGTAAACTGTGTCGTCACGGAACCATCGGAGCCTCTCGAGAGCGGCACATACTCGTCCACCGATTTCTGACTGATCACCACACCGGCTGCATGCATGGACGTATGCCGCGGCAGTCCCTCCAGACGCAGTGACATGTCGATCAGCTTCGTCACTTCCGGATTGGACTCATAGAGTCCACGCAGTTCCGGATTCATTTTCAACGCCTTACTGATGGTGATTCCAAGCTCGTTCGGAATCATTTTTGCAATGCTGTCACACATGGCATACGGCAGATCCATAACACGCCCCACATCCCGGATAACGCCCTTCGCAGCCATGGTACCGAAGGTTACGATCTGCACCACGCGGTCCTTGCCATATTTTCTTACAACATAATCAATGACTTCCTGACGTCTCTCGTAGCAGAAATCCACATCAATATCCGGCATGGAAACTCGTTCCGGATTCAGAAATCGTTCAAAAAGCAGACTGTAACGGATCGGATCCAGCTTGGTGATTCCCAGCGTATAGGAAACCAGACTACCTGCCGCACTGCCTCGTCCCGGACCGACCATGATATCATTTTCTCTGGCAAAATGAATAAAATCCCAGACGATCAGAAAGTAATCCACATACCCCATTTTCTGAATAACCGAAAGCTCATATTCCAGACGTGGCTTTAACTCCTGCACCCGCTTGGGTGAATACCGCTCATCAAGTCCCTCATAGCACAGTTTGTTCAGATATTCCCAGGATGTATAGCCATCCGGCACATCGAATTTCGGCAGCTTCGTCACACCAAATTCAATCTCCACATGGCAGCGGTCTGCAATTTTCTGCGTGTTTTCAATCGCATCCAGCGCATAGGGAAACAGTGCCTTCATCTCTTCTTCTGATTTCACAAAATACTGACCGCCCTCATAGCGCATACGATTTTCATCCGAAAGCTTTTTGCCGGTCTGCAGACAAAGCAGAATGTCATGTGCCTCCGCATCTTTTTCATAAGTGTAATGCACGTCGTTGGTAGCCACCAGATCGATGCCCAACTCCTGATGCATCCGCAGCAGCTGCTGATTGACCTGCGCCTGCTCCGGAATGCCATGATCCTGCAGCTCCAGGAAAAAATTTCCTTTTCCAAAACAGGTCTCATATTTTAAGGCAATCGCTTTCGCTTCCTCATACATTCCTCTGGTCAGATAACGCTGCACCTCACCGGCCAGACACGCAGACAGTGCAATAATACCTTCATGATAGGTCTCCAGAACTTCCATATCCACACGGGGACGATAGTAGTAACCATCCACAAAACCTTTGGAGACGATCTTCATCAGATTCGCATATCCGACATTATTTTCCGCCAGCAGCACCAGATGATAATAACGATCTTCTCCTTTGACCTGCTCCCGGTCAAAACGGGAGCCCGGTGCCACATACACCTCACATCCAAGGATCGGATTAATCCCCGCTTTCTTCGCTGCACGGTAAAAATCGATCACACCATACATCACACCATGATCCGTGATCGCCCCGGCTGTCATCCCCAGTTCCCTGATCCGGTTGACATACTCTGTAATCTTATTGGAACCGTCCAACAGACTGTACTCTGTATGGACATGTAAATGTGCAAATGCCATATATTTCCTCTTTCTATTACGTTGTCTAATCTGTTACAAAACATTTGTTCTCTCATCCATCTAACATCTTACCACATTCTCCCCACCTGGAAAAGATACATTTTATTGTTACGATTTTATTAATATTGGAAAGAACCTCTGGACAAACCGAAAACGGTTTTATAAGATAGTTAGAAGATGTATATCATGCAATGCATGACGTGCATCTCGCGACAAGAATGTCGAGGGCATTCCTGAACAGATGCAAGAAGCCGGAAGAATACCGGGAGCATTCTTGCACAGAGAGGATTTATGAGATTATGAAAAGATTTCGCTATTTTATAAAAAGTTTGTTCCCCGTGGTCATGGTTTTTATCCTGCAGATCGTGGCAGCAATTCCCACGATGCTTTTTTTTCTGTTCCGCGCCTCCGGTGATGCAAAACCGGCACTGAACGAATTACTGGCTTCCCTGTCAGGTCTTACCTCCGATATGGAATATCTGCAGACACTGAATCTTGTCTATGCGATTCTGGCGCTGCTTGTATTCGGTACCTGGTACTATAAAATATTTGTAAAACCATTCCGTCACCGCAGAAAAAAACATCCGTCAGGATACAGTTTTCATACCATTACATCCATGTTTTTTCTCGGCATTGGACTGCAATATGTCACAACCATGCTGACTGATGCCATCGGTGCGCTTCGCCCGGATCTCATTACCGCTTACCATGCACAGATGAGTTCCCAGGGATACGATGATCTGTCACTGCTGCTCCTGGTGTACTCCGTCATTCTCGCACCGGTTATTGAAGAAACGGTATTCCGCGGACTGGTCTTCCGCTATGCACGGCATGCCATGCCATTCTGGTTTGCAAACATCCTGCAGGCTGCACTGTTCGGATTTGTACACATGAATCTCGTGCAGGGCATCTACGCCTTTGCGATGGGACTGTTCCTTGGCTGGGTATGCCGGCGGGGACATGGCATCAAATACTCCATTCCGGTTCATATTGTATTCAACATCATCGGCTGCTTCTTCTCAGGGCTCATCCAGATTTCCCTGACGCTGAGCTATCCGTTGTTTGCCGGTCTTGGTATCATGCTGACTATTTTCGCACTGTGGCTGTTCTATACGGATTTCCAGACCGCAGATTTTTAAAATCCGTCCCACTGCATCTTCGCGGTCCGTGTGAATGACATAATCACACAGGGCCGCATTTTTCAGCTCATTTTCCAGGGATACCAGCCGTAGCATTTTCTCATGATTGTCCATCTCTTTTTCCAGAATACTCCTGATCATCTGCTCCCGCTTGCACTTACAGAAAATGATCACAGTCGGATAATGCCGCTTCATGGCAATGGCACCGCTCAGATCCATCGGCATCACTACATACTGTCCGCCATTCATCAGCTCCGTGATATCTTTCCACTTTGTGCCATAAGCGTAACCCGCATACCGGGTCGTCTCGATAAATGTATCCCGGCAACGGATAAATTCTTCTTCCGTGATCGTAGTATGGATACGGTCAGATACGCTTTTTGTCGTATAGGCTCTCGGTACCGTGAATCTGCCGGTCTCACACAACTTCCGTGTGATCTCATTTTTCCCGGAACCGCTCGGTCCCACCAGTGCCACGATACAAGGCGGAGCAGGCTCCACCCTGTCCTCGATCATGGCAGATTTGATCTGATCCAGCAGCTGAAAAAATTCTTCATAATTATGGACTGCCAGCAATCCTGTCAGCTCCCGGTTCCATGGGCGGCGCATCAGCACCGGAAACCGTGCACTGCTTTTTAATATATTATGCGGTCCGTCATCCAGCGTAATGTCCACCTGAACCACAGATTTCTGAAATCCCATAATGATATTTTCATCCGGGAAATCCGGAAATGCCGTCTTGATCTGCTCCACACGTTTTGACATAAACTGTGGCTGCACGGCAGTCACGATATAGACGATCCCCTTCGTCTGAAGCGTTCTGATAAAAGCCTTCGCCTGGTCAGAAACCTGCTGCATCTCATACAGCCGCGGATCCGAATAATATTTTTTGATCACCGATGCACGCCCTGTATTTTCCCAGGAATCAATATCCTCCAGTGTCAATGGAGGTTCAAAGTGATATTCCTCATTTGCCAGTTCAATGGCACAATCATTTAAGGGGGATATTACATCATCCCAGTCAATTCCAAATGTAAGCATATAACCTCCCGCGGGCTTTCCTTATCCGTCATTTCCAAGCCTCTGTCCCGTAATCTGCACAGCAAACATCCTATTTCACGTCCGATGCATCCCGACGCTGGTTATAGAAGAACATCCATACTGCCATGCCGATGATGATGACATACCCCAGCACACTATAACGGTCCGGGATCTGATGAAACAGTGCAAAACCGATGACCGCCGAAAAAATAATCTGAGAATAGTCATAGACCGAAATCTCTCTGGCCGGTGCATGATAATATGCCGCTGTGATGGCAAACTGTCCGCCTGCGGCAGCCACTCCGGCTCCCAGCAGAACGATGCCCTGCCACATGCTCATGGTATGATAGTTTAACAGCAGATACGGCAGCGTCACCAGACAGGAAAATCCGGAGAAAAACAGCACCACAGATACCCCTTTCTGCCCCCGCTGTCCCAGCACCCGCACCATCGTGTACGCGATTCCGGCGCATAAACCACCGCACAATCCGATGAGAGACGGTACGATATTCATATTCAGAAACGTCGGTTTGATGATAAACAGGCTTCCGATGAAAGCCCCGCACACCGCAGTTACCTGAATTGGTGTCAGCTTCTCTTTTAAAATAAGGAAAGAGAATAAAATAACAAAAAATGGTGACATTTTATTGAGCATGGATGCATCGGACAGCACCAGATGATCCACCGCATAGAAATTACACAGGATCCCCAGTGTTCCGAAGCCTGCCCGCAAAATCATATACTTCCAGTTTCCTTTTTCCACCTGAAAAACTTCTTTGTGCCGCACCATTGTTGCCAGAGCAATGATAAACGCCACCAGATTTCGGAAAAAACTCTTCTGTACCGCCGGCAGGTCTCCTGCCATTCGTACAAACATATTCATAAATGCAAAGCAAAGCGCCGATAATACAATAAATAAGATTCCTTTATACTTTACTTTCTGTTTCATAACTTGCACCCGCTTTCTACTTACTTAAATAACACTTGTAACCACATTTCCGGAACATTTCACCCGGACATAAAACCCGTCTGGTTCATCAGCCTTGCGCGTGAATCTTTTCCGCAAGTTCTTCCAGATATTCCCAACGCTCCATCTTATGTTCCAGATCTGCTTCCGTCTGTTCCCGTTCTGCTGCCAGCTCCGACAGACGTTTGGAATTTGTGGCATTCGCCGCCATCTCTGCATCCAGACTTTCCAGCTTTTCCTCCAGATCCAGGATATCCTGTTCGATGGTCTCATACTCCTGCTTCTCCTTATAGGAAAACTTCAGCTTGCGCTCCCGGTTCGCCCGGTAGTTCTCATATGCCGCACGGCCGCCGGCCTCACTGCCGGTATCTGCCCCTTCGGTTCCACCGGCTGCCGATGAGATGATTCCGTCCTGCACGGACAGATTACACTGTGCGGATTCTCCGGCTTTCAACGCATAATCCGTGTATCCGCCTTCATACTGTCTCAGTACACCGCCGGCCTCAAAAGCAAAAATGCGATTGACCGTCCGATCCAGAAAATACCGGTCATGGGATACAACGATAACAATTCCCTGATAATGATCCAGATAATCCTCCAGAATCGTCAGAGTCGAGATATCCAGATCATTGGTCGGCTCATCCAGGATCAGCACGTTCGGTGATTCCATCAGCACCCGGAGCAGATTCAGACGACGGCGTTCCCCGCCGGACAGTTTCCCGATCAGGCTGTACTGTGCCTGCGGCGGAAATAAAAATCGCTCCAGCATAGCAGATGCACTGATCAGTCCATCCTCGGTCCGGACAAATTCTGCTGTCTCCCGGATATAGTCAATGACTCTCATCTTCGGATCCATATAGGCAATACCGGCTTCTTTGCTCGTCTCGATCTCCTGGGAATAATATCCGATCCTGATCGTCTGTCCCACCTTGATACTTCCGCTGTCCGGCTCTTCCCGTCCTGCCAGCAGCTTCATCAATGTCGTTTTTCCACATCCGTTGGTTCCTACAAATCCCACACGGTCATTTTTCAGGAAAATGTACGAAAAATCCCGGATAAACGTATGTCCGCCATAGGATTTGCTGATTCCGTCAATCTCAATGGTCGTATTTCCCATACGGGTTGTAATGGAACTCATGGACACCTGCCCGTCGCTCTGCGGGCCATGCTGGTTTTTCATCTCCTCATAACGCTCCAGACGTGCTTTCTGCTTGGTGGAACGGGCTCTTGCCCCGCGTTTTACCCACTCTAATTCCACCCGGAGAATCGACTGACGCTTCCGCTCCGTAGCAGCTTCCATCTCCTCTCTCTGGGCTTTCAGCTCCAGAAATCCGGAATAATTTGTATCATAGCTGTAGATCTTTCCTTTGTCGATCTCCACGATCCGGTTCGAAACACTGTCCAGAAAATACCGGTCATGTGTCACCATGATCAGGCTGCCCCGCCAGCGCTTCAGATAGTCCTCCAGCCACGCTGCCATCGCGTGATCCAGGTGGTTCGTCGGCTCATCCAGCACAAGGATGTCACAGGGCTGCATCAGGATCTCTGCCAGCGCCAGACGTTTGCGCTGACCGCCGGAGAACTCCGAGATTTTCTGTTCCAGCCGGACAATCCCCAGTGTCTGGAGCATACTCTTTGCCTCACCTTCCATATCCCACTGTGTACTCTCGGATATTTTTTTCTCCACATGTTCCCACACCGTGCAGGAATCGTCAAATTCCGGTGTCTGCGGCAGATAACGGATCACAACATGATTTGCTTTTGTACAACTTCCGGTATCCGGCTCTTCCAGGCCAGCCGCAAGTTTCAGCAGCGTGGACTTGCCGGTTCCGTTGATCCCGATGATGCCGACCTTCTCGCCCTCCTGAAGAAAAAAAGATGCACCATCCAGCAGCACCCGCTCCGTATATGCTTTTGTAATATTTTCCAATGATAATAAATTCATACGCTGTGTCTTTCCATTTCTTTATTTTAATCAGTTCTATTTTAACTGATTTTGCAAAAAAATACAAATCCGATAAGAGTTACTGTTCACACGCGTCATTCGTGAAACGTTAAGATTCTATGAATTATTTTTGCTTCCTTGCATATTAAGTTTTTAAATGCTATACTAGAAAATAGTAATGTCGTTTCTATGTATATGATTTGGGTGTCAAAACAACAGTAAAGGGAAAAGAAAATTATGGACAATAATATATTTATGGAGGATCAGAAACCGCTCTCTTTCGAACAGTATCTGCAATATGATGAAAAAAGCCGCAGCAATCTCGGGGAAACGCTTCCGGTTCTTGTTTATCGTATGTTGGAATATTCAATGAAAGACGAGTTGGTCTCCCGCCTGGGGAAAGATGCACAGATTGATATTTTCCGAAAAGCCGGACAGCGCAGTGGGGAATATTTTGCCCGGAACATGCTGCATCTGGATCAGCCGTTGAATCAGTTTATCAGCGAACTGCAGGCAAAGCTGCAGGAACTCAAGATCGGTGTTCTACGTATTGAAAGTGTGGACGAGGAAACCGGCCGCATCACTCTGACTGTCTCAGAAGATGCAGACTGCTCCGGTCTCCCGGTTCTTGGTGAGACGGTATGCAACTATGATGAAGGATTCCTTTCCGGTATTTTATCCGTATATACCGGGAAACCATACGCTGCCATCGAGATCGACTGCTGGGCAACCGGCGACCGTGTCTGTCGTTTTCGTGCAGAGATTGTGAAATCGGAAGGATAGGTTTTCATTATGCAGGAAAGCAAAAACTGTGAATTACTCTTTGAATATTTACGCAGCATTCTATACGATGCGAAAATAGAAACGCTGAATATTTTTGATCTGGATGAACCATACCGCAAGCTGGGTCAGGGACTTCAGTTCCTTGAAAATGCGATCGGAGAAATGAAATCCTATTCCGAAGCGCTTTCCCATGGAAATCTGTCCGTTGACACACCGCCCAGAGACAATTTTCTTTGTGAAAACCTCAAAAACATTCATGCAAACCTGAACCATCTGACCTGGCAGGCAAAACAGGTGGCAAAAGGCGATTACGCCCAGACGGTATCCTATCTGGGAGAATTCTCAGAAGCATTTAATACGATGACCGGTCAGCTTCATGAACGAGAAGTATCGCTGAAGGAAGAAGCCACCCGTGAGAAAGCACATGCAAACATGCTGGAAAGTTACAATCAGCTGCTGATGCAGCTGATCGACCGCAGTAACGAAGATATTCTGGTGACCAGCGTGGATCATCAGGAAATCCTCTACCGCCATCAACGAACCTCCGGCGATACACTATCCAATGAACTCTATGCGCTGTGTATCCGGCATCTTGCTGAAAAAAATGCAGACCCCTTTCAGGGTGAGCAGGCATATGAATGGATCTGGGAAACAGAAGATTCCCTTCACCGCTTTTACCGCATCACGACAGGTCTGATGGAATGGCAGGGTCAGAAAGCGTATGCCCATATCATTCAGGATATCACCGAAAAGAAGCAGCGTGAGCAAAAACTCACCGCAGAAGCTTACCACGATTCTCTCACCGGCATCGGAAACCGCTATTTTCTGATCGAGCAGATGGAAAAATTACTGAATAGCAAGCGGCAGCTTACCTTCTGCTACTGCGATCTGGACCATTTAAAATACGTCAATGACACTTATGGTCATCTGGAGGGTGACTGGTATATCTGCCATTTTGTACATACCATGAAAAAATTCATCCGAAAGGAAGATATCCTGGCTCGTATCGGCGGTGATGAATTCTGTCTCGTTTTGGAAGGCTTACCGGGAACGATTGCCCGTGAACGGCTTATCGATATCCAGAATGCCTTTGACCACACAGACGAAAAGCCATACCCCAAAGGGTTCAGCTTCGGAATCATCGAAATTCCAGCCAACCATGATAAACTGACTGTCAACGACGTGATTCATCAGGCTGATTATGCGATGTATCAACAGAAAGAACTGCACAAGCAGGCTTATGCACCATTTCTGACATAATAATAAAGAAGTCCCATACTTTTATAAAGCATGGGGCTTCTTTCTTTTATTTAGTGTATAAAATGGATTTGGATTAGCGTATTTTTATCTTATATTTCTTTTTATGCTTCTTTATATTTTTTGATTTCCTCGATCATCAGAGGAAGGATCTTCATGGCATCACCGACAATTCCCACATCTGCGATATCAAAGATCGGTGCATCCTCATCTTTGTTGATGGCGATGATATATCCGGATCCGATCATACCGGACACATGCTGTGTGGCACCGGATACACCGCAGGCAATATACAACTTCGGTGCAACAATCTTGCCGGACTGACCCACCTGATGGGAACGTCCGATCCACTCTTCTTCAATGGCCGGTCTGGTGGCACCTACGACACCGCCGCAGACATCTGCCAGCTGCTGTACCAGTGCAAAGTTTTCTTTGCTTCCCATACCACGGCCACCGGATACGATGACATCGGCATCTTCCAGGTTGACTGCCTCACTGATTTCTTTTACCACATTGGCAATCTTGGTAAATACCGTTTCCTCTGCGATTTCAATAGTTTCTTCTATAATTTTGCCGGCTTTTCCCTCCTCAATTGATTTGGAAAAAGAGCCGCCGCGCACGGTGGCTACTGCCGGCCGGGTATGCAATACAACATCATTCAATACATTTCCGCCGTATACCGGGCAGGTAAACACATACTGATCTCCGTCAGCCACAATATTCATGACATCAACGGCACATCCTGCATCGAATTTCTGTGCAGCCAGCGGAGTAACATCTTTGCCCTCCTGGGTCGCTGCTGCCAGCACCAGCGCCGGTGTATATTTCTCCACCAGTTTTGCCAGCATGGCCGCCCGCACTTCCGGACGTTTCTCTTCGGTCTTTACAATGACTGCCTCATCCGCACCGGCTTCAATGGCTGTTCTGGCCGCTGCATCCGGCTCTTTTGCAAGAACAGCTGCGATAACTTTTTCACCTTTTGCTCCTGCCAGTTCTTTTGCCTTTGCCAGAATCTCAAGTGCCGGGCCAACCGGAGTGTCCCCGGCAGTCTCAACATATACTAAAATATTTTTTCCTTCTGTCAGACTCATTTCCTGTGACCTCCTACAATACCTTGGCATCCGCGATGAGTTTCATTGCCTGGGCAACAGACTCCTCCGGGGATTCTGCTTTGATTTTCACACCAGCCTGACGTTTTGCCGGTGCATATACTTTTACGACTTCCATCGAAGATTCCGGAATCTCACCAACCTCCAGTTCACCGATCGGTTTCTTTCTGGCTGCCATCTTGCTCTTGATGGTCGGATAACGTGGATCGTAATTCGGTTTCTGAATCGTCACAACACATGGCATAGAAGCTTCCACTTCATTGTATCCGGTCTCTGTCTCCTGTCTGATCTTTGCGGTGCCATCTGCGGTCTCCACTGCTACCACATTAGCAACTGCCGGAACATTCAGCTCTGCTGCCAGCAGCAGACCCGTCTGGCTTGCCGCATAATCAGTGGATTCTTTTCCGCAAAAGATAAGATCAAATGTCTTTCCTTCTGCAGCTTCAATGTCTGCTTTTGCTTTTGCGAGAACTTTCGCAACTGCCGCACCATCTAATTTTTCAGCCTCGTCACACTTTACGAGGTATGCATGGTCAGCACCGACTGCGAGACAGTTCTTTAAGGAGTTTTTCACACTGTCATCTCCGATGGATACCACAGTTACTTCACTCTCAGCAACAGCTTCTTTCAGACGTACTGCCATTTCCTCTGCATATGTATCAAATGCATTTACGACAGGTGTCACCCCGTCCAGTGCCGGTTTTCCCGTAGCTTCATCCAATGAAATTTCTACGGAATCGTCCGGAACCTGTTTGATGCAAACTAATATTTCCATGATGATTTTCTCCTGCATTTTTTTGTTTGTATTCCGCCGATTTTCAAAAATGTCCATCAGCAGAATACATATATTGTTAGATAAGGGATAGCTTACTTTCCTATTACGCTGTTTGAGATAACAATTCTCTGTACCTCGTTGGTTCCCTCAAAGATCTGGAAGATCTTGGCATCTCTCAACAGCTTCTCTACCGGATACTCACGGCTGTATCCATATCCGCCAAACATCTGGATTGCCTCAGAAGCAACTTCCATTGCAATATCGGAAGCATAGCATTTTGCGATAGCAGACTCTTTGGTGTACGGAAGACCCAGATCCATCTTGGTCAGTGCATGAGCAACCATCTGACGTGCTGTCTCAGTCTTGATCTCCATATCTGCTACTTTGAATTTCAGTGCCTGGTTTTTGATGATCGGTTTTCCAAACTGTACACGCTCTTTGCCATATGCGATAGCCTCGTTGATACCGCGCTGTGCAATACCGGTTGCCACACAACCCATCCATGTACGAGCCTGATCCAGTGTCTGCATTGCGATATTGAAGCCTCTGCCTTCCTCACCGATCAGATTGGAAGCCGGGATTCTGACATCCTCCAGCACTACATCACAGGTATTGGATGTACGGATACCCATCTTGTTCTCTTCTTTTCCTGTGCTCAGTCCTGGAGTTCCTTTTTCTACGAAGAACATAGACATTCCTTTGACACCTTTTGTCTTATCTGTCATGGCTGTTACACAGTAGAAAGAAGCGATACCGCCGTTTGTGATAAAGCATTTTCTTCCGTTCAGTACATACTCATCACCATCTTTGACTGCGGTTGTCTTGCCTGCGCCTGCATCAGAACCGGCACCCGGCTCAGTCAGACAGAATGCACCGAATCCACCGTCCAGGATCAGATCACACGCACGCTGCTTTAACGCTTCACTTCCTGCGATCAGTACCGGTTTCATACCAAGTCCGCTGGCGGAAATGGTAGTTGCAAATCCAGCATCCGCAATTGCCATCTGCTCGATGAGTGCTGCCACATCCACCCTTGATAAACCCGGGCCACCAAACTCCTCTGGAACTTCCAGTGCCTGATAGCCCTGCTCGATTGCTTTATCGTAAATCTCTTTTGGCCATTCACCGGATACATCATATGCTTTACACTGTTCTACGACCTCTTTCTCGCAGAATTTTTTCACATCCTGTAACAGATCCTGTGCTTCTTCAGAAATTAAATATGCCATTTTGAATCCTCCTCCGCTAAACGCGTTTTTCATATCTTTAACAACTATTCTGTCAAATCATCTAATTTCGTTTTTCTTCATACCGCTTCTGCAGTTTTGTTCCGCTACAGCGAATAACATACCTTACCCGGATTTAAGATCATCTTCGGATCAAATACTTCTTTGATGCCTTTCATCAGACGCATGCTTGTCTCACCCGCAAAAGCTGCCAGATAATCCATTTTTCCATAACCGATTCCGTGTTCACCGGAGATCAGTCCGCCGCATTCGGCTGCTTTTTTATAAATAATATCCATGAAATCCGCAACTTGTTTCTTGAACTCTGCCTCATCCATATCGTTCGCACATGCATAAATATGTAAGTTTCCGTCACCTGCATGACCAAAGCTCTTGATCGTAAAATCGTATTTTTCTTCCAGTGATTTTACAAACGTCAGATACGGTGCAATCTGATTTACCGGAACGACCACATCACACTCATCCAGCAGCTTCGTCTCTGCCTCAATTGCTTCCAGGAAAGAACTTCTTGCTGCCCATGCATCTTTCTTCTTCGCCGGTGTATCAGCCACCAGTACGTCAATCGCACCTGCTTCAAGTACCACCTCTGCTGCTTTTTCCGTAATCTCCTCCAGAGATTCCATATCATCTCCGTCAAAGGTTACCAGCAGATACGCACCGATGTCCACGCCTTCCAGTTTCTGTGGGAATACGCTCTTGCCGAGGTAACGCTCGGAAGCCAGAACGATTTCTTTCTCCATAAATTCGATGGCCTGTGGCTGTAAATGCTCCATAAAAAACTTCGGAACAGTTGCAATACAATCTTCCAGATTCTCATAAGGAATGATCAGGCTGATGGTCTCCTTCGGAGCCGGAATCAGTTTCAGTGTCAGTTCAGTAATAATTCCTAACGTACCCTCAGAACCGATCATCAGATTCAACAGACTGTATCCGGTGGAAGTCTTGGAAACCGTTGCACCGAGTTTTACGATCTCACCGGTTGGAAGTACGACCGTCATGGCTCTGACATAATCTCTGGTACAACCATATTTTACGGCTCTCATACCACCTGCGTTTGTAGATACGTTTCCACCCAGTGTGGCAAATTTTTCACCGGGATCTGGTGGATATAACAGTCCCTGCTTTTGTGCATCCTCAGCCAGATCGTTCAGTAACACACCAGCTTCCACACGAACCACAAAATTCTCTTTGTCATACTCCAGGATTTTATTCATCTTGGACATATCAATCATGACACCGCCATGCAGTGCAACTGCCGCACCGGTCAGGCCGGTTCCTGCACCTCGCGGAATTACCGGAATGCTGTTTTCATAACACAGCTTTACGATTGCTGCAACGTCCTCCGTTGTAGTAGCCTCGACCAGTACCGTCGGTGCTCCTTTTCCATAGATTGGCATTTCATCATGAGAATAATCTGCATTAATCTCATCTCCGGTAAACACCTTGCCCGGAACGATTTTTTTGAATGCTTCGATCAGTTCCGGTGTTACCTGATTGTAACTGTAATCTGCCATCATCCAAGTCCTCCTTATACCCATTTTTTAATGTAATTTATACTATCCTGCTACAAGATAACACATTCTTCGTCAATACTCTTGTTTGGTAGTACCAATTATATGATATTTTTTGGTAGTACCAATCACTATAAAAAAAATAAAGTTTTTATTTCGATCCTAACGATTCTGTAAAAACACGTTCTTTTTGATTGGTTCTACCATTTCTTAACTGCTTTATATTCTAGCCCTTTCTCATCTTTTCGTCAACATTATATTACACAAAATCTTGTCAAAAAATTCAGCACATTACACAATTTTTCTTATTTTGTAAAGCGGAACATTTCAAGATGTCGGGGTCAAAAGATGCCATACGAATTGTTCCGTACTTCGTACTCCCACAATTCT
>OFMO01000548.1_pt1 | contig 30572 bp, 27 predicted proteins | sample 1541821 | NCBI WGS metagenome assembly OFMO01 (sample SAMN04209253, study PRJEB22552) | human gut metagenome | biome: gut; material: feces | host: Homo sapiens | place: USA: Oklahoma | reverse complement strand
AGTTGCAAATTTCGGAAGCCCGTTTTTAGCATAATTTTGACGCTTTAGTATTTCCAACACCTTCTTCACATTCACAGGAACGGCTTCCTACTTTTTATGCAGGTCCGGGTAGTCATGCCTTCTAAATTAAATCCCAACGATATTTCCTTCCAGATCCTTCCAGGTGAATTCGCCGCCCTCGCAGATCATATACCCATGAGCAGAACCTTCCTTAGGAATTGATACAGAACCTGGATTCATATAGATAAAATCCCCCATATCTTTATTTGCAGGAATGTGTGTATGACCATTCAGAAGAATATCTCCTTTTTTCAACATCGGAGGATTCTTTGGATTGTGATGATGTCCGTGAGAAGCGAAGATGGTGCGCCCGTCAATTTCAAGGAAGCAGTAGTCGGCAAGAATCGGGAATTCCAGTACCATCTGGTCTACTTCCGTGTCGCAGTTACCGCGGACACAGAGCAGTTCCTGCTTCATTGGATTCAGCATGGCAATAACTTCCTTTGGATTGTAATCCTTTGGCAGGTCATTACGCGGACCATGATAAAGGATGTCTCCGAGAAGGAGAAGACGGTCAGCATCTTCACGCTTGTAAGCTTCGAGCATTTTACGGCAGTAGTAAGCAGAGCCGTGGATATCGGATGCAATCATTAATTTCATATGTATATACCTCACTTTGATATTATATAAGTATCTGTTGTCAGAGCATCTAATATCAGAATGAATATCAGGAGATCTGATATCAGAGCACCTAAAAGAATTTTAACATAAATCCCGGGAAAAATATAACAAAATTAAGAACATTAAATTGTCGACATTCACCATTATACATTTATAAAAGAATGATTTACAATAAAGTTAAGAAATGCAGAAAGCGAGGAAGTAAGATGAAAGCTTACGAAAGATTTTTAAAGTATGTGTCTGTATGGACGACAAGTGATGAGACGAGCGAGACGGTTCCATCGGCAGACAGGGAACTGGTACTTGCAGAGTTACTGGTGGAAGAGATGAAAGAACTGGGAATTGAAGATGCAAGAGTGGATGAGAAAGGATATGTATACGGATCTGTTCCTGCAACACTGGGATGTGAAAATGCACCTGCACTGGGACTGATCGCGCATATGGATACAGCACCGGATGCGCCGGGAGATAATATTCATCCGCAGATCATCGAGAATTACGATGGCAAAGACGTAGTACTTGGAACAAGTGGAAAGACGATCAAAGTAGAAGAATTTCCATATCTGGCAGATTTAAAGGGACGGACATTGATCACGACAGACGGAACAACACTTCTGGGCGCGGATGACAAAGCCGGAATTGCAGAAGTGCTGACTGTCGTAGATGAGATTCTGAAAGAAGGACTTCCACATGGAAAGATCTGTATCGGATTCACACCGGATGAAGAGATTGCAAGGGGAGCGAAGCATTTCGATGTAGAAGGATTCGGTGCGGATTATGGATATACACTGGACGGAAGTGCAGAAGGTGAGATTCAGTACGAGAACTTTAATGCATCTACAGCATTTATTACAATTCATGGTGTCAGCGTGCATACCGGAACTGCAAAAGATGTATTGGTGAATTCGCAGACGATCGGAACAGAATTCCACCAGATGCTGCCGGTATCAGAAAGGCCGGAGACAACGGAAGGGTACGAAGGATTTTATCACCTGGTAAGCTTTCATGGAAATGTAACAGAGACAAAGATGAAGTACTTTATCCGTGACTTTGATACAGAAGGATTCCATGCAAGAGTAGCAAAAATGCAGGAGATCGCAGACAGTCTGAATGAAAAGTATGGAGTAGGAACGGTTGAAATTGAGATCGTAGAATCCTATTACAATATGCGTGAGAAGATCGAACCATGCATACAGCTCATTGAATATGCAAAGAAGGCCGCAGAAAATGCGGATATCGTTCCAGATGTTGCGCCGATCCGCGGGGGAACAGACGGTGCAAGATTAAGTTTTAAAGGACTTCCTTGTCCGAATCTTGGAACCGGTGGATATGCATTCCACGGGGTGTATGAGCATATTACGGTAGAAGGAATGGATAAAGCCGTTGCGATGGTAAAAGATATCGTTGGTATGTTTGCAAAATAAACAGGGATTTCTTTGGCGGTTGGTGCTTGTTTGTAATGACGATCTGCTGTATTATGGGGAAGTACAGTAAAGAACCGTTTACATTTGTCAGACAGGAACGGAACAAAACGGAAGATGAAGAGGAATATAATGAAAACAAATATCATATCAGAACTGACAACATTTATAGAACACGCACCGACAGCATTTCATGCGGTTGCAGAATTAAAAGAGATCCTGAAGCAGGAAGGATTCGAAGAATTAAAAGAGTCAGAAAAGTGGAAGATCAAACCTGGGAAAAGATACTATGTAACAAGAAATAATTCCAGTATCATTGCAGTAAAAGCCGGAAAAGAACTGGACAACTACAGTTTCCATGTGACAGCATCACACAGTGATTCGCCGGCATTTAAACTGAAAGAAAATGCGGAGATTGAGGTCGCAAAGAAATATACTCTACTGAATACCGAAGGTTACGGCGGTATGATCTGCCAGACATGGTTCGACAGACCATTGTCACTGGCCGGAAGAGTTATGGTTAAGAATGGGGAAAGAATCGAAACCAGACTTGTGAAGGTGGACAGAGATCTTCTGATGATTCCGAGTCTTGCAATTCATATGGACCGGAAAGTGAATGAAGGAAGAGCTGTTAATAAACAGATTGATATGTTACCGGTATTATCGGGAAGCGTGAAAGAACAAGGAGAGGTAAGATCCTTAGTTGCAGAAGAATTGGGATTAAAAGATACGGATATCTATGGCATGGATCTGTTCTTGTATAACCGTATGGGAGCGGTCAGATGGGGAAGCAACCGTGAATTTATCGGGTGTCCGAGACTGGATGATCTGCAGTGTGCATTTACATCTATGAAAGGATTCCTGGCAGCGGAAAATGAACAGAATATCAATGTCTATGCCTGTTTTGATAACGAAGAAGTGGGTTCGGGAACAAAACAGGGAGCTGCATCTACATTTCTTTATGATGTATTGTGGCGAATGAACAAAGCACTTGGAAAGAACGAAGAGGAATTCTACCGTGCAGTAGCAGGAAGCTTTATGCTGAGCTGTGACAATGCCCATGCGGTACACCCGAATTACAGGCAGAAGACGGATGCGACAAACTGCGTCTATATGAATGACGGCATTGTGATCAAATCACATGCCGGACAGAAATATACGAGTGATGCGGTCAGTGTGGCAGTATTCAGGATGATCTGCGAAAAAGCAGGCGTACCATTACAGTATTTTGCTAATCGTTCGGATGAGGCCGGGGGAAGTACATTGGGGAATATTGCGATGACGCAGGTGTCAATGAATACAGTGGATATTGGATTACCGCAGCTTGCCATGCACTCGGCCTATGAGACGGCCGGTGTAAAGGACACGGAGTATATGGTGAAAGCGGTAGAGACATTTTATGCATCGCATATACAGGCTGATTCGGATGGAAATTATCAGATTAACCAGTAGTTAGAAAAATAAGACAGGATAACAGAAGTTATGACAGAATTAGGATACAAGACATTACGTGAAAGTATTGTAGATATTATAAGAAAACGGATCATTAACAGGGAATTGCAGCCGGGGCAGAAGATTGTCGAACAGGAACTCGCAAAGGAATTCCAGACCAGTCGTGCGCCGATCAGAGAGGCACTGCGCGAACTGGAGAACGAAGGCCTGGTAGAATATGTAAGAAATGCCGGATGTTCCGTGAAAGAGATCACATTCGAAGAATCATTTGAAATCTATCTGATGCGTGCGAATTATGAGATTATGGCAGTGCGTCTTCTGGGAGGAAAGATACCGGAAGAAACGCTGCAGGAGATGGAAGAAATCCTGGAACGCATGAAGAATCTGGATGTGGACGAATATGATCAGCTGTTTTCATATGATAATAAGTTCCACAGCTGTCTGATCAGAATGACCGGAATGAAAAGTCTGTATAAGGCATGGAAAAGTCTGAATTATGGGAATATCGTAACGGGGTATAATCTGGCATCGGACAAAAAAGCAGTAATCACACGACAATATCCGATACATAAAGAACTGCTGGAAGCATGCAAGAGCAGGAAGAAAGAAGAAATCTGCAGGGTATTGTCGGATCATTATATGAGTACGATCCACAGACTTTTAAAAGAACAGGGAATGACGGAAGCAGACACGAAGTTTTCACTGGACTTTCTGATTTCATAAAGAAGTCGTAGAGGGATCTTGGAGAGTATGATTCCGGGAAAATGAATGATGGATGAAAAAGAGAAATGTTGGTGTAATGACACAGGCATTTCTTTTTTATTGTCATGTGTTGTAAGGAGATGCCTGTAACGATCTTTTTAACATACAGCAGGTTTTAAAATGACAGATGTTGTGCATAAAATACAAAAAGAGATATAAAATACAAATAATATGTTGAAAAATATACAAATATATGGTATATTACATTCAACCTCATTGACGATTGCCGACAAAAGATATAAAAGAAAAATATATCATCTGAAGCAGTCATCGGAAGGAAGTATGCAAAATGAGTCTTTGGAAATATAAATATTTTTTGGATGTAGTGGAACTCAAGAGTTTTACAAAGGCCGGAGCAAGAAATTATGTAACACAGACGGCAGTAAGTCAGCAGATCGCCTCTTTGGAAAAAATGGCGGGAGGGACTCTGCTGGAGAGAGGCAATGGTAAGATCTGCCTGACAGAATTAGGGGAGATTGTCTATGAGTATGCCAGGGAGATGGTGCAGACGCACGAACGGATGCTGCATGAGATAGAAAGATATAAAGAAAGCAGCGTAGTCCGTATCGGAATCGATAGTTCTATAAACAAATTGTTCTGGGCAAAGATGCAGAAGATGATTAATGATAAGCATTCCGAAGCAGACTTCCACTTCAGTAAACTGGATTCCTACATAGGCAGCCGGATGCTGAGAGAAAATACATTGGATATTTATATTGGATACGGACTAAATGAGTTGGAGCAGCCGGATGAAATAGGAGAAAAGCCGCTGATATCCAGCCGGATCGGAGCATATATCGGACTGGAATCATCGATAAATGAGCAGCCGGAGTTTAAAGCAAAGGATCTTGAGCGTTATACCAGATATGGAACAAAGTCATATTTATGCAGTATGATGAATGGACAAAAGAATGATCCGCAGTTGCTTACACAAGGAATAGAATTGGTTGACAATGTGGATACCATGAAATTAAAGGTAGAATTTAACGACGGATATGCACTGGCAGACAGTCAGTATTTCTCCTATAGTGATGGAGATATGCTGCTGCTTCCGGGATATGAAGGAGAGTGCGTGATCAAAGCATTCTACAGAAAAAAAAGAAACAAAAAGAAAGTAAAAGAGATTCTGGAAGAAATTAAAAATGTAGTGAACTCATAAGAAAAAATTATCGATTGTGAAAAACGATCGATAATTTTTTGCGATTTTATAATGGGAAAATACATATTTTATATTTGACAGAACAATGAAAAAAATAAGATTTTCTTATAGTACATGCGCTTTTCTTGTTGGATATATTCTGTGAACGGAGATACTATTTTTATAGAAAGACTGCAAAGTAAAAAGGAGGAGCGAAAAGATGCAGCGAAAAAATATGTGGAAAGAATACACAGAAATTCAGCAGAAAGAATTAGAAGAGCTGAGTGTCCGCTATAAAGAATGTCTGGATATCGGAAAGACAGAGCGTGAATGTGTAAAGCTTGGAAAGAAGATGGCAGATACATGGGGATATAAGAATCTGGAAGATTGTATTTCTGAGGGAACCACTTTAAAAGCTGGGGATAAGGTGTATGCAGACTGCATGGGGAAAGCGTTTGTAATGTTCCAGCTCGGTAAGAAACCGTTAGAAGAAGGTATGAATATCCTTGGAGCACACATTGATTCACCAAGAATAGATGTAAAGCAGAATCCATTATATGAAGACAGTGATATGGCATATCTGGATACGCATTACTATGGTGGGATCAAGAAATATCAGTGGGTTACAATTCCGCTTGCAATCCATGGAACGATTGCAAAAAAAGACGGAACAGTGCAGGACATTATTATTGGGGAAAAGGAAGATGATCCGGTACTTGTGATTTCAGATCTTCTGATCCATCTGTCACAGCAGCAGATTGAGAAAAAGGCGGGCGTGGTAGTCGAAGGAGAAGGATTGGATATCCTCGTTGCAACAAAGCCGCTTACAGGCAATGATGAGTTAGAGAAAGAAGAAAAAGAGCTGGTAAAGGCAGCCGTAGTACAGTTCTTAAAGGAGAATCTTGATATGGAAGAGGAAGATTTCCTCTCAGCAGAACTGGAGATCGTGCCGGCAGGAAAGGCAAGAGACTGCGGACTGGACAGAAGTATGGTGATCGGATACGGACAGGATGACAGGGTCTGTGCTTTTACTTCATTATTTGCAATGCTGGAAACAGAGAATCCGGAAAGAACAAGCTGTTGTATTCTGGTAGATAAAGAAGAGATCGGAAGCGTTGGGGCAACAGGTATGCATTCCAGATTCTTTGAAGATTATGTGGCAGAACTGATGGCACTTACCGAAGATGGCAATCCATTAAAAGTCAGAAGAGCTCTGAGAAATTCTTATATGCTTTCTTCTGATGTAAGTGCAGCATTTGATCCATTGTATGCAGATGCATTTGAGAAAAAGAATACAGCATATTTTGGAAGAGGTCTGGTGTTTAATAAATTTACCGGAAGCCGCGGAAAGAATAACAGTAACGATGCCAATGCAGAATATATCGCAAAAGTGCGTCAGGTATTAGACAATAATGAAGTCGGATTCCAGACAGCGGAGATGGGAAGAGTCGATCTTGGGGGCGGCGGAACCATCGCATATATCATGGCAAATTATGGCATGAATGTCATTGACAGCGGTGTTGCTGTACTTTCTATGCATGCACCGTATGAGGTGACAAGTAAGGCTGATATTTATGAAGCTTACAGAGGATATAAAGCATTCTTGAAAGATATAAAATAAGACAGACAAGGATATATGTACAAAATAAGGAAGAGAAAATAAAAGTACATAAAAAGTAAGGACTGAATTTAGAAAAAAGTGGGGAAAAGAATATGGAGACAAAAAAGAAAGGCTTTCCGGCAGCGTTCTGGGTATGTGCCTGTACAGAGATTTTTGAACGTCTGGCATATTATCTGGGACGTTCGCTGATTTTGATTTTTGTAACTGCTTCGGTTGCAACCGGAGGACTCGGACTTTCGGATACAGTGGCTGCCAATATGCAGTCAAACCTGACCGCATTTTCTTATCTGCTTCCACTGTTTGGGGCAGTGATCGTAGATAAGTATATCGGTGCGAGATATACGACACCGGTTGGTATGTTTATTGCTGCGGCAGGATATTTCACCGGAGGAATCGCAAAGAGTTCTGCCGGAGTATATGCGATGATCTTCCTGGTAAGCCTGGGACTTGCATTATTCAAAAACGGTGCGATCATCGGACGTGTTATCACGGACAAATCACAGATGGATCCGGCATTTTCGATGCGTTATACACTGGTAAATGTGGGTGCATTCATCGGAACATTCCTGGTGGGAATCCTGTATAAGGATGTATTTGCAAAAGATGGTGTGCTTGGATTTGCACCATGCTTTAAGATGGCAGCATTGATGATGGTTCTAGGAGGACTCTGGTATATCTTTGTGTGCTGGAGATTCTTAGGTGATCTTGGAAAGCTTCCATTCAAGAAGACTCTGACAGAAGAGGAAAAAGCAGCAGAGGCAAAGAAAAAAGAAGAGACAGGAACAAAGCAGCCGCTTACAATGATCGAGAAGAAACGTATCGGTGCAATCTTTGTAGCTTCGTTATTCTCCATCGTATTCTGGATATTCTGGTATCTGGGATATATGCCGGTATATTTCTACTGGGCAGAGAATATGGACTGGGTAGTAGCAGGTTATCAGGTACCGTCTACATGGTTTGATGCAGCCAACTCACTGTTCTGTGTTATCCTGGGACCTGTAACAGCGGAATTATGGAAGAAACTGGCGGCAAGACCGCAGGGGGATATGAGTCTGTTCAGAAAGACTGGACTTGGAATTGCGATCATCGGTGTCGGATATCTCTTCTACGCAGCAATTGATATCATGCGTGGTGGGGAAAAGGCAAGTGTGTTATGGCTGATCGTATTTGCCTTCCTTCTGACAATGGGAGAGATGTTCTTCTCACCACTGGGGCATTCATTTATCAGTAAATATTCACCGAGCCGTTATCTGGCTGTTATGATGTCGGTATGGGGATTTGCAACATTTATCGCAGCAAAGAGTTATGGTCCGGTATATGGACTGCTGTTTGGCGGAAAGATTGAATTCAAAGTAGCATGTATCGGAGTTGCGGTTGTATCGTTTGCAGCGGCGCTGATCATGATAGCTCTGGACAAGAAATTATCGGCATTGGTGGACTAACCGCCGGGTGCTGGATAAAAACAATGATAATTGTATAGATATGCCTGAAACAGATTTAGGCATAGACACCCTTCAGAAAAAGATGTACTCCTCTTTGCACAAAAAAAGAGGAGTACATCTTTGTGTGGAAATATTGAATTAAGGAAGAATGAAATGAAGATAACAAAAAAAGAATTTATTATGATGCTGGGCGGCATGTTCTTAATGTCGGCAGCTGTATATTATGAAATGATGCCAAATAATCTGGTGCTTGGAAGTCTGTCAGGACTGGTTCTTGTTCTGGTAAAGATTATTCCGTTACCGGTATCGACAATTACATTTGTCTTAAATATGATACTGTTGGTCATAGGGTATATTTTTATCGGCAGGGAATTCGGTGTGAAGACCGTTCTTGCATCACTTATGCTTCCGATGTATCTGAGGATTTTTGAGATACTGACTCCGCATGTGGAATCCTTGTCCGGGAATATCGTGATCGATCTGGTATGCTTCATGATCGTGGTTGGTGCAGGACAGGCCGTCTTATTTAACATGAATGCATCCAGCGGGGGAATTGATATTGTTGCGAAGTTGATCAATAAGTATCTTGGATTTAAAATAGGACAGAGTATTACGATCATAGGTGTGCTCATATCGATGGCAGCGATCTTTGTATATGATCGGGAGACAATGGTAATAAGTCTTGTTGGTACGTTGATCTACGGTCAGGTATTAGACCGGTTCTGTGATGGATTCCATGTGCGTAAGAAAGTATCCATTCTTTCAAAGGAGCATGAAAAAATTCAGAATTATATTGTAAGGGAATTACGCAGAGGTGCGACGATTTATCCGGCATATGGAGGTCTGGATCATGCAGAGCATGTAGAAGTTGTAACGATATTAGAAAAGAATGAATATGGAAAATTATTATCTTTCATCCACGAAACAGATGAACATGCATTTGTGACAGTCAGCACCGTAAATGAAGTAGTCGGAGCCTGGAATACAGTGAAAAGCAGATAAAAATACATTCCCGGATAACTGAAACATCGACGAAAAAAGAGAGATTGGATTTTTACCGGGAATGTATTTTATCTATGTACTATTTAAGGATGGCTGCTGCTCATATTATTTCTGCTTATATCCGTCAAGGAATGTTCCCATCCGGCGAATCGCATCACTTAAGATATCTGCCTGCGGAAGCATGACGATACGGAAGTGATCCGGATCTTTCCAGTCGAATCCACTTCCGGGAACGAGCAGGATATTGGTGACATCCAGCAGATCATGGGCAAACTGCTTGTCATTGGTGATGTTAAATTTCTTCACGTCCAGTTTCGGGAAGACATAGAATGCAGCGTCATTTTTTACAAATGACAGACCGTCGATCTTCTCAAGTTCACGAACGGTTGCTTCTCGCTGCTCATAGATTCTGCCGCCCGGCCGAACCATAGAAGCAGGTGTCTCCATATCATCAAGAGCTGCAGGGATGACGATCTGTGCCATGGTATTGGCGCACAGACGCAGAGATGTTAACTGGATGATGCCCTGTCTGTAATCTTCGGTCAGTTCTCTTGGACCGCTGATGACCATCCATCCGCAGCGGTATCCGCACAGACAGTGTGATTTGGACAGACCGTTTAATGTAATGACCGGAACATCCTCTGTCAGTGAAGCAAGAGAGATGTGCTGTTTGCCATCCATAACGAGACGGTCATAGATTTCATCTGCAAAGATCAGAAGTCCGGATTCTCTTGCAATCTGGATGATCTCAAGAAGGAGTTCCTTTGGATAGAGTACACCGGTCGGGTTATTCGGATTGATGATAACGATTGCTTTTGTCTTATCTGTGATCTTGGAACGGATATCCTGAATGTCCGGATACCAGTTGGCCTGTTCATCACAGGTATAGAAGACCGGTTTACCGTCTTCGAGATATACGGAATTGCCCCAGAGGGAGTAACTAGGAGAAGGAACTAAGACTTCATCTCCATCATTTAACAAAGGTGTTAAAGCGAACGATACAACTTCGCTGACACCGTTACCGATAAATACGTCATCCGGCGTGATACCTTTGATCCCTTTACTGGTCTCATAATCACAGATTGCCTGTCTTGCCTGTGGCATTCCCTTGAAGTCACAGTAGCCGACAACGTCCTGCATGTGTTCCATCAACGCATTTTTGATGCTGTCAGGCAGCCCGAAGCCAAAGGTTGCAGGATTTCCGGTATTTAATTTTAAGATATCGATCCCCTGTTTCTGGCGTTTCATGGCTTCTACGAATAATGGACCACGGATATCAGAGTGTACTGGTTTCATGCGTCCGGCGCGTACGATTGGTTTCATAATTTTATTCCCCGCTTTTTATTATTTTATCTTTATTCCAATAAACCCCAAATTCATATTGGAATAATTGTTTCATTAATATAATGATACGTCCGTGTGGACAGAGAATCCAATACTTATAGTGCTATAACAATTATAAGAGTCTGACTATAGCTGTCATGTGAAAAGGGAAAACAGATGCTAGCAGGATATGAGAGGTTACGTGTATGTTTGTATGGAAAAAATATGTTTATGAAGTGTATAAAGAAAGAAGTTTTACCAAAGCGGCACAGAATCTGTACATCAGTCAGCCGTCTTTGAGTGCAAGGATTAAAAAGATTGAAGAGATTATCGGGGAACCGTTATTTGACAGAAGTACAACACCGCTCCAACTTACAGAGGTCGGAAAAGTATATATTGAGGCAGCGGAGGAGATCACCCAGATCGAACAGCGGGTAGAGAATTACATCAATGACCTGGCGGGTCTGAAGACGGGGAATCTTGCAGTAGGAGCAAGTACGCTGTTTGCCGCATATGTGGTACCGTCTCTGATTACCCAATTTAATCAGAAATTTCCGGATGTACATATTCAGCTGATAGAGGGGAATACAGCCGAACTGGAAGAAATGCTGGGCAGTAATGCGCTGGATTTTGTCATTGATAATTATCACTATGACAGTATTCTATATAATAAAGAATTATATTGCGAAGAAAATATATTACTTGCGGTTCCAAAACATTTTGCCATAAATGAAGAACTGGGAATGTATCAGCTTTCTTATAAGAATATCAAAAATAAAAATTATCTGAACCAGAAATATCCGGCAGTTCCGTTAGGGAGATTTGCGGATCTTCCGTTTATTATGCTGACTCAGGGAAATGATACCAGAACCAGAGGAGACAGGCTGTGCCGAAATGTTGGATTTAAGCCCAATATTGTGTTGGAATTCAATCAGCAGTCGACAGCATATATGGCCTCGTCTACGCAGCTTGGAGCAACATTCATCAGTGATATCCTGGTAAGCCAGCTCCCGACATTTGAAAACCTGGTGTATTATAAATTAGACGGAGAAGAAGCGAAGAGAAAAGTCTTCTTTTACTACAAAACACACAAGTACAAAACACGTGTGATGGAGGAATTTATCAGAATGATGCATGAACAAATCTGAAAAAAATGATAATATGCAAAAATTAATTGAAATGTAACATAATTTCAGAGAATAGTAAAAAAATTATGCTATAATCATAATATATACATTAGGATAAATCGATTATCGGAAAGTAAATTTCCTGCAAGATAATAAAAAGGGGGCTTTTGATATGACAGAGAATTTGATCAAAGATGTAAAGAAAATCCAACAGGCACTTATTAATAAAGAATCTGTCGGGGACGAGTTTGAAGAGAAGATGGAAGTCAAACATAAATTAGAAGAAGTTGCAGATTATTTGAAGGATGCACTTGGAAGAGGCATAGAGTTCTAAAATGGATATAAAAGCATTTATATTTGATATGGATGGTCTGTTGTTTGATTCCGAAAGAATTGTACAGCGCTCCTGGGAGATGGCAGGTGATGAACTGGGAATCCCACATATGGGGGATGTCATCTATCACACACTTGGAATGAACCGCACAGGCAGGAATGAATATTTCAGAAAATATATCCGGGAAGACTTTCCATTTGAAGAATTTGGAAGACTGACACGGGATAACTTCTGGAAAATTGTGGATAAAGAAGGTCTTCCACTGAAAAAAGGTGTAAAAGAACTGCTGGCATATGGAAAAGCACAAGGATATAAGATGGCAGTAGCGACATCTTCCAGCAGAGAGTATGCCATGGGGAATCTGATCCGGGCCGGAATAGATTCGTATTTTGACAGTGTGGTCTGTGGAGATATGGTTAAGAAAGCGAAGCCGGATCCGGAGATTTATCAGAAAGCATGTGAAAGTCTGGGAATACAGCCGGAATATTGTATGGCGTTTGAAGATGCGCCGGGAGGAATCCTGTCCGCACATCAGGCCGGGATGCATGTGATCATGGTGCCGGATCTTGTGCAGCCGACACAGGAGATACGGGAACTTACGTATCGGGTCTGTGATTCGTTAGCGGATGTAATAGGAATATTAAATTGAGCCATTGGGATGGAGAAAAAAGAGTGGTATCTGTCCCGGTGGCTTGTTTTATATCGTTGTGCCCTGGGAAAAAGTTTTTTAGAAGCAACATATTTATTCTTTACAGAATAGCAAAAAAGGACTAAGATACTTTTGTAAAATAATTTATAAAAGAGGTCTGATATGGCAGGGCGAAATGAAAAAAAGAATATTACAAAATCTAAAATTGTAAACTATATCATCAATAATAAAATTACATCAAAGGCAGAACTGGCGCAGAATCTGAGCTTAAGTATGCCGACGGTGCTTTCTAATGTAAACGAACTGATCGACCGGAATATGGTCATCGAGATAGGAGAATATGAATCTACCGGCGGTCGTAAAGCAAAACGGATAGGGATTAATCCGGCATATAAATATGCAGTCGGTGTAGTGATCACAGCAAATCATCTGGGAATCGTATTGCTGAACATGCAGTATGAAATAGAAAAAACAATCCGGATGCGGTTAAAATTTTCAACAGAAACATCTTATTGCTTAAAAGTAGCTGAAATGGTGGAGGACTTCCTGAAGGATGTAGAAGACCGGGAAAAGATATTAGGAATCGGAATTTCGATTCCCGGTATTATTGATCAGGCGAATAGAATGGTTGTGAAATCTCATGCACTGCAATTGGAGAATTTCAGTCTGAGTTTTCTGGAACAGGTATTTTCTTATCCGGTGTATTTTGCAAATGATGCAAATGCTGCGATGATGGCAGAAGATATGCATGAATATCAGGATGCTGTGTATCTTTCACTCAACAATACATTAGGCGGCGCATTCTGTATTAATGGAAAACTGGTGGCTGGTCAGAATCAGAAAGCAGGAGAATTCGGACATATGATTCTGGTGCCGGGAGGAAAGAAATGTTATTGCGGAAAAGCAGGGTGTGCAGATGCCTATTGCGCAGCCAGTGCATTGACTGATGAAGAGCAGGAAATGACGTTGGAACAATTTATGGAAAAAGTGGAGCAGAAAAATACAAAGACTGTGGAAAAATGGAATCAGTATCTGGATAATCTGGCTATTTTGATTTCCAATCTGCGAATGGCGTATGACACAGATATCATACTTGGAGGAGAAGTCGGGGGGTATTTATCAGAGTATATGATACCACTGGGGGAAAAAGTGATGGCATATAATGGTTTTGAACATGATGTACGTTACTTAAAAAATTGCTCCTATAAAAGAGAGGCATCAGCTGTCGGAGCGGCAAAACATTTCCTCTCTGAATATATACAGCATTTATAAATTTGATATGTTGTAGGAAAAAGAATAAGAATGAAAAACTGAGGTGAAATTCAAGGCTCGTAATGATTACGGACTTTGAATATTTACCTCTTTTTTTATTGTCAGATGTTCGGAAGAAGCTGCAATTGGCAGGTTTTATAGATATCTAAGTATGCAAGAGAAGTTGCCAGTGGCAAATTCTATGCATATCCAGTTGGTAAATATGCATAAAAAAGTTGATCAAACTTGTGCAACAAGTAGAAATAGGCATTCATATATTGACAAAATAGAGTGGTTGTACAATAATGTAATTACTTTAATAAAACATTTAATAAAAGATAAAATAAAAGAATGAAGGAGGAAAACAATATGTTACAGCAGGTAATGACAAAACCAGGAGAGATTATTTTCAGAGAGGTACCAGTTCCGGAGGTAAAAGATGATCAGGTATTGGTAAAGATTATGAATATCGGCATTTGTGGTTCTGATATTCATGTATATCACGGTAAGCATCCATTTACCTCATATCCGGTAACACAGGGACATGAAGTATCCGGTGAAGTTGTAAAACTTGGGAAAGATGTGACAGTATTTCACGAAGGTCAGAAAGTAACAATTGAGCCACAGGTTTATTGCGGAGAATGTTATCCATGCAGACACGGAAAATACAATTTGTGTGAAGAATTAAAAGTTATGGGATTCCAGACAACCGGAACAGCATCAGAATATTTTGCAGTAGATGCATCGAAAGTAACACCAATTCCGGAAGAAATGTCATATGAAGAAGGTGCAATGATCGAGCCACTGGCTGTTGCAGTTCACGGAGTAAAGCAGGTTGGTGATGTGAAAGGAATGAACATTGCCGTGCTTGGTGCCGGTCCGATTGGTAATCTTGTGGCACAGGCAGCAAAGGGAATGGGAGCAGCAAAAGTTATGATCACGGATGTCAGTGATCTCCGTCTGGATAAGGCGAAAGAATGTGGCATTGATGTCTGTGTGAATACAAAAGAAAAAGATTTCGGTGAAGCAATGTTGGAAACATTCGGACCAGACAAAGCCGATGTGATTTATGATTGTGCAGGAAATAACATCACAATGGGACAGGCAATCAAGTATGCAAGAAAAGGAAGCATTATTGTATTGGTTGCAGTGTTTGCAGGAATGGCAGAGATTGATCTTGCAGTGGCTAATGATCATGAACTGGATATCAAGAGCACAATGATGTACCGGCACGATGACTATGTTGACGGAATCAGACTTGTAAATGAAGAAAAGGTTCATTTAAGACCACTGATCTCAAAAACATTTGCATTTCAGGAGTATCTGAAAGCTTATCAGTATATCGATGATAACCGGGAAACAACGATGAAAGTAATCATTAATGTACAGGAATAAAGATTAGATCAGGAGAGAACAGAAGTTTTGTCAGAAACTCTGATAAGGAGGAGCCATGGGAAACGAGGGTAAGAATGGAAAAGTGCCATTGATCAGTAAAATTGCATATGGATTTGGTGATGTCGGATGCAATTTCAGTTGGATGTTTGTAAGTAATTTTTTAATGATATTTTATACAGATGTGTTTGGAATCAGTATGGCGGCTGTTTCAGCATTGATGTTATTTTCAAGATTCTGGGATGCGATTAATGATCCGATTGTCGGAGGGTTGACGGATAAGACAAAAACAAGATGGGGACGTTACCGTCCATGGCTGCTTGTTGCAGCACCCATTACGGCAGTGCTTTTAATGTTGACATTCTGGGCACATCCGGACTGGCCAGATACGGCAAAGGTTATCTATATGATTATTACATATTGCCTGCTTGTACTGGGATACACATGTGTAAATATTCCGTATGGAACACTTTGCGGTGCGATGACACAGGACATTGATGAACGGGCAAAAATTAATACTTCGCGTTCGGTTGCGGCTATGATTGCAATCGGGATTATCAACATTATTACAGTACCTTTGATTGGAAAGCTGGGAAGCCAGAGTGCGAAGAACGGATATTTATTTGTAGCAATTATCTATGGATGTATATTTGCGGCATGCCATTTCTTCTGCTTTGCGAAGACGAAGGAGCAGGTGACAATTCCGGAAAAGGAAAAAATATCAATTAAAGTACAGTTAAAAGCCGTGATGCAGAACAGACCGTATATACTTGCATTAATCGGACAGGTTTTATTTGGATTTACATTATATGGAAGAAATGCTGACATTTTATATTATTTTACATATGTAGAAGGAAATGCATCTTATTATACTACTTATTCTATGTGCATTATTATTCCATCCATTATCGGTGCCGCATGTTTTCAACCGGTATTCCGAAAACTTAACAATAAAGGAAGGACAGCTTCGATATTTGCCTTTTTAACAGGTATTTCAATGCTGGCAATGTATTTCTTTAATGTAAAAGATTCAGCAGTTGTATTCTATATTTTGGCAGGTGTTACACAGTTCTTTTTTTCAGGATTTAATACAGCAATCTATGCGATCATTCCGGACTGTGTGGAATACGGAGAATGGAAAACCGGACTTCGGAATGATGGATTTCAATATGCATTCGTTTCTCTTGGAAATAAGATTGGAATGGCGATCGGTACAGCGATGCTTGCGGCATTACTTGGAAAATATGGATACGTGGCAAATCAGGCACAAAATGATACGGTTATCAGTATTATGAAATATGCATTTACAACCATTCCGGGGATTCTGTGGATTGTAACAGCTGTTGTATTATTTTTCTACCGGTTAAATAAAAAACGGTATAATGAAATTGTGGAGGATCTGAAGAATGGAAAAAGAGGTTGATATTGTTGCGTTAGGCGAACTGCTGATTGATTTTACAGAAGACGGGGATAGAACGTGGCCGTGAAGAAGGAAGATTAATGAGTAGAGCATGCGAAAACGTAACTGAATAAAAATATAGAAGCGCTTTCTGTGCATATGAGTTACTCCATGATTGAATCAGCACAGAAATCGCTTCTATATTTTTATTCAGGACCGGGAAAGTCAGTTCCTATTGCGTTAAAACGCTTCCCATCTTCCAGAAGCCCCGCAAGGCAGCACCAGTCCGGAATGCGTAACAGGAAGTCCGATCTCCTGTGAATCCACATGTCCGTTCCATTTCTTGAGCTCCGTTCCAAGCATATAAGTCAGAACGGCCGGTGCAAGTCCTGTTGTATAGGAGTTGACCAGAAAGAATAATGGGTCATCCGACAGAATCTGTGTACATAACTTGATCAGCGGATGAATTGCATCCTCGATCTTCCAGATCTCACCTTTAGGTCCACGTCCGTATGACGGAGGGTCCATGATGATGGCATCATAGTGATTGCCACGGCGGATCTCACGCTCTACGAATTTTACACAGTCATCGACCAGCCAGCGGATCGGTCTGTCAGATAATCCGGAAGAGGCTGCATTTTCCTTTGCCCATGCAACCATTCCTTTAGAAGCATCTACATGTGTAACACTTGCTCCGGCAGCAGCGGCTGCGAGAGTAGCACCACCTGTGTAAGCAAAGAGATTCAGTACTTTGATCGGTCTTCCTGCATTTCTGATCTTCTCAGAGAACCAGTCCCAGTTCGTTGCCTGTTCCGGGAAAAGTCCGGTGTGCTTGAAGCTGAAAGGCTTCAGATTAAATGTCAGTTCTTTATAATGAATCTGCCACTGTTCCGGGAGACTGAAGAATTCCCATTCCCCGCCGCCTTTCTTGCTGCGGTGATAGTGGCCGTTCATATGTTTCCATCCACGCTCGGTTTTCGGGGTATCCCAGATAACCTGCGGGTCAGGACGGACCAGCGTGTACTGTCCCCAGCGCTCTAATTTCTCACCTTTACTACAATCTATTACTTCATAATCTTTCCATTGATCTGCAATCCACATAGAATTATATCCTCTTTCTTCTCAAATAATAAGTTTTCATATGTTTGTATTCATTGTGTTCGAATCTGTAGAACATATTACTGTCAGCTTTTTGTATAAAGGTTAATATCGAATATAATTTTTGAAAAAGCTGATCAGGAAAAGTCCTGCAGAGGAATTATAGCATGAAAAATTAAGAAATTCAATTTTACATTTCCATACATTTCCTACATACACTTTACACACATTTAACAATTCGCAGATTTTGGATTTAACATACGTCTTATAAGATAGCTATTGTCGAAAGCGACAAAGAAAAAAATCAGAATAAAAAAAGATGAGAATCTAAGGAGAGTATGATTATGAAAATGAAAAAGTTTATCGCAGTTTTATCCGTAGCAACAATGGCAGCAGGACTTGCAGTTGGATGTGGAAGTTCAGATAGTGGTTCTTCTGATGATAAGAGCAGCAAAGGTGACTGGGATTCTTCCAATGATATAACAATCGTTTCCAGAGAAGATGGCTCAGGAACAAGAGGAGCGTTCATCGAACTTTTCGGAATTGAAGAAAAGAAAGACGGCGAAAAAGTAGACATGACAACAGATGATGCACAGATCACAAACAGCACATCCGTAATGCTTACAACAGTAGCCGGAGATGATTACGCAATCGGTTATGTATCACTCGGATCTTTAAATGATACTGTAAAAGCTTTAAAGATCGATGGTGAAGAAGCAACAGAGCAGAACATCAAAGATGGAAAATACAAGATCTGCAGACCATTCAACATTGCAACAAAGAAAGGTGCAGACAATGAACTGGCAAAAGACTTCATCTCATATATCATGAGTAAAGAAGGACAGCAGGTAATCTCAGATAACGGATATATCGGAGATGATTCAGCAGAAGCTTATGCAGGAACGAAACCATCCGGAAAAGTTGTAGTCGGTGGATCTTCTTCTGTATCACCGGTTATGGAAAAACTGATCGAGGCTTATAAGAAAGTCAACACAGGAGCAGAGATCGAACTTCAGACAACAGACTCTACAACAGGTATGACATCAGCAATCGATGGAAGTTATGATATCGGAATGGCTTCTCGTGAATTACAGGATGATGAGAAAGACAAACTTGACAGCCAGGCAATCGCAACAGACGGTATCGCAGTTATTGTGAATAAAAACAACACAACAGATGAGCTGAGCAGCGATCAGGTAAAAGACATTTACACAGGCAATGCAGTTGCCTGGGATGAGGTAGTAAAATAATATGAAATCAAAAGCATGGACGGAAAAATTCATGCAGGTAATATTTGCAGTTGCCGCCTGCGCTTCGGTGCTGGCGGTTGCTCTCATTTGTATATTCTTATTTGCAAATGGTATTCCTGCAATGAGTAAGATTGGATTTGGAAAATTCTTAACCGGCGAGTTGTGGAGACCGAAAAATGATATTTACGGAATCTTTCCAATGATCGTCGGAAGTTTATATGTGACAGCAGGTGCGATCATCATTGGTGTACCGATCGGAATCCTGACAGCTGTATTTATGGCTTTCTATTGTCCGAAAGCAATCTACAGACCTTTGAAAATGGCTACGGAACTTCTGGCGGGAATTCCGTCCGTTGTATATGGATTCTTCGGACTGGTCGTTCTGGTACCGTGGGTAAGAGAAATCGGACGAAGTCTTCACCGGGGCGGCAACGGAAGCAGTATGATCACTGCATCCATTCTGCTTGGAATGATGATCCTGCCAACGATCATCGGTCTGACAGAATCAGCACTCAGAGCAGTTCCGACACAGTATTACGAAGGTGCTGTGGCACTTGGCGGAACACATGAAAGGGCAATCTTTACAGTTGTACTTCCGGCAGCAAAATCTGGTGTGGTCGCAGCAATCGTTCTTGGAATCGGACGTGCGATCGGAGAGACCATGGCTGTGATCATGGTAGCAGGTAACCAGCCGAGAATGCCGCGTGGAATCTTCCAGGGAGTCAGAACGCTGACAGCCAATATCGTAATCGAGATGGGATATGCATCGGGACTTCACAGAGAGGCACTGATCGCAACAGGTGTGGTACTTTTCGTATTCATCCTGCTTCTGAACTTCTGTGTGGCACTTTTGAACAGGGGGAAGAATCATGAGTAATAATGAAATGACTTTGAAAGACAAATTAAAAGCCTATACGAGAACACCGGGTTCTCTGATCGTGATGCTTCTGGTCATGCTTTCAGCGATCCTTACATTTACAGTACTGATATTCCTGATCGTGTATGTAGTTGTCCACGGAGTGCCGTATCTGAAGCCGTCGATCTTTTCGCTTCATTATACATCAGAGAATGCATCCCTGATGCCGGCGCTTATTAATACCGTGATTATGACATTTTTATCACTTTTGATCGCTGTTCCATTTGGTATCTTCTCAGCAATCTTCCTTGTGGAATATGCAAAGAGAGGAAACAAATTCGTAGAAGTCATCAGACTTACGACAGAGACATTGCAGGGAATTCCATCCATTGTATATGGACTTTTCGGAATGTTATTCTTCGTAACAACCTGCGGGTGGGGTTTTTCCATATTAGCAGGTGCATTTACCCTTGCAATCATGGTACTTCCGTTGATCATGCGAAGTACAGAAGAAGCATTGAAAGCCGTACCGGATTCATACAGAGAAGGAAGCTTTGGACTTGGTGCAGGAAAACTCCGTACCGTATTCCGCATCGTACTTCCGTCAGCGGTACCGGGAATCCTGGCAGGTGTGATCCTGGCGATCGGACGAATCGTCGGAGAGACAGCAGCGCTGATCTATACAGCGGGAACCGTTGCAAAGGTACCAAGTAGTGTATTCGGCTCCGGACGTACTCTTGCGGTTCATATGTACAACTTATCCAGTGAAGGACTTTATATGAATCAGGCATATGCAACAGCAGTTGTGCTTCTGGTACTGGTTGTACTGATCAATACTATATCAGGTATGATTGCAAAACGAATCACGAAATCGTAAAGAAAAGAATAGATGAGGAACAGGAAGGAATCTTAAATGAGTAAAATAAGTATTAAGAATATGGATCTGCACTATGGTGATTTCCATGCTCTGAAAAATGTGAATCTTGAGATAGAAGCGAATAAGATCACAGCATTTATCGGACCATCCGGATGTGGTAAATCTACATTGTTAAAATCCATCAACCGGATGAATGATCTGGTAGAAGGCTGCAGGATCGACGGACAGATTCTTCTGGACGGTCAGGACATTTTCCATGATATTGATGTGAATCTGCTTAGAAAAAGAGTCGGAATGGTATTCCAGAAACCGAATCCATTCCCGATGAGCATCTATGACAATGTTGCATACGGACCAAGAACACACGGAATCCGTTCGAAAGCAAAGCTGGATGATCTGGTAGAAAAATCCTTAAGAGATGCAGCCATCTGGAATGAATGTAAAGACAGATTAAAGACAAGCGCGCTTGGAATATCAGGCGGACAGCAGCAGAGACTCTGTATCGCAAGAGCATTGGCTGTACAGCCGGAAGTTCTTCTGATGGATGAGCCGACAAGCGCACTTGATCCAATCTCTACATCGAAGATTGAAGACCTTGCGATGGAGCTGAAAAAAGATTATACTATCGTTATGGTAACACATAATATGCAGCAGGCTGTACGTGTATCAGATAACACAGCATTCTTCCTGTTGGGAGAAGTGATCGAGTATAATGAGACAGAAAAATTATTCTCCATTCCGGCGGATAAAAGAACAGAAGATTATATTACAGGGAGGTTTGGTTAAGATATGCGTAATCGATTTGATCAACAGTTGGAGTTACTTAATAAACAGCTTATTTACATGGGTGAGTTGTGTGAAGAGGCGATTGGAAAAGCAACGACTGCATTAAAAGAAGGAAGCATGGAACAGGCAGAGAAAGTAAGAATTGCAGATGAAGAGATCGATCAGGCGGAGACAGATATTGAAAGACTTTGCTTAAGACTTCTTCTTCAGCAGCAGCCGGTAGCAAGAGATTTGAGACAGATATCCGCAGCACTTAAGATGATTACCGATATGGAGCGCATCGGAGATCAGGCATCAGATATTGCAGAGATTATTATCACTGAAGACAAATCAGAAGCGCAGGATATTCCGATGATCATCAAGATGTCAGAGGCGGCCAGCAAAATGGTCCGTGACAGTGTCAATGCTTACGTAGAGAAAGATCTGGATCTGGCAAGAAAAGTAATGGAAAATGATGATGTGGTAGATGAACTTTTTGAGGAAGTGAAGACGACATTGATTAATTTCATTGCTGAAAATAAAGGTCTGCAAGGTGTGGAAGCAATCGATCTGATTATGGTTGCCAAATATCTGGAGCGTATTGCAGACCATGCAACGAATATCGCAGAGTGGGTGGAATTCTCAATTACAGGAATCCACAAATCATCTGTAGTATAAAGAAGGAGAATGAGGAATGATTTTTTGTGTAGAAGATGACGGTAATATACGGGAACTGGTGGTGTATACCCTGGAAAGTACAGGGTTTCAGGCACGCGGATTCGAAGATGGAAGTTCATTCCTTGAAGCTCTGGCATTAGAGACGCCAGAGCTTGTTCTGCTTGATATCATGCTGCCGGGAGAAGACGGAATGGAGCTTTTGAGAAAGTTAAAAGCATCAAAGAAAACGAAAGACATTCCTGTTATTATGGTTACGGCAAAAGGTGCAGAATATGACAAAGTAAAAGGACTGGATGCCGGGGCTGATGACTATGTGACGAAACCTTTTGGTATGATGGAACTGATCTCACGTATCAAGGCGGTATTAAGACGCAGTGCGAAGGGAAGTGTATCCAGTGAAGATACATTTGAGATCGGAGAGATCCGGTTAGATCCAAAGAAACATGAAGTGACAGTTCATGGAGAAGTAGTGAATCTGACCCTGAAAGAATATGAATTACTGAAGCGCCTGATGAAGAATTCGAACATTGTGCTTACCAGAGACCAGCTTCTGGAGGATATCTGGGGTTATGATTTCGACGGGGAGACGAGAACCGTGGATGTGCATGTCAGAACCTTAAGACAGAAGCTCGGAGATGCAGGTGAACAGATTGAGACGGTCCGGGGAGTCGGATACCGTATGAGTAGGTAATAATATGAAACAAAGTATGAGAAAAAAGATCCAGAGCAGTATGATCCTTGTGATTGCGCTGACATTGATCATAGCCTATGCGATCACTACACTGGTCGTATATCGCCAGACGATCCATATCATGGAAGGCGAAGTCAGACAGGAGGCGGATTATATCAATGTAGCAATCGATACCTCCGGAGAATCTTATCTGAAGATAATGGATAAGGTGCATAAGGATACAAGAATTACACTGATCGATTCAGACGGAAATGTAAAATATGATTCCAAAGAAGATGAAGTAACGTTTCAGAATCATAAGAACCGTCCGGAAGTAAAAGAAGCATTAAAAACAGGAAGCGGACAGGACATTCGAGAGTCCAATACGCTGAATAAAGAGATGTTCTATTATGCAGTGAAATTGGAAAATGGAGATATCCTGCGTGTATCAAAGACGGTAGATACCGCATTCCGGACAGCGATGAAAGTATTTCCGGTGATGGGACTGATCGCAGTGATCATGCTTGCATTTGCAAGTGCACTTGTAAAATGGCAGGTAACGAGACTGATCCGTCCGATCAACAGACTGGATCTTGAGAATCCATTGGAGAATGACGTGTACGAAGAATTAACACCACTTTTACAGAGTATCGATAAGCAGAATAAAGAAAAAGATGCGGTTGCCAATATGAGAAAAGAATTCTCGGCAAACGTGTCGCATGAATTAAAGACTCCGCTTACATCTATTTCAGGTTATGCGGAGATCATGAAAAATGGATTGGTAAAACCGGAAGATATGACGGGGTTTGCAGAACGTATTTATAATGAAGCAAGCCGCCTGATCACGCTAGTAGAAGATATTATCAAGCTATCCAAACTGGATGAGGGCAATGTAGAGCTGGAAAAAGAAGAAGTAGATCTTTATAAGTTGACAAGAGAGATCCTGACCAGACTTTCGCCACAGGCAGCGAAGAGAAAAGTACATGTAGAGGTGACGGGAGAGCCGGTAGAATACGTGGGAATCCGCCAGATCCTGGATGAGATGATCTACAACATCTGTGAAAATGCGATCAAGTATAACAAAGAAGGCGGAAAGTTAACCGTCTGGGTAGGCAATACCCTGCAGGGCAAGAAAATCTGTGTCACAGATACTGGAATCGGAATACCGGAAAATGAAACGGATCGTATCTTCGAACGTTTCTATCGTGTAGATAAAAGCCATTCCAAAGAAACCGGCGGAACCGGCCTTGGACTGTCAATCGTAAAACACGGAGCCATGCTTCACGGAGCCAAGATCCATGTAGACAGTAAACTGGGCGAAGGAACGAAGATAGAGCTCATATTTTAATTGAGAAACTACAGACAGGTTATGAAATAAGAAGTAAAAAGATAGAATATAGCAGAAAAAGCGGATTCCAGGCCCAGCACACGGAATCCGTAACAAACTAAGCGCAAAAGATCATGTATATTATAATGAAAATAAAACATTTATCTATGCAGTGCCGTTAAAGGATGGAGAAGATACTATTTCTGTAACATTTGGCAAAGGAAAATATCAATTAAGCCATGTACAGGCATATCTCGGCAGTCTGCCGGAACGGTCAAAAACGTTATATCAGTCAGAAGTTCAGGTGGATAAAAAGCTGACGAAAGATAATGTGATACAGGGAACGATACAGGTAAAGAATGATGGCTGGTTCATTACATCCATCCCGTATGACACACATTTTAAGATGTACATCGATGGAAAAGAGACGAAGATACAAAAGGTAAATACAGCATTTCTTGGATGTGAGATCGGAAGTGGGAAGCATGAAGTGAGGATCGTCTATCATGCACCGGGGGCAACAGAAGGAAAAGTATTTTCAATGATTGGAATAGTCGGATTCGTGTTATTACTTGTATTGTAATGATACGATGATATCTATATGCAGCAGCAGATTTGTGGAAAATCACTGCTGTATATTTGCATTTTATAAAAAAGAAGAGTATGATGTTAAATGTTTTTTTATACTTAAATAAGGAAGAAAAATGGAAACAGACAACAGGGCAAGACGAGGATGAGAACATGAAGATCATAGAAACATATGGAAACTATATAGAAAAATGGAGTAATGAAAATCCGGGCAGAGCAAGATGGCTTTTGAAGACCGGATGGAAGGCACAGAATCTGAAGTTCCGGTTCGCACCGGACAAAAGACTGATGCCGGCAGAGCAGTATCTGGCAAGGCTTATGATGGATACGATGATAAGACCGCTGGAATGTCCGGAAGAAAGTGCAATTGTCAGTATCTTTACTCCTTGTGAAATTTTACAGGAAGCAGGATTACATCCATACAATGTAGAAGGATTTTCCTGCTATCTTTCTGCATCTAAGGCAGAAAGAGCATTTTTACAACAGGCGGAGAATACGGGCATATCCGAGACACTTTGCAGTTATCACAAGACATTTATCGGAGCGGCGCAGAAGAAAGTACTTCCGAAACCAAAGTGTATTGTATACACGAATCTGACCTGTGATGCAAACCTTCTGACATTTAAGAAGCTGGCAAAGATGTATGATGTACCGATCTTTGCTATCGATGTGCCGATCTTTGCTATCGATGTGCCGATGCAGCAGAACGAAGACAATGTACAGTATGTGGCAGACCAACTTCGTAAACTGAAAGACTTTATAGAAGAATGCACAGGCAAAAAGATTACAGATGAGACATTAACAGAACGACTGAGAAGAAGCAAGCGGACGCTGGAAAAATTCGCACAGTATGAAAAGGAAAGTGCGGACAGATATATCCCTGCAGACCTTGTTACGCCACTCTATGCAGGTATGACAAATAATCTGCTGTTGGGAACAGAAGAAGAGGAAACGTATGTGGACCGTCTCCTGAACGATGTGAAGAAGGCCCCGGCAAAAAAGGGAAAGAAGATTTACTGGATGCACACTATTCCGTTCTGGTCAGATGCGGTGAAGAATGAACTTTGCTTTCAGGAAAAAGCGCAGATCGTTGGATGTGAACTGAGCCGTGTCTGTGAGCCGGATTTTGATCCGGAGAAGCCTTATGAAGCGATGGCGAGACGTATGGTGTATCATGCATTAAATGGAAGTGCGATCAGAAGAATCGAAGCAGGAATCTGTCATGCAAAGGAGACAGGAGCAGACGGTGTTGTTTGGTTCGGACACTGGGGATGTAAGCATACCCTTGGAGCAGCACAGCTTGCCAAGCGCAAATTCGAAGAACAGGGAATCCCGCTTCTGATCCTGGACGGCGATGGATGCGACAGAAGTCATGGCGGAGAAGGGCAGACATCTACCAGACTCGGGGCATTCTTAGAGATGCTGAATACAGAAACGGATGAAAATACGGACAGACAGGAGGAATCGCACGATGAATAAAACATATTATGTCTGTAAATATACCCCAATCGAACTCTTAGAAGCGTTCGGCGGGGAATGTCAGAACCTGAATGAGATGCCGCAGGGCTTTGACCATGCGGATCAGATAGCGCATCCGAACATCTGCGGATTCGGCAAGGCTCTTCTGGAAGCTGTGATGAGCGGAAAGGTAAAGGAACTGGTGCTGGTCAACTGTTGTGATACGATCCGGAGTGTCTATGATATTCTGGAAGACAGTGGAAAACTGGATTTCTTATATATGATCGATGTGCTTCATTGTGATGCAGAGTGCAGCAGAGAACGTACAGCAGTGCAGTTAAAAGGTCTTGCGAAAGCATATGGAGAATATAAAGGCACAACATTTGATGAAGAAAAGTTCCGTCAGGCATTCAAGAAGCCGGAACACATTGTAAAGCCGCATATCAGTGTGCTGGGTGCACGTATGGGAAATGAACTTTTTGATATGGTGCAGAAGAGTATGCCGTATCCGGTGGAAAATGATACCTGTGTCAACAACCGTTCGGTGGGCGAGACAGAGCCGCCAAAGGAATTGGAATTTGATGAACTGATGGTATGGTATGCGAAAGAACTTCTCGGACAGATTCCATGTATGCGTATGATGGATCACAGTGGAAGAAAGAGATTATACAATGACCCGGGATTAAAGGGGATTATTTATCATACCGTGAAATTCTGCGATTTTTACAGTTTTGAATACGCACAGATCAAACAGAATGTGACCGTACCACTTTTGAAGATCGAATCGGATTATACCGTACAGAGCAGCGGACAGCTTCTGACAAGATTAGAAGCATTTGCAGAGAGCATGAATATGGAAGAACTGGAAGGGAAGGAACTGAAGATGGGAAAAGGATATTTCGCCGGAATAGACAGCGGATCAACAAGTACAGATGTAGTAATTCTTGATAAAGACCAAAATATCGTGACAGGGATCATCCTGCCGACAGGTGCGGGAGCAGCAATCGGAGCAGAGCGTGCACTGGAAGAAGCACTGAAGGATGCGGGACTTCAGAGAGAAGACATCGATGCAATGGTTACAACCGGATACGGAAGAACGGCTATTTCAGATGGTGATAAGAGTATTACGGAGATTACCTGTCATGCAAGAGGGGCACATTTCCTGAACCCGGAAGTCCGTACCGTTATTGATATCGGAGGACAGGATAGTAAGGTCATCCGCCTGGATGAAAATGGAGCCGTTGCCAATTTCGTCATGAATGATAAATGTGCAGCCGGAACCGGAAGATTCCTGGAGATGATGGCAAGAACCATGGAAATGAGTCTGGACGATATGGGAAAGGCAGGTCTGTCATATAAGGAAGATATTACAATCTCCAGCATGTGTACCGTATTTGCAGAATCGGAAGTGGTATCACTGATCGCACAGAATAAGGCAACCGATGATATCGTACACGGACTGAATAAGGCTGTTGCGTCCAAGACAGCAGCACTGGCAAAACGTGTCGGCGGCGAGGAACGCTATATGATGACCGGAGGAGTGTCAAAGAACCAGGGACTGGTGAAGACACTGGAAGAGAAGCTTGGAACGACACTGGTGATCAGCGATAAGGCACAGCTTTGTGGAGCACTGGGAGCTGCATTATTTGCTAAGGATATGGTTACAGAGTAAGCGTTCTTAGCAAGATCTTAACAGTAGAAAAATAGATAGGATTGGAATTCTGTGATAATATAAAGAATATAGTGAATAGTCAGAAAATTGTAGAATAATTAACACAGAAAGGCATGAATATTTATTGAATTTATATCGGACAAAATTATCAGAGAAATTAAAAGAGTCATTGGAAGCGGTGGTACCGATCATCGCGATCGTATTGATATTAAGCTTTACGATCGCACCGGTGCCGCCGGGCATTCTGATGGCTTTTATTATTGGAGCGATCCTTCTGGTGGTGGGAATGATGTTCTTCACACTGGGGGCGGAGATGTCGATGACACCAATGGGAGAGAGGATCGGAACCCGGATCGCACAGTCAAAAAGGCTGCCGGTGATCATCGGGTTGTGTTTTGTACTTGGATTTATCATCACAATATCGGAACCGGATCTGCAGGTGCTGGCCGGGCAGGTACCTTCGGTATCAAATATGACACTGATTCTGGCGGTTGCCGTGGGAGTCGGAATTTTTCTGGTGGCCGCTGTATTGCGTATGTTATTTTCAAAACCGCTGTCCTATATGCTGTTGATCTTTTATCCGGTGGTGTTCATCCTGACTTTTTTTGTATCGAAGGATTTTCTGGCGATTGCATTTGATTCGGGTGGTGTGACAACCGGACCGATGACGGTACCGTTTATCATGGCACTGGGAATCGGATTCTCTGCGGTACGTAGTGATAAATACGCAGAGACGGACAGTTTCGGTCTGGTATCGTTGTGTTCGATCGGCCCGGTGCTGGCGGTATTGCTTCTTGGTATTATCTATCATCCACAGGGTGGCAGCTATTCCGAGACTGTAATACCGGATGCAGAGACATCTGTAGCATTATGGAAATTATTCGAGTCCGGAATCCCACATTATATGAAAGAAATCGGTGGCTCACTGCTTCCGATTATTCTGTTCTTCACATTCTTTCAGGTGGTATCCCTGAAATTAAAAAAGAAAACGCTGATCAAAATTTTGGTCGGTATCCTGTATACATACATTGGACTGGTATTATTCCTGACAGGGGTAAATGTAGGATTTATGCCGGTAGGTAATTATTTGGGACAGGTGATCGCAGGGCTTCCTTACCGCTGGGTGATCATCCCGATCGGTATGCTGATCGGTTACTTTATCGTAAAGGCAGAGCCGGCGGTATATGTGCTGATGGAGCAGGTAGAAGAGCTGACCTCTGGAGCAATACCGGGAAAAGCAATGGGATATAGCCTGTCGCTTGGCGTTGCATTTTCCCTTGGATTGGCGATGATACGTGTGCTGACAGGTATCTCGATCCTGTGGTTTCTGGTACCGGGGTATGCACTGGCACTAATCTTGACGTTATTCGTGCCGAAGATATTTACGGCGATCGCATTTGACTCCGGCGGTGTTGCATCTGGACCGATGACGGCAACCTTCTTACTTCCGTTTGCACAGGGAGCCTGTGAAGCCGTTGGCGGAAATGTAGTAACCGATGCATTCGGAGTCGTGGCAATGGTAGCAATGACACCGCTTATCACGATACAGATCCTGGGTGTGGTGTATCAGTATCAGGAGCGTAAGAAGAATAAAGAAGAGATGCTCGCAGAGCCGGTCAAAGTACTGCCATTGGAGGCATATGGGGATGCGGATATCATAGAGTTGTAAGGGAGAATTCATGAGCAAGGTATATATGATGGTGACCATCACGAACAGAAACAAACGAAAAGATTTCCAGACATTTTTTAAAGAGTACGGACTTCCTGTATTTCTGGAAACGATCGGAAGGGGGACGGCACAGAGTGAAGTGCTGGATTATTTCGGTCTGGAAGAATCGGAAAAGTTGTTATTTCTTGCAATCGTTACAGGAGAGACGTGGAAAAAACTGCGCAGGGGACTGATCACGAAGATGCTGATCGATGTACCGGGGACAGGGGTATCGTTCATTGTGCCGCTTAGCAGCGTGGGCGGAAGAAAGACACTGCAGTTTCTTGTAAATGAACAGGAATTTGAAAAAGAGGAGGAGACAGCGATGAAAGATACAGATTATGAACTTCTGGTAGCAATCGCGAATCAGGGGTATATCGATACAGTCATGGATGCGGCAAGAGCAGCAAAAGCCGGCGGAGGGACTGTGATCCATGCAAAAGGAACCGGGATGGAACTTGCAAAAAAGTATCTCGGGGTGTCACTGGTGGAAGAAAAAGAAGTCATTCTGATCGTAACGAAGAGCAGAGAGAAGAATCAGATCATGAAAGCAATCATGGAGCAGGCCGGTCTCGACAGCAAAGAACGTACGATAGTGTTCTCGCTGCCGGTGACCAGTGTTGCGGGGATA